>Ga0326727_10002590_pt1 | contig 60888 bp, 53 predicted proteins | sample MB2enrmetagenome_FD_207643 | JGI IMG/M metagenome (GOLD analysis project Ga0326727, IMG submission 207643) | Lab enriched peat soil microbial communities from McLean, Ithaca, NY, United States - MB29MY | ecosystem: Environmental > Terrestrial > Soil > Wetlands > Peat | place: USA: New York...
GCCGCCAAAGTCGCGCTCCTCTTTGTCGAGCATTTCCTGAACCTTTTCCCGAACTACTGGATGTGTCAGGGTGCGCTCGCCAGTGGGCATGCGCCACTGATGTTTGTACCCGGGGTCGTGCTCAAAATTGAGCAGTTCGTCCAGCCTCTCACGGAAGGTCGTCCCCGGCCGGGTGAAGACGTGAGCAAGGTCGGCCAGACAGGCGACGCGCGCTTCGAGGGCGGCCTCATAGCAAACATGGAGAATCATTCCCGTGGTGATGGACGCCGCGGCGTCCTGCCAATACCGCTCCTGCGGGCTGTCCTCGCCAGTGCGGACGATCATGTTCGCAATGTTCTGCGCGTCGCTTACGTCGCGCGGAGTGAAAAGCCGGACCTCACCAAGCGGATTAAACCTTGAGCTGGCGTTGTCCTCCACGGGCGAGAACTTAAAGCAGAGATGCCCCTGCTTGCTGCGAAAGCCCGCCGTCTTCGCCCAGTTCTCGCCCTTGATGTCGTAGACGATGGCGCTCTCGTCCCACGCCAGTAGGGACGGAATGACCAGGCCAACGCCCTTACCGCTGCGTGTGGGGGCGAAGGCGAGAATGTGTTCCGGCCCGTGGTGACGCAGATAGCTCACATTGCGTCTGCCGTCAGGACACCAGCCCCCGACGTAAACGCCGCGGCTTGCGCTCAGCAGGCCGGTGGTGCGAACGTCATTCTCGGTGGCCCAGCGTGCAGACCCGTGCAAGTGCTCGGCATTCTCGGACAGCTTGCGTGTTCGCCGGTTGGCGGCCACGAAGAAGAGCCCGACACAGAGGATACTGCCGGCGAACACGATCATCTCACCCTCGAAGAAGGGCCGCCGGATGCGCATGTCCTGGGACGTGGAGTAATGCCATCCCCAGAGGACCCAGGAGAACGGCTGGTAGATGCTTCCTCTGCTGGTCCGCAGCAGCGGACGGCCAAGCGCAGGCTGATATTGGAACCTGGACGCGATGTACTCGGTGGCGATGAAGTTCACGATGACGAGCAGGAACAGCCCGAAGACGGTTGCTGGCCAGTTGTAGCCGCCCAGGTACCCTGGCTTTGGGGGTGTCCGGTAGAGTTCAGGTTGGCGTTTTGACACGGTATTTGCCTTTGGACCGGTCAGCGCCCGAGCCCTTGAGACTTTCGACGATCACGAGCTTCACGGACTACTCCCTTCGAATTGGAGTAGTTTATGCGCACGTTCTCGCCGACCTGTGGCTGGCGATCCAGGAGATCTCGCGGATGTGCCACAGCGTTGTTGGCGGTCTGTCGCTGAACGACGTGAAGGTCCGTCACGCCGATGATTGGTCCCCGATATGTTCCGCTGTCCGTTTGCGCCTCGCGCGCTGTTGCCGAGTGGCCCAGAACACCAGCGGCGATCAAGCGGGCCTGGGCGAGTGAATCAGCAATCGATGCGCCTGGCGTGGCCGCCATTGCGGCCTCCTGTGCCACGTCTTCGAGCCGCTCACGATCCCGGTGAACCTCGGCGGTCTCGGCTTCCAGAAGCGCAGCGGGGGATCCGCCGCCTACGTCACCGGCCACAGGGCCGTCCGCGAGTTGTTCCTCGCCGATGGATCGCTCGCGCTCCAACGCCATCAGGAAGTCGGTGGCGGCGGAGGCGTCGCGGGCCGCGCGAAAGATCTCATTCTTGTCCTGCTTCAGAGCTGTGATCCAGGACCCGACGTACGCTGCGTGCTGCTCGGGATCGTGTGGAATTCCGCGCTCGGCGGCCAGGAAGACGCTGGCCAGCTCTGCCCTCAGTTCCTCCTTGGCGTAGTTGAGATCGCCAAAACGGTAGGACTCATTCAGCGTTGAACGATTCAATCGGGATGGATGGCCACTCCAGTGCGCCAGCTCATGAAGGGCGGTGCCGTAATAGCCCGGCGTGTCCTTGAAGGATTCTCTGGGCGGGAGATGGATCGCGTCTTCAACGCGGCTGTAGTAGGCCTGGTCGCGCTGGTCGTGTGCGATCTTCGCCCCGGAATTCCGGAGGATCTCTTCGCCCGACTGCGCCACTTCAAAAGGCGTGGGCCGCTTTGGCGCGTAATCCGGAATGCCGTCGATTTGTGTGGCGTTGAATACGGTGTAGATGCGATGAACGAGCGTCCGTTCGCCGTCCGCGGTTTTCCGAACCTGTTCGGTCTTTCGCCCGTCATGGTCGGCTTGTGGCGCGGAGGTGTCGTCGGGGGTTCTGGTGTCCCAGAATTCGATCTGGGTTCCCTTTTCTCCGCGGCGCACGTGCCACCCCTTCCCGGCAGCTTGCTGATAGGTCATCCAACGCGGGTCGGAGTAGCCCTTTTGCAGACCGGTCGCCATCAGATGGATGGCGTTGCCGCCACGGTATGCCCTTTCGGTGGTGGGATTCATGGGCATGCCAATGGACCCGGCGCCCCTCTCCCATGGCTTCTGCCACGGAGCGACGCCCTTTTCGAGCATCTGGACGATGTTGTCCGTCACCTCCCGGCGCAGATCGCGAAGCGGGGGCTTGCGGTCGGTGGATTGTTGTCCGGCAGATTGAGTCGCCATGATCATTACTCCGCGGCCTTTCCGGCTGGCTCTTCCTTGCGAAAACCTTCGTCCGGTTGCTCGGTCTCGAAGCCTGAGCCCGCCAGCGACTCCCCGCCGATCGCATTCAGCAAAGGTTCCGGGTCGGGGCGAAAGTCCTTTAAGTTCTCCATCTGACCTCCTTCGGGCGCGCCAACGAAGTTGGAGGGTCTTCAATTAAAAGGGGGTGGCGCGGGTGATTTGAGAACATACGGGGCTCGATGATCAGCGGCCGGTTGAGCGGTCGCGTTTACGCTGCCGCAGTTGGCGCGCCTGTTCCGCGCGTTCGCGTTCCTGATCCAATCGCATTGCTGTTTCGCGCAACGCCGCCTGATAGCGGCCCAACCAGCCGCCCCAGCCATCTTCGGTTGGGATGACGCCCCGCTTGATAAGTTGTCGCGCAGTGCCGGCAAGAAGCTGTCGATTGTTGACGAAGTCATCGGCGTCCCCGCGGTCCTCGATCTCGACAAGCGGCTGGCCATCCACAAACAGCTTTTGCAGCCGAACAAAGGAATTCGTACGCAGCCTGCCCTCGTGCCGCGCCTGTTCCATTTCGAGGCCGTACGGCACGAAATGGACCCTTGCATCGGTGCCTTCCAGCAGCAAGTAGTTGCGCCCTGAATACTCGTCCTGCCCGTGGACCAGAATCCGGCCCTCAACCGAGTCCATCTGCCGCCAATCGAGGACAACGATTGCCAGTCTCTCATCGGACAGCAGTACCCCGTGCGCGGCCAGGATTCGCTGGTGATCATTCGCCCGCTGCATAGCCCGCAGCACCGTTTCGAACTCGCGCCGCACCCGCCATGTCCCTGGCTGAACCGTCTCGGCCAACCCCATGTCCTCCAACACCGCCAGGCGTGCCGCCGCGTGTTGCGCTCGCATCCTTTCTGCTTCGCCAGGTCTGGTCCTGGCCAGGTTGGAAGCGACCGTGAACCAGTCTGGATCGTCGCCGCTAGCGCTCCGTGCAATTCTCCGGTCGATGGAAGTGAAACGCTTAGCCCTGACTTCGCGCCGGTCTGCTTCGGCGGCATCCAGGACGGTTCGATAACCGAGTTGTTGAGTGCACTGGTTCTCCGCGATGGCACGGATGCCTTCCTTCACATACTCGCGACGCAGATGGAGCGGCTGGCCGTCGCTTCGGATGCCGCGCAAAGCAACGTGAACGTGCGGGTGTTCGGTGTTGTGATGAGCCACGGCAACCCACTCCAACGGACTGACCAGGTCCCGTTCCATCCGGCCCAGTACGTCGCGGGTGAGGCGGAGCAGATCGACGCGCTCGCCGAATTCCGGCGAGATGATCAGCTTCCACAGGCGCTCGTCTCCCGCGGACTGCCATTTGGCGAGTTGAGCCGCAATCTCAACTCCCTGCCCGGTGGCGTCGAAACCCGCTGGTCCGTGGTCACCCTCCGGCCTCGCCCCTTCGCGCTCGACATACCGACCGTGGGCGCGCCACTGGCCGGCAGTCGTGTTGCGGGTGTAGATGACCCGGATCGCGCAACGTTGGAAATGCGGACGCGCTGATCTCGCCGCTCGGGCGCCGGCCGCTGCCGATCTTGTGGCTTTGCGGCTTGCCCTCGCGTGGTGCATGATCAGCTTGTACGCCATCGACCAGGCAGCTCCGTGTCCGCCTCTCTTCGGAACGCGCGGCTTCCGCGGCCGGAGACGAAACTCCTTCTCGTCATCCTTCCGCGACATGGCTCACCAGGTCCTCCATCGCGGCACGGATTTCTCCGACCATCGCGCGGCCCGCGCTCTTCATCAGCCGGTCGTACCGTTCCCTGGCACGGGCCACAGCCTGAGGTCTCGCATCGGCAGGTGGCTCCGGCACGCATGTCAACACCGTTTTCGTGAGTGCGTCCAGTAAGGCGAACATTGCCTGCTGTCCCCGGCCGACGCGAAAGACTTCGTGGACCACGCGATCAAAACCCGCCGCGACTCGCTGTTCGGTCTCCGTCAACTCAGGGCGGCCGGACAGTTCGTTTCGAATGGCTGCCCGCACGAACGCGCTGGGGCTGGAATAGCCACGGGCTTTTGTGGCAGCTTCGATTTCGCGCTGTTCAGGCGTGCTAAAGCGAACCGTGATTCTGGCCGTCCTGAGCTCGGTCGTCCGGTGTGGCACGGGAGCACCCCCTCACTGTAAAAGGGGGTGGCAAAGGCAGTTTGAGAACGCGCTCGGCGTGTGTTTCCTCTCCGTCGGACAAAAGTCGGACTCGGCACACAATTTGTCTGGCGCTGCAGTCGCCACAGGCAAAACGGGAAACACCCCAAAACGACACCATCGTGTCCGACATTTCCTTTATGTTCCACTACCCGGTCTTTGGCTGCCTGTGGGTGCTGGGATGGTCCGATTCGTCGAGCGTCGCCCGGTCTGAGTACTCGAATGTGGGCTGCCACTCTGCGCCAAAACTATCGCAAAACTATCGCAAAGCGCGCGCACTCACTCACTTTTGGTCCACAAGTATCGCAACACTATCACAGGAGTATCACAGAGCGCGCGCAGAAAGATCGCAAAAAGATCCCTGCCAGGTGTTCTCATCCTGCCGCCGCCACCCCCTTTTAATTAGAGGTGCCCTCTGAAGAAGCGAGTCACGACCCGCGGCGACGGGATGCCGGAGAAGGTGCCAGCACCGGCTGAGCAGGCCAACCCACATCTCTGCCTGAATGTGCTCACGGCACAAAGGCCCCGTGGCAAGATGGCACAGATTCGCTGGCTGTGGCCGGGCATCGTCGAGGCAATCGAGGCCGGGCACACGCTGAAGGAGATTTGCGCACACCTCCAGCAATACGGGCTGGACATCTCGTATTCTCTGTTCCGCCACTACGCCGCCCGCCTTCGCCACCGAGGAGCAACAAAGCAGCATGCGAAGGGCACGACAGTTGCCGCGGTGCGAACAGCGGCGAGCATATCGCCAGCGGCGCCGGCGCGGGGTACTGACGCCGTCCCATCCCCCTTCGATCCGCTGGCGAACCTGCGGGAGCGCCTCGCCAACCGCCCCGGATTCCAATTCGAGGAGCGGCCTCCTGACGACAGCAAACTGTTCTGAGAACAAAAGGACAAACGCACAATGCCACAAGAGAGCGACACCACGAACGTGAATTGGACAGACGGGGCCGTTCACCTTTCCCTGCAGGGCAAGGGCGGCGTAGGGAAGAGCCTCGCTGCAAGCATCCTGGCTCAGTACTTCGCGGCCAGGGGACACAAGGTGCGGTGCGTAGACACCGACCCCGTGAACAAAACCCTGTCCCAGTACACTGGCCTCCAAGTCGAACCGTTGAAGCTGCTGCGGGAAGGGGGGATTGACCAGCGGGCTTTCGACACGCTCATGGAGACGCTCCTGACTGAGGACGGAATCTTCGTCATCGACAACGGCGCGTCAACCTTCATCCCACTTTGGAACTATATCCTCGAGAACAACGTGCATGATCTCCTGCGCGACGCACGGAGGAAACTCTACGTCCACACCGTGATTACCGGCGGCCAGGCTCTCTCCGACACGCTGGACGGATTCGGACGCCTCGCCGAAAGCACCTGCGAGCAGAACATCGTCGTCTGGATCAACGAGTACTTTGGCCGCGTGGAACGCCAGGGAAAGCAATTCCTCGATATGCAGGTGTTCAAGGACAACGAGCGCAAGGTGCGCGGGACCGTCGCCATTCTGAAGCGCAACCAGGACACCTTTGGCCGGGACGTCGAGGACATGGTTTCCCGCAAGCTGACATTCGACGAAGCCATCTGCAACGGCCAGTTCACGATCATGACAAAACAGCGGCTCAGGATGATCCAGCGCGAGCTGTTTGAGCAACTCGACCGGCTGGCTCTCCTGTGACCTGGCCGGGGAGCGCCTGATGCCGGACTTGAAACGCCTCATAGCGGAAGTGGCCGCTCGAAACGGCATTCGGATCGAGCCGGACGATCCGCTCTTCGCAATCGTGACCCTCAATCAACTCGTGCTGGAGGAGACCGCGCAGCGCCTTCTGGAACGAGTAGAGGCAACCGTCGCTGGCTTCGAAACATCTATTCAGCAGACGGAGAATCGAGCCGGCAGAGTGCTGGCTCAGCGGCTGAAGGAATCACTTGCGGAAGCTCGCCGAGCGCTGCAGCATCAAGCCGGTTCGGCGTGGGTTAGAGCTCACACGCGAATAGAACTGGTTTGCTGGGCCGCACTTGGAGTCGGATGTGTACTGGCGGTATTCTACTGTGGCGTTTGGGCTGGGATGACGGCGTTCCGGTGAACCAGCTTTCGAGTCCCACTGGAGGTGGTTAGCATGTGGAGGCAATTGCTGTTCTGGGCCATCCTGGGTCCCAGGTATCTTCGCGGGTTCATGATCGTCTGGCTGCTGGGCATGGCGTTCTTCTTCTACTGCTTCGTTCACGAGGCCTTTGATGGGTCCGCCCGCGCCGGACACCGCGCCCAGATTGCGCCGGTGGCCGCCCGCTAACGTCCGCGGTCGGCGGCCTGCCGCTCAATCGCTCCCATCGCCTTCTCGATGGTGCGTTTCACGTAGTCGTCTTGCCGGCGTTCGTTGCCTTTGTGAGACAGATCCCGCGAATGGATCGCCGTGGCGACTTGCTCGGCGCCAGCGCCGCGGGAAAGCGCGTAAATGGCATAGGCCAGATCAATCCGAGTCCCATCTCCTCCATACCTTTGGTCTGCGCGAAAGGTGTCGATGCTTTTGAAGACCTGGGTCTGGCGCGACGACTCCGCCGTCATCCTCCCGGCCTGTTCCCGCACACGCTCCCGTTCGCGATGCTGGCGGTCAAGGTCCTCGGCTACGCCGGCGAGAAATCGCTCCGCCTCGGCGTAGACGCTGCCTTCCGCCTCGATGAGCAGCACGAACGGATGAAGACCAGTCACAGGATCGCAATATTTCCGCTTACGGTTCGTCAGGCCCGCAAGCCGGCCGAAATGTCTCCAGTCGGCAGCACCGCGGTCGCCGCCGAATCGCTCCGCCAACGCCCTTGCGGCTGCGGTGCCCAGTTCCTTGCTGAGCTGTTCCGGGTGTTTGAGCCAAGCCTGATAGTTGCCCGGTGAAGTCTGGACCACAAGGGCGGGAGAAAACCCCTGCCTTTTCATGGCCAGAATCGCATTGCGGTTCAGATCGTCCACGAGGCTGAGATTGTGCTCCCCCTGGGGCCGGATGTAGATGTTCCGGCCGTCCCGGTTCTCGTGGCGCAACCACGGAACGGACCGAAGCAGCGTGTCCGCATCCCACGTGCGAGGCAACATCACCGCCTCTCGACCTGTCGCGTCAGGTTTGAACAACCCGATCTCGAAAACGTCGTGCGCCATGGCGCCAATCTGCCGCCTTACGACCTCGGTGGTGTCCATGTGACCCCTTTCGCTGGGGCCTGTTTGAGGAGCCCCTACATAAAAGGGGGCGGGAGTAAGGAGTTGAGAACACTTCCGTATCGGCCAGCGACGGCCTCCCCGAGGGGCCTCAGCAATCAGGAACGATGCAGCGGCCAGTGTAGACGATCTTCGGTGACTCGGACCATTTCCTTACCCTTGGTGTGGCAGGGACGACGAAGAAATACGAAAATGTTTCCATGAGTGCCTATTACACAAGTCTGGCCGTGGAACTCACCGAAAAGGAGAGGCACCTCGTTTCCCGGATCGACTTCGACCCTTTGGCGCGATCCCATGACCGCGACACATGGCAGCCAGTCGCTGATGCCATGTCCGAATTGATGCACTCCCTGCTGCAAAGGAATGCTATTCCCGAGGTCAGAAAGAAGTTCTTCACGGACCCGGCCTATAACATAGGCGGACACGGGCTCTCGCGTCTCCAGGTTTTCGAAAAGAACGGGACACGCGGCGATGCCGTTTTCCGCCACGGGAACTTCTTGAAGTATTTGCGTTACTTCCTGTACGGACCTGACTTGCCAAAGGCTGTCATTGACGCCTTCCAGAAGAAAGTCCTCGATTGTGGCGAGCCGTTCACCTCGGGCGATGCCCTCAGCGTCGCTGAGTATGCCCGACAGCTCACGCGCGCTCACCGACTGAATTCCGGTGCGGCTGCGCAGGAGTTCTACAAGCTCGCTTTGGATTGCGGTCTCGATGCCGGCGATGCTCGGGTGGTGCGGGACAGCGTTCAGAAGGTGAGGGCTTCACGCTGAATGGCATGACTGGTGATCAGGAATGAAGATGTGGAATCTTGGAGAGGGCGCGATACAGTCGCTGCTGGACCTACCGGAAACCGGCATGGGGTTTCAGATTGTCGAGGCGGTGATCTGGGGCAGTGCCACACCCCTCCTCGTCTTCAATTCCGAGCGCGCCGTGGACCTGTCCGCAGTCGGCCTCGCGCCCGGCGATGATCCAACCGTCATCCTGAGGAATGGGCTTCGCGTTATCGAAGCTCTCAAAGGCGACGTTATCCAGACGATCGTCGCCGCGCCCGGACCGCATTCGTTCAGGCTCATGAGTTCCCGGATCGCCACGATGGCCGCAGCGGTGCCACCGATGCTTGCGGGAGCGCTGACCACAGCGCTGCCTAGCAGCCTTGTCAAGCACGTCACGCTTGCGGCGCCCCGACTCTTTTACCGATATTCCGCATTCAATCCCGACCGCCGCGTCGATCCCGCAACCGGCGACTTTCGTGCTGGCACCTATGCCGCTCCTCAATCGGAAGTGCCGTTTGTGCCAACCGGGTTCGTCGCGGTGGGGCGGTTCGCGCTGCCGCTGACGCTACCGGCCTCGTACCGCTATGAAATCGAGGCGCCCACCGGAACCTCTGTGGACTTCGGCACTGTTGCACCAGCCTACGGTCAGGCCGGAGGTGGCGTCGAAGCTTACTTTGCGAACGCGGTGATGAATGCGAAGGTGCCACCGACGCCGGTTGCGACGCTGCCGGATGAATGATGAGGCACAGCCGCTACAAGTACTTCTCGAACATTGACCACGCGCGCGAATTTTCGGAGGGTGGCGTCTATCACCAGACCCTCGCTTTTTTCCGCGACTATGAAGACGCGGCGGCAAAGCAAGTGATCGGCGACGAGTTCGAATCAACACGCGTTTACCGTCCCGCAGATGGCCTACAGGTCAACAACCTCACCCGCGGCACCTCGTTTCCACTGCAAATGGATTTTGAGTCGTCTGCGCGGGCGGGCGAAATCTACGTATTCTGCATGAGTTTCGCGTTTACGGACGAACTGGTCCACGAGTTCAAGGCCCAAGCATGCGTTGAGATCCTCAGGCCCGCCATCTTCATAAACCGGTGGCTGGCGGCCCTCCCGAAGGATGCCGGGCATTTCGCTAAGAAGGTCGATTATTACCAGCCGGAGAATGTGCCCGGCAATGTCTGGCCGCAGCCGCACCTGATCGCGACCACCAAGCTGGCGCGCTTTTCCTACCAGCAGGAGTACCGGTTAGGCTTCTCGACGACCGGTGCGTTGGACTTCGGCCAGGCGACGCAACAGCTGGTCAACCGCCGGGCACGGCCAGCTGCGAAACCCGATGAACACCATCATTGGACGCTGGCGCTGGGCGATCTACGCGACATCTGTACGGTTCACCCGGTCAGGGGCGTGACGTTGCCGTAGGGAGTGAGCGCTTCAGACGCGGAGGAAAGGGAATTGCGAATAGTCTTCGCGCGGGATCGCAAGGTTGGCAAGACGGAGGCTGACTTTGGCCTGCCACTCATTTCCGAAACGCGTCAGGTCGCGGCGCTTGATCCAGTAGAGGTGGACACTGCCGTCCGGGTCGGTCTTCTTGAAACCAATGCCGATCTGCCGGCCACGGTGAATCAGGGAGAAGTTGCCGTCTGGAAAGTCGTAGACTTCTTCCAGAAATTCCGGGACGAAGACATTCCGCCCATAGAGCCGGGCGTCGAGAGTCAAGCGCTTTCGGCGCTTCTTCGTTACGGCGCTGATATCGGTATCGCTGACTGGGTCAAGACCGCGCGCGATACCGATATTCCGGTGCTTCAGCCAGCCGAGCCGCAAGGGGCGCAGAATGCGGATAAATTCGGCGAGCATCGGGCCAGATTGCCCAAGCATTCCAATCAGATCGTCCCTGCGCATTGCAAAGAGCGTGCGGTGCTGCTCCGAGCCACCGGAGTGGTGTTGTGTCTCGTGCAGGTCGATGATACCCGACAGGGAACCGGCCTGGAGCGTGTAGTGCTTTCCTCCGCCAGCGGTTTTCGCCACGAATATGATCTTGTCCCCGCTGAACTCGATGGCGAAATCCTGAGTGTCGATGCCCCTCGCGCCATGGGGCAGGATGTCGCGGCCCATGCCCCATTCTCACATTGTTCCCTGTCTTCGTGCCCCGTGCAAAGCCGCTTGGACATCAATTCAATTCAGCGCACCGAACCGCTGCTCCCATCAACGGCTCTCGACCGTCGCCACTCCTCCTTGAACGCCAAAAACTCCGCATAGCACGGTGAGCAGTGAGTGATGTGTTGCCATACAGCGTCTTTGATGAGCTCGTCCCGCCAGGCTACCTCGCGCACGAGGGCATTGTCCGGGCACCCCTTCCGCTCCGGGTTGGGGTAGTCCCGCAGAATTGCTTCCTGCACGGCGAGCCGGAGGCGTTCATACTTCTGTTCCGGAGTCTCTGCCATCAATGTCTGACATTATGGCAGCATCTCCGACCGGGTGCACGAGGATAGAGCTATGGCCGTCAGGCGCGCTGACGCTTCGCCTTTAGGTCCGGCAAGACGCGCTCAGCCGAGCGCCAGAACTCAGTCCGGGCGGTATAGCGATCCTTGCCAAGCCTTTCGCCGACCTCACGCCACGTGCAGCCATCAAGCAGCAGATCCAGGACGTGGCTGGCGTCTTCCATCCCGGCGCTGGCCAGTCGCTCACCCACCGCATCCAAATCGAGCTTGCGCTGGTAAACCCGGCTGTAGTCCGTTGGGTCCGCCATGAGTCGCGTACGGAGCGCCTGCTCCACGTCGTCAAGCGCGACCAGCGTCCCCTGACGGCTCTGCCAGCAACCCGCCTTAAGATCCTGAGCTTGCCATTGTGCCTGTTTGTACACGCGCTGGCCCGGCCGCCTGCCGAGGTTGTCTCCGTGCTTGTACCACAGGCTGTGCAGAGCTCCTTCCGCCAGCTCGGACACCCGGCAATCATCCGACAAAACATAGCGGGCGAGTTCGCGCAATCGTCGTTGTACCCTGGCGGCGGCCTCGAACCAGCCCCACGTGATGGGCTTGCCGTCGCGGTCTGTCCGTTGGATACAGATGGGAATAATCGCTGCCTGGCGCCTGGCCGGCAGTTCCTCGTAGTCGAAGGGAATTGTTACAAATTGCATGCTCCACCATCCTCGGAAGAATCCTGTGGCGGGCGTCGGAGAACTTTTTGTCCTCAGCTTGTTCTCAAAAGGTCTCTGCCGCCCCCTTTTATATAGAAGGCGATGAGCAGCGCAATGTCGGAACTATACAGCACATCGCGACAAAAGGTCAAGTGGGAAATCTGGCCATGATTCACGACGAACAACATCAACGCCTGGAGGTGAAGCTGAGGCGGGAACTCGGCGAACAGGTTCTCTCGTTACTCGCCGACGACCGCACGGAAGACATCCTTCTCAACCCGGATTCGTCCTTGTGGGCCCGGCGCATGGGTGAGGGATTCACGCATTTTGGTGACATGCCGCCCGCCCAGGCAGCAAGCGCGCTGGGCACCATCGCGGCCTGGCGTGGAACCGTGCTCAACCACGAGCACCCCATTCTGGAGACAGAGCTTCCCCTCGACGGCAGTCGCTTCGAGGGCCTCGTGGCGCCGGTTGTACGCCGGCCCGTATTCGCAATTCGCCTTCGGCCGCGAAAGATCTTTTCCCTGGCGGAGTACGAGGCGGGCGGCATTCTCACCAGCAGGCAGGACCCGCTCAACAGAGTGCGCCGCCGCGATGACTTCGCCAGCGCCGTGCGAGCCATGAGCCACGCGGCTATCATCCGCGCCGCCGTGGGCGCGAGAAAGAACATCCTTGTCGTGGGGTCCACGGGAAGCGGCAAGACGACTCTGGTCAATGGAATCCTGGAAGCGCTGGCTTCATTGACGCCACATGACCGCGTGATTTCCATCGAGGACACCACCGAGCTGCAATGCCCCGTGAAGAACTACCTGGATCTGCGGGCGGTGGGAAACGTGACCATGCTCGAATGTCTGCGGGCGTGCATGCGACTGAAACCGACCCGGATCGTCGTGGGCGAGGTGCGTGGAGCGGAGGCCCACACGCTCCTTAAGGCCTGGAACACCGGGCATCCGGGCGGCGCAGCAACCATTCACGCGAATGACGCGCTGAGTGGTTTGATTCGACTGGAAAGCCTCGTCGCGGAGGCGACGAACGCCCCACAACAAACGCTGATCGCGGAGGCTGTGGATCTCGTGATCTTCATCGACGAGGAGCCGGGCATTCCGGCCGGTCGCAAAGTCAGAGAGGTTTTGCTCGTAACCGGGTATTCGAAAGGCGAGTACGTGGTCGAGCGCGTCTGAGGTGTCTCAATCCATCTGAGGAGGGTTCTTATGGGTTTCGTTCATCGTCTGCGTCTCTGGGGTCTCGGCTCAAAGCTCGCGGCTCTGGTTCTGATGTCACTGGTGTTTGCCATCCACGCACACGCGGCTGCTGCGGGCGGGCTGCCTTGGGAGAAGCCGATGAGTTCTATCGCTACATCGCTCACCGGCCCGGTTGCGTATGCCATAGGGTTGATCGGGATCGCCATCGCCGGCGGCGCGATGCTCTGGGGCGGCGAACTCACCGAATTCGGGCGTCGCGCCTGCATGATCGGGCTCGTGGTCTCGGTGCTGGTTTTCGCTGCGCCCCTTCTGGCATCTGCTTTCGGCGTGAGCGCAGCGGTGGTGTAGATTATGCCGAATGCGGACAGGCCGAGAGAAGTGATCATCCACCAGTCCGCAAATCGCCCCAACCAGATTCTTGGGGGCGACCGCGAGCTGGTCCTGCTGGCCATTCTCACTGCGGTGAGTCTGGCATTCAGCCTCGGGACCTGGTGGGGACTTGGCCTCAGCGTCGGCTTCTGGATCGGGGCAGTGGCGGTTCTGCAGCGCATGGGCAAGGCCGATCCGCTGCTCCGGCAAATCTACATGCAGCACATCCGATATCGCGCGTTTTACCCAGCGAAGAGCGGTCTGCGCTCTCGCTGTTTGCTGCCACCACGGACGTGGAGATAGGAGGCAATTGAACCGGATATGCGACGAAATGAACATCGCGAGGAGCCGCGCGGTCTGGCTGATCTCCTGCTGCCGTTCGCTCTGATCGACGACGGCATTCTGCTTCAGCAGGACGGGTCATTGCTGGCCGGCTGGTCGTATCGTGGCCCGGACATGATGTCCGCCTCGGTGGCGGAAATGGAAACGCTCAGCGCCCGCCTGAATGCCGTACTTCGATTTGGCAGCGGCTGGATGGTGCAATGCGACGCCATCCGATCCCGCGCGCCCGGCTACCCGGAACGGGGCGCATTCCCGGATCCGATTACACGCCTGATCGACGACGAGCGCCGCCAGCAGTTCATGCAGGAGGGTGCGCACTTCGAATCCGACTACTTTCTGACCCTGACGTACATGCCGCCCGTCGAGGCCGAGGAGCGTGTGAAGGGCTGGATGTTCGACGGGCAGGGCGCCTACAGCAGTTCGCGGACAGCAGAGCAGATCCTGGAACGATTCCGGCACAGGGTGGAGGCGTTCGAAAACGTGTTCGGCCAGCTCCTCCAGGCCGAGCGCCTGCAGCGATTCTCTTCGACTGACGACCTCGGGTTCTCCGAAGTGCATGACCGGCTGCTTCGCTATATGCGGCGATGCATCAGCGGTCAGGACCACCCGTTTGCGCTGCCGGAGATCCCGTGTTACCTGAACGAGCTGCTGGCGTGCGAAGACTTCCACGGAGGCGTTGAGCCACGCATCGGCCGCAAGCACGTCAGGGTGATCGCGATTGACGGGTTCCCGAGGTTGAGTTCGCCCGGCATCTTGCGAGAGCTCGATTCTCTGCCGATAGAGTATCGCTGGAATACGCGAGCGATCCTCATCGATCCGGTGGAAGCCCGTGGGATGCTCGACATGCACCGCAAGAAGTGGCGTTCGAGGATTCGCGGCTGGAAAGATCAGATCCTCAATACGCAGAGCGGGGCGATCGACATTCACGCGCAGGAAATGGCTGCGGACGCGGAAACCGCTATGGGAGTCGCAGCCGCGGGCGATGTCCAGTTCGCGCAGTACTCCGCAAACGTGATCTGTCTCGACGAGGATCGGGAGCGGCTTCACGAGAGCACGCGCCGGGTGATGAAGACCATCCAGAACCTCGGCTTCTCGTGCCGGGTGGAGACCGTGAACGCCGTGGAAGCGTGGCGCGGCTCGCTGCCAGGGGATGGCTACTGCAACGTACGCAGAGTTCTGCTGCACACACTAAACTTGGCCGATATGCTGCCGACAACATCCGTGTGGGCGGGCCTGCGCGAGAACCCGTCTTCACTGATGCCGAAGCACAGCCCGCCGCTTCTGTTTGCCGCCACCAGCGGCGCGACACCATTCCGGGTCAACCTGCACGTGCAGGATCTCGGGCACACGCTGGTCATCGGGCCTTCCGGCGCGGGCAAGTCCACCGCACTGGGACTGATCGCCGCCCAGTGGTTCCGCTATCCGCGCGCGCAGGTCTTCTGCTTTGATCGGGGCTACTCGGCCTGGATGCTCACGGTAGCTGCGGGCGGCGAGTTCTACGATCTTGCGGGTCCGAAAACGGAGCTGGCGTTTTGCCCTTTGACGGACATCGACTCCGATTCCGACCTCCAGTGGGCCGTCGGCTGGATCGAGGTTCTTTGCGAGTTGAACGGGCTCAGGTTCGGTCCCCGGCAGCGGAATGCCGTGGCCGAGGCGGTGCTGCGCCTGCGTCTCTCGCCGACCAGAACACTGACGGAGCTGTCGGCGGAGGTTCAGGACACGGAAATACGCGATGCCCTGCAGCACTTCACGGTAATGGGGCCGATGGGGCAGCTACTCGACGCGGATCACGACATGCTCGGCTCCGGACGGTTCCTGAGCTTTGAAACTGAGAACCTGATGCAGCTTGACGACAAGGCGGTCATCCCCGTCCTGCTGTATCTGTTCCGTCGGATCGAGCAGAGGCTCGACGGCTCGCCATCGCTGATCATCCTGGATGAGGCCTGGTCCTACCTGCAGCATGAACTCTTTCGAAAGCGGCTGAAGGACTGGCTGAAGACGATGCGGCGAAAGAACACTGCCGTTGTTATGGCCACACAGCAGATCAGCGATATCGCGAATTCGGACATCGCCGACGTGGTTCTCGAAAACTGCCCGACGAAGATTCTGCTGCCCAACTCGGAATCGCGGAGTCCCGGCTCGCGCGAGTTTTATCAGCGCGTCGGATTGAACGAGCGGGAACTCGAGATCCTGCAGGTGAGCGTGCCGAAACAGCACTATTACGTGGTCAGCAAGCTCGGTCGTCGGCTTGTGGATCTCGGCGTCGGAAGGGTCGCGCTGTCGTGGGTCGGAGTTAACGGGCGGGAAGAGCGGCAGCTTGTGGAGAGCGTCATCGAGCAGTTCCCGGATGTGTGGCGCTCGGAGTGGTTGCGGTTGAGAGGGATGCCGAACTGGGCTGACTACCTCGACCGCATGGAAGGGCTTTCGGAGCAAAAGAAAGAGGAGTACTTATGCGTTTGAACTGGTTTCGCGGATTAGTGGCCGCCGTGGTGGCAGCGGTCATCGGTGGAGTTCCTGTTAGCGCGCAGATTGCTGGTGGTGTGTTCGTCTGCGCGAACTGCTCGACAGAGCCCACCCAGTTGACGATCAAGCTGATGCACGATCTGGAGTATGCAAAGCAGCTCCTGCAGTACGCGATTCAGGTCCAGCAACTCGCCGACGCAATCAAGAACACGGCACACGGCGGCCCGGCCTCACTGACCAGTATCGCGGCAGACCTCGGCATGCTCGCCAACGTTGTTCAGGGCGGTCGGGCGCTGGCGTACTCTCTGGGGAACCAGGACGTGCTTTTCCAGCAGACGTATCCTGGATATCAGCCGCTAGGGCCCGGCGGCATTCCGCCCGCGGCCGGCACATATGCGAACCGATACGCCATCTGGGCTGAAACGAGCCTCGCTACAACGCAGGGCATTATGCGGGGTGCGGGAGTCCAGGGGAAGCTGCTGGCGACCGAACAGGGCGTGCTGGGGATACTGCGGGCAATCAGCGCATCCAACATCCTCAACAGGAACGATGGCATCAATCTCAGCAGTCAGCTTGCAGCCGAGCAGGTCGGGCAATTGCAGAAGTTGCGCGAGATCCAGCTCGAAGACGTGACCAGCAAGGCTGCCTTCCAGGGCTACGTGATTCAGCGGCAGGCTGCGAGCGAGGCTGCGGCTCAATGGTTCTTCACGGGCGGTCCCGTCACGAGCGACGGCAAGACATATCTTCCCGGTCTGCACTAATTCATCAGGGGAGGTGTCAACCATGAAGCTTGCGTGTGCGGTGCTGTTCCTGAGTCTGGTGGCGTGCCGAACGCCTGAACCTCGAAGTGCGGTCGTTGAAAGACTCGAACAGGCCGGTTCCGGCGACCTGTCAAATGTGTCGACCGGGTCGATCCACGAATGGCTTGGCAGACACAAAAAACTGGCCTACGAGGTGGACGCCGTGTGCAAACCCATTCGGGCAAGTGCACCGGCTCAGTGGTCGGATTCGACGGAAGGCAGGGTGTGCCAGGTGGCCGGCGAACTCGCGCTCATGCGTGGCGGTCCTGTCACGAGCGACGGGAAGAAGTACCTGCCAGGCCTGAAGTAGGGTCTCTAACAGTCGAAGCGGGATCGTGCGTTGAGCGCGCGAACAGGAGGCGTGTGTCATGTGGAGACGGCTTTCATTTCTGCTCGTCATCTGTACTTCCAGCCAGTTGATGCTGCGGGCCCAGACGTTTAACTCAACCGTGCCCAGCGGCATCATGGACCAGTTCCGCTCACAGAGGGCCGCGTGGACCAACAACGTATTTGTGTACGCGACTGCCCTGTTCGCAATACTGGCGGTGATCGAATTCGCTTGGAGCGCGGCGGTCATGCTGCTTGAGAAGACCGACCTCCAGAGCTGGACGTCGGCGCTCGTGCGCAAAATGATGTGGATCGGCGCATTCTACGCCCTGTTGCTGAACGGGAACACCTGGATACCGGCCATCATCGACAGCTTCACGACCATCGGACAGACCGCCTCCGGCACGAACGCACTGTCTCCGGGCGACGTCTTCGTCCAGGGGCTGAGCATCGCCGGCGCATTGATGGACGGCGCGAGCACCTCGGCCTTTTTCACGAACCCCGGTCCTTCACTCGCACTGGTGTTCGGCGCGGTTCTGATTGTCATCTCCTACATCATCATCACGCTCAACTTCATCGTGACGATGGTCGAGAGCTACATCCTCGTGTCGGTAGGCTTCATCTTTCTCGGCTTCGGTGGAAGCCGGTGGACCGCTCCGTATGTTGAGCGTTACATAGGACTGGCCGTGTCAATTGGGATCAAGATCCTGTTGCTCTATTGCCTAATAGCCGCGGGGATGAACCTCGGGAACGGCTGGATCGCGGAGGCACAGAATATCAGTTCATCGACGCGGCCGATCATGACGGTCTTCGATGTCATGGGTGCCGCCGTGATCTTCATGATGCTGTGCTGGCAGATTCCTAAGCTCTTCTCGGCGGTGCTCGGCGGCGCGCCGACGTTAACGGGCGGCGACTTCGCGGCAACAGTGGGCGTTCTGGCGGGCGCGGCTTACGCTGCAGGCTCGGCGATGGCCAGAGGCGCGAGCGCGGTGGTTGGGGCCGTCGCTACGGGTGGAGCCGGAGCTGGTGCAGGCGCGGGGAGCTCGGGCTCAAGCGCTTCCAGTACGGTTGCCAGCGTCGGCGCCGCGGGCGGAGGTGGGGGCAGTGCGGGTGCTGCTGGCGGCGGTGGTTCCGTCGCTCCTCCATCGGCACCGCGCGGCTCGAGCAGCGGCATGGGTGGACCCCGCGTGCAACCAGATCCGCCAGTAGGCAGCGGTACCACCGCATTCGCTGCCAACCAGGATTCCGCCTCGGTCGCATCCACGCGAACTGGATCGGATGCAACACCCTCGTCGATGATCTCTTCCACCGGCGGGGAGCCACTTGCAGGTTCAGGATTCGAAGGCGAGCGCCCAGCGAGAGGCTTCACGTCCGCACCGAGGCCTGCCCGCACGAGTCGGGAGACCAGGCCTGCGCCAGCGTTCGCGCCAGACAGGGCCGGAACGGCAGGAGGCGAAGTTTCCCCCGATCCGGGCACCAGTTCGGCAGTTCCCGAAGTCAATTCTGTGGCCACGGGCGCTTCCGCGGAACAGGCACCTCCACGCGCAAGTGGATGGGACAGGATCGTTTCAACCGCGCGCCGGGTTCATCGAGGGTTGAGCCGAGCTTCAGATCACATGGACGACATGCGACGGCGCATCGGTCCGTTGCCCTCGGACGCCGCAGCGCATGCGAGTCCGCCGCGCATGCCCATCGATCATCACGAAGAGTGAAGGAGGCAACTGACCGATGACAGACCTGAAGGTTCCAACCCACCACAATCCGTATCTCGCCGCGCGCCGCGAGTGGGACGAACGTTACGGCGACTTAATCACCCGCGCTCGCAACTGGCGGACAATGGCGGCGCTCTGTGCGTTGGCGTCGCTGCTCTCCATTGCGGGGATAGTGTGGCTGTCGGCTCGATCACGAGTCATCCCGTTCGTCGTGCTCGTTGACAACCTCGGGCGCCCCGTCGCTTCGGGAGTGGCAGAGCAGGCCGGCGTGAGCGACGACCGTCTGAAACGCGCCAGCATCCTGAGCTGGGTTGAGAGCCTGCGCACCGTGACCAGCGACGGCATCGCGCAACGAAAGGCCATTGATCACGTCTACGCGCAGATCGCGAACGGTAGCGAGGCTCAGACCTTTATCAGCGAGTTTTACCGCAGCAGTGAGCCCTTCCAGCGAGCGCAAACCGAAACTGTGTCGGTGGAGGTGAAATCGGTTCTACCCACCAGCGACCGGACCTTCGAGGTCGAATGGGTGGAGACCACGCGCGACCTCTACGGAACAGTGAAAGCAACGGACCGCTGGAAGGGGTCATTCTCCATCGCGCTGAACCCTCCCACCGACGAGCGTCTGGCCCGCATCAACCCGCTCGGCGTGTATATCACCAACGCCAGTTGGGCGAGTGTTCTTTAGAGGAGTACTTCTCATGCGAATACACACAACACTTGTGCTCACGTTTTACGCCTGCGCATTGGCCGCCCATGCGCAAAGCGAGACTCCCAATCCGCCCGGACCACCGGCCCAACAGCCCGTGTCGGCGAAGCGCGTTCCGGCGACTGCCTCTGCATCGCCAGATTTACCCCTGCCCCAGACGGCGCTCGAAGCGGTACGCGTCAGTGAACGCTGGCGAGCGGAAGCGAACCCGCCTGCGGCCGGCCCCGACGGCCGTGTCATGTATTCGTTCGGTGCCGGACTCCCGACCGTCGTTTGCGCGCCACTGCGTGTCTGCATCATTGAGCTGCAGGCCGGCGAGAAGATCGTCGGCGAGCCGCACATTGGCGATTCGGTGAGATGGCTCATTTCGCCGGCGATGTTCGGCACCGCAGACCAGACAACGCCCGTGATCGTCCTCAAGCCGCAAGCGCCGGGGCTGGACACGAACCTTCTGGTGACAACGGATCGTCGGGCGTATTACCTGCGGCTGATCTCCAAGGCCGAAGAATACGTGGCGCGCGTAGCGTTCGCCTACCCGGACGACGACAACGGCAGGAAGTGGCAGCAGCAACTGGCGGAACAGCACGCTCTCGAAGCGCGACAGAAACAATCGCCGGAATTGACGCCCGCCATGATCTCGGCCGAGAAGCTGAACTTCGACTATGTGGTCCGCGGCGGCGATGAGCATCTCCGCCCGCGGCGGGTGTTCGACGACGGCGCGAAAACGTACATTCAGATGCCGCCTGACATTCAGCACCGCGAAGCCCCGGTGCTGGTAGTGGTCGGCAAAGACGGCAAGGGCGAGATGACCAACTACCGGGTGAAAGATCAGACCTACATCGTCGATCGACTCTTCGATCACGCAAGTCTGATTCTCGGCTCGGGAAAGAAAGCGCAGAAAGTGGAGATCAGCCGTGAACCCAGAGGATAAACGAGACGGTGAGGCCAGGGGCGTCGGCCCCGAAGTGCGCCCGATGGATGCTCCCGGTGGGCTCGCTCTGCACCCCCAGCCGGAAAAGGTGGTTCGCCTCAGCAGACGCACGAGCATGGTCATCGCCGGCATCGGCCTTGCCGTTCTCCTCGGTTTCGCCTGGGGAGGAATTCGCCGCGCGGCCAGGACTCAGGCAGCCGTGCGAGACGCTGGCATGCCGAAGAATGTCGCCCCGGCAACGCAGGCCGGCCGTGAATTCACGAGTGGCATCCCGCTGGGAAACGCCGCGTTGATTCGAAAGACCGGTGAAGGCGTGCCCGCGGAACTGCAGCCACCCGGCGTCGTGCCTCAACAGGCCTCCACGTTAGCGCCCTGCGGCACCGACCCCCGGACCGGACAGACCTGGCTCTACAACCCGCAAACCGGTCAACCGTGCGACGGACTTCCACAGGAGCGGATTGTCGTGCGACAGGCACCAGTGAACAGAATAACACCGGGCCGATCAGCCTCGATTCAAACGCAGAGCGAGCCAACACCGGAAGAGCGTCGCGTCGCTGCGGCTCGCCAGCGCGAGCAGGAAGCCATCCTTTCCCCCACCAGTGTGGGTGGCGGCCAGGCGGCGGCGGGGGCAGATCGACCCGCCGACAATGGCTCGCAACTCGCTGCTCTCAACGCCGCTCTTGCAAGGAATCGCGCAGCGGAGTCCTCGACACCGGACCCGGCGCGAGGGGCCGGCCAATCCGAAGAGGACTACGACGCCCAGAACATGCAAACGCGGAAGCAGGCATTTCTGGCAGCGGCTCGAGTCGGCCACACGGATGACTACCTGCCTTCGACCCGCACGGTACCTATGTCCCGCTATGAGATCAAAGCGGGTTGGGAGATCCCCGCAGTGCTTGAGCAGAGTCTGAACTCCGACCTGCCGGGCGAACTGAAAGCCCTGGTCACGTCCAACGTCTATGACACTGCGACCGGGTTGTACCTGTTGATCCCGCAGGGCTCGCGCCTTGTTGGACGTTACGACTCCCGAGTCTCGTTCGGCCAGGATGGCGTCCAGGTCGTCTGGAGCCGCATCGTCTACCCCGACGCCTCTTCCATCGACCTGGACGGTATGCTCGGGCTCGACTCACACGGCAACGCCGGCCTCCGCGACAAGGTGGACCACCACTACGCCCGGCTGGTTGGATTCTCGGCGCTGACGAGCCTCTTCACAGCCGCGTTCGCGATATCGCAGCAACGCAACCAGAGCGTCCTGGTGAACCCAAGCGCCGGCCAGGTCGCCTCCGGCGCAGTCGGACAGGAACTGAGTCAGACCGGCGCGCAGATGACTCGCCGGAATCTGAACGTGCAGCCGACGATCAAAGTGCCAGCCGGGTACAAGTTCACGGTGCGCGTGAACCGGGACATCCTGTTCGAGGCACCATACGAATCCATAGAACCTGCGAAGTAACAACCATGAATGCAGATCCAGACCTATGAACGGCTCGGGAATCGGAAAGTGAACTCACTTGGACCAAAGGCAAGTCGGTAGGTCGGGCCGCGAGCGGCTAATACCCTCCTCCGGCGTCGTCTCACGGAACAAACAGTGCTTGGCACAACGCACATCACGAGCGTCGCGACGCGTGTCTTGGAAAAAGGTGCGGCATGATCCACACCCGATCATTCAATGCGCTATCCTCAATTCCCAGGAGGGACGAGGACATGGCGCGCCGCCGCGGAAGGCAGAAGGGTCACCTCAGGCTGCAAAGTTCGAGCTGGATCGGGAGTTGGTGGGAAGAGGTTCGCCTGGCGGACGGGTCGCTCGACTGGCATCGTGTGTCGCGAGCGATCTGCCGGGCGACGGAGCGCGACGACAGCGGGCGCGCGCGGACAATTACGAAGAAGGAAGCCCAGCGGCGTTTCGACGAAGCGATACTGCAGAAGATCGAGGTTCGATCCCTCAACCCGCAATCGCTGGCAACGGTCAAAGAGTTCGTGGAGCGGAAGTACCGCCCACTCCTCGCGTTCAAGCGCCGGAAGACGCAGGAACACCTGCGGAACATGCTCGACAATCACATCCTGCCGGTACTCGGGAAGTACCAGCTCCGCGACGTGACCTCTGACCATGTGCAAAACCTCATCCTGAGTAAGATCGCAGAAGGCAAGTCGCCCCAGACGGTCTGGCACATCCGCGCTACGATCTCCGCGTTGTTCAAGAAGGCAAAGGGCATAAAGTGGTTCAGCGGCGAACTACCAACCGAGGGCATCGAGATGCCTGCGCTCACGCACCGCGAGCGGGCTGCCTTGACGAAGGAGCAAGCCATTCTCCTGCTGCAACGTCTGCCGCTGCGCACGCGCGGCATGGTGCTTGCACTCGCCCTTACCGGCCTACGCATCGGCGAGTTGCTCGGCCTGAAGTGGAAGCGGGTCAACCTGACCGACAAGCCGATTGTCTGTGGGCCTGATCTGGTTGAACCATGGACCGCTGCGATTCGCGAGACGTGGGTGAAGGTATACGGCAAGCACCTCAGCGCGAACACGGCGCGAGGACAGTATCAGGACGTAAAGAACGTGAAGAACGGCCGACGTGATGTGCCGCTGCTCTCGCTGGTAGTGGACGCGCTGCGGAAGATTCATGCCGAGAGCGTATTCACCGGGCCGGACGATCCTGTGTTTGCGTCGTCCACGGGCAAGCCGATCGATGCGCACAACGAACTCGCGCGCCACCTGAAGCCGGCTGTGGCGGCGCTCCGTTCGGAGGGTGAGTCTATTCCACCGATCTCATGGCATGATCTCCGGCACACGGCGTCTACGCTGGCAGACCAAGCGGGGCTCTCGGAAGCTGAGAAGCAACGCATCCTTGGCCACAGCGAGAAAATGACGCGCCACTACACGAAGGCCCACCTGCAGCACGCCCGCGTGCTGATGGACCACATGCAGGAAGGGCTGGAAGCGGCGGCTATGCCCCGTCTGCGCAGAGTGAAATGAGCGTGGTTTTGGCGTGTATTTGGCGTGTAGAGAGTATAAGCCAAATAGAATCAACAGGCAATTCGTGAATCCGCCTGCTTCACACGCAGGAGGTCGCAGGTTCGAGTCCTGCCGCGCCCACCACTGTATTCAATAGATCAAGGCCACGCTGAAGGCTGCCGGAAGATACTGATAGAGCAAACAAACAGGCTGCCAGCGGGACGGGTGACCGATGCCGTTCTCATTCGGAGGCAATTCGTGGACACCGCATTGCAGCCGGTTCTTCAGATCCGCCGTTTCTTCCACCTCCCACGCGTGAACATGAACAGGCCCATCAGGGCGATCAGGCTCTCGGCGATCGGAATCGAGGCGAAGACGCCGCGCACCTTCATGTGCAACGGAAAGGCCAGCGCCCAGGCCAGCGGGATCTCGCAGAACAGGAAACCAATGGTGTTGATGACGGTCGGAGTCACCGTGTCCCCGGCGCCGTTGAAGGCCTGCAGCATCACCATGCCGAACGCATAGCTCAGGTTGCCGTAGCCGACGATCCGCAGGCAATCTACGGCGTAGGATCCTACCAGCGGGTCGGAAGTGAACAAGCGCGCGATCGGCTCGGGCACGGCAATGAAAGCAAGCCCGATGACGACGAAAAACATCATCGTATAGAAGCTGGTCAGCCAGACGGCGCGCTCGGCTCGCTGCGGCTTCCCGGCTCCGAGATTCTGACCCACCATGGTGGCCGCGGCGCCGCTCAACCCCCACGCCGGCAGTATCACGAACATGAAGATGCGAATGCCGATGGTATAGCCGGCCACCGCGACGCTGCCGAAGAAGCTGATCATGCGCACCAGCGCGATCCAACTGATGTGCGCGACGACGAACTGCAGCACGCCGGTGGCGGAAACGTGGGCCAGCGAAGCAATGACGCGCGGCGCCACCCGCCAGTCGGGGCGGCGAATCACCACCCGGCTGTGGCCGCGAGTGAGCACCCACATCTGATAGAACACGCCGCAGCTCCGCCCGGTTAGCGTGGAAACGGCCGCGCCGGTGACGCCCAGCGCGGGGAAAGGGCCCAGCCCGAAGATGAAGCAGGGGTCCAGCGCGAGGTTGATCAGGTTCGCCATCCACAACACGCGCATGGCCACCGATGCGTCTCCGGCGCCGCGAAAGATGGCGTTATTCAAGAACAACAGCATCACCACCACGCTGCTTCCGAAGGCGATGGCGGCATAGTGATGTCCGCCGGCAATCAGACCGGGGGACGCGCCCATCCACCCGAGCAATCGCGGCGCCAGCAGGAACCCGGGAACGCCCATCAGGATGGCCACGCCGATACCCAGCAAAATGGCCTGCACGGCGGCAGTCGCGGCTCCGCGCGAGTCCTTCTCGCCGATGCGCCGCGCCACCATGGCGGTGGTCGACAGGCTCACGCCGAAGGCCACCGAAAACACCAGAGTCATCATCGATTCGGTCAGTCCCACGGTGGCGATGGCGTCCGCGCCCAGCCGCGTAACCCAGAACACGTCCACGATGGCGAACAGCGACTCCATGGACATTTCCAGCACCATGGGCGTGGCCAGCAGGAAAATGGCCCGGCTGATGGAGCCCTCGGTGAAGTCCTGCTCGGTGCCACGAATGGCTTCGAGCAGAGAACTCCATATGCTTAGGCGATGTTGCGTGATGGCGGGGGTAGCCATGAAATGCGCCTCCTGAGCGCGTCATCTGCGCTGACTGGGGTGAGCCTGCGGTGGAGAGTGCTCAGCTAATGAGCGCCGCAGGCAGGGACGGGACAGCGACACGCGGATCGCACCCGGGCGGGGTGGCGATGATGACCGTGCTGTGTCCGTTCTTGCGCATGGCCGGAAGCGGGAACGTCAAATTCCCGTTGACCCAATATAACCGGGAGGCGCGCCGGTTGGCAAGCTGCTGCGCGGACATGTAGCGCCTGACGGTAATCCGTCCGCAGCCTTCCATCCACCGGCTGAGCCAAGTGGGGCAGCGGGAGAAACGGAGGCTGAAAGTGGTGTGGTGGTCCTGGAACCCCGAGCGAGTCCCCGGCTGGGGAGGTCGGCTTCGAGTTTTGACGGGCCAGCCGACTCGGACCTGTTCTCGGATGTTGACTGACACTCCGGGTATTCCGAGGAAATGCCTCCGATAATCCGTCTGTAAGCGCTGGCCAAACATATTTGAGATTCTCAGATCAGCCCGCTTGAGCGATCTTCTGCGTGGGATAGCCGAGGATGGTGGTGACACGGTCAGTGCCCTTCACGCGTCCGTCGCGCGCCAGCAGGATGTTGTCCGGCTTGAGATCGCGATCAACCAGGCCGGCTGCGTGCGCCGCCGAAAGTCCGTCCGCAAGCTGCACCCGCGAGTTTGAGCAATTCGCGATTGCCGTTCACGGGGTGCAGACGGACCCGTCCACGAACTCCATCACGAGGCAAACGGTTCCGACGTCGCTCGAGAACTTGATGGCGACAACGCGGTCCAGACGGGTGTCGCGTGCCCTATACACCTCGCCCATACCGCCTTCGCCGACGAGACCCAGAATCTCGTACGGCCCCACGCGCGTTGAGGCCGGCAGTGACATGATTTGCCTTTCCCCTGATTCTATCCCCGGCCCGCGCTCGGCGGAAGGTCGCGTCAACGGGAGGCGATGCCTGTCCGATTCGGTTATGCCGTTGCTATTTGCGAGTGCGTTTTCGTATTAGCCACGAAGTTCCACAGGTTTATGCAGCGCAAAGATAAACCAATTCGCCCTTGCGGATTCCAGGCGCGCCGCAAGGTAGCGAATCCCACTCTCTCGGAATCGGCCTCCCAGTTGGAATCTCCCGGCCGGTTTCAGCCGTCCCGTCTCGCGGTCCGTTTTCGCAACTCCTCTGCATCGCCAAGGTCCTTGGCGCGGCCAGTCTGCTCCTTGTTGCGGCGCAGGGCCGAACGGCCGATAAAGCGTGTCGCAATGCCTTCCAGTTCCGCTTCGCAGCCTGTCGCCCACGCTTCTTCAAAGCTGACCCCGGAAATGGCGGTCAACAGGTCGATACGGTTTGGCTGCACCCCCAACTGGACTACCATACCGGGCGTGCGGAGATCCGCTGCCTCGATACCCAGTCCGCCGAATCCGAATTCCGACAGTGCGCGTAGGACCCGGTCAGCGTTTCTCCGCCGTTGGCCGCACCGGCAGATCGAGGTCCGCGGTATAGCGAGGGAAACCGTGAAAGGCGACGGCGAACGCGCCCACCACCAGATACTCAACTTCACGGGCCGTGTCCAGGCTCGGGCGATCCCGGCGCAGCACCCCGACCAGTTCATCCTGTACCTATTCGACCTGGCGCCGGACCTTGTGGCGGCGGCTGCGCGCGATCATCGCGAGAGTCTGAGGAATCCACCAAAAACGGTTGGGCAACACCTCGGTGCGCTCGAAGCTCAGGGATTGACGCAGACAGTATCGGTCCTTCGGAAGTACATGTCGTAATCGCGAATATCCCCACCTCCTCCGCGGCGTTAGAGTAGAGAGGGACCCCATCGGCGCACCCGCTGACTGCTCGCCCCGGCCACTCATGCGCATCCTTTTCCTTTCCCCGCGGCAGTGCTGGCCACCGCTCGGTGGCGCAAAACTCCGGGAGTATTATTTCGCCCGCGCGCTCGGGCAACAGGCCGATCTCACCCACGTGCACTTCACCGAGCCGGGGGCCGCGCCCTTGTCCCGCGCCGATCTGCCCTTCTGCCACCACGTGATTGCCGTGCCCAAGCCGCACGCCTACACCCCGTGGAGAATCGCCCGCGGTCTCGCCGGCCGCTGGCCCCTGCCGGTGCTGAACTACACGTCCAACCAGATGTCGGCGGCGCTTTACCATGCCGCATACGGCCAGCGCTACGACCTGGTTCATATGGACAGCATCCACATGGCCGGCTGTCTGGCGCCGCTCGCCGAGGCCGTGGGCGCCACGCCACGCATCGTTTACAACTGGCACAACATCGAATCGGAGCTGATGCGGCGCTACCGGGCAGGCGCCGGCTCGCCTCTCCGCCGCCTCTATTCCGCGGTGACGGCGCGCAAGATGAAGCGGCTGGAGCGTTCCATCCTGCGGTCGGCTTTCGGCCACGTGGTTTGCAGCGAGCGCGAGCGGAAACAACTGCGGGAGATGGCGCCGGCCGCGTGCATCGCGGTGGTGTCCAACGGCGTCGATACGGCGTATTTCGCGGACGCGGAAGCGCCCGCCGGGTCGCGGAACCGAATTGTCTTCGTCGGGCTGATGAACTACCATTCCAACGTCGAAGCGGCCCTCGCATTCACGCGCGAGGTGTGGCCACGGCTTCGCTCGCGCCTGCCGGGCTGCTCGCTGACGCTGGTGGGCGCCACCCCCGATCCCGCGGTGCTGGCCCTGCGCGAGGTTGCCGGCGTGGAGGTCACCGGAACAGTGCCGGACGTGCGCCCGTACTACCGGGAAGCCCTGGCCGCGATTGTCCCGCTTCGCACCGGCGGCGGAACGCGGCTGAAAATCCTCGAGGCGATGGCCGCGGGAGTGCCCGTGGTTTCTACCGCCTTCGGAGCCGAGGGGCTCGATGTCACGCCCGGCGAGAACATTCTCCTGGCCGATCCCATGGACGCCGCTACGTGGGTCCGCCAACTGGCCGGCCTCGCCGAGTCCGAATCGTGGCGGCGGCAATTGACCGCGGCGGCCCGCCAACTGGTCCGCGAACGGTATGACTGGACCATCCTCGGCGAGTCCCTCTGCAAGACCTACCTGGAGTGGCTGGAGAGCGCCGCGTGAAGCCCCTTCGCCTGCTGGCCGTCATCGAGGCCCGCACTCTCACCGGCCCCGCCAGGAACCTGATCGAGTTCGCGCAGTTGGCGACAGCCCACGGCGTGGAAACGTCGGTCGCCACCTTCACGCGCGCCGAGGACTCCAACCTCTTCGTCGAGACCGCGCGCCGCCACTCCATCCCCGTCTTCGCCATCCCGGAGCGCGGCCGCTTCGATCGCATAGTGATCCAGGCCCTCATCGAGCTAGCCTCCATCGTGCAGCCGGACGTCATCCAGACTCACGCCGTGAAGTCCCATTTCCTCGCGCGGCTGGCTGGATTGTCCGACGACGCTCGCTGGGTGGCGTTTCACCATGGCTACACCTGGCCCGACTGGCGGGCTCGGATGTACAATCAACTGGACCGCTGGTCGCTGCGCGCCGCGGTAAAAGTGCTCACCGTGACCGAGCGGTTCCGAAGCCAACTGCAGGCCCGCGGCGTTCCCGCGGAACGCATCGAGATCGTTCACAACGCCATCCGCGCCGATTGGGCGGAGGAGGCGCAAAAACCAGGGAAGGCCGCGGCATTGCGCGCGCAGATGAACATCGCGCCGGACCGGGCCGTGCTGCTCTCGGTGGGCCGGCTGTCCCGGGAAAAGGACCACCTCACGCTGCTCCGCGCCCTGAACCGCCTGCGGTTTCGCTTCCCGCTGCATCTGGTGATCGTCGGCGAGGGTCCGGAGCGGCCGCGGATCGAAGCGAAAATCGCGAGGCTGAAGCTGGCCGCGAACGTCACCCTGACCGGACAACGAAGCTCGGCCGAGCCGTATTATGGGATCGCCAACCTCGCCGTGCTGTCGTCGCGGAGCGAAGGGTCGCCCAACGCGCTTCTGGAGGCGATGGCGGCGGGAGTCCCGCTGGTGGCCACCTCCGTCGGGGGCGTTCCCGAAATCGCCACTCACGGCGAGACCGCTTTGCTGGTAAAACCCGGCGATGCGCGCGCTCTCGCCGACTCGATGGGGCGGCTGCTCGAGGACCCGCGGTTGTGCTCTGGTCTGGCCGCCCGGGCCCGGCAACTGGTCCGGGAACAATACGCGCCGCAGGAACGGACAAGGCGTCTGGTGGAGATCTATCGCGGGGTGATGGCGTGAAGAAGTTCCTCAAGAGCGGTTTGCACGGCGTGTTTCTGGCCCTCGCTTTTTTCCCGGCCCTGTTGTCGGCTTTCGGGCGCGTGGAGGCGGTGTTCGTTCTGTTTGCGCAGGCGTTCGCGCTGGCGCCGGGTATCGTGGGCGACTACCTGCGCATCGCCTGGTACAAGTGGACGCTCGATCAGTGCGCACTCGACAGCCGCATCCAGTTCGGCTCCTTCTTCGCGCACGCGCAGGCCCGGGTCGGCAGCGGCGTCTACATCGGCTCCTGTTGCATCCTGGGACGCACCGCCATCGGCGACCGCACGCAGATCGCCAGCGGCGTGCAGATCCTGAGCGGGCGGCGGCAACATGCGCGCGACGGCCAGGGCCGCATTCTGGGGTCGGATCAGGGCGAGTTCCAGCCGGTGACGATTGGCGCGGATTGCTGGATCGGCGCCGCCGCCATCGTGATGGCCGAGGTCGGAGCGGGGTCCACCGTGGGCGCGGGCGCCGTGGTGGTCACACCGATTCCGGCGCGTTCGGTTGCCGTGGGCAATCCGGCGCAAGTGGTGAAGACGGCCGAACCGGAACCATTGGCCGCTCCCTAACGAGTCGCCGGCTCGGTGGAGTCGGCCGTGTCTGGTGGCGGCCGGCCGCGTGCGAGTATCGGACCGGCACTCGCATGTGTACGCGCCATTCCCTGCGGCCGAGACCCTGCCCACGGAACCTCTCGCTTGCGGTTCCGCTGCACCACGAGGAAGTCTCGCCGCCGTTTCTCCGAAAGGCCCTCGAATCGGTTTATGCACTCTGACCGGCGCGCCGGATGATCACGAACGCAATCGAGCGCCCTTGCGTGCAGCCGAAACGGTAGCGGTCCGGCGCACTGAGCTTGGTATTGTGGTGGTAACTGGCCAGGATGCGCTTCCCTTCCTTCGAATTCCGAACTCGCGCCTGCTACTTCGCGCTGGCGATGTTCACAATCGTTCTGATTTGCAGCTTTGTGCTGCTCGATCATTTGGCGCCGGCCGGACGCCGGCTCGCCAAGGTCACCGGGATCGACCCCCCCGCCTACTTTGGCGTCTCGCACTCCCTGCTCTTCCATCACAGTTTCGATCTGAGCGACGAATACCAGCACGTCAAACCCGACGACAGCCCCTCTACCGCGGTGCGGAAGGAGACCGGGCACGCGGGCAGCGCCTACGGTGTGGGCTACTCGTTCCTGGCGGCCCCGTTTCTGGCCGCGGGAACGGCGGTGGACGCCCTGGCCGGCAACCCCGCCGATGGATATTCCCGATTTGCCATACTCGGCTACTGTCTGGCCAACGTAGCGCTGACTGGTTGCGGGCTCATCGCGCTGTTTGCGTTTTTGCAGCAGGTCGCGGGACTGTGGGGTGTCCCGGAGCCGTCGTCGGCTGCCTGTGCTCTGGCGATCACGGCGGCTGCTTTCTTCGGAACCAGTGTGGGCTACTACGCGTTTTCCGAGATGGCGCATGCCGCGACTTTCTTTGGCGCCAGTCTCTTTCTGGCGTGGTGGTGGAGGGTCCGGGACAGAACCGATATCGGCAGTTGGATGTTACTCGGATTCTTCGGCGGCGTCCTGTCCATCTCCCGCTGGCAGGATGTTTTCTATCTAGGCGGGCCGTTGCTGTTCGATCTCATGGGCGGCCTCGGTGCCATCCGGAAACGGCTGCTATCGCGCATCGCTTATGCCGCGGTGGCGGCCCTTTGCTGGGTTCCGCAGTTGCTCGAGTGGAAGTATATCTTCGGCAGGTTTTTCCTGATTCCGCAGGGCGATGGTTTTATCGTATTTCCGCCGCACTTTGTCGTCCCGGTGTTGTTTTCCAGCCGGAGCGGCTGGTTTTTCTGGACGCCGCTCACTTTGCTCGGTTTTGGCGGCCTGCTGTTTGGGGCAGCGAAGATGCCGCGCGTGTTCCTGCCATGGATCGTGGTGATCGCTCTGGAAGTGGGCCTGATCGGCTGCTTGCCGGCCACCTGGCATGGCGGTGATTCGTTCAGCTCGCGCTACCTGACTTCGTGTGTGCCCCTGATCGCCTTCGGCGTGGCGACAATTCTGTATGCCTCGCGCCGGCTCATGCGGAGAACCATCCTGGCGGCAGTTGCGGCCTGCTGCTTATTCACGATTCTGTTCGCCGTTCAGTTCCGCCTGGACCTGATCCCGCGCTACGATCGTCTGACGGCGACCGAGTGTTTCACCGGCAAATTCCGATTGCGCGAAGTCCGCCGGCAAAAACTGGCGGTCCAGCGGGCCCGGGATCTTCTCGGGCAGGGCTCGCCGGACGCGGCCGTCGCCACCCTCGAAAACGCGGAGGCGTACGGAGAAGATCGCGATGTGCTGCTCGCGCTGAGCGCGGCGTACCGCGCCAGCGGCCGGGAGGCGGACGCCCACAAGGCTGCTGACCGATGGAACGCCCTTATGCAGTCCAGGCTGTGGTGAGATTTCGGCGTTCCGCGACTTGCGCCACCGGGCGAGAGCGCCTTCCGGCTGCGTCCCCGGGTTCGCGCAGTGCGAATAGAAGCTCTCTCGAGAATGGCCCGCTATTGCCCATATAGCGCACGAGGGAAAGGGCGGCGTTCTCCAGCCGGATCGGGAAGGACACGTCCGCCAGGTGCGACATGGAGCCCGACTGTTTCTGGCCGTATATCGTGAGGAACACGGCCGGGTTCGTGCCGCAGAGTTCGAAGTCGAGCTCGTGGCTGAGCCAGGTCAGCGGTTGCCAGTAGAGATCGGTGACCGAACCGAACGCGAAGGCGACGCCGGCGCGGGTAAGCCCCTGGCTCGCGAGCTTGTTGCCGACATAGAGAGAGTCATCCAGGCTGACGAAGTCGTTCCGGGTGACCCGGATGGTTGCGAGCAGGACGAACGCCGCAGGAAGCGCGGCTTGGACGAGGGGTCGGAGGCGGGACCCGGTGTCTTCCGATGCGATTCCGGGGACCTTTCAGTGCGCCTTGAGCGAGACGGAGGCCTGGAGACCCTTGCCTCTTTCATACAGTCCAACCTCACTGTTGGGGAGTTCGGTGGCGTAGTACTTGCCAAGGACGTCCAGCGCGGGGGGTTCGCTCGTGATCATTCTGCCTGTGGTGTATTCAACCGCTGCAGCCGCGTAAGGGGCGCAAGGGCGAACGATAACGAAACCAGGATCCGCGGCCCGGAACAGCGGGCCCGGAGGGATCTTCGGTTTCAACAGCGCCTTGCCCGAGGGGAACAACGCGAGTGTCGCTGTTACCGTGGGATCCTTCTCCGGATTCCACGCCTGCGGCCAGGAAATGACGGCTCGGTCCGGGGCGACGAATGCGAACGGCGGTGCGCTGAAGTAAGGACCAACATCTGCGCACCAGCGGAGCCGCCTCAAAGCGCCTTTCAGACTCACCTTTCTTTTCTGTCGAAGGTCCCGGCCCAGACCCTCCACATCATATGCCCGCTCCGGAACTGCGACCAGGAAACGGCCGTCGGGCGAAAAAACAATGAGCGCGGACCCCACTTTGCCATCGTAGGTGGCATGAGTTCTGGGAACCTTCGGGGTACTGTCCCCAAATTCATAGGTAAGAACGGCGTTACCGAAGTGCTTGTTTTCGATGAGTGTCGCGACAGAAGAAACTCCAAACAATCGAAATGTGCCGCTGAGGTCATCGCACGCCAGAAACGAGCCGTCAGGCGATAGCCGTTCCGTTCCGCGCGCCGGCAGGCTGATGTCCTTGAAGCCCGCTCGAGCATGATCGGCAAGGCCCCATCGTTCCACGCGCGCTGAGGAAGAGCGAATCGCGGGATGCCCCTCCGTGAATCTGAAACCCGAGAGCTTCAACATGCTGGCTGGCTGGCAAAACAGGCTGGCGGGAGAGTGCTATGTCGTGCTCCTGACGGCGATTATTGATGAGTTCGGAATCGGCAAGGCCGATGCAAAGATCAAGAACAAACTGAAGCTGGCCAGGAGGCTTCCCTTCACTGACGGCCCTGAACCAACCCGAGCACTGAAAATGGAACTTCTGGGCTGACGGACCCCTACTGTTCCGCGAAGCGCTGCGCGATGGGGAAACGCCGCCCGACGCCGAACGCCTTGCTGGTCACCTTCAAGCCGGGCGCGGCCTGCTGCCGTTTGTACTCGTTGCGATCCACCTTGTTAATGATGTCGCGCACCAGCTCCACCGGCGTGCCGGTCAGCTCGGCGATGTCCTGCGGCGACCGGTACTCTTCCACGTAGGCCCTGAGGATGGGATCGAGCACAGCGTACTCGGGCAGCGAATCCGAGTCCTTCTGATCGGGCCGCAGCTCTGCCGAGGGCGGCTTGGTGAAGACGCTCTCCGGGATGGCCTGGTTGTGCCGGCGGTTGGCTACTCGGGAAAGCTCGTACACCAGCGTCTTGGGAACGTCGCTGATCACGGCCAGGCCGCCGCACATGTCGCCGTAGAGCGTGCAGTATCCCACCGCCAGCTCACTCTTGTTGCCGGTGGTGAGCACCAGCGCGCCCCATTTGTTCGACAGCCCCATCAGTGTGAGGCCGCGCAGGCGGGACTGGATGTTCTCCTCGGTGGCATCCGCGGGACCATCGGCAAACAGCGGCGCGAGCGTGTCGAGCATGGCCTCGTAGCCGGAATTGATGGGAACGATCTCGAAGCGGATTCCGAGATTCGCGGCCAGCGCACGCGCGTCGGCGACACTGTGCCCGGACGAGTACGGGCCGGGCATGGCCACGCCGGTCACATTCTCCGGGCCAACCGCATCCACCGCGATGGCCGCCGTCAGCGAGGAATCGATGCCGCCGCTCAGGCCGATGAGCACGCGCGCGAACCCGCACTTGCGGATGTAGTCGCGGGTGCCCAGGGCCAGCGCTTCATAGGCGGCCTCGCACTCGTCGGGCAGGTTCTCGTGCCGGTCGCCCGTGCCGGCCGCGGTGTCGAACAGCACCAGGTCTTCGCGGAAGGAAGCCGCCGACGCCGCCTTCGTCCCGTCAGGAAGCATCGCGAAACTGCTGCCGTCGAACACAAGCTGGTCATTGCCGCCCACCTGGTTGACGTAGACCACCTGGCTCTGAAAATGGCGCGCCGTGGCGGCGAAGACATCGCGCCGGAGCTGCCGCTTCCCCATGTGCCAGGGCGACGCGTTGATGCTGATGAGCAGCTTCGCGCCCGCGTGAAACAACTCTTCCACCGGATCGCGGCTGTAGCGGCGGCGCTCCCAGTATTGCTTGTCGTTCCAGGCATCCTCGCAGATGGTGAGGGCCACGGTGACGCCGTCCAGCGGCAGCGGCGCCTGGCTGGTGGCCGCTTCGAAATACCGCGCTTCGTCGAACACGTCGTAGGTGGGCAGCAGCATCTTGCTCTGCCGGAAGACCACCCTGCCCTGGCGCAACACGGCCGCGTCGTTGGAGAGCAGGTTGCCGGTGGCGGCGTCCGAGCAGGTCACCGTTCCGCAGATCACGGTCAGATTGAGCGCGCCCGTCTCGGCGGCCAGGCGGCCCAGTTCCGCCTCGGTGCGTTCCAGGAAGCTGCGTTTTTCGAGCAGATCGCGTGGCGGGTAGCCGGGGAGCGAGAGCTCCGGAAACACCACCACGTCGGCGCGGACCTCGGCGGCGCGGGCGGAAAACTCGACCATCCGGTCGACGTTGCCGCGAAGATCGCCCACCGTGGAGTTCGTCTGTGCGATGGCGATGCGCATCGGTTACACCATTGTAACGGGCCATGCGGTGGCGCCCAGGCTGCTCGGCTGCTTGGCTATTCAGTTTGAAAAGGCCTCTATATTCGCTGTTGCACTAGCGATAAAACCATAGAGTCTCAAGCAGTACTGTGCTAGCGCGGACGGCCCTCGCCGCTGTCTGCCCAACCCCTCGTCTGTCGGGGACCCCGGGCCAACGTACATTCCAATGAATCGACCAAAACTCTCGCTGTTGTGGAAGACGCCACTGGCGCTGGTGGTGTGGTCATGCCTGGCTTTCGGCTCCGAGGGCGAGTTACGAATCGGCGAGGCGCAGGCCAGGAAAGCTGCGTTGGAAAAGCCCTCGCCGGCGTACCCGTTAGTCGCGCGGCAACTTAAGGTTACGGGCACCGTGCAGGTGGAAGCGGCCGTGGATGAACAGGGCGGCGTGCAGAACGTGAAGATCCTCACCGGCAATGCCATCCTTGCAAAGTCCGTCGTGGAGGCGGTCAGGAAATGGCGATTCACTCCGTTCGAGGCGGACGGCAGGCCAAGCAGAGCGATCGCCACGTTGAATTTCGAGTTCCGGTAGGGCAGCCATGAGGAGGATTCCATCGATGAAACACATCGGACTTTTGTTGTTTGTTCTCTCCGGCGGCCTTCTTGCGCAGACCACCGGCGAGCTGCACGGGACTATTACGGATCCGTCGCAACATCCCGTGTCCGGCGCGAAGGTGTCCGCGAAGCTCGACAACACCAGCGCCGTCCGCAACACGGTTACGGATGACAAGGGAGAGTTCAGCTTCACTTCGGTCGCGGTTGGACAGTACACCGTGGAGGTGAACGCCGACGGATTCCGGACCCACGTTCAAAGCTATGTTCAGGTGACCCTCGGACACGTGATCGACGTCAGCGCGCAACTGGAAGCGGGCGATTCCACCGTGCTTCTGGCCGAAGACACCCCGCTGGTGGAGAGAACCAGCACGCAACTTGGCGCGGTGGTGAACTCGCACGCGGTGGTCATGCTGCCGCTGAACGAGCGCAATACGTATGAGCTGCTGCAACTGCAGCCCGGCGTTCAGTCGCAGGAGGGTTACGATCTCTTCGCGGGGGCCGACAACGCCGGCGTCGTGTCCGTGAACGGCGGACGCGGGCGGGCCAACAATTTCAACGTGAACGGCGCCGACGCCAACGACCTGTTCATCGGCATCCCGGCGATTCAGCCTTCGCCCGACGCCATCGAGGAGTTCCGCGTTCTTACGAATCTGTTCGACGCGGAGTATGGCCGCAATTCGGGGTCTATCGTCAACGTGGTGACGAAGAACGGCACGAATGACTTGCACGGCAGCGCGTACGAGTTCCTCCGCAACCGCGCGCTCAACACGCGCGGCTTCTTCGATACCGAAAAGCCGCAGTTCAACCAGAACCAGTTCGGCGGGACGGCGGGCGGCGCAATCCGCAAGGATCGGACGTTCTTCTTCCTGTCGTCCGAAGGCCGGCAGATTCGCCAGGGCATTTCTTCCGATCTGGTCACCGTGCCTTCGGCCGCGGAGCGCGCTGGCGATTTCTCGGCCGGCCCGGCGTTTACGGGAACCCTGCAGGATGCTTTTCTCGTGCAGACGTTGAACCAGAGGCCGGGTTGCGCGACGGCGGTGGCCGCGGAAGGCGGTGCGCCGATCGCCGCGAACACCCCCTGGAATGTCATCTTTCCGGGCAACAGGATTCCCGTGCCGTGCTTTGACCAGACCGCGCTCGATTTGATGAATCAGTTTGTCCCGCCGGCCAACATCGGGGCGTCCACTTTTCAAACCGCGCCGGTCCAGAGCGACCGCGCCATTCAGACCACCATGCGAATCGACCATACTCTGAATGCGCAGCACCAGCTCTCCTTCTATTACTACTTCGACGACGATGCCACCCGCCAGCCCTTCTCGAACTTCGAGGCCACGGGCGCAAACCTGCCCGGGTTCGGCGCCGATTTCAGCGCGCGCAACCAGCAGGTGAACCTGGGCGAGACTTGGTCCGTGAACGCCACCACGGTCAACGAGGCGCGCCTTTCCTACCTGCGCGAGGGCATGGCAAACTACAATCATCCGTCCCGCACGGGCCTGGTACAAAGCTCATGCGCGACGGTCCCCGCCGCGGAGTGCTTCTCCGATCCGGCCAATCCTCGTGCGGGCATTACCCCGGGCCTGACCGCGGACAACGAAGGGGTTCCCTTCATCCAGCTAAGCGGGGCGTTCTCCATCGGCAACAACCAGGCTGGCGAGTTGCCGCAGGTGGGGAATACGTTTCAGGCGGTGGACAATCTCAGTAAGATCGTGCGCAACCACCACCTGAAGTTCGGCGTGGATGCCCGCCGGCAGCGTTTCGATCAGACGCTTTACTACAACGTGGATGGCACTTTCGGTTTCACGTCGGGCGGGCCAAACGACGTCGGCGCCGGCAACCAGTTTCCGAACTACCTGCTGGGGCTGCCTACCTCGTATTCGCAGGGCTCGTCACAATCCGAAAATCTGCGCAGCACCGCTCTGTACGCGTTCGCCGAAGACAGTTGGAGCGTGTCGAAGAGTCTGACACTGAACTACGGCCTGCGCTGGGAATTGAACACGCCCATGCGCGACGTGGGCCAGCGTCTTCAGGTTTTCCGGCCAGGCGAGGCCACCCAGGTGTTCCCGTGCCAGTTGGACGCGTCAAACCCGCTGGTGCAGGCGTTCGGGACGAACGCATGCGGTCCCGGCAGCGCGGGCGAGGCGGTCCTCCCGTTGGGGCTCGTGGTCCCCGGGGACGCCGGCGTCCCGCCGACACTGGTTCCCGGTTACTACGGCGCATTCGCGCCGCGGATTGGCCTGGCATGGAGCCCGGCTTCTCCCTCGGGCTGGCTGAACACGATTCTGGGTGGACCGGGAAAAACCAGTGTCCGCATGGGCTGGGGTTTGTTCTACAACCCCATGGAACAACTGGTTCTCGAGCAGTTCAGCGGAGAGCCGCCCTTTGGCGGCACGCTGGCCAATTCCAACACGCTGTTTAATACGCCGTTTCTCGGCCAGGATGGAACGGTCTACAACAATCCGTTCAACGGCGTGCTGAACCCGGTTCGCGGGCAGCCGGTGGACTGGTCGGCGTTCGAGCCCATTTCGTTGTTCGGGAACTTCCCGGCAAAACTGCATCCGCAGTACTCCATCAACTACAACTTCACCATTCAACGCGAGCTGCGGAAAGACCTGCTCCTGCAGGCGGGGTTCGTGGGCTCGCAGGGGCACCATCTGCTGGCCACCTATGACGCCAACTACGGCGAGGCGCAGCCATGTCTCGATTTGAACGCGCTGTCGAACATCACCGGCAACGCGTCGCTTGCTTGCGGGCCCTTCTCGGCCGATTCGTCCTACACAATACCGGCGAACACCATCCCCGCCGGCTTCACCCTGCACCTCCCCTACGGGCCGGTGGCTACGGTGACCGGGCCGAATGCGAACCCCATCACGCTGGTTGGCTTGCGGCGGTATTCATCGCCGTCCTGCAACCCGCTGACGGGCGGCGGTTGTCCGCCCGATGGCATCCCGGTGTTTGGCAGCATATTCACCGAGGACACTATCGCGAATTCGAACTACAATTCGCTGCAGGTGAGCGTCGAGAAGCGGACGCTGGTGGGGCTGCAATTCCTGGCCGCATACACGCTGGGCAAGTCCATCGACAACGCTTCCAGCTTCGAGAATCTCCTGAACCCGTTGGACTACGGGAGCAGCCGGTCTCTCTCGTTCTTCGATGCGCGCCAGCGCCTGGTGTTCAGCTCCTACTGGGACCTGCCGCACCTCAATCTGAATGGCATGGCCGGCAGGCTGCTCAATGGCTGGGCAGCGTCGGGCATCCTGAGCCTGCAAAGCGGCTTCCCGATTCCCATCACCTCGTCGGACGACCTGGAGCTGATGAACAGCGATTTCTTCACCTACCCGGGCGAACCGAACATGGTTGCGCCGCTGCAGAAACTGGACCCGCGGAACCCGTTGCATCTGGCCTTCGATCCGTCGTCATTCGAGCAGCCGGCCATGGGACTGATCGGCAATTCGCCCCGCGCGGTGTGCTGCGGCCCGGGCATCGACAACCTGGACATGAGCATCATGAAAACCGTGTCCATCAAGGAGCGGTACACGTTCCAGTTCCGCGCCGAGGCATTCAACGTGGCCAATCACGCTCAGTTCAGCAAAGTGGACGGAAACATCTCCGACGCCACCTTCGGCCAGGTGCTGCTGGCACGGGATCCCCGGCTGATGCAGTTCGCGCTGAAGATCGGCTTCTGAAGAGGCGATGCCGGCCACAGGCACGCCGCGCGACACGAAGGTGGGCGTTGCCAGCAATCACCAGGTGAGTTCACCGCCGGGACACGAGGCGCCAAGCCGCGTTCCTGCGGTATTAGGCGAGTACGCGGCTGCCACCGCATGTCCATCGAGTCTGAAGTACTCGCTACGCGCGCAGGTGTTCCCACTCTCGTCTTGCGGACCCGCCAACGCCAGCCCAAAACCCTGCCACGCGTGACCCCCTTGACACTTGCTTCTTTTCGATATATATATTGATCAATACCGATGAAGAAGGAACCCAGTCCGGAAACCTTTCTCCCGCTGAAGCCGAACTGGCTTCACGTCCTGTTGTCGCTCTCCGGCCAGGAACAACACGGCTACGGGATCATGCAGGAGGTTCTGGACCGCACTGGCGGCAAGGTGCGGCTCTGGCCGGCGACGCTCTACGGCACGCTCAAGCGGCTGATCGACGAGGAGCTGATCGAGGAATCGGGCGACCGCCCGGCCCCGGAACTGGATGACGCGCGGCGCCGCTACTACCGCCTTACCAAACTCGGCCGGGGCGTGCTCGCGGCGGAAAGCCATCGCCTGGAGGATCTGGTTCGCATCATCCACTCGAGGCGCGGGCTGGCGAAAAGGGAGGCGGAGTCATGAATCGGTCATCCAATCGCCCCGTGGCGATCAGCCTGCGCCTGTACCGCGCACTGGCCCGGGCGTTTCCTCACGAGTTCAAGAACGTCTACGGAGACGAGCTGCTGCAGGTTACCGAGGATGCCATCGAGCCCGTCTGGCGCCGCTATGGCGTGCCCGGACTGCTGCGCCTGCTGCTGGACATCGCCATCCGGATCCCCGTGGAGTATCTGGCCGAGCTGCGCCAGGACATCCGATACGGCCTTCGCATGCTGGCGGGCTCTCCTGGCTTCACGGCCGTCGCGATGATTTCACTCAGCCTCGCAATCGCCGTCGTAACGTGCGCTTACAGCGAGGTAAACGGGCTGATTTTTCGCGACGTTCCGGGAGTTCCCAATCCGGACGAGCTGATGGCGCTCGCGGCGCCGACATCGTATCCGCAGTACCAGCGCTACCGCGAGCGGAGCGACCTGTTCTCTTCCACGACGGCCTATATCGCGCCAGTGCCATTCGGAGTTTCGCTCGGCGGGCGTACGGAACGGACCTGGGGACAGGTGGTCACGCCCTCGTATTTCGCGACTCTGGGCGCCCACCCCGCATTGGGCCGCTTCTTCGACCAGGAACAAGAGCGGCAGTCGAGCGGCGTGGTGGTCAGCTACCGGTTCTGGCAGGAACACCTGGGCGCCGATCCCGCCGTGATCGGAAAGACGCTGCGCATCAACGGACAGCCTTGCACCGTCATCGGCATCGGGCCGAAGGATTCTCTGGGTGCATCGCCCGCCCTATTTGCGGCGGATCTGTGGCTGCCCGTTTCGGCGGACGCACGCACGGCGCCGGAGCTGGCGGACAACACGCTGGAGCGGCGCGACCTGAACATGTTCCAGATGGTCGGACGCCTGAAACCGGGAATCACCGCGGCCCGCGCGGAGGTTGCTCTGGACGCGGTGGCGCGGCAGATGGAGCGCGACTACGGCGACGCCGGCAGAGAACGGGGCGGCCGCCGCGTGCTGCTGGTGCCCGGAGGCAAAGTGGTGCCCATCCGGAAACAGGACGTCCCATACTTCACGGAAGTCCTGATGGTGCTGGGGAGCCTGGTGCTGCTGATCGCGTGCTCCAACGTGGCCAACATGATGCTGGCGCGCGCGGCGGACCGCCGCCGTGAAATCGCGGTGCGCCTGGCCATGGGCGCCAGCCGTTTCCGCCTCATTCGCCAGTTGCTCACCGAGAGCATGCTGGTGGCCGCCGGCGCGGGCGTGCTCGGCTTCATCCTGACCGCGTGGCTGATGCACGCCGCCTCCCAGGGAAGGATGCCGTACCCCATGCCGGTGGCCTTCGACCTCACCATTGACTGGAGCGCCTTGTTGTTCGCATTCGCGGTGACCGGTTTAACCGGGCTGGCGTTCGGCCTTGTCCCCGCCTTGCAGGCCACGCGCACCGATCTGACGTCCGCGCTCAAGGAAGGCGGCAACATACAGTTCCGCGCACATCGCCGCCTCAGCCTGCGCAACGGGCTGATGCTGTGCCAGATGGCCGGGTCGCTGACTCTCTTGCTGCTCACCGGATTCCTGGGACTCGGCATCCAAACCACCATGGGCATTCAACAGGGGCTCGACGCCAGGAACCTTTACCTCATCTCTCTGGATCCGGTTCGCGACGGATACTCGGGCGCTCAGGCCGCGGTGTTTTTCGAGAAGCTGCTGGACCGGGTGAAGCGCCTTTCCTCGGTGACCGCCGCGAGCCTGACCGACACGGTACCGGTAGCCATGGACGGCAACGCGGGCGCGATATTCTCCGATGCTCGCGCGGGCGGGGCCCCGGTGATCCACTGGGCAAAGAAACACGTGGTCGGGAGGGATTACTTCGAGACCGCCGGCATTCCCGTTGTGCTCGGCCGTGGCTTTCGCAAGCAGGACGAGGCGGACGACGCGACGGCGGTCATCGTCAGCGAAGAGCTGGTGCGCCAGTACTGGACCGGAGAAGAAGTCCTGGGTCGGCACATCGAGATCGGCAATGGCGATGTATCCGCGGGAGCCCTGGTCGTCCCTGGCACCTTTGATTTTCGCTCCGGGGTCCTGGGGAGGGGGAGGCAAGCCTTCGAAGTGGTGGGGGTGGCAAAGGACGTGGCGGAAGACTTGGTCGCCAGCAAGAAGCACCCGGCGATCTACTTCCCGCTGCGCCCGGCCGATTACGCGCAGCCCTCCCTGCGCGGCGTGACCCTGATGGTGCGCGGCATGCCCGGCGTGGACGTTCTCGGCGCCGTGCAGCGCGAAATATCGGCCGCGGATCGAAACGTCACGCCATTCAACCCGCGCAGCATGTCCGAACAGATCGCGCAGTTCATGTATTCGCTGCGGGCGGCGGCTTGGACCTGGAACCTGATCGGGGCCTTCGGCTTGATTCTGGCCGCGGTGGGCCTGGCCGGCGTGACCGCGTATTCGGTGCGGCAGCGCGAACACGAGATCGGCATTCGCGTGGCCCTCGGCGCGCAGAAGCGCGACGTGCTCGGACTCGTGATGGGGGAGGGCGCGGTCCTGGTGATCGGCGGCACGACCATCGGGATGTTCTTCACCTGGGCCGGAATCCGCGCGATGTCCGGCTTTTTCTTCTCCGTCGCCAGCGTGCAGGGCTTCGACCCGGAGTTGCTGGTGGGCGCTCCGCTGCTGCTGGCGAGCCTGGCCCTGCTGGCCTGCTATCTGCCCGCGCGGAGATCGCTGCGCATTGATCCGGCGGTGGCGCTGCGGGCGGAATAAAGGGAGGCGGCCTTATGAATGGTCCATCAAACCGATCAGTGGCAATCGGCCTGCGTCTGTACCGCGCGCTGGCCCGGGCGTTTCCGCACGAGTTCAAAAACGTATACGGGGACGAACTGCTGCAGGTTACTGAAGACGCCATCGAACCCATCTGGCGCCGATATGGCGTGCCCGGGCTGCTGCGCCTGCTGCTGGACATCGCCATCCGCATTCCCGTGGAGTATCTGGCCGAGCTGCGCCAGGACATCCGCTACGGCTTGCGCATGCTGGCGGGCTCGCCGGGCTTTACCGCAGTCGCGCTGATCTCGCTCAGCCTGGCCATCGCCGTCGTAACGTGCGCCTACAGCGAGGTGAACGGGCTGGTTTTTCGCGACGTCCCGGGAGTTCCGAATCCCGACGAGCTGGTGACGCTCGCGGTGCCGGCATCGTATCCGCAGTACCAGCGTTACCGCAACCGCAGCGACCTGTTCTCTTCCACGACGGCCTACATTGCGCCGGTGCCGTTCGGAATCTCGCTCGGCGGGCGCACGGAACGGACCTGGGGACACGTGGTCACGCCCTCATACTTCACCACGCTCGGCGCCCAGCCGGCACTGGGCCGCTTTTTCGACCAGGAACAAGAGCGGCAGTCGAGCGGCGTCGTAGTCAGCTACCGGTTCTGGCAGCAGCAGTTGGGCGCCGACCCCGCAGTCATCGGAAGGACGCTGCACATCAACGGACAACCCTGCACCGTGATCGGCGTCGGACCGAAGGACTTTCTCGGCGCATCGCCCGCTATTCTCGCGGCGGATCTGTGGCTGCCTGTTTCGGCGGACGCGCGCACAGTGCCGGAACTGGCGGACAACGCGCTGGAACGGCGCGACCTGACCATGTTTCAGATGGTCGGGCGCCTGAAACCGGGAATCACCGCGGAGCGCGCGGAGGTCGCGCTGGATGCGGTGGCGCGGCAAATGGAGCGCGACTACGGCGATGCCGGCGGAGAACGGGGCCGCCGGCGCGTGCTGCTGGCGCCCGGAGGCAAAGTAATGCCCATCCGCAAGCAGGACCGGCCGTACTTCACGGAAGTCCTGATGGTCCTCGGCAGCCTGGTGCTGCTGATTGCGTGCTCCAACGTGGCCAACATGATGCTGGCGCGCGCCGCGGACCGCCGCCGTGAGATCGCCGTTCGTTTGGCCATGGGCGCCAGCCGTTTCCGCCTCATTCGCCAGTTGCTGACCGAAAGCATGCTGGTGGCCGCTGGCGCGGGCGTGCTCGGGTTCGTCATCACCGTGTGGCTAATGCGCTTTTTCTCCCAGGGAAGGATGCCGTACCCCATGCCCATAGCGTTCGACCTGAACCCCGACTGGAGCGCCTTGTTGTTCGCGCTTGCCGTAACCGGCCTGACCGGGTTTGCGTTCGGCCTCACCCCCGCATTGCAGGCCACGCGCACCGATCTGACGTCCGCGCTCAAGGAAGGCGGCAACATCCAGTTTCGCGGGCACCGCCGCCTGAGCCTGCGCAACGCTCTGATGCTCGGCCAGATGGCCGGGTCGCTGACGCTGCTGCTGCTCACCGGGTTTCTGGGACTCGGCATCCAAACCACCATGGGCGTTCAGCAGGGGTTCGACCCCGGAAACCTCTACCTCATTTCTCTGGATCCGGTTCGCGACGGATATTCGGGCGCGCAGGCCACGGCTTTCTTCGAGAAGCTGCTGGAGCGGGTGAAGCGGCTTCCCTCGGTGGCCGCCGCGACGCTGACCGATACGGTGCCGGTGTCGAGGGACGGCAACCCGGGCGCGGTATTCTCCGATGCCCGCGCGGGCGGGGGAAAGGCGACGCACTGGGCCCGCAAACACGTTGTCGGGAGCGACTACTTCGAGACCGCCGGCATTCCTGTTCTGCTCGGGCGCGGTTTCCGCAAGCAGGACGAGGCCAACGGGGCGACGGCGGTGATCGTCAGCGAAGAGCTGGTGCGCAGGTACTGGACTGGAAAAGAAGTCCTGGGGCGGCGCATCGAGATCGGCAACGGCGAGGTATCGCCCGCGCCGGACACCTTTGATTTTCGTCGTGGCGTGCTGGGGAGCGAGAGACAGGTATTCGAAGTGGTGGGGGTGGCAAAGGACGTGGCGGAGAGCTTCATCGCCAGCAACAAGTATCCGGCGATTTACTTCCCGCTGCGCCCGGCCGATTACGCGCAACCCTCCCTGCGCGGCGTGACGCTGATGGTGCGCGGCATGCCGGGCGCGGACGCCATCGGCGCGGTGCAACGCGAAATATCGGCCATTGATCGAAACGTCACGCCGTTCAACGCCCGCAGCATGACCGAACAGATCGCGCAGTTCATGTATTCGCTGCGGACGGCGGCGTTGACCTGGAACCTGATCGGGGCTTTCGGGCTGATCCTTGCCGCGGTGGGCCTGGCCGGCGTGACCGCGTATTCGGTGCGCCAGCGCGAACACGAGATCGGCATTCGCATGGCCCTCGGCGCGCAGAAGCGCGACGTGCTCGGGCTGGTGATGAAGGAGGGCGCGGTTCTGGTGATCGGGGGAACGGCCATCGGGATGTTCTTCACCTGGGCCGGAATCCGCGCGATGTCCGGCTTCTTCTTCTCCGTCGCCAGCGTGCAAGGCTTTGACCCGGCGCTGCTGCTAGGCGCTCCGCTGCTGCTGGCGAGTCTGGCTCTGCTGGCCTGCTATCTGCCCGCGCGCAGATCGCTGCGAATCGACCCGGCGGTGGCCCTGCGGGCGGAATAGGGGGGAGTGTCATGCTCGAAGTCCGCGGTCTGACCAGGCGCTTCCGTGGCGCCACGGTTGTCGATCACGTCAATTTCGCGGTTCATGCGGGGGAGATTACGGGATACCTGGGTCCAAATGGGTCGGGAAAGTCCACCACTGTGAAGATCCGGTCGCCTTCAAGAAGCGCCTCGGTACGTTCCCGAAGAACCGCATCTGTACTCGTATCTGACGGGGCTCGAGTACCTGCAACTGGCCGGGCGGCTTCGTGGGATGGACCCGTCCTCGGTCGATCGAAAAGCCAACCATCTCCTGGAGCGGCTTTCGCTGGCCGAAGCGCGTTGGGCGCCCATCTCCAGCTACTCAAGAGGCATGCGGCAGCGCATCCTGATCGCGGCCGCCCTGCTCCACGACCCCGATTTGCTCATTTTCGACGAGGCGCAGTCGGGGCTGGATATCGCGCACGTGGTGCTCTTCCGTCACCTATTGCAGGCGCTCGCCCAGCGGGGCAAGACCATTCTCTACATCTCGCACGTTCTGGAATCCGTCGAACGGATCTGTTCGCGTGTCATTATTCTCTACCGTGGCCGCGTCGCCGCGGACGATTCCGTGGCCGCCCTTCGCGATCTAACCAGGTTGCCCAGCCTCGAAGAGATCTTCACCCAGCTCGCGCATCACGACGACCTGGAACTTCGCGCGCAGGACATCGCTTCCCTAGTTTCCATATGAGTCCCTTCCGCCAGTTGATGCGCCTGTATCTGGACCGCTACTACGCCAGCGAGGCTCTGGCCTCCGGCTCCGGATTCGAGGCGAGCGTATATGCGGTGCTCGCGTTGATCGCCACCACCGAAATCTTCTTCTCTCCTGTTGGGCCGCTCTTCCTTACGGCCTACGCCTTCGGGGTTACCGGCCTTGCGACAGCGTTCGAGTGGGACATGCTCTTCCCGGATCGCCGGGACTTCCTCGTCCTCACGCCGTTTCCGATCCGCATGCGGCACCTCTTCGCCGCCAAACTGGCATCGCTCGCCATCTTTCTTTCGGCCGTCATGGTCGCCGTCCATGCCTACATTCCCTTCGTCTTTTTCGGGCTGGGGAGCGGGCACGCGGCTGGCGCGGACGTTGTTCGCCAGCTCCTGGGGATCGTCGCGGCTACCGCATGCGCCTCGGTATTCGCTTTTTTGTCGGTAGCGGGATTCCAGGGGATCTGCATTAACATCTGCGGCGCGCGCGCGTATCGCCGGATATCGCCATGGCTGCAGACGTTCGCCATGTGCCTCATGGTGTTCGCCGTCCTGCTGTTTCCCGTTTACTTTCTTGCGGTCAGCTTTTTCCCGTCGGGACATGCGAACTGGGTCTGGTGGATCCCGCCCTTCTGGTTCCAGGGAGTGGCCGCATTCTTCAGTCCGCGACCCGATCCCGCCCTCGCCGCCCTGGGAATGTTCGGCTGCAAGGCGCTGGCGGTGGCGTTCCTGGTCTGCTGCCTGGCATGGGCGGCAGGATACGCGCATCATTACCGTCGAACGCTGGAAGCGCAGGATCTCGTCGCGCTTCGGCCGGGCAGAAGCAGGTCGATATTCGACGGATTCCTCGGATCGAACGAGGCCCGAGCGATATTCTATTTCACCGGCCAGACGCTCGCGCGCAGCGTCAAACACCGCCTCTTCTTCGCTGCCTACCTCAGCGCCGGACTCTCCCTCGGGCTCTTCGTAACCCTGACCGTGTCGTCGCGCGGAATCAGCGTGCCTGCGGCGGGGTTGCGCTCTCTTTCTCCGCTGATGGTGTTCTTTGTCGTCTCCGGCTTCCGCGCCGCCTTTCAATTCCCTGCTGAACTGCCCGCCAACTGGCTCCTTCGGGTAACCGAGTCGGGCTGGGGAGAAGCGTCCCGCCGCGCGTCGCGCCTGCGGGCGATGGTCAGCGGCCTTCTGCCGGCGCTGGTTGCATTTGTTCCATTGGAAGTCGGCAGGTGGGGGTTGGGCGCCGGGCTGTTCCATATCGCCGTCCAGGCGGTCGCGGGAATGCTCCTGATCGAGGTTTTGTTTTACTCATTCGACAAGATCCCGTTCACCTGCTCGTGTTTCCCGGGCGGACTCAATCTCATATTCCTGGCGGTCGCGTATTTCTATGGGTTCACCAGCTACAGCTTCCAGATTGCCGATCTCGAAGCCTGGCTGGAATCCCGGCCCTGCACCGCCGCATTGTGTCTCGCGGCGGCAGCGGCGGCCTGGATCGCAATTCGCCGATTCCGTCCTGGCGGGGTGACCGCGATTCGTTTCGAGGGGGGTGAACCCGCCATCCGGACGCTCGAACTGACCTGAACGATCCCGGAGTTTGCCAGTCTTTTCAGAGGGAGGTCTCATGCTTCTCGATTGCCACACCAAAAACACGCTGGCGGCGATGCTCTTCTTTGCATCGTTTCCGGCCCAGAGCGCCCCGGGTCCCGATGCCGTCAGAACCGAATCCGGGCTGGTTTCCGGCGCCGGAACCGATGTGCGCGTGTTCAAAGGAATTCCATATGCCGCCGCTCCGGTCGGTGAGCTCCGCTGGAGAGCCCCGCAACCGCCACCACATTGGGACGATATCCGAGAGGCTGCGGAGTTCGGCGCTCCCTGCCCACAACCGGCGGTGTTGAAGATGCTGAAACAGAGCGAGGATTGCCTGACGCTGAACATCTGGACACCAGGGAAGAGGTCCAGCAAGAGACTTCCGGTCATGGTTTCCATTCATGGCGGTGGTTTCATTGGCGGCTGGAGCGGCATGCCTATATACGATGGCGCCGGGTTCGCGCGCCAGGGCATCGTGTTTGTTTCGATCAACTATCGCCTGGGCGTCCTGGGGTTCCTCGCACATCCGGATCTCTCCAGGGAGTCGCCGTATGGTTCGTCCGGCAATTACGGCCTGCTGGACCAGATTGCCGCCTTGCAGTGGGTCCAGCGCAACATCGCGGCTTTTGGCGGCGACCCCCGGCAAGTCACCATTTTCGGAGAGTCGGCCGGAGGAAGCGCAGTTTGCCTGTTGCTGGCGTCTCCTCTCGCAAAAGGGACGTTCCAGCGGGCCATCGCGGAGAGCGCGCAAGGGTTATACCTGCCAATTCCGCACCGTGATCGATCATGGTTCGGCAACCCTCCGGCTGAGCGCATGGGGCTCCGAGTTGCCGCCGATGCCGCCACACTCAGAGCGCTCTCCGCCGAGGAACTATTGAAGAAGCTATCGTCCGATCCCGCGATGCCCAGGAACGCCGAGTTCCAGCCGATCGTCGACGGGCGCGTGTTGCCCGACGATCCCGCCGCCATCTACAATTCCGCAAGGACGCCCCGCGTTCCGGTGATTGCGGGAACAAACTCCGATGATGCCTTCGCGCTCATTTTGTTCACGCCGGTCAAAACGATTTCAGATTATCGGGCCTTTCTCAAGACGCGCTTCGGGGACGCGGCTGGGAAGGCCTTTGATCTCTATCCAGCGTCGTCAGACAGTGAGGCGAACAAGACGGCGCGTCAGATCTTCACCGATGCGAACTTCCTATACGGAACCCGCTCGATGCTCCTGGCGCTCTCGCGCACGAATAAGGCCGTGCATTGGTACTACTTTACGAGGTTTGACGATTTGAGCCGCAAATTGCGCGCCCCGGGCGCGATACACGGCGCCGAACTGCGCTATGTGTTCGGCGACTTGTCCCGATCCATGTTCGCGGGCACGCCCTTCGCTCTCGGCGAACCAACGCACGACGAGACGGATCAGACCGTGGCGAGGGCGATGAACGGGGCCTGGGTGCAGTTTGCGAAGACGGGTCGCCCTAACGGCAAAGGACTCCCCGTTTGGCCGGCATTGACCCCGGGAAACCTCCAATACCTTGAATACGGCGACGACATTCACGTCGGGCGCGGGTTGCGCGACCAACAAATGGCGTTCTTTGAGGAATACTATGGACGGCTGCGGTCCGCGAAGGAGAAAAGCAGCCGTTAGCCCCAATACTGTTCACTTTGCGCTTCGTCCGCAATGGGGCCCGCGGCGCAAACCGCGTTTTTGCCCGGCACCAAAGAGACGCGGCTTACGCTGCGGGCCCCTCGCTGCCCCCAAAGTGAACAGTATTCGTTAGCCCAAGCTACGCTTCTTGCGATCTGATTCCGGTAGAGCAGGTGCGTGCTCGCGCGATAACGGCGCTCCACTTTGTCGTGGCCGACTAATCGGAATACGCCCATCCGGTTACCCGCGCGGGTCGCCGGCCGTGGAGTTGGTCTGTGCGATGGCCATGCGCATCGGTTACACATATAGCGGGACGTTTGGCCGCGGCCCAAACGACGCCAGCGCTCTGACCTAACTCCACTTCCGGACCGATTACTACCGCCTGATCGCCTCCACCGCCGCGTTTAGTTCGTGTTCGGCATCTCGCAGATGCTGTTCGGCCCTCTTCCCGTGTCCGGCCATGTCGTAATGGTTGGCCTCACGGGCGCGTTCCATCTCGTGGATCGCCTCGCTGACGTGTTTGTGGACTTCATCCAGATCATGCCAGTCGCGGACTCTGTCAGCGAAGGCAGCGCCGGCCACGAAGGCCAGACAAAAAGCGGGGATTAGAATGGTCTTTTTCATGCTCTAGCAATTGTACACGAAGTCCTTTGGATTGCAATCGGGCTCGTGTCAAACTTCAGAAGAGGTGTCCTGTTGAAACCAATCTCCGCGCTGAACCTGCTGGCTGCCCTCGCGGCGCCGATGATCACCGCCGTCCGCGCCCAGGAGACGCCCCCGTATCGCAATCCCCGGCTCGGCGTCGAGCAGCGCGTCGACGATCTGCTCGCCCGCATGACGCTCGAAGAGAAGGTGGACATGGTGTCGGGCGGCGGCTGGATGGAGTCGAAGCCCAACGCGCGCCTCGGCATCCCCGCCATCAAAATGGCCGACGGTCCGGTGGGCGTGCGCAACTGGTACGGCCCTTCCGCGATCACCATGAAGGCCAACTCGCCGCTGCCCGTCATCACCTCGACGGCGTTTCCCGCCGGCGTCGCGTTGGGCGCCACGTGGGACCCGGAGTTGCTCCGCGAGGTGGGCAAGGCCATCGGCGACGAGGCCCGCGCGCTGGGGCGCGACATGATGCTGGGGCCGGGCGTGAACATCGTCCGCGCACCGCTGGCCGGCCGCAATTTCGAAATGTACGGCGAGGACCCGTACCTCAGCTCGCGGCTGGTTGTTCCGTACATCCAGGGCATGCAGAGCGAGGGGATCATCGCGACGGTGAAGCACTTCGCGGCCAACAACCAGGAGTATGAGCGGCAGACCATCGACGCGAAGATCGACGAGCGCGCGCTGCGTGAGATCTACCTTCCGGCCTTCCGCGCGGCGGTGCAGGAGGCGGGCGTCTGGGCGGTGATGTCCGCCTACAACAAGGTGAACGGTCACTGGTGCGCCGAGAATTCGTGGCTGCTGACCGACGTGCTGAAGAAGGAGTGGGGGTTCAAGGGGCTGGTGGTCTCCGATTGGAAGGGGACGCACAGTACCGCGGAAACTGCCAACGCGGGGCTGGACCTGGAGATGCCCGGCGCGGAGAGCATTCGCCGCTACGACGAAGCCCGCGTGCCGCAGAGCCCCGGCGACGTCGGTTCCCGGGGCGCCATGCAGACTCCCGAGAAGCTGCTCCCGCTGGTGCGCGCCGGCGAGGTGAAAGAAGCCGCGATCGATGACAAAGTGCGGCGTCTGCTGCGTGTCATGTTCGCCAACGGCTTGTTCGACCATTCGAAGCCGGGCGGCGGCGAGGTGGATACTCCCGCGCAACGTGCGCTGGCGCGAAAAGCCGCCGGCGAGGGGATCGTGTTGTTGAAGAACGCGGGCGGCGTGTTGCCGCTGCTGCCGGGGAAGATCCGTTCCATCGCGGTGGCCGGTCCGAACGCGGCGGTCGCGCGCACCGGCGGCGGGGGAAGTTCGTCCGTCAAAACGAAGTCCGCGATCAGCCCGCTGGACGCCGTTCGCGAGCGCGCGGGCTCCGCGATTCAGGTGTCCTATGCGGAATCGCTGCCCGAGGCGGCCGAACTCGCGGCAAAGGCCGACGTGGCGCTGGTGTTCGCCGGCGATTCGGCCGAGGTGGAGCGGGAAGGCCGGGACCGCGAGTCGATGGATCTCCCTGCAGGCCAGGACGAGCTGATCGCGGCCGTGACGAAGGCGAACCCGCATACCATCGTGGTACTCAACGTCGGTGCGCCCGTCGCCATGCCCTGGGTTGAGCAGGCGCCCGCCGTCGTCAACGCGTGGTTCCCGGGCGAGGAGGGCGGGCACGCGATTGCGGACGTCCTGTTCGGCGACGTGAATCCCTCCGGCAAACTACCCGTGACCTTCCCCCGGAAACTCGAAGACTCAGCGTCCTGGGGGCACTATCCGGGCAAGGACGGAGTGGTGGAATACGCCGAAGGCATCTACGTCGGCTATCGCCATTTCGACAAGAAGAACATCGAGCCGCTGTTCTGTTTCGGCCACGGGCTGTCGTATACGAGGTTCGAATACAGCGATCTGCAGGTGTCGCCGCGTGAGGTCACCCTGAAGGTGCGCAACATCGGACCGCGTGATGGCGCCGAGGTGGTGCAATTATACGTGCGCCAGGTGGCGCCCAGCGCCGATCAGCCCGTGAAGGAGCTGAAGGCGTTTCGCCGGGTGGAGCTGAGGCGCGGAGAGGCGTTCCCGATTTCCTTCGCGCTGGACCAGGGCGCGCTCGCGTACTACGACACGGCGAAGAAGGCCTGGGTGGCTGAACCCGGCACGTATGAAGTGTTGGTGGGGGCGTCATCGCGCGATATCCGCGTGCGGGGGAGTTTCGAGCTGGCGAAGTGAGCAAGTGTGGGGCGGCGCCGTGCGCCGCGGCGGACCCCCGGTTCGCCTTCGGGCAGGCGGCCCTGCCCCTCGCGATAAGTGCGCGGTTGTGCCGCATCGCTGCTTCGCGCCTGGATCCGCTGGCCGGCGACGGAGACCGGCAACCAAAGCTATTCTTCCCTGAGTAGCTGGGCTGGAGAAAGCAGTGCCGCTTCCCTGGCGGCGAGGTGGGCGATCGCTATCGACACTGCCACGCACGCCGCGGAGATGGCGACGGCCCTTCCCATTGACCAGGAGACCGCTCCCAGGTATTCCACCGATGAGAGGCGCGCCAGCAGTGGCCAGAGTGGCGCGCTCAGGAGCACGCCGAGACCTGCGCAAGCGACGGCCCGGCCATAGATGATTCGGCGAATGGAACCGCTGGATGCTCCCAGGCAGACGCGAATCGCCAGTTCACGGAGCCGGCTTGTGGCGAACCAGGTCAGGACGGCATACAGCCCGATGGAGGAGACCAACACCATCACAAGCGCCGCGCCGATCGCCAGGTACGTTCCTGTCGCGTCACGTGCAAACATCGTCCCCATGCTGTCGCGCACGCGATAGACGGACATGATCTTCATTCCGGGCAACTCCGCGCGCACCTGCTGGCCTAATGCGGCATCGACGGCGGACCAGGAGACAGTACCGTTCAGAATCAGGCTCGGGGCAAAGTCGTTGATGCCCTTCGTGAACATCGACGTGTACATGGCGGGCGCCGCGTGCCGTGCATAGCCGGGTGGCTTCATATCGGCCACAACGCCCACCACAGTGGCCGGGTGACTGTTGGAAGGAAGGCCCGACATGGCCGGCACTATGATCCGGACTGTCCGATTGACCGGGCTCTGGCTCGGCCAAAGCGCCCGCGCTGCCGCCCGATTCAGGATGATTTCATTGTCGGGGCTGTCGTCGGGCATGAAATCCCGGCCCTCGATGAAGATACCGCCGGCGGCGTGAAAATACCCGGGGCTCACTACCGTATCCTCTGCCGTCAGCCGGGTTGGATGTCCCGAATCGCTCTCCAGCGTGTACCGGTCTCCGGCTTCGCGATCCGGAACAAGCCCATACGCCGCGGCACGAACACCCGGGATCGACCTGGCCTGCACGACCAAACGCCACAGAGCCCGCATGGCTGGAGACACTTCGAGCGGGCTCCAGCTCATCTCAAGCTCCCCGGACGCCGGACCGATACTTACAACTGTCAATTGGGATGGATCGTATCCCAGGAACTCGTTCATCTCGGTGACCAGCGCGGAGGTCACCATCCCTGCCAGAATGCAGGTCGCTGTGGTCAGGGAAACCTGCAGAATCACCGGCGCATTCATGAGTGCGCCGGCCAGCCAGGCGGAGCCGCTGTGATGGGCGCGGCCGTTGCCGCCCTCCCTCAGAACTCCGATCAGCGGCAGAACAACCACTAGACACGTCAGCGCCACGGCAAACGGCAATTCCATGCTCCAGGCAAGCAGCGCTGTCCGCCACGCGCCGCGTGCGGCCTGGCCTTCGATCCCGGTCATGCGGCCGATCGCAATCATGCCCCCAACCAGCAGGACGCCTGCGCCGGCAATGCCCAGCGCAACCATCGCCGCCGGCCCCATGGTTTCCTCTGAGATCAGCCGCATGGTGTCCGCGCCGAGCGCCTTCTTCAGACGGGTTTCGGCGGCGCGGCGCGGCGCCTGGGCAAGGAGCAGCCACGCGAGGTTGAGTCCGCTGACCAGCGTGAATGCAACCGATAACGCCAGTCCCAGGCGAAGCCGTGCGCGAACACGCCGGTCCCGCACCGGGTCTTCCGTCAGGCCTGGCGCTACGTTCAGGCGAGGTTCATCGCCCACGGCCGGCGGCACGGAGGCATCGAGATCCCTGGTCAACTGTGCGGTGGTGCGACCGTCCGCTGTCGCTACGGCGTAGAACACGTTCAGGACTTTCCACACATCGCCGCTGGGAGCATCCAGCGCCAGCGGGATCACTGCGCTGGATGGCGCCCACAAATCGGCCGTCTCGCCGAACATTCCCTCAAAGCCCCTGGGCGCAACCCCAGTGATTTCGAACGGCTGTCCTTTCAGGACAATGTTCTGGCCAAGGGCGTTCGCGGGCGACCCGAACCTGCGCTCCGCAACGCGCCAGGAAACGATGACTACACGGTTTCCACTCCATCCTTCTTCGATGGGACTGAAATCCCTACCCACCGTGAGTGGCGCGGTGAACACCGAGAAGAACCCGGAGGAAACTGCGGCCACCAGCGGGCTGCCCGGGCTCGTTGGAAGCAGCCTGGTGTAGGCAGCCAGGCGCGCAACGTGAGAGGAAGATTCGCGCAGCCGCTCGAACCGCCCGAAACTGATTGGGGTCGATCCACCGCCGGTTATTTCCTCGGCCACCGTAGCGTTACTGACTGCTCTGATCCCCGGCCAGGAAAGCGATCTGAATGTAAGCAGAAACGTCAGCGCCAGCGTAGACGTGCCAAAGCCGAGCGTCAGAATCACTGCGCCGCAGAAGCCAGGCAACCGATGGCGGCGAAAGAACCGCACAATCTCACGTCGAACCATTTGAAGATGCTCGGTCCCGCGCGAGAGCTTCCGCGCGATTCCACGTCACGATTTGTGAATTCGAACCTCAATAACCCGGATGTTCAGATCGCTCGCGTGCTTTTTCAACTCAGCAACAGCGTCGTCCTGCGCCTTACATACTCCGGCCTTGTCCACGTTGCTGAGAGCAAAAACCGTGTAGCGAGGCTTGCCGAACGCCTGCCGTTCGTATTGTCTCAATTCAGAAAACATGCTCACCGCCTCCGGCAGCGAAGGCCGCCGGGCCGGCCTCGCGTCGGCCGGAGATTCTGCCCGGTTGAGAAGGGCACGCAGGAATATGGAAGCACGCTCCGGATTGTCCTGGTAATAAATGGAACGGCCCGAAGAGTCGTACAGATCGATATACGGAGTCGGCAGGGAAATGTCGAAGCTGCCCTTTTGATGCCGGTGCGTCCAATCGAGGTATCCGTCCATGAATTCTAGCTTCGGAGCGTCGACCGTGACGACCATTGGTCCTTCGGGCTTCCCTGTACAACAGAGGAGAGCCAGAACTAAGGCAACGGACCCGAGCAATGCTGGCGTCCTATTCATCATCATCGTCCTCTGAAAACTCAATGGGGGCCGCGGAGCGAAATCGCCCGCGGCCATTTCGTCCGAAACAGGGCTCGCCGCTATGCGCAGGCACAACCGCAGCTGCCGTCAGAAAATACCACGCATCGGCGCTCGCACAGCGGTATGTTTGTGCAATTCAGGACGCACCTATAGCCGAAGGCCGCATCGGCGAGTCCAAACACAATCATCAGGCCCGCTGCTGCCATTGTAATCCTCTTAACCATAATGGGCTCCTCTCCGTGTTTTAGCGCGGTCGCCGTGGAAATGGACCGCTGGAGGAGCTTACTACGTCGAGGCGTGAACAGAACCGACCAATGACACCTGTTCCGTTTTCGGAACAGGGGTCCGCACAATCAATCACATAGCAGGCGCTTTCTGCTGCATATTCGCCTTTCGTCCAAGCCCTTTGTTCCGAAAAACGGAACAGAACGTCAAGATGGATGTTGTTAGGGCGTGAAGACGCGGCGAAACGCCGACGGTTTCTCCACCGGGATATTGGGTAAGATGCCAGACTCCCGCCGCCTATATACTCCCCGCCTCCCTCCCACATTACGATCCGGCGAGGAAGGAATGGGTAGCCGAGCCCGGCGCGTATGAGGTGCTGGTGGGATCGTCATCGCGCGACATCCGCGCGCGCGGGACTTTCGACCTGACGAAGTGAACGATGTAGGGCGGCGCCTTGCGCTGCGGCGGACCCCCGGTCCGCCTCCGGTTAGCCTGCTACCGCGGTGCGGCTCTCCACCGACTTCACAATAGACTGCAGCACCGCCAGGCCGTCAGTGGAGCGCATCAGCGGATCGGCCGCGCGCTCCGGGTGCGGCATCATGCCGAGCACGTTGCGCTCGCGGCTGAGAATCCCGGCAATCTCGCGCAGGGACCCGTTGGGGTTCTCCACATAGCGAAACGCGACGCGGTCCTCGCGCTCCAGCTCGTCCAGCGTGCGCTCGTCGGCCAGGTAGCATCCCTGGCCATGGGCAATGGGCACCCGCAGAATGCCGCCCTTCCGGGCCGCGCAGAGAAGGGGCGAGTCAACCGTTTCCACCCGCAACGCCACCTCCCTGCAGATGAATCGCAGCCCGCGGTTTTTCACCAGCGCGCCGGGCAGCAGTCCGGATTCGGTGAGAATCTGGAAGCCGTTGCAGATGCCCAGCACCAGTCCGCCGTCGCGCGCGAACGCCTTCACCGCCTGCATCACCGGCGAGAACTTGGAGATGGCGCCGCAGCGCAGATAGTCGCCGTAGGCGAACCCGCCCGGCAGGATCACCGCGTCCACTCCGCCCAGAGTGCTGGCGTCGTGCCAAATGAACTCCGCTTTCTGCCCGAGGTTGCCCGCCACGGCGTACCACGCGTCATGATCGCCATTGCTGCCCGGGAATACGACCACGCCGATCTTCATGGAGGGTTTACGACGCCACCGGAACGGCCTTCTTGCGCGTGGCGCGCTTCTTCTCCGCCGGAGGCTGCCGGTCGCTTTTCTTCAGCGCGGGCAGAGCGATGGACAGCACGAACTTCTTCTCGCCATGGTCGTCGAACTTGATGGTGATGTGTTCGTCGTTGCAGGCGGTGACGGATCCAAGACCGAATTTACCGTGCTCGATCTGCGCGCCCTGTGCGAAAGCGGGTTTGTTGGCCATAGTGGGTACTGAACTGCCTTGAATTCTATGTTAGCATCTGTGGCTCCGATTTGCCGCAGACGCTGCTGGAGGGGTGCGCGACACAAAAACGGAGCACCTGGGCGGCGGCGGCCCGCCCCATCTTTCCGTCGGATTGCAGGTGCTCCCACTCTCACGGCGCACGCGCTCTTCTCGGACATCACTGCCCGGGTCCCGCAACTTTCGAAGGAGGGGCAGAACCTGCTCATTGCATTTGTCTGATTACGCCTCCGCCACTACCGGGTTGCGCAACTCGCCGAGGCCCTGAATGGCGATGACCACTTCATCGCCCGGCAGCAGCCAGCGCGGGGGCCGGCGGGCGAAACCGACTCCGGCGGGCGTGCCCGTGGAAACAATGTCGCCCGGCTCCAGCGTGACCACGCTAGACAGGTACGCCACCAGCGCCGGAATGCCGAAGATCAGCTCGCGCGTGTTCGAGTTCTGCAGCAACGCACCGTTGATGGTAAGCCGAATATCCAGCGCGTGCGGATCGTCGATTTCGTCCACCGTGGTGATCCACGGTCCCATCGGGGCGAACGTGTCGAACGTTTTGCCCATCAGCCATTGGCTGGTAGAGTTCTGAAAATCTCGCGCGCTCACGTCGTTGACGATGGTGTATCCGGCCACGTGACGCTGCCAGTGGTCCGCCGCGATGTGCCGGCCGCCCCGGCCGATGACGAACGCGAACTCGGCCTCATAATCCGGCTTCGTGGAGTTCTTCGGAAGCACGATGGGCGCGCCCGGCCCGATCACGCAATGGGAGAACTTGCTGAAGATGGTTGGCACGTGGGGAATCTCCGCCTTCGCCTCGGCGGCATGATCGCGATAATTCAGGCCCACGCAAACGAACTTGGGGGGGCGGGGAACCGGCGCCAGCAGCGCGATCTCATCCAGCCGCGTAACGGCGTGGCCCGGAGGCGGGCCGTCCAGGAACTCCTGGATGCGCGCGCGGCCCGCGTCATCGGCCGCGAGCACGGAGAGCATGTCGCGATAACCCAGCGGCGCCAGGCTGACGACAACATCGGCAAGCCGCACACCGGGCTCCGGATCGGCGCCGGGTTCCCGGCGGTAAGTGATCAGTTTCATGCACCGACCATGCTACAGGTTCAGTGGCGAACCTACAAGTTCCCGCGGCGGGCCTGCTCGCGCTCGATGGCCTCGAACAGCGCCTTGAAATTGCCCTTGCCGAAGCTGCGGCTGCCCTTGCGCTGGATCACTTCGTAGAATAGCGTGGGCCGATCCTCCACCGGGCGCGTGAAGATTTGCAGCATGTAGCCTTCGTCGTCGCGGTCGACTAGGATGCCGAGATCGGCCAGGCGATCCAGCGGTTCGTCGATCTTGCCCACGCGGGCTTCGAGCTGGTCGTAATACGCCGCGGGCACGCGCAAAAACTCCACGCCCTGCGCGCGCAGCTTCGAAACGGTTTCCACGATATCGCCGGTGGCCATGGCGATATGTTGCACGCCCGGGCCCTGGTAGAAATCGAGATACTCTTCGATCTGCGATTTCCGGCGGCCCGCGGCAGGCTCGTTGATGGGAAACTTCACGCGGCCGTTGCCGTTGGACATCACCTTGGACATCAGCGCCGAGTACTCTGTGCTGATGTCGGCGTCGTCAAAGTGCTTCCACATCTGAAAGCCCATTACGGCGCGATAGAACTCCACCCAGCGGTTCATCTCGCCCCAGCCGACATTGCCCACCATGTGGTCGATGTGCTGCAGGCCCACCGGCCGCGCCACCGCATCGTCGTCGTCGACTGGCGCGAAGCCAGGCATGAACACGCCATGGTAATCCGAGCGTTCTACGAAGGAGTGAATGGTGTCGCCGTAGGTGGCGATGGCGGACATGCGCAGCTCGCCGTGGTCATCCTTAAAGGTGACGGGTTCCATTACGCTGCTGGCCCCGCGCCTGGTGGTCTCGCGCCACGCTGAGGCGGCATCGTCCACCCACAGCGCGATATCGCGGACGCCGTCGCCGTGCCGCTGAATGTGCCGCGCGGCGGCCGATTCGGGGTCGAGCGGCGTGGTGAGCACAAAGCGAATCTTGTCCTGCTGGAGGACCCAGGAGGCGCGGTCGCGCATGCCCGTCTCGGGTCCCCGGTACGCCACCAGCTTCATGCCGAAGGCCGCGCGATAGTAGTACGCGGACTGCTTCGCGTTGCCGACGTAGAATTCCACGTGGTCCGTGCCGTTGAGCGGTAGAAAATCCGGTTCCATCATGGGCATCCTCCAATTAGCCACGAATGAACACGAATGCACACGAATAAAGACATGTTATTCGTGTGCATTCGTGTTCATTCGTGGCCATGTTCTTTCCGCCGCCTCCACGCACCGCCGGTTATCCTCTGCCGTGCCTGTGGAGATGCGCACGCACTGCGGCAGACCGAATGCCTTCAGCGGCCGCGTCACCACGCCTTGCGCCAGCAGCTCTTCTACCAGCCGGGCGGCGTGTTGCTCCCCAGGCAGGACGATCATCACGAAGTTGGCCTCCGACGGCACCACGGTCAGCCCCAGGCGCCGGAATGCCTGGGCCAGAAACTCGATGCCGCGCGCGTTCAGCTCCAGCGTGCGGTGCAGGAACGCCTTGTCCGCCAGCGCTCCAATGCCCGCCGCTTGGGCGAGCGTGCCGGGCTCGAACGGAAGCTTCACCTTGAGCAGGTTGCCGATCAGCTCCGCGTGCGCGAAACCGTAACCGATGCGCATACCCGCCAGCCCGTACGCCTTGGAGAATGTGCGCAGCGTAATGACGTTGTCATAGCGGTAATGCATCGAATCGGGATAGTGCGCGTTGTCGCGGGCGTACTCGTAGTAGGCTTCGTCCAGAATGATAAGCACGCGCTCGGGCACGTGCTGGTAGAACTGGTCGAACTCGGCGCGCGTGAAGATGGTGCCGGTGGGATTGTTGGGATTCGCGAGATAAATGATCTTGGTTTGTTCGGTAATGGCGGCGGCAAGCGCGGCGAGATCGTAATGCCAGTCGCGGTACGGTACGGTGCGGTATCTCACACCGCGTGACCTGGCCAGTACCTGGAAGCCGATGAAGGCGGCTTCGGTGGTGAGCACCTCGTCCTCGTCGCCCAGGAACGTGCGGATGATGTTGGACATGATGCCCTCGGACCCGCTGCCCGCGATGACGTTCTCCACCCGGAGGTCGAACTCGCGCGCGAGGACGCGGCGGAGGTCCAGGCCGCCGTTGGGGTAGAGATTGAGGTGGTCCATGGCGGCGCGCACGGCCTCCAGCGCGAGCGGAGACGCGCCCAGGGGATTCTCGTTCGACGCCAGCTTGACCACGTCCGCGAGGCCGTATTGCCGGCGGACGTCTTCGATGGTGCGGCCGGCCTCATAGGGACGCAGCGACTCGATATAGGGCGGGACCAGGCTCATCCTCACCCATAGTAGCCCGGCTTCGGAAGGTAGCACCACCCCTGGGTGAGGCTATGTCTGACTACCGCAACCCAAGCGCTGCCACCGGGTCGTAGCAGAATCCCAGACACACGTCCTGGATAGCCGACGGCCGCTCCTCTCTCGCCGGCAGTTTCTCGATCTCGTGAAACAGATCCGTGACCTCCTGAGGTGGCGTTGTTCGGTATTCGCTAGTGTAGTGTCTGCGAAATAACTAGACAGTCATCCGCTTCCTGGATTTGGGGCTGGCCTCGGTGGTCACCTCAAAAGCGGCCAATGATGGTCACCCCAAAACCGGCCAACGGAACGAGGTCGGGACAAGCCATAGTTATACCCTGCCATGACCGTATCGGCAAGGGCGAATCGCAACCGGCGC
>Ga0326727_10002592_pt1 | contig 60865 bp, 50 predicted proteins | sample MB2enrmetagenome_FD_207643 | JGI IMG/M metagenome (GOLD analysis project Ga0326727, IMG submission 207643) | Lab enriched peat soil microbial communities from McLean, Ithaca, NY, United States - MB29MY | ecosystem: Environmental > Terrestrial > Soil > Wetlands > Peat | place: USA: New York...
TCGTGCCGGCGGGTACCAGCGGAGAGATCAACGTGTTGGGCTCCAACAACACGGACGTGGTGATCGATATCAACGGCTACTTCGCGCCGCCGAGTTCGGCCGCAGGAGGACAGGCGCTGTATACCGTCACTCCGTGTCGCGTGCTGGATACGAGGTCATCAAGCGGTTTGATGAATGGAACACTGCCGGTCAATGTAACGAGTAGTTCCTGTGGAGTGCCATCGAGCGCCGAGGCCTTTGTGCTGAACGCGACGGTTGTACCTCCGTTGGGCTTGGGGTACCTGACGTTGTGGCCGGAGAACGAGGCGCAGCCGGTGGTATCGACGCTGAACGCGGATGATGGGGTGATTGCCTCTAACATGGCCATTGTCCCCACCACGAACGGATCAATCGATGCGTTCTCGTCCAGCTCTACACAACTCATACTCGACATCAGCGGATATTTTGCACCCGGTAGCTCTGGCGCCGCACCTCAATTGAGGGTCGATGCTAATGGCAGAGACACCGTCGGCCTGCCGACGTTACCGACTTCGGATCAAGTTGGTGTTGCACAAACAATTGGTAATCCTACAGAGGTGTGCACCAGCGACTCGTCGACTTCCATGTCCTGTTTGCCGAATAGCCTTGAGCCGAGCGGCAACAATCCCACTGCGCCTCTCTTGAACACAGAGTAGGCAAAAGCCAACACCTCGGGTCTTCATCCCCTTTGGGGCTCCCAATCTGGGGGCCCTATTTCTCGTACCCATCTTTCACCAGTTGCTAAAACACGCTACCAGGAGGTGCACAATGGCCTATTTAGGCAAGAAATTACTGCACTCTTCTACCGATGCCATGAGGCTCCTCTTGGCACTGCCCTCGGGTGAGCGAAAGTTGAGGAGCTATTGGCAACAGCTATTGGGGCAAGGATCGCTGTAGACCCGGCAAGGATCATAACGATCCGGGACGTGATTCTGGCCGATCCGAGGGGCCTGTAAACGGAAACCTCACTGGGTGCAACCAGGTGCGAACGCCCCCGGCTTATGTGCTAGTCCCTAAACCTTTCCAGCTATGGTGAAGGAGGGGCATGGCATCCATTTCCCCGAACGCGAGCTGACCAGCGACCGGACGCTGCTCAGGCCACGTTCCCCGATGTACAAGGCTAGGTTCCAGACGCCGTTCAGACGCCATAACGGATGCCTTGTTTGTATCTGATTGAATCTATTCGGACGCCATTGAAGGTAGCGGATTGTGCAAGTGGTTGTGTTGCTATAGCTTAGCCACGCTTTTAAGGCGTGGGTCCTGAGTTCGAGTCTCAGCGCGCTCACCAGCTATCACGTTAATTTCACGCCGCTTATTGAGAATCCAAGGGCCCGCCAGGGTCCGTTACGGGATTCTTAGCTCATCCAAAAGGTTACTGGGCCGGTCGCTTCGCCTCGGCCACTGAGAGGCCGAACCCTGAGCGCCCACATGCCACAGACATACTTGAGCTTAAGCCGAGAGTTACGGTACCATGCGCCCTTGTCATCTATCTTAAGGTGATGCGAGCACAGGTGGGTGCTTCAGCCATGTCTCTGATGATGGACTTCTACGGGCTGCGGGAACATCCCTTTCGGATGTCGCCCAATCCTCGTTTTCTTTGCAACAGTGTTCAACATCGTGAAGCATTGAATTCGCTGATCCTGGGGATTGAGGAACAAGCTGGGTTTGCGGCATTAATCGCAGAACCCGGAACCGGTAAGACCACGCTGCTGTTCGACATCCTTCTGCGCTATCGCGAGCGGGCAAACATTGCTTTCGTTTTCAACACGCAATGCAGCGGGCAAGAGCTGCTTCGCCATATCGCAATGGAATTACAGATTCCGGGCGGTGAATCCGAGCAGGACCCAGTACGGTGGCATGGAATCTTCACCTCGTTTGTCGCTGGCTGTGCCCGTACAAAGCCGGTAGTGATCATCATCGATGAGGCTCAGAACCTGGGTGACTCCGCACTGGAAGCCCTTCGTCTGCTTTCGAATTTTGAAGCTGCTGACCACAAGCTCATGCACATCATTATTGCCGGTCAGCCGCTACTGGAAGAAAATCTGCGGAGCCATGCAGAACTGCTGCAACGGATTACAACCATCATTCGCTTGGCCAGGCTCACGCCGATGCAGGTCCAGGAGTTCATTGAGCACCGTCTGCGGATTGGCGGCTACTCCGGCTCGCCTCTCTTCACCAGCAACGCAATAACAAAGATTGCCGCGGCGAGCGGCGGCCTTCCGCGCGAGATCAATCGTATTTGCATGAATGCCTTGCAACTGGGTTTTACTCTCCGGCAAGAGAAAATAGACGTCGAGGTTATCGATTCCGTACTGTCAGAACTGAACCTGAGGGTTGATTCCCGGACAGAGGCAGCGCAACCCGAAGCATCGCCGCAAGTCACTCAAATCGAGCCAGAAGCTTTTGAGATGCCGGTTGACACAAAAACTTTTGAAATGTCGGCCGAGCCGTGGGTTTTCGACCAATCCGTCGATCTTAGTTTGGGTGACGAGGTCATCGATTCAGTCATGTCAGAGCTGAATCTGAGTGTTGATTCCCGGACCGACGCATCGAAACTCGGTGGAGCACAATCCAAAACGGAGCCGCGAGTCGATCCGGAAACATACGCTTCCGGCAAACCATCGGTCTTTTATCCTCACGTCGGTCTTGATGTAGATGAGAGCATTGAGGCATTCCTGTCGGGCCTGGAGCTCAATGGCGCCCCTCCGGAGAGAGCCTCAAAAGAACCGCACACGGCCGAGCCCCGATCTACGGGCGTCGAACCGGAAACTCCCAGTACTCCTGTCGAATCGAGAGTTGCCAAGACGCCAGTCGACACCAGGGTTCTCAAGGTATTCGCCGCATCCAAGCGTTCCAGGGTTCCCGTCGAATCCACCGTACCGGAAGTTTCCGTCAAGCCCATAGTGCAGCTCGAAGAAACGTGGGCTACGAACGTTAAAGTCGAGCAGTGGGCGCAGAGCTCTTTGTGTACAACCGAATCCACAGATGCGCCGCCACTAGAGACGACAAAAGAGTGTGCGATCCAGTCGCACGAAAGCGAACCGGGCAAGATTCAGTCCGGACTCAGCCCAAAGGCTGTCTGGCTGTGCACCGCCTTCACAGCCGCATTGATTCTGTTTGTACTGATCATGACCCACTTCTGCACCGCCGCGGTTGGTCCAGACTAAGCTGTGCACACAAACCACGAGCCTTGTGCGCCCTTGGCCTCACTGTCGCTCACTTCTTATCCGCCATCAGCGCGTTCACCATGGCCATCACTTTGAATGCATCGGCAACGTACAACACATCGGCCTTGCCGCGCGCCCACCCGCAGTTTGCATCCAGGTTGATTGCCCGCCGGTCACTGATGAAGCGCCAGCCCACCACGTGAGGCTCTTCGCCGTGGCAGCAAGTGGAGAGCCCCTTGGCATGGCGAGGCGTCGAGCCTGTCTGTCCTACCTGGTTCATGTGGGTCATGAATTTGAGCACCTGCTGGTTTTCGCCGCTCTGATCCACCAATGATTTGCTGCTGCCCAGCGATGCGTCGGCGGAACGCAGGAAGCTCAGGATTAATGTCTCTGCGTCAGACGCATGAACCTGTCCGTCGGCTTGCTTCTTCGTCCAGCCCGCACCCGCCACAAACAAAATCTTTGCCTCTGGACGAATCGTCTGCTCGTCTTGCTTCGGGGCGCACACTCCGATCACGGTGGTACGCAATTCCGGCAGCGTTACGGCAACAGTCTCTGCCTGTACTTGCCCTGCGGCGGCAGCCCAGGGCTCGCGCGTTCCAGCCTCCAGCAGCAGGAACCACGGACGCGTCTCGCGCCGCAGCACAGCCTCTACGCGCTGGCGGTAGAACCAGCGTGAAACCTCCAGGGTTTCTCCTTTTGAGAGCGCAGTAATGTGCGTATCCGCGAACCCTCCGAGCCGGTAAGCCACACCGGGCATCACCCGGGCAAAGCGCGAACTTGCAGGGGCAAACACCAGTGTCGCCTCTGCCGTGCGGCACAGTGCTTCGCAGGCGGCGGCATCGCTAGCATAGCGAGCTTGTGCAAACGCTTCGCCGTTCACGGTCAGTACGCGGGAGGCTGCGCCGGCAACCGAATTCGCCGCCGCTTCCGCCTGCGCTCCCACAACGCCAATAACGAGCGGCGCGCCCAGTGCCCCGGCAAACTCCACGCCCGCGGCAACAGCTTCAAGCGAAGCCTTGGTCAGCGCCGCTCCGGATTCATCCACATGTGTCAATACAAGAAGTTTTTCCATGGTTACTCCGCCATCCATTGCACGATCTCGCGAGCGATCTCGTCTTCCGGCATATCTTTCACCAGGCGCGTCTCGCGCCGTTGCTTAGGCAGACTCACCGAAACGTAGCTCAGCCCGTTCGCATCCAGCTTCGTACCCTTTGCTTTCTGCAACGCGGGCATGATGCCGCGCATATTCGCCATGCCGACCTGCGGACGGTTGGGCGGTTCCGGCAAACTACCGGTTGCCCAGCCCAGCACCGCCGGAGCCCCCGCGCAGATGGAAACCTGCTGATTGCCACCTTCCAACCGCTCCAACACTTCGAACGATCCGTCGTCGCCGACCGTGATCTGGTCCACGCCCTGAAATTGATCGGTAATCCCCAGGCGCTCGCCCGTAACCTGCATGGTCACCCCAGCGCCGCGCGATGCCGACTCCCACCCGCCAAACAGCAGCAGGCGTCCGCGGTCGAGTCCCGGAATTGCGGCAATCGCCTGGGCCAGAGCCGCGGCGGTGGCGTGTGCATCCGTAAAGCCGCCGAGCGGTCCATCGATTGCCACCAACTCGAACGGAACCTTCTGCGCAATCGTCATCATCACCTGCTGCAACTTCGTCTTGGGTGCCAAGCTTACCAGCCACACCTTGCTTCCCGGATGCTTCGCCGCAAGGTCCGCCGCCTCGTACAGCGCGCAGGCCGCCCACGGATCGAGCACCGCCGGCAGAATCATCTCGTTCTTCAGTCCTGAACCGGCCGCTCCAGCCGCTGGTTCCAGGGTCTGCAATGGGTCCGGCACAATGCTGGAACAAACCACAATGTGAAAGCTATTTGCCATATGTCTTAATTCCTATTGGTTGAATAACCAGACGCCACCAGAATCAATTCGTTAATTTTCCGCCGAGTGCAATCCACCCGCCCCTGCCAGGAAATCGATATTCGAGTCCTTCCCTTCGGGCGATTGCGTGCAATTCCACAGGCACGCGCCGCAGTGAATACATTTTTCGCGGTCGAAGACAGGCACCGCACCCTCACCCTGCGTAATTGCCTGCCCCGAACACATTGCGATGCAGGTTCTCTCCGCGCACGCACCGCACATCTGCGGATCGCGAAAGATCACATGATCGGCAAAGCCGGCCGCCGCTTGCACCTTCCCGCCCATCAGCAGCGCATCCTGCTGCGAGACCAGCAGCTTGCCGTCATAGGCGATCTCCGGCCAGCCACAGGCGTCCATCAGCGCGTCGTGCAGCGAGCGCCCTCCGGTCGCAGCCTCGCGCGTTGCCTTCTCCAACTGCTCCGGACGCAAGCGGTACCCGTAGAACTTCTTGAGCGTTTCGATCTGTTCGTGCGCCGGACGAATCTTCGCCCCCAGCGAGAGCCTGCCGTTGGTCAGTCCCGCCAGCCCCATCCCGATCAATCCGCGCACCACTCCCCGGTGGAAGCCGTTGCGCGCCTCTTTTGCCGCCTGCGCACCTTCCTCCACAAAGCTCTCACGGCGCCGGCGAACGTAAGTCGCCTCAAGATTCTCGCCGCTAAACGGCTTCCCTGCTCGCAGCAACTCGGCCACGGCTTCGGCCAGTTGCACACCGGTCGCCCATGCTTCATCTACTCCCGAGCCGGTCAGCATGTTGGTGCTGCCCGAACCTTCGCCGATGCGCACATATCCGTCTCCGGCCAGGAATGGCTCCCCGTTTGCACCCGATTCCTGCAGCGATTTTGCGCCCCAGGAGCGCATCGTGCTGCCATTCAGGTAGCGCCACAGATACGGATGCTGCATGAAATGCTGCAAGTACCGGTACGAGCTGCGCGCCGGATTCCCCAGCCACGAGGGTACGAAGATTCCCACCGACGCCAGCCGCTCCGGATGCACGTAAAGAAAGCCGAAGATCTCAGGCTCGGGATAGCCGAACGTATGCCACACCGTCCCAGCCTCCAGCGGCGTGTCCTCCGGCAGCTCCACCACCATCTTCATGCCCACAGCCCATTCATGCTGGCCGTGACCAGCGGGCATCCCAAACTTTTTGTTGATGCTCCGCCCCACCGCTCCTACCGGTCCGTCGCCCACCACCGTCAGTTGCGCGTGCACGTCCATGCCGGCCATAAAGCCCGCATCAGGTGCCCCAGTGCGATCCACTCCCTGATCGGCCAGTCGTACACCGGTCACGGCCTTGCCATTGAAGAGCGCCGTACTCGCCGGTGTTCCCGGCCACACCTGCGCCAGTCCGGTGGACATCACCTGCCCGCCCACCCATTGGTTGAACTGCCCGATCGACATCACCAGCCCGTTGTGTTTTTGCAGAAATTCCGGAGTGTACGGAAGCTCCAGCGCGTCGTGCTTCACCGTCAGGAAACTCCATAGCGCACGAATTGCCGCATCCCCTGCGCGCAAAGTTAGCGACCGGCGGCTTGCTCCGATAGGATCGAGCAGATAAAGGACTTTTTCCTGCTTCACCGCAACCGCCATCGGAATCTCCGATGGATCGAGCGCCGGAAAGCTGCTGCGGATGGCGTTGCCGCGCGTCACCACTCCGCTGACACCTGCCGCGATATCGTCAGCGCGTTCGTAGCAGAGTACCTGCAACGGCATTCCCGGAGCCGCCTTGCTCTCCATCGCAGCTTCGCCGGGATCGGCCGACATCTCCCGCGTCAGGGTGGTAAGAAAGCCGCCCATCGCCGGACCAAAGCCCACGCAGGCGATATCCACCTCCATCGCCTGCCGCGCGATCTCCGGCGCAGCTTCCGTCCTCCCGCTCACCTCACTCATGCCGGGTAGTCCAGTGCCTCGGGAATCATCACCTTCAAAACGGTTTCTGCCGCGCGATCCTTGGCCAGGCGCGAGCCCGTAAGGCAGGTTGCCAACTTGTTTTGCAGCCGCATGAAATCGGCTGATCCCTCGCAACCCGCGCACGGGCCGGCCTTCATCGGATGAATACTATCTGTGATTACATCGGTGCCCCAGGAGGAAATTCCAGGCATCAAGCCCTCGTACTCATCCAGTTCATCCCGATGAAAGCAGCCCTTGTATCCTTCCGTGTTCCACGCAGGATGCCGGTTGTACCCGTAAACCAGTTCAGCGCAGATGCGCGAAACCTCGCCTGCGGCTCGTGCGGCCTGCACGTGGCAGAGGTCGGAGAAGAATTGCACGGTAGCCGGCAGCCCTTCGGCCACCACCGGATCATCCCCGCCGCGAGCTTGCAGCTCCAGCACGTCCAGAATCTGGCAGCGCGCCGCCAGCAGCCAGCACAGGGCGTCGGCTAGCGCAAAGGTTGCGCCTTGCCGCTGCGGGTGGTAGATTTTGCTGCCGTCGGCATCCTTCGCCAGCAGCGTGTAGCTCAACGTCCACAACCACATGGTCATTGCCGTCGCCAGTGTGCATGCGCCCGTACCAGGACGCTCGGAGGCGAGCTCGCGCATTTCCTTAATCCAGCAGCGGAACTGCGCCAGGAACAATTCGGTGGTCATGGTAATCGTCAACTGCCGGCGCTGCACCGCTTCCGGACCTTCATAGGTCGCTTCCAACTGTGCATCCATCCACTTGTTTGCCAAATAGCCTGGGCAGTCTTCGGTGATCCCATACCCACCCATCAGGCTGACCGCCTCGCGCATCATGGTAGTGCCTTGTCCGGTGTTCCAAAGCTTGGTTGCCGGACACAGCACATTCGCCTCCGCATCTTTCAGCACGAAGTTCACCAGCGTGTCCGCTTCAAGTTCGGCGCGCCGCTCCTCGGTCAGATTTCCCCCGAGTAACTCCAGCGCCCCCAACTCGCTCTCGCGCAGCGCCTTCATCTCCGCCCTGCTGCCCCGGACCCCACGTTCCAGCATCAGCGCTTCCTTCTGCTTTTCCAGCGGGTCCAGCTCGTCGAAGAGCCGCGCCGCTGCAAATCCAAGTGCCGCGCTCGCCTCGCCCGAGGCCCACACGTCCACCAGCCGTTGCAGTGCATCCTCGCGCTGCTGGATTCCCAGCTCGTAGCGCAAGCTGCCTTCCTTGATCGACTCTGCCCCGCGGAATCGGCCGCGCTGATATCGGATCACCGGCTCAATCGCCGAGAGCAACTTCGCCGAGGTCATCAGCCCCACCGTAACTCTGGTCCGGCGAAACACCGCTTCAATCACTTCGCCGTGTGTAAAGTTCGGAACGATCTTGCCGTCCTTCACCGTGTAGCCCCCAACGATGCGGCTGGCTGGAACCTTCAGACTGAAGATCGGATCGCCGGTGGAAGAGAGCTGATGGACCAGCTTCTTCGTCGGTGTGCCGCGATCGAATGTCCCTTCGTCGCTCTCTTCCAGGATCACGACGCAGCTTCCCTTGATGCGCTCATCGCCCGAATCGACGGCTGCCGTGACAAAGTTCGCGCAGGCAATATTGGTGATAAAGCGACCGCGCTTCTCCACCTGCAGAATCGGTTCTTCCCCCGGATTCCACTGCGCGATTCGCATCCGCCCGCTCAATATGCCGGTGTCCACGCCAACATAGGGAATCGGCTCGGTCAGCGCGAAAGCTCCGCGCATCGGCTGCCGATCTTCTCCCGTCTGAGGCGGTGCCGCCAGAGCCATGTAGTGCCGCGACTGTTCGGCGGTGCCGCACTCGTGGATCGGCGCCAGTGCTAAAAAGCCTGCCAGACTTGCCGTCGCCGCGCCTCCGTCCACCCAGGCCAATTCAAATGCCGCCAGTGCCAGCGCAAGGTTTTTCGGCCCACTGATGAATCCGCCCTCTTCCGGTTCCATGAATGCGGCCGTGATCCCGGCGCGATCGAACGCCAGCATCATTTCGTTCTTCGCTGGAGTCCACTCGTGAGTATTGCGTTCTCCAGCGGCGACCATGCGTGCCACTGGGCCGCGCGCCACGGCGCGGGCCGACTGTACCAGCATCTGTAAATCGAACCGGTCGGCAAACCGCCATTGGATCTGGCGCACAGCATCTCCCGGAAGAGTGAGCATTGCGCCCACCGGAGGAACCGCAGTTGAGCTCATGGATGAGTCCTTTCGAAGCCTACATTTTCTTGTATGGCAACCATTCAGGCAGTGACGTGGATCATCCGAGAACGTGACTTCGCCCGGAGCTCCAATATTTGTCAGCACTAACGAGTTAGAAAAAATGTTCCTCGCTTCGGATTCCGCCAGACGCTAGGGTTGGCCCGTGCGAGGGCTGCGGTGGAGAATGCCGATGGGCACCCTCCACCCGAAAGCAAAGTTACTCGTCCTGTAATTTGCCGGAGAGGTATGCGTCGTAGGCAGTCAGATCCAGCAACCCGTGCCCGCTGAGGTTGAAGAGTATGACCTTCTTGCGGCCTTCCTCGCGGGCCTTGATCGCCTCATCGACCACCGCGCGAATAGCGTGTGCCGACTCCGGCGCGGGCACCAGTCCCTCACTGCGGGCAAACAGCACGGCAGCCTCGAAGACCGCGACCTGCGGATAGGCAACGGCTTCCACCAGTCCGAGTTTGTGGGCGTGGCTCACTGCAGGCGACATACCGTGATAACGCAGGCCGCCGGCATGAATGGAGGGCGGCATGAAGTCGCTACCCAGGGTGTACATGGTCATCAGCGGCGTCATCCCGGCGGTGTCGCCGAAGTCGTAGCGCAGCTCGCCCTTGGTCAGGGTCGGGCAGGACGCGGGCTCGACGGCAAGGATGCGATAGCCCTTGCCCTCGGTGATCTTCTTCCGAATGAAGGGAAATGAAATGCCCGCAAAGTTGCTGCCGCCGCCCGCGCATCCGACCACAATGTCCGGCTCCTCGCCAGCCAACTCCATCTGCTGAATCGCTTCCTCGCCGATCACCGTCTGGTGCAGGCAGACATGGTTCAGCACGCTGCCCAGCGAATACTTCGTTCCCGGATGTGTGACCGTGTTCTCAATCGCCTCGCTGATCGCAATCCCAAGGCTTCCGGCACACTCTGGGTCCTCGGCCAGCCGCTTGCGTCCGAACTCTGTCTGGTCACTCGGGCTGGGATGAACCGTGGCCCCATAGGTCTGCATCAGCAAGCGGCGATAGGGCTTCTGGTCGTAGCTGACGCGAACCATCCACACCGTGCACTCAAGTCCGAAGAGTTGGCAGGCCAACGCCAGCGAGGTGCCCCATTGCCCCGCGCCAGTCTCGGTCGCCAGACGCCGAGTGCCCGCGAGTTTGTTGTAGTAGGCCTGCGGCACCGCGGTGTTCGGCTTGTGGCTGCCCACCGGGCTGGAGCCTTCGTACTTGTAATAAATGTGAGCGGGCGTGTTCAGCGCCTTCTCCAGCCGAACCGCGCGCAGCAGCGGCGTGGGCCGCCAGAGCGCGTAAACCTCGCGTACCTCCTCGGGAATCTCGATCCAGCGTTCGGGACTCATCTCCTGCGCAACGATGTTCTCGGGAAAGATGGCGTACATGTCCGCCGGTGTAATGGGCTGGCGCGTACCTGGATGCAGTGGCAGCGGTACGGGTTCGGGGAAATCCGCAAGCAAGTTGTACCAATGACTGGGAATCGAAGATTCGGGCAAAGTAAAGCGAGTCTGCATGATCTGCCTAACCGTGCAATCTGGATTGGGATAACTTGAGAGTAATTTAGCAACTCTGGCAGGTCAACATTTCAAAGGCCTCAGCGAAATGTTTCGCTGGTAAGGTCCTAATTTCGCTGGGGCTCTGGATACCAGTAAAAATTGCCGTTCGTCTGTTTTTTGGTTACGAACGGGAAAACCTTCTCTCGTTGCCAGTGAAGGATAGGGATTTGGTAGGTCAAGATAATGGCGATGTCGGCATCTCCGAAGTTAGGCTTCGGGAAACTAAATGCGTCATTCAGTGCGAACGTAAAGCGATCATCCAGTCCCAAGTCATGCACTCCCCACATAGTCGGGTGTGGGCTAGAAAGGTATGGTTCTCCAACATGGCTTTCGTCGTTGGGACTGACCCTATTAGCTCCATTTATCTCATGTATTCCAAAGTTAGGGGTTACTGCTTGGATGGGAATATAACCCGTATTTGTAACAGTAACAGAGGACGAAAATGGGTCGTTTGGATCAACTGGGTCAGAAATTACCACTGTCACGCGAGGCAGAAGGGTCAAAAGTGCGGCGGCTATGCTCGGAATGCCAATCAAAAAAAGAAGAATTGCTACGATTTTGCTACGCAGAGGTCTCTTCCCTGGTTCTGTCTCTTTCAATTGCCGTTCTGTTGCTCTGCGGGCTGTGCGGTTCAGCCTTGTGGCCTTTGACATAAGGAAAATCTATCGCAGCACGCTGAATGCCGCAATCCAAAGTTGAGCAGTTCAGATTACGACACTGCCAACATGTCCTACGATTTCGCGACGCGAGCTACTGGCCCTTGATCCGCCCTCTACCCGTATGCCTTTCGCGCTCAGGATGCAATCTTCACCAGCACCTTGCCCATCGGTCCTTGATTCAGCCGTGCAAACGCTTCTTTCACTTCACCAAACGGAAACACACGGTCCACCACCGGACGCTTCCCCATCGCGTCAAGCCGCGCAACGATCTCATTCCAACTGGCTCTTGCTTCCTCCGTGGAGTAGTCGGCAACGGTAACCCCGCCAATCCGGTTTCTGCGGAAGAAAAGCGTTGCGGTGTTGAACTCCGGCACCGTACCGCCGCTCCTTCCCACGACACTGATGCGTCCCGCATAGCCCAGCATGGCGACCACCTCGTTGAAGAGCGCTCCGCCGACCGTGTCGATTGCGATGTCCACTCTCTTCGGAGCAATGGCCGAGAGCACAACCTTGCGCAGCTCCTTACTGGACGGATCGAATACAAAATCTGCGCCAAGCCGCTTGAGCTGTTCGCCCTTCTCTGCACTGCGCGACAATCCCACAACGGTCAGCCCCATCGACTTGCCGAGCAGAACCGATGCGGAACCCACACCCCCCGATGCGCCGGTTACCAGCAGTATGGAGCCGGACTTCGGCGGCGCAGCGGGATCGCTCCACTGCGTCAGCGCCTGCCACGCCGTGAGATAGACCAGCGGAGCGCCGGCAACCTCGTCCAGAGACCAGCCGCGCGGAACAGGAATAAGCTGGGAAGAATCGACCACCGTCTTTTCCGCCAGTGTCCCCCACGCTTCCACACCGGTATTGCCACGGAGAATGCCGACCGTATCGCCCGGCTTCACGCTATCGACTCCCTCGCCGATGGCCACAACTTCGCCTACCCCATCGCGTCCGAGCACGTGCGGCAACTTGGGCTTGGCAGGATACTGCGCCTGCGCGAGAAAAGCGTCTGCCGGATTCAGCGCGGCATAGATCATTTTGAGCACTATCTCTCCGGGACCAGGCTGCGGATCGGGAACCTCATCCAATCGCAGTTTCTCAACGCCCTGGTATGAGTCCATCAACCATGCACGCATCGCGTCTTCCCTTTCTCAGCAGCAAGTTTATGGATGCATCTTACGATGCTCTGGCTTAAAGATGCTCCGCAGAATCGTCCAGCTCCTGAATGATTCCCAGCGCGGGCTGCGCCGGGAGGATGCGCATTAGTCCAGCAACGATTGCTGCTTTGGTCAACCGTCAGAACTGAATAATAACTCCATGGTCAATGCATGCGAAGGTTTTAGAACCATTGCCAAGGTCGATACGATTGCACGCGCAGGGTTGCCTTAGTGGGTAATGGTTTCCTCAACCGGATGCAGTGCGCAGGTGCGGCGGGCATGTAGTTCCTTAAGGCTGCATCGGAATTGAACCTTGGCCTCAAGCTACCACCTTGTTTGACGTGTTCAATATGTAGTAAAGTCTGCCGACTCAGATGGCCAGAGAGTTCACGTTGCAGCCGCGATCGACGACGTGAAGGAAAATTGCCAGAGCTGACCGGCACGATCCGAATGGCCTTTCACGGAGGCTCAACTTGGGTTCTTCAACCGCGTCCTCATCTCCCGCTAAAGCGCCGTCTTCACCTCAGCCGAAGCCTAACTATTTTGCAACGGCGCTGGTGGTTATCTGCGGCGTGATCGCCTCCGTCGTCATTCTGAGGCTGCCGGCTCTCTCCTCAGCGTGGCAGCAAGGCTACAATCCCACTGGCCATTGGCTGCTGTCGACGCTGGTTGCGGCAATCCCCGTCGTAGTGCTGCTGGGAACGCTGGCCCTGGGCCACGTCAAGGCACACTATGCCGCCCTTGCGGGATTAACAGCCGCATTGATTACGGCGATGGTTGGATTTCACATGCCTGCGCGGTTGGCGACGGCCACGGCGGTGTACGGTGCGGGGTACGGGCTGTTTCCGATCGGCTGGATCGTTCTCAACGTCATCTTCATGTACCAGTTGTCGGTAGAGTCAGGCCGATTCGCCGTGCTGCAGCACAGCCTGACTGGAATTACCAAGGACCGGCGTCTGCAGTTGTTGCTCATTGCTTTCTGTTTTGGTGCGTTTTTTGAAGGCGCCGCCGGCTTTGGAACCCCCGTGGCAGTGACTGCCGCGCTGCTGATTGGACTAGGTTTCAAACCCCTTCAGGCGTCGGGCCTGTCGCTGATTGCCAACACCGCGCCGGTAGCTTTTGGTGCGTTGGGCACGCCCATCATCGCTCTCTCCAAGGTCACGGGCATCAGCGACCTGGCTCTCGCCGCGATGGTTGGTCGGATTCTGACTCCATTCTGCGTGCTGGTTCCGTTCTGGCTGGTCTGGGCGTTTGCCGGCTTCAGCGGCATGGTAGAAGTCTGGCCTGCGATCCTAGTGGCGGGCATTACATTTGCGGTACCGCAACTGATCGTTTCCAACTTGCACGGCCCCTGGGTTGTGAACATCGTGGCATCGGTTATCTCCATGATCTGCCTGACCGGTTTTTTGCTGATCTGGCATCCGAGGCGAATCTGGAAGTTCGAAGGTCAAGAGGCAGAAGAACAAGAAGATGCCGCCAGCGGACGCGTACTGCCGAGCTACTCGCGAGGGGAGATTGCCCGCGCGTGGGTTCCGTGGGTCGTACTCAGCGTGATCGTTTTTGCGTGGGGCACGCAGACCGGCAAATTGTGGATGAACACGCCGGAGAAGGTTCTTCCCTCCACGGCAAACTGGTCCACCAAGCCGAGCCAGATTACCAACCCGCAGTTTCCGGTGAAGGTGCTGCACAACTTTGTGGAGCGCGTCCCACCGGTGGTGCCAAAGCCGACGAAGGAAGGCGCGGTCTTCGGCCTGAACTGGCTGAGCGCGACCGGAACCGGGATTCTGATCGCGGCCATCCTTTCCGGATTCATTATGGGGCAGGGGTTCGGAAAGATCATGACGATCTACTTCCACACTCTGATTAAAGTGCGCTTCTCGCTATTGACGATTGCGGCGATGCTGGCGATTGGCATGCTGACACGTTACTCCGGCCTGGACGCCACGATGGGGTTGGCATTCGCACGCAGCGGCCATCTGTATCCCTTCTTCGGCACCCTGCTGGGCTGGCTGGGCGTGGCGCTCACGGGTTCAGACACATCTTCCAACGTGCTCTTCGGCAGCTTGCAGAAGATTACCGCGCAGCAGGTGAACGTCTCCGGAGCGCTGATGGCATCAGCCAACAGTGCGGGCGGCGTAATGGGAAAGATGATCGACGCACAGAGCATCGTGGTGGCTTCCACCGCCACGCAGTGGTACGGACACGAGGGTGACATTCTGCGCTACGTGTTTCTGCACTCACTGGCGCTGGCGACGCTGGTTGGCGTTTTCATCTTCCTGATTGCGTACGTGTATCCATTTACTCAATTGGTAGTTCATTAAGCATCCGCAAGTGGCGCAGTCTCCAACCGAGAAGAGGCTGCGACGGCCACGGAGCCATTGTCACGCGGACTACGCTGTCCGCAATATAGGGGTGGTATGAGCGCAATCGAAGAGTCTTCGGCAATGATTGAGTTGTTTACAAAGCGTGCTGAATCCGTAAGCGCGCAGGTACAGCGAGTTGCGACGAAAGAGTCGGCGATGGAGTTAGTCGCTCTCCTGCTGCAACAGGAGGGTGTGGAAGACAAGCCTCATTGCTACGCGGTATGGGCTGCCAGTGCGATGATTGGCGAAGCGGAACGGCAGAGGCTGGAACGTGCAGTCCCGGGCCTTCGGTTTGATGTCACCCGCGAGTTGGCGGCCGACGCCAAGGTCGGCATCAGCCAGATGGATTGGGCGCTGGCCAACACGGGCACGCTGGTTCAGAGTGCGGACGCGGTGGACAAGCGCCTGGTTTCCACCCTGCCGCTGCTGCACATTGCGCTGGTCCCGACTGCGGCGCTGCTGCCGGACCTTCCCTCGGTCCTCCGCCGCGTCGATCCCCGCACATCGGCTTACCTCTCGTTCATTACCGGACCCAGCCGCACCGCGGACATCGAGCGGGTGCTGACCATCGGCGTGCACGGCCCCGAGCGGCTCATCATTGTGCTGGTGGATGACCTGGAGGTGGCGGCATGAACAAAGAGTTCAAGCAATCGATTCTCGATGCGCTGGCCAATCCGAATCTTTCCGGAGCGCTGGGCAGATTCTCCGAAGCCTATCGGGTGAGCCGCGCCAAGGCTTATGAGGGTATTGATTTCGAGGCGGTGCGCACCGAGATCGCCGATATTAAGTCGCTGGCCGCCTGGCACCTCGACGAGTTGGCCGAGAAGTTTAGCCGCGCCGCCGACGCCCGCGGTACCAAGGTTTTCCGCACCAGCGATCCCGAGGCTGTGAAGGACTACATTCTGCGCCTGGCGCTGGAGCGCAACGTCAAGAGCATCGTCAAGTCGAAGTCCATGGCTTCGGAGGAAATCCATCTCAATGAGCATCTGGAGAAAGCCGGCCTTGAGGTGAATGAGACCGATCTGGGCGAATGGATCATACAACTTGCCGGGCAGCGTCCCTCGCACATGGTGATGCCCGCCATTCACCTGACCAAGGAGGAGGTTGCCGAAGTTTTCAGCAAGCAGGTGGAAGAGGGGCAAGCGGCGGATATTCCGAAGCTGGTGAAATTCGCGCGGGGCAAACTGCGGCCGAAGTTTCTAAAAGCAGACATGGGCATCACCGGCGCAAACATCGCGGTCGCCGAAACCGGCAGCATCGTGATCATCACCAACGAAGGCAACGCGCGGCTGGTGACTACCCTGCCCCGTATCCACGTTGCGATTGTAGGGCTGGAAAAGCTGATTGATCATTTTGCGGACATCACGCCGATTCTCACGGCACTGCCGCGCAGCGCCACCGCACAACTACTGACCAGCTATGTCTCGATCATCAGCGGCCCGGTACCGAACACCGACGGCACACCGAAAGAGCTGCACATCATCCTGATGGATAACCGGCGCAACGAGATGGCGCACGATCCGCGCTTCAAGCAGGCGCTGCAGTGCATTCGTTGCGCGTCGTGCCTCAACGTCTGCCCGGTCTTCCGTCTGGTTGGCGGACACGTCTTTGGCAAGGTCTATACCGGCGGGATTGGTACGATTCTCACCGCCTGGTTTGACGCTCTGAAGGAATCCGACGAGATCCAGAGCCTTTGCATTCAATGCGGCAATTGCAAAGAGGTCTGCCCGGGCAAGATCGATATCCCGGAGCTGATTCTGGAGCTGCGCCGCCGTCTCGCCGTGGAGCAGGGACAGCCGATGGTGCAGAAGGCAATCTTCTCGGTGGTCAACAACCGGCGCCTATTCCATGCGACGCTACGAGCCGCATCGATTGCGCAGAAGCCATTTGCCAAGCAGGGTTTTATCCGTCACCTTCCGATGTTCCTGGGCAGCATGACGGAATTCCGATCGTTGCCCGCAATCGCCGAAGTGCCATTCAGGGATCGCTTCAAGACGATCCGGCAGCCGAAGTGCGAGGAAAAGGCTGCGTTTTATAGCGGCTGTCTGGTGGACTTTGCTTACCCGGAGATGGGCGAATCGGTTGTAAGGATATTGAATAAAGCCGGTATCGAGGTGGTTTTCCCTGAAGGCCAAACCTGTTGCGGGGCTCCGGCGCGCTACAGTGGAGCTTACGAGGTAGCCGCACAGAATGGCGCGGACAACATTCGTGCCCTGCTCTCTGCGGATGTGAAGTACGTGGTCTCCGCCTGCCCGACCTGCACGGTAGCACTAAAGCAGGACTTTATCTCTACCCTTGTATCCATCGGACGCATTGGGGAATTGCCCATGGCGCGCCAGCTTGCGGCAAAGACCGTGGACTTCTCGACGCTGGTCAGCCAACTGGTGGATCAGGGCCGGCTGAAGTTCAAGAAAGGCATGGATGCAAGCCAGTTCACCTATCACGACTCCTGCCATCTCAAGCGCACGTTGCGAGCGGAGAAAGCTCCGCGCAAGCTGATGCAGCAGGCGGGATACGAATTGGTAGAGATGGAGGAGAGCGATATGTGCTGCGGCATGGGCGGCTCCTACACACTGAAGATGCCGGAGATTTCCGCGCCGATTCTGGAGCGCAAGCTGGTGAACATTGAGAAGACTGGCGCGCCACTGCTGCTGATCGACTGCCCTGGCTGCGTGATGCAAATTCGCGGAGGGCTTGACAAGCGCGGTTCCAACATCAAGGTGGAGCACACGGCAACGCGGCTGGAGGAGTGCCTGGAGTAGGCGCAGGTCAAGAGTTGCATAGACAAGGCGCTTGCGATCGAAGATCTTGGTGGCGGCACCTGCCCTGCATGAACTGCGAGGTATTGCTGCGGCTGCCCGTTATTGCAGCAGCCGGAGCCGTATGTCTGAAGCGATCTGCTCAAAGGCCGCAGTCAGTTGTGAGGAATCTGAAGCCAGTGCAAATTCTCCCTGGGGCGTATTCGGGTTAGCAACAAAACCCAAACTGGCGCAATACGCTCCAGCATCATTGGCGATCTCGCAAAGGAAGAGATCATCGAGAACGCCAGACGTGCCATGCAGGCCAATCGAGTAGACGATAGTGGGAGGAGTCGTCGCACGCATGGCGTTAGCATCGGCGACCGCACGATTCAATGCATCTGCGTTCACGTTCGCCCAACTGATTGTCTGCTGGCCAGAGCTGAGTGAAGTGAACTTGCCATTACAGCAGGTACTGGTGCCGTCCGACTGGAGACCATTACACCCGCCGACACTACAGAAAAAGTTAGGATTACCGTTTAGAGGCGAGCAAGTACCCGCGACGCTCGAGGTAACGAAACCAGTCTCGGTATTGTTGGGAGGGTCGGTGCCTCCGATGCGCCACGTTCCGCTTGGCACATTGCCTCCGGCGGTACAGGTCAAAGGTGTCTGGATTGTATTTGCATTTCCGTCGGTGAAGAAGACCACCACATGGACTACGTTCCCGACGATGGGCAGTACAATGGCTTCCTCGGTTTGTGCCAACTGAAGCGCGCCGTCAGAATAAGTAGCTCCCTGAAACTTCCCGGGATAGTTATTTGCGGCGTTGGTGATCGCCTGCTGGAAATTGCCGGTCGTCATCGGGAAGTCAATCGTCTGGTCATTGGCGAAGGAGATCATCGCCATGCTGTCATTAACGTTGTCAAATAAACCAACAAACGTCGTTATGGCGTCGGGGAGGCTGGTACCGGGAGCATTTTGCTTCATGGAACCCGTGCGGTCTATCACGAGCGTCATTTCGACCCTTGCGTATCTTGCCTCCGCATAGGCCGATACATTCAACGTGCTGTACGAAGGCAGCAGGCCGATGAAATATGTCTTGATCGTCGAAGTGGCGGTGATGGTCAGCAGGGTGTCGCCGAGGGAATCCGTGGGACAGGCAGTGTTATTGCAGACGGTGACGACGGGAGGCGCTACGTCGCGATTCGAAGTGCCATAATTCATGAAAAACGCACTGGTTGCGAGGGTGGTAAACCCAGCTTGTCCCAGACCTGTATTCTTTGCTGCCGTGAGGACAGCGGCATCGACCGCTTTTCCGAGACTGGCCTTGGTCACATAGGCCAGACCGAAATCGATGGCGAGTCCGACAAACAGCAGCAGAACAAAAATACAGATAGCACAGAGGACGAGGACCTGTCCGCGCTCTCCCTTCCGGTGTTCTCGGCCCATCATGATTCACTCCTTTTCTAAAACCGCTTTCCGCTTGCTGCAGCCACGCCGTCCGATCGTACTCAAACCGGGATCCGCCTTAGAAATACGCGACATCGTACAAGGTCGTGGGCATAGTGATCTTCATGAAGCTTGCGATCGGCGTAATCGGCGCATACAAATCGTAGATCTCCGTCACGTACACGGTGGAACCAGGCGCCGGAATGGTGGTCGTCACACCAGGCAGCGAGTCAGCGGACAGCGTCACTGTATTGCTTTGTCCGTGTTGGGGATTGGCGTGGTAGGTCCCAATTTTGCTGGTTGCGTTAAGATTTCCGCCGAAGGCCTGGCCGGTCATCACGAAGACCGGCGCTCCCGCCGTTCCGGTGTTCTGCACTGACGTGATGATGACCTTTCCACACTGCGGAATTGTGGCTGAGCAAGATCCGTTTAAGTTCAGGACAGCTCCGTCGTTGACCACCGCGGTAACTGCCGCAGGCAAATTTACCGGGGTGGTGCGCGATGCCACATCCGAGCCCTCTCTGGTCAGTCCGGTCAGGACTTCCTGTTGCCAGATGGCGCGTCCGAAATCGATCACGCCGAAACCCAATATCAGCATCAGGAGAATGACCGGCGTCATCTCCAGCAACGCCTGTCCCCGTTCGTTCGCGTTCTGGCGAGTTTGTTTGCTAGCCGTAGATGCCATCATCATCGATTTCTCCTCTACGTGGTCTCGGATGGCGGAAACGGTTCATTGACGAAAGTGGCACTTGCGGTGAAATTGAACTTGTGATTCCCCGGGAACCAGTTCAACCCGGGCGTCAGCAACGGAATAGAGCAGGTGGCCGTAATGGTCACGGTGTCACCGGGTCCACCGGCGCTCCCAACTCCGCCCACCGCGCTGGAGATTGCGACCGCGCAATTATTGACATTCCCTTGGATGGCAGTAGCATCCAGAATCTGAGTAATCGACTGGATGCGAGAGTATGTCCCCCCGGCAGGATTGGGAATATGATTCCCGGTGGAGGCGTATCGTCCAGCCTCGCGTACGGCATCCTGAATGTTCATCTGGCTGAACATTAACCATGAGAAGTCGATAATCGCGAAAGCGAGGAGAAAAAACGTCATCAATACCAGAGCGACTTCGACCAGGGCTTGTCCCCGGCAGGCTCTGTTTCGCGTGAGCGGCTTGAGAAGCCGCGTCCGATGTAAAGATTTCGTCGCTGGGCGTATTGGACAATTACGCATGGTGTACTCCAAGTCGTGATGACACAGCCTGTGCGATGAATCGAAGGCTGCAAGCACTCTTAGAGACGTTTAGAGACCTATTGACCGATTCATGCGAGACCGGGGGAAATTTCATCGCAAGCCCCCACACAACGTGCTGCAACATAGCATGTAGATGGATTCCGAAATACAAGAATTGGCAGCCTGAGTAGCTCCCAAAAAAGAAAGAAAATAATCAACACCTATGTAAAATCGTTATTTTTTGATGCTGATAACAGCTAGATCTTTCTGCGAGCGTGGCCCGCAGTGAGGTAATTTTCGAATTACTCGGAGGTTACCGAAAGTTACTCCTGCAGCGGCATCGAGTTCACCGGGACCCCTAACAAAACCTTGACGCGCACCTGCGCTCCATCGATTTCGGCTGGCCGGAACACCCATTTTCCCAGTGAGTCCAGCAGTGGCTTATCGATGGCGGGATCAGGGCTGTGCATGATCCGCAGATCCTCAAACTTCCCGTGCTGGGTAATGACTCCGAAGACCACAATTGTAGCCCCGCGACCTCTACTGGCAGCGGAGGAGGAAATGTGCGGAAGTAGCTTGGAGGTTGCATAAGGAGGCACCAGCAAACCGTGGGAATACGAGCCCCGATTGGAGGAGTCCAATGCATATTGCAAAGTCCAGCTCGATCCGTATGCGCCGGCATCGGTCATGTCAAGATAAACAGTGTAGGAAGCCTCGTCCCGGAAGACGCCGTAATCCTTGAATCCGCCGCCGCTGGCGCCACTCGCAACAATGGTGATTCCGTAACTATTTTGCGGGGTAGGATCTGCGGTCGGCACTCTCGCGGAGCTTCGCCCACCACCGCTGGAACCACCCTGGATCATGATGGATGGAAAGGGACTGTTACCTGAGCCTGAGCCCGCGCCCGACCCACCACCGTTGCCGCCGGCACGACTCCCTGCCGCGGAACCATTGCCCACGCCCTTGCCGCCGGGGCGGCCATGACCTGTCCCCGCGCCCGTTCCTCCACCGGCCCGAATGACATTGCCTCCGCCAGTACCACCAGTCGATTTGCTTCCGGTGCCTGGGTTGGAACTGGTGCCGGCCCCAGCACCCGCGCCCGCTGCATTCCCTAACCCGGGCGCACCCTTGGCCTCCAAGCCGCCGCCCGCCACACCCATGGCCGCGGCTCCCGGTCGAGCTGTCACCGGCTGCGGCGACACGGTGAACGCCCCGGACAACTCTCCCGGAGGTAGTGCTGGAAACTTAATCTCCGGAATGGGTACTGCACTGACCACCAAAATATTGTGCGCGTCGTTTCCATTTCTTGCGGCGGCCTTCTGAGGCGCGAGCGTCGGCATCGTTGCCGGTGCGGCGGCATTGGCGACGGTACGCAGCGCATCCGCCGGACTAGCTGCGGGAAGAGGAAGTTTGGGTGCCTCAACCCTTGGCTGTTGGGAAGGGAGAAGAACGGGTTTGACAGCCGCTAGCTGGACCGGTTGCTTCTGAGGAGGAGCGTCCGGCACTGGCCGAGGCGCTTGAGCCGCGAGCACCGGCTTGGCCGGAGCGATGGATACCAGAGGCGGCATTTGTAGAGGAGCCGGCAGTTTCGGCCTCAGCGGCAAATCAGGCTGACGAATCGTCTGAATAAAATTGTCCGGATGCGGCGGATTGGAGATGATGAGTTGCGGCCCACGATAGACCACTCCTTGAACCGCTTTTAGGGCGGACGAAGAAGCGGGAGCGTTCTCTTCTTTCGCCTTCTCTCTGCTGTTCTCCGACGGAGCTGCCGGGCTTGCGCCTCCCATGGGCTGGAGATCGGGAAGGTACAACACCTCATGCTCCCGGACCATGGATTGCGCATTGGCAAAATGTACCTCAGCCGGAAACCAGTAGCTCCATGGAACATAGAGTGAGACCACGGCGCAGAGGGCGTGAGCCAATATGGAATAGAACAGCCCGCGGGCAGGTAACGACGTTCCGCCCAGGTCGGTGCTGAACATCCGGGAGGCAGGCGGCGTCCTGTCCGTTATGCGCTCAACGCGGCACTCTGGGGGGCTTACCATGGTTGGGTTCACTGTAATAATGCCCTCTCCCAGAGGTATTCTCGTACCACTGGTGTCATTGCATTGAAGAGGCGAGAAAATGGCTCAGAGCATTCGAAGCAACTTCCTCCGGAGCCGCGAATCTCAGCGTCATTGTGAAATTACCAACGGCCACACCGCTTGCGAAACCGAATCAGTCACATGATCGACAGCTCTGCAGGCATGCCACTTGTGGCGTGGATTTTATGTGCTCTAACCAGCAGAGTCAACAGAAACACGGTGCGGTCCAATATAAATCTTCTTCCCAATGAGGCGAGAACTGTGTTAACTTTCGCTTTTCAGAGCTGCTGTCCTGGTTCTCTCCCCTGGTTCTTGGGATGCACAGATCTGGCTCGACTGCTGCCTCGAACGTGCAAATAATAACTTTTCGACGAATGGACCCGGCGCAAAAGAACCGGAAGTTCATGGGGACATGGCAATGCGACCAAGTGATGGAAGGTTCAAACTTTGGCCTGCGGCAGTGATTCTTATTGTCTTCGTCTTCGCCGCCGTATCCACTACACCCACCGTTAAGCTGAATAGCACGCCGCCGGCTGATTTTGTTGTGCTGCGCGGGTCGGCCGCGGGGCCGGAAGCCGCGTTGGCCAAAGGATATTGGGAGGTGACGACGCGCGTGATTCAACTGAAATATAGTCGCACCACAGCCCTGCCTGCGGAGGCCCCAGCGGAATTTAGGCTGGTAGATGGTACCGGCAAGCCGACCAAGGTTGAAGACCAGGCAGCGCGCGCCGCCTATTGGACCAAGGTTCGCATGGAATGGCTGAAGCCTGACAATTGGCACACCAGCTATGGTATAGATTGGGAATGGCCGGTGCGGAATGCTAAGGACTGTTCGCGCGCGATCATGCAATTCATTAATAAAACGTAGGCTTTACGGGAAGCAATGAACTCTCCGGAGACGAATGACAAACAAATGGGTGGACCTCGGATCATGAACACGGATATACACGTGGACGAATGGAAGAGTGGTACCGAGGCAATTGGCCTCTGCATGATTTGCGGCGGCGAATATGAATCCACCCAACGGGAATGCCCGGATTGTCACGTCAGTCTCTCGGTGGTGCGGCGCTGTCCCGCATGCCACCGCATCGTTTCCGCCCAGCATACTAAATGTGTCTACTGTCGCGTCCCTTTTACTCATAAGCTACCGGAGAACCCCTTCGCTGCCGAAACACAGCCGGCACAAAAATCGCGCCTCAGCAAGGAAGCACAGCGTTTTCGCGCTGCCGCAGTAAGCCTTGTGACGTTTCTGATGGTGTTCGTCCTGGGACTTGTTTTTCAACATCAAGTCAACCGGCAGAAGTTTCCGATTCACATCATTGCGAAATCCTATTTATTGCGTACGGCTGAGTTGCGGCACGCTCCCTCTTTGGGATCCTCCAGCGTTGACACGGTCGCGGCTGGCACCAACGTGAACCTCACCGGATACCAGAGCGGCGATGAAGGCCAGCGCTGGATGGCAGTGGATTGGCACAACCAAGTTGCCTACGCACCGGCAGACGACCTGGCTCCTCCCAAAGCTCTCGATACAAACGAGGGCGCAAACGTCCTCAAGTTTTATCTGTCGGGCATGGAGACAGCCGAGGATATCGACGAAGCCGTGAAGGCAGTTAATTACTATGCAAAAGCGTTTCCCGGCGACATCCATGGCGATGAACTGCGATGGATCCTTGCGGAACGTATCCGATATTTATCTCAGCACGGCGGTTCGGCCGAAGCAGTTCTCCGGCAACAGGCTCGACAGCAGTATGAGCAAATCGAGGAATCAAAGGGAAGCTTCGCCGCGAAGGCTCATGATCTGCTGGCGAAAAACCTCCCTGCAACTGGATCTGGGGTGCACGCCTCGTCGCATCTCTCCAGCCCCAAGGTAGATGGGCTGAAAGTCGTTGGCAGCTCTGATGCGCAGAGTTCAACGGTCAAATCTACCGCACATGAGGTGCTGGTGCTGAATCAAGCGCAGGTCGTCGTACGCGCCGAAACGCTGTCACAATTGAGTGTGGGCACGGTGGTGTCGGGGCGCGTCGCACGTCCCGTAAAGGCGAACGGAATTGTGGCGATACCGGCGGGTGCTACGTGTCAACTGAGAGTTGTGAGTGCGGGCTCATCCGAGGCCGCGGTGAGCCTCGGCCTAACATCGATTGAAATTGATCATCGAGCCTACGCCGTAAAATCTTCGGCAGTTGAAACATCTTCAGGCAAAGGAGCCGTTGATCGCCCGCTCGTCTTCCGCCTGGATGCACCACTAGTGATCGAGCGCTAGACACGATTGGCGGGAAGCGTACTCATGGAACAGTCAGGCTCTTGCCAGGCGATCGTTTGGGAATACCACGACCAGGGAACCGCTCGCTAAACCACGGCTCTGCCGTGAAATAACAGCCCACGCGGCTCGTACCAGCGTGGGCTCGTGCTGAACATGTTCCCTGTCACCTTACTGAGCTGGGCACCCTGTCACGCTGGGATCCGCCACTGTAAAGGTAGCCTGCGCCGTTATAACTGCTTGGGAAGAACCTGTACCAATAAGATTCTTTCCTGCTGTCGCCGTGATAATGGTTCCTCCGCAAGCAATGCCGGAAGGGGTAACCAGCCCGCTGTTGTTGACGGTTGCGACCTGCAAGACAGACGAGGTCCAGGTTACTTCTGTCGTTACGTTGCGCGTCTCAGATGGGTGGATAAACGTACCGTATGCGGTGTATTGGACCGGAATTATGTCTCCAATGCCAAGGACAGATGCGGTGGACGGGGTAATGGACATCGATACCATGGTCGTAGGATGCCCGCAGCTAAGCAAAAAAACTAACATTCCCAGTAAGCATACGAACCCGACTTTCTTCATAACGCGGCACACTCTCCTTGACCCGAAATGGGAACGACAATTAAGAAGCTTTGGGACTACAACTCAATGAAAATCGTATTCTCAAGAAAGCTCATTGTGTTCGAGGTGACTGGAAGAAAGCACCTTACGGCTAAACGACACCTCTGAAACCGAATTCAATGCCCGCTACCAGAATCAGCCCATGAACCGCGAAGGGCAATCCTTGAAGCACCCCGTTTCTTCCCCGATGATGATTCGGGGATACAGCAAGCGCGGATTCAACGTATGAAGTCGACTTTGAGTTGATCTCCGACCTCGGTGCGAGAATCTCTGATCGTTCCAACTGGAAGTTCCAGGACGCCGAGCGCCTTCCAGAACACACGGGTAACGCGGAATGGGCGTACGGCCTCACGTATGCCCAATACGCTGTACCTCTTGTCCACGAAGACTACATCAATCGGGAACGCCATCCCAACGGTGTGAATTGCCTGTGAGGGCACGATGAACAATCCTCTCCCGGGTGCAAGGGAGCGCTTGCCGAGCAGGCCCACTAGCCGCCTCAAACTGCTGTCGGCCATTCCGACCTGCTCGCCAAGGCAACTATTCCTTGTCGTGTTGTAGACACGAACCATGCCGGCGGTATTGTTCACCTTAGTCTCCGGAACGCTAGGATACGCGCTTCTTCCGGCGCTGAATCAAAATAAAGAGCACTACCACGAAAAGGACCCCGGAAATGATTCGAATGATCGTGACGTTATCCATTAGATCTCCTGTACTGATTCCTTAAATTTATTGGCCAAAAGTTGACGTGAAGCTCTTGCTGATGGAAATTAGCGCCGGCACCAGCAATACGATAAACATGCTCGGGAAAATAAAGAATACCAGTGGAAATACAAGCTTGACGGTTGTCTTTGCCGCCATCTCTTCTGCTTGCTGCCGACGACGGGTACGCAGGGAGTCTGCGAAGTAGCCCAGCGACTTCGAGAGCGGCGTGCCGAAGCGCTCCGTCTGTACCAGCATATTAACGAATGAACGGAATATTTCCAGGCCGGTTCGATTCGCCATATTGCGCCAAGCCTCGATGCGAGGTTTGCCAGCGCGCTGTTCCAACCGGATGAGCAACAATTCATCGCTCAAATCTTTATGGCCAAGGCGTATCTCCTCGCCGATGCGAATCAACGCCTGATCCATGCCGAGACCAGCCTCCATGCAGATGACAAGCAGATCAAGCGCGTCCGGAAGTGCCAACCGGATTCTCTCCCTACGCCGCTTCACCGCACCTGTCAACCAGAAATCGGGTGCAAGGAAGCCTACTGCCGCCAAAACTATGAACCAGATGAAAATGTTGTCGCCGCGCAGGAGAAAGCCTGCGATCAGGCCAGCCACAACCGGTCCAAGTAACTTACAGGTGTAGTAAAGGTCGATGTAGGCGTGTTCGCGATAGCCGGCTGCTGCCATCCGGCGCGAAACTTCCCCGTCATCCGCAAGCCCGACAAGTTTTCGAAGCGGCGCAAGCCAGTCCGTAAATCGAGACGCCACCTCAATGCCGGATCGTGAGGCTGCTTGCTCTTCTGTAGATTCGACTCCCGCGATTTCCGTCAGTCTATCGGCAACCGGAGATTTTCCACTCAGCAACAGCAGAAACATTCCCGCGCTGAGAACGAAGGTCAACACGACTGCAACAATTATTCCGACCATGGCATTACACCTTAATGTCTACAATTTTACGGATCAACCATATCCCAATGGACATCATGCCAAGTCCGATCCATACCGCCTTGCGTCCCATGGGGTCGTCGATCAGGTTGTGTGCATAGCCAGGATTGAGAAAATTCATCACCCCGAAAATGATAAAGGGCAGCGAACTCAGGATCCAACCCGTCAGTCGCCCTTGCGCTGTGTAAATCCTTAACTGCCCCAGCAACCGGGATCGCTCGCGAATGACCGCTCCAGCTTTATCGAGAACCTCTGCCAGATTGCCTCCGGTTTCCTTTTGCACCAACATCGCCGTGACTAAGAACTGAAGGTCCGGCACAGGGACGCGTTTGGCAAGATTCATAAGAGCTTCGCGAATGGGCAGGCCGAAGTTCTGCTCCTCGAAAACGCGGCGAAATTCTGTTCCCACCGGATCGGGGATTTCCCGTGCAACCATCTCAATCGCGGCCGTAACCGCGTGACCGGCGCGGAGTGCACGTCCCAAGAGATCAATTGCGTCAGGCAATATAGCGGCGAAGCGCTCCAGTCTCGCCCTCCGCTTCAAGCGCAAAGAGATATACGGTCCATTTGCGGCCGCAAGACCGATCAACAGTCCCGCAAGTACGTTATGCAGCCACGCCGAGGTCAGGGCTGCAACCACGGCGAAAATTACCAGCGCCGCAAATACAACCCGTCCAACCGTCCACTTGGAGTCGGCTTGCTTGATCACCACGTCGATATCGGCAGCAAGTTTGATTCGCCGCAAAAGTGCGTTGACGACAGGAAATTCGCTGTAGACCTCGCGCCTCAGAATGTCCGGATTAATTGTCTGATCAGCGGCCTCTCCGGGGTCGATCCCGGCAAGGCGTTTTCCCAGATCGGCCTCTTCCTTGGTCGGCTTCGTCATGAAGAACACGACGGAGAACACGACCACCAATAGCACGAAAAACAGTAGGATTGGCATCGATGACTCCTCTCCAAGCCGAGCTATATATCAACCGACATATCGAAAAGGCTGGGCGGAACCGCGATTCCAGAAGCCAGGATTTTGTCTGCAAATCTGGGCGTCACCCCGGTTGAGTAGAATCGTCCCAAGACGCGACCGTTGATCCCTATTCCTCGTTTCTCGAAGCGATAAATGTCCTGCATGCTGACGACGTCCTGATCCATGCCGGTGATTTCACTGAGGTGAGTGACTCGCCTGCTGCCATCGCTCAGGCGCGCCACTTGAACGATGATGTTGATCGCCGAGGCGATCTGTTGACGGACAGCTCTTTCCGGCAGATTCAGGTTAGCCATCAGGGCCATGGTCTCCAAACGGGCGATGGCATCACGGGGACTGTTCGCGTGGACAGTCGTCAACGATCCGTCATGGCCGGTATTCATGGCCTGGAGCATGTCCAAAGCTTCTTCGCCGCGGACCTCACCGACGATGATGCGGTCTGGCCGCATACGGAGGCAGTTGATGACTAACTCACGCTGATGCACCGCTCCCCTACCCTCGACGTTCGGCGGACGGCATTCCAGACGGACGACATGCTGCTGCTTCACTTGCAGTTCGGCCGAGTCCTCTACCGTCACGATTCGCTCTTTATCTGAGATAAACCGCGAGAGTACGTTGAGCAGCGTCGTTTTTCCGGAACCGGTTCCACCTGAGATGACGATGTTCAGCCTTGCCTTGACGGCGCCCTGCAACAGGTCCCGCATCTGCGGGGTCATGGTGTGGTTGGCCAGCAGATCCTCAGCTTCAAGAGGAATCGTCCCAAAACGGCGAATGGATAGAATCGGACCATCCACAGCAAGGGGAGGAATAATCACATTGACGCGCGATCCATCGGGCAGACGTGCGTCCACCATTGGCGACGATTCGTCCACTCGACGGCCCACGGCGGAAACGATCTTGTCGATGATGTGCATGAGGTGAACGTCATCTTTAAAGGCAACGTTGGTCTCCTCAAGCAATCCGGCGCGCTCAACGTATACGTTGGCGTATGTGTTTACCAGGATATCGCTGATGGTTGGGTCCTGGAGCAGCGGCTCCAGAGGGCCGAGGCCGAAGACTTCATCGAGTACCTCGCGCGACAAACGTTCCCGCTCGGAGGCACTCAATGGAGTATTTGAGTGCGACACTAGATCCTGGATAACTGCCAGAATCTGGTTTCGAGCATGGTTATCGTCGAGATAATTCAGTTTTTCAAGATCAATTCGGCTGAGCAGATCCCTGTGAAGGGCGGACTTCATCTCCTGGTAAGCTTTGGGCTTCAGATCCTTCCTGCCCCAATGATCTGCTGCTTCCAGAATGCTGGTCTTTGCTGTCGTGTCGCGCTCGTCTTGTGCCATGGTCCCTCTTTAATTGACCTAGCTTACAGGCCCAGTATCCCAAACCGGCGTTTCGGCTCTTGCTTGTCGACTGCCTGCGCTGATCTCTCGACCAGAGTATCGATCCATCGACGTAAGGTTGCAGCCAACTCCGATCGTCCGTTGAATGGTATTGGCGTGCCGCTGTTGATCGCGTTGATCACCTCGGCGTAGCTATTTGGTACCAAAAACGATATTGGCATCCGGATGGTTTTCTCGATTTGATCGTCGCGGATTGCCGCACGTTTGTCATATCGATTGATGACGATACGCGTCTTTTCTTTTGGGCAATTAAACCGCTTCAAGTGTTCAACATAGCGGACAAGGTTTCGAATCGACGGCAGTTCGGGAGCGGCCACCAAGAATACCGCGTCCGCCCGGTCAATTGCGCCGATGTTGTAGGCGTTCAGTCCGGGCGCGCAGTCGACGATAACCAGTTCATATTCTTCCCGAAGGAAATCGAGCGTGCCTTCTAAGGCAGTCTCTGAATCCTTGGTTGCCGCACCAAACGAATCGGGAGCGGCGAGAATATGAAGTCCGGAAGAGTGCTTGCTGACGAAACCCTGAAGAAGTTCGGAATCGAGGCGATGAATGTTGTGTACCAGTTCATAAAAATGATACTGATGTTCGCCCAGCCCCAGATACACCGAGACATCGCCCAAATCAGGATGCTGGTCAATCAGCAGCGTCTTGATTCCACTCTGAGCCGCAAAGACCGCGACATGAGTAGCAAGGGTTGTGACCCCGGTGCCACCCTTCACTCCAACGAAGGCGTACACCTTTCCCTTTTTCGCCGGAGCAGCGCGCTCCCTCTTTTTTTGTTCGTGTTTGACCAGAGCCTCCACCACGCGCTCACGCGCAGGCGGCTTTATAAGGTACTCGGAACACCCCGAGCGCATCGCCTCAATGATGCACTCAGGACGCGAGTCTGACGCCAATGCGAATACCGCGGTCATTGGCATGGCGTTTCTGATTTGTTCAGCGCGCAAGGCTGCGCCTTCATGACTTTTGTCGAAGTCAATCACGCAGATATCCGGCTGCTTCTGCTGCAACTCCTGCAACAAAGCGGCGTCACTCGCTTCCCATCGGTCAAGTTCGCCAGTGATCTCAAACCCTGGGAGCGAATCCACGATGTCGCGCAGACCTGCGGCGGCCCGTTTGTCCACAGAAACCGTCACGATACCTAGCGTGCGGCGAGATGCTTGGGGAACCATGGCGCTCACGTTGTGCTACCTCTCGATTACTTATTAGTGTTAGTTGTGGTTGCCGCCGGATTTGCCTTCCCGTGAAGCGTCCGGTCGAAATCACTTGTTTCCAGGTTTCTTACCGGCATCTTCAATGTTGGAGTCGCAGGCACGTTCTCCGCCAGCGGGTCCACGATGGTTGGCGTCACCAAAACCAGCAGCTCAGTGTTGGTCAGATTAAATGACTTTGACCGGAACAGTTGGCCCAGAATCGGAATGTCTCCAATCCCTGGCATCTTATACAACTGTGCCGTCGCTCGTTTGTCTATCAGTCCGGCCATTCCAAAGCTTTGACCGTTGCGTAGTTCGATGTCGGTTTCCGCCCGCCGCGTGGAAATGGCGGGTATCTCAAACCCGGAGATTGTCACGGCATTCGTGTAATCAAGGGTGCTGACCTCGGGCGAGAGCTTCAACCGAATGATGTCGCCTGGTTCGACGGTGGCGGTGAAATCCAGTTTCACGCCAAACGGCTTAAACTGTATGGTCACAGCGAGTGCAGAACCAGCCGTCCCACCCTGAACAACCGGAAAGGGAAACTCGCCACCAGCCAAAAACTTAGCAGGTTCACCGCTGCGCGCCATCAGATTTGGCTCGGCTAAAATCTGGAGAACGCTCTTTTGCTGAAGATCCTCGATCGTCGCGCCCAGATTCAGGTCGGGACGGAACAAGAAAATGTTCAGCAGGTTCGAAGCCGTAAGGCTGGTTGACGTACCCGTCAGCGAAGAGCCGATTACACCCGTGATCAATCCAGATGAACCCAGCGTAGCAGGTCCGAACTGCCCGGTAGAAATCGTACCCGGAGTATTCGCCGCGCCCGTGCTCAGAATGTTGATTCCGAACTGTTCGAGTTTCGTCCGGTCGACTTCCGCGAACTGCACCTTGAGCATGACCTGCTTCTGGCGCAGTGGCACAACGGTGAGCGAGCTAACAATATCCTTGGAATAGACGCTTGCCATCCGCAGGATATCGTCCTCCGTTCCTTTGCTGTCCACCTTTCCGGCGACCAGCACTCTTCCCTGCTCAGCCTCAATCTGAACAGGTTCGTTCGGGTATGCCGACCTGATCCCGTCTCGCAGGCCGGAAATGTCTACATCCGCATAGACATCCAAGATACGGGCGTTCGATTTTTCATCCCATAGCACAAGGCTACTGCTGCCCGCCGCCTTCGCGGTGACGACCACCTGAGTCGTGCTGACGGTTACCGTGTCCAGAATGGCCGGATTACTCACCACAATCCGGCGCAGGCGAGACTGAGTGTTGAGAACAATCGACCTGCCGACCTGAATGTGTACCGACTGCGTTTCCGGAGCCAGTGTTGGTTGCGCAATTTGCTGTTCCTGAGCAGGCGCCTCTTTTACATCGCTGGAGGTCGCTTGCGTGTCTGCAATCTTTCCTGCTGGCGCCTGCGCCGCTGCCGGTTCCATCGCCAAAGCTAACAGTAAGAGAGCAACTGCCGAATTAACCACAGGGTGAAGTGCTCGCATTCGAGTTTTCCTCTTTGTGGACTCAATAGTTACTCAACAAATTTTTCCACCGAATTGCTATTCGAACTTATCCACCGACCGCTTGCCGTCCGTAATCGTCTCCACCTCATAAAAAACAGCCTGTTTCACAGGATGAGGAGGGGGAGGAGCTTTGGCCACGATCTTCTTTTCCGTTATTGGTTTTGGCTTGCCGGTCATCAAGTCAGTCATGTCGACGGGCTTGGTTTCAGGACTCTTCTGATCGGCACCGTTGCGAAGCACAAACTGGATTACCCCCTGGGTCGACGCCAAGACGAGTTTCTCCCCATCCTCTGGTTTTAGAAGCAGAGTGACGACGTTGACTGTCTCAGGCTTTCCGTTAGGATCAGGCTCAATCTTCTGTCCGGCGACGAGCACCTCAACGTTCGTCAGGATGGTCTGCGTCAGCGTGTTCGGAGAGTTTTCAAGTTTGGAGGTCACGAGCACATCGACGTGAGAGCCCGGGTAAAGGAAGCCGGCCACACCGACGACATCGTTAGATCGCACCGAGACAGCGCGCATACCCTCGGGAATCTTGACGGTCAGACCGATTCCGGAGCCTGCCAAAGCGACGTCGTGTTCCAGGATCGGCTGATGCTGGTCGATCGGATAAATCACCGACCGGCCGATCACCTCTTCTGGCTTGGTGAACGCACCGGTCAAAGGCATACTGGCGGGCCAATCGATCAACGAGACACTGTCGGCGCTGATCGGCGATCCGGCCGACAACTGCCTGCTGGCCGCGACCACCTTCACAGTCGTGCAGGTGGCGGCCTGCTGCGCACGCAGGCGTGCATAAAAGGCGTAGCTCACAATTCCTGCGACCACTAGGGCCATACCAAGCGCAAGTACAATTCGTTTCGAATTCATATGCCACCTCGGCGATAGAAAGCCAGTACTGAATACAGAACTCCTGCCGCAATTGCGACACCATAGGGCAGACGAGCCGCCTGCGGATTGGAAAGATTCAGGCTCGGATGCACTTCGGCTCCCACCGCTGCATGAAACCTGACCAGATCGACAACATTGACCAGTACGGTACGCAATCTCCCCTGCCAAAGGGCATAACATATAGCGAAGATTCCGCCGGCGATGGCAGAGGCGAGAACGATCTCAAGGGCCCGGCCTGGCCCGACAAAACAGCCCACCGCAGTGATCAGCTTGACATCTCCGGCGCCCATGGCGTGAACTAGAAAAAAGATCAGAAACGCGCCGCCGCCCACCAGTCCGCCGGCAAGCGCGCTCCCCAAACCATGCCAACCCTGAAGCGCAAGCCGCCCCGCGATAGCAACTAATATCCCGAGATAGGTGAGCTTGTTGGGAATCCGGCGGGTCGTCACATCCGTGATGCCGCCGACTCCTGCGACGGTCAACGCGCCCGCCATATATAAAGATTCCGCCGTCATCAGAATTCCAAGCCCGCCTTGATTGATTTCTCGCTACCGATACTTATACACCCGCGACGTGACCGTGAATCGCCGAACATAAGGTCAACGTTAGAACTGGCCACCGGATGGCCAGGGGTGCACTGAACCAAATCACTTGGAAGTGCATTCCCTGGCCGATCCGCTTGACGTTAATCTAGACAGCGGCGGACAACGTGGAGCTAACCTTGCTGAAGGCGCTGTTAACCGCCGTGCCCAAGGTTGTCATTGTCGCGGTCGCGGCGAGCGCGATTAAAGCCGCTGCCAGAGCGTACTCGATCAAATCCTGACCAGACTCATCGTTGTGCAGATTGCGAAGGGTGCGCAGGATGCTAGCTTTCATTCGGAACTCTCCTTAAATGGTTGGTTTGTTAAACTTCTCAGGTAGCCCCAACTGGGCTACAGTTGATTGCTGAATTTGCGAAAAATACCGCTTTTGCCACGCCCGTCCACCACCGTTACGAACGCTTACCCAAAAGATTCTGGCCGTTCCTCGCCGCCCAAAACTGCCGGAGAGCGTTGAGTACTTCTGCCTCCACGGTCTTCATCTTTCTGAAGTGATCGAGCCGCTATGCAAAAATCAAACCGCTAACTCAGATGCAGAGTTGCTGCCTGATGGTTGCTAAAAAACAATGTGTGCGGAATGCTATCGGGGGAAACATCGTAAGGCATCCGCTGCCGATACCCTTGAAGATATGCGAGTGGGCCTAGGGTCGCAAACTGATGCAAAGTAATTGATATTGCATCGGAATTCGCTCCTCCAGAAATGTTTTTTTTCATCAAAGACCACACCCTGCGCTACAATACTTGGGCAGAAGCTCAGGAATGTCAATCAGAAAGGCATTAATTAAGAAGTCACCACCGATTACCCGAGTGAACCCAAAAGTAATCACAAGTAACACACAATTAGGAAGGTGGATGGCCCTATTGGATCCGGGCGAATATAACCGCCAAACCGTCGTCGTATTCCACTCGCCAGTCCCTACTCTCCTTCATCACGCCGGAGAGTGGTGAATCGGCCGCGATCAGCACCCACTTCACCTGGTACTTATCCAGCGATTCCCGCCACTGCCAGGTGCCATTGGCAGCCTTCAGGTAGTCCTTGATGAAAGCTTCACCATAGAAATCGTGCCGGTCATCAAAGTACAGTTTGGTACCGGGATAGAGCCTGTAGATCAAGTAACCGCTCCAGACGTCGGAGTTGAACAGGTGATCGTGAATGCCTTTTTGGGCGATGAACTCCGTCGCCTTCACAGGAAACGTTTTTTCATCGAAGTGCGCCGAGACGATTTGTGCCGAAAACACGCGACCACCGCTCAGCGAGATCGCCACGGAGGCGGCCAGCACAGCGATTGCTAACACATGGCCCCGAAACTGCTTCTCCATGCCAGCCATATTTTCGGAGATATCGTGAACGGCGCCAAGCACCGAGCTAAGCCAGGGCGGATGAGCACCCTGACCGGGCTGGGGAAAAGCGATCCCAGCCAGCAGCGGCCCCAAGGAAAAACTCATCATGATGGCCGAGATCGGTATGTTGCGCGCCGCGTACAGACCGACATGAATCGAAAACAATAGGAGTAACAAATCGGCCGTGGTGGGCCGGTTGCGCGCCAGCACGATTCCAAAGACAGATAACAGGATGAACAATTCGAAGTATCCGTATCCTGTTGCGTGGAAGTTCGGCGACATGAACTCTAAAATCGAGCTCATTAAAAAACTATTAGAAAGATATTGATACACATGCACATGCAGTTTGTAGCCGTAAGGGGTCAGCAGCGTAATTGCCAGGCATACGGTAAAGGCAGTAGCCAGATTGACAATCTTTTGACGATTCTCCGCACTCGGGGCGGTCATATAGTTCCAGACGCTGGCGCAGCCGAATAATGCGAGCAATACGAGACCGAGAATGAAACCGCCGTGTACATTGACCCAAACCAGCATCAACGGCGGAAGCCAGAACAATGCCGAAGACTTCCCCTCTTCAAAGCGATACAGCACGTCCACCCACAGTAGGGTAAAAAGCCAGCTCAGAACATGCGGTCTCGCCAGCATGTGTACCTGCGCGGCGGCGGCGGCGAGCAGCGCCAAGGAAATGGCCGCGGCAAAACTGCCAGTGCGCCGCAAAACAAAACGAAACAGAAGCGCGAACGTGCCAGCAATGATCACGGCAGTAAAAAGTACGACGCCGTTTAGACCCGCAACGTGGTGGATTGCGCCGATGGCCAAGTCATACAACCACTCCCACGCGTACCACGGTTGGCCGCCTCTGGTGTACGAAAAGGAGTCGGTATGCGGCACCGAATGAGTCGCAAGGATGACTTCCCCATTTCGAATGTGCCACCCGCTATCCGCATCGCCAAGCAGGGCGACGCTCATCGGGCTGTAAAACAAAATGCCCACCAGCACGAGGAAGAACACGTCGGCGATGGACGGCAGCAGCCACCACACCCACGCTGCCGGGGGTTCTTCCTTGCGAAGCGAAACAGCCTCCGGCACCAACTCACGCGAGACAGACACCGTCCGAACCTCTTCAAGGGATAGAACCACTCAGTTATCGCTTGTACCAGATCACGAACGACGCTACAAGATCAATCCCGTATCGCCAATTTCACGCTCGCCGCTGGCTCTGTTTCCCGCTATGCTATGGGCCATGAGTCGTGTCGCCACCCAGGATCCGGAGTTTGCGCGACGAATTTACCGTCGATCGCGCTGCGCATCACCGGAGCGAACTCCTAACGGCGAGTTGCAGACCCTCCGGAGGGTCTGAGAAATGACCGAGACGGTTGGGGACCGTAATCCTTTGCAAACGCCGGGCTGCTCAGTGCGCCATATCGACGAATTTTCTCCTTCTTGTCCCAGTGAATATCCAATAAGGAAGAGGCGTATTGCTCTGCTTTGGATACTGCTGGCCAGCGGGATTTCCATTGGGTGGGGTCTCTATGTTGGGCAGACGGGGAATGGGTGGGTGGATTTCAGGGCAGTTTACTACGGCACACGGTGCCTGCTTTTACACCACAACCCGTACAAGGTGAGCGAGCTGGAGAACGTCTATCGGACCGAGGGCGGGGAGCGACCGACGGAGTCCGTCCAAACTCTGCAGTGTGTGACGCTTTATGTAAACGTGCCCACAACCTTCATCTTCGTAGCTCCCTTCGCAGTGCTGCCGTGGGGGCCGGCACACTTGCTTTGGATCACTTTCACGGCCGGAGTTTTCATCCTTGCTGCGTTCCTTATGTGGGAGATGGGGGTGAGCTACGCGCCGAAAATCTCGCTACTCTTGATTTGTATTTTACTTGCCAATTGCGAGAGCCTGTTTTGTACCGGCAATACAGCCGGACTCGTCATAGGCCTTTGCGTGGTGGCGGTCTGGTGCTTCATCCAAGATCGATTCGTGGGGGCAGGCGTGCTGTGCCTGGCGCTCAGCCTTGCAATTAAGCCTCATGACTCGGGCCTGATTTGGCTCTACTTCTTGCTGGCTGGCGGGATCTATCGGAAACGCGCGTTGCAAACCCTCGTCATTACCCTTGTTCTGGCCCTGTCGGCATTCCTGTGGCTTTCGCATGTTGCGCCGCATTGGATGCAAGACTGGCAAACCAATCTTGCGGCTATCTCGGCTCCCGGCGGCATCAATGAACCTGGCCTCAATTCGCTCACCGGTCGCAGTGCCTTTATGGTAATCGACCTGCAGGCGGTCATCAGTGTATTTCTTGACAATCCGCGCATCTACAATCCTGCCAGCTATTTGATATGCGGAGCGCTTCTTCTGGTGTGGTCGGTTTGCACCCTCAGATCGAACTTCTCGCGGTCGAGAGGATGGTTTGCGCTGGCGGCAGTTACGGCTCCTACCATGCTGGTGACCTATCACCGGCCGTGGGATGCAAAACTCCTGATGCTCACGGTTCCCGCCTGTGCCATGTTGTGGGCCGAACGAGGCCCGATTCGCTGGATAGCACTGCTAGTGACTGGCGCGGGGTTTGTGTTGGTCGGAGATATTCCCTTGGCAATTCTCAGCAATCTCCCGTTGGGACATTTAGGCACCAACGGTGTATTGGAACAGATGCGGACACTTTTGCTGACGCGGCCCGCCTCGCTCATTTTGCTGGTGATGGGTATTTTCTATCTTTGGGTGTATGTACAGCGCACCGCGCGTCCTCAGACAAGTTTTCGATCCGGCGGCGTATAGAGGCGTGGAATTTCGACCGGAGCCTGCATCCTGCAAAACCGGTCCGTTGCTTCATGGCCTCAGAGACCGATGAAACAGGACGCTGGTTTCATCGCTATATAGCACAGACCATGCTGGACTGAACTTTAAGAAGCTCGAGAGCGAACTGTCCGGCGGCATCAGTACGTAATCAACCTTATACTTGTCGAGCACGGTCTGCGGATTCTGAATGGAAATGGCCGACCAGTAGTCCTTGAACACACCAGTGGGGCCATAGGGCTCTCCTCGGCCATCAATGAAGACTTTCACCTCCGGCGTATGCCAGATCAGGTATCCGCCCCAAGCCCAGTCATGAAACAGCCTTCCTTGAATTCCGTTGGTTTTCATGTAGGCGACAGCCCGCTCCGGATAATTCACTGGGCTCTGGAATCTCCGAGGCGTGCTGACGGTGAATGCGCAGAGCAAAATAACGAGAGCGATGGCGTTGTATAGCGATTTATCCGCGTTTTTGTCATACGGCGTCATCAGTTTCAGACGCTTGGCAAGGATGGGGGGCACGAGAATTGCCGTTAGGAACATGAACCGGATATTGGTCAGAGAGAAGTAGAGGGCCAACATGATGAACCCGAGTTCGTCCAATCGCCAACGCTCTTCCGAGAAGACCGCAATCAGCAGCACTCCCAGTATCAGTACCATCGCAACTTTGCCCCAGGGCGTGTGGAAATCTACCGAGGCAAACTCTTGAATGAAATCGGGCCCGGACGATTTCGCTCCGAACATGACATGGAATGGGAAAATGACGAGCCGGTATCCGAATGGATTGACGAACAGCGCTACAACGGATGCCCCAGCGGTGATGAGCAGCTTCCGCAATTGCGGCCCTGACCAGCGCGCTGCGTAAGCGTGCCCCCAATTCCCTTCCAGCACCCCGGAGGCGATGAAGATACCAAACACCGCCATGCCCATCGGCCATGAGCCGTGTGAATTCACCCATACGCAAAATAGCGGGGGCACCAGCCAGAGCCATTTCCAGTCATCTCTCCGGGCGGCCTCGAGAATCAGCAGCAAAACCACCAGGTACAACCAACCGAACAACAGGGTTCGAGCGCCAATAGAGATTGCCATCAGAATGGCAGCGGCAACGGTGGCTAGAAAGGAGTTCGTCACATCGTGGCTGGCAAGATAGCTGAGGCGAAAGATGCCCAGGACAATCGCGGCACAGAGCAGGAAAACGAGCAGAAAAACCCCGGGAAGGCCAGCCCACTTGAACGCCAGATAGTACGCCATTTCCGCCAGCCATTCGAAGGGAAGGACGGCCGCTCCCGGCGCGGTATAGGAATAGGAATCAGCGGCTGGAAAATGGCCTGTGGTGAACAGATATTGGGCGTTACGCAGATGCCACCACAGATCAGGATCGGTGATGTCGCGTCTTGAAAGCAGAAAAACCAGATAGGTGAGCGAACCGGCCAGAACCGCGGGAAATGAGAACAGCCTGCTCCAGACGCCGGAGGGCAAACTGGCTGGCACAATTGAAGGCGCGCTGGATTTGGACAATTTGCCTTTCTCTCTGATCTCCGGGAGCGTGCTTCCGGATGCATTCATCAACATCACGGTCGCGCGTTCTAGGCTCCAAAGCCTTGAGTCGAGAGCAGTTCACTATTACCACGTCCTGCGCCGCCCGCGCAATAAACATTTTCTAAGGTATCTCTCTCGATTCAGCAACAAGCCAGATCTATAGCCGCGGGCGAAGACCACGGAAGGCGGTCCAGAATATGTGGCCATCCTGGACCGGGTCGATTACGATAGGTCTGTGCTCCGGCAGGTTACGATTGCCGGATGCCGGCTCTGCAAGCTGTTGAAAAGAACGAGCGCTGTGGAACGCAAGCCTGCGAGTACGCTGAATCCCTGCGGAAGCGGTGAGAGCGAGCGGAGGATCGATATGGAAGATTTACGTTACCCGATTGGTAAGTTCGACGGGACCAGAGGACCAAATACGCCCGAAGAACGCAAGAAGCTGATCGACAGCATTGCTGAGGTTCCGGAGCGACTGAAACAGGCGCTGACGGGACTGAATGGAAAACAATTGGATACACCCTATCGCGAGGGCGGGTGGACGGTGAGGCAAGTGACTCATCATCTCGCGGATAGTCATATCAACGCCTATGTCAGATATAAGCTGGCACTGACGGAAGACAATCCAACGATCAAACCTTATCAGGAGGCAGCTTGGGCCGAGCTGGCCGACAGCCGCATCACTCCCATTGATGTAAGCTTGGCGCTGGTGGACAACTTGCACGCCCGCTGGGTCGTGTTGCTTCGCAGCCTGAAACCTGAAGACTGGGAGCGGAAGCTTACGCATCCGGAAATGGGTGTGATGTCCCTGGACAAAATGCTTGGAATCTATGCCTGGCATGGCGCGCATCACGTGGCGCACATCACCGGGTTGCGCCAGCGGAACCAGTGGTAGAGACCGGACTTATGGCGAGAACCGATAAAATCCGGGCGCGGGCGACAAAGATTCATTGACCTCCTGATTCTGCCTTTGATACTGTCAAGCGTTCAAGTATTCCTGACGTTGGGCCGGACCATGTTGTTGGCAATCCTATGGCACTGAAGTTCCGTGGTGTTGATTTCCTCGAATTCGACTCGCTGCTCACCGAAGACGAGCGCATGGTGCGCGACACGGCACGGCAATTTGTAGAAGATAATCTCATTCCCATCATTGAAGAGTGCAATCGCCAGGGCCGGTTTCCGAGTGAGTTGGTTGCGCCCATGGGTGAGCTTGGCTTCTTTGGTCCCACCCTTCAGGGATATGGCTGCGCCGGCATGAGCAGCGTGGAATACGGCCTCATCATGCAAGAGATGGAGCGCGGCGACAGTGGATTGCGCTCAGTTGCCAGCGTCCAGAGCAGTCTGGTGATGTACCCGATTTACACCTTTGGCAGCGAGGAACAGAAGCAGCACTGGCTCCCGGCGATGGCCAAGGGTGAAAAGTTGGGATGCTTCGGACTAACTGAGCCGGACGCCGGCTCAAATCCGGACGCGATGCGCACTCGGGCCGTGCCGGACGGCGACGGCTACGTGCTCAACGGCGAAAAAATGTGGATCACCTCCGGCTCCATTGCCGACGTGGCCGTAATCTGGGCAAAGAGCGAGGAGCACGGCGGCAAGGTTCGCGGATTTCTGGTTGAGACCGACCGTCCTGGGTTCGTCGCGAAGGACGTGCACGGAAAGTGGTCGCTACGCGCCTCGGTTACGTCGTCGCTTTCGTTGCAGGACGTGCGGATTCCAAAGGAAAACCTGCTGCCGAAGACATCCGGACTGAAATCAGCACTGATGTGCCTGAACCAGGCGCGATACGGGATCGCATGGGGAGTGATCGGCGCGGCTATGTCGTGCTATGACACAGCTCTGCAATATTCACAGTTCCGCAAGCAGTTCCGCAACCAGCCCATCGCATCGCACCAGTTGGTTCAGGAGAAACTGGTCTGGATGATCACTGAAATCAGCAAGGCTCAGCTATTGGCACTCCAGGTGGGCCGGTTAAAGGATCAGGATAAGGTCCAGCACTTCCACATTTCCATGGCTAAGCGGAATAATGTGTGGATGGCCCTGGAGTGTGCCCGCATGGCGCGCGATATTCTGGGTGCGAACGGCATAGCGGATGAGTATCCGGTATTCCGTCACATGGCAAACCTCGAGTCGGTGAAAACCTACGAGGGAACCCACGACATTCACACGCTAATCGTGGGATCGGTGATAACAGGCATTGACGCGTTCTGAATTCAGTAGGAAAATTGGCCCGGCCGAATCTAAAGTGTGGGGCAGTTCTCCAGAGAAAGCAGTGAAAAACGGCACAAGGCCAAAAGCAAGCAAGAAACAGAAGCCGCGGCCGGTGAAATCAGGAGCAATCATGGCGACACAGATTCAAAGCAAACCCGTCCATCTAGAAGACAATATTGAGTCGAACCTGGAATCAGATCTCGCACTGGAACTGTTGCGAGTGGTTGAGGTGGCAGCTATCGCTTCAGCTCGAGAAATGGGAACCGGCGACCGCAAGCGCGCCGATCAGGTAGCGACAGAAGCAATGCGTCGCGTCATGGATAAGGTTCCGATGCGCGGCACCATCGTAATCGGCGAAGGCGAGCGCGACGAGGCTCCCATGCTTTACATCGGCGAAAAGGTCGGACGCGCGCCGATAGAAGGTGTGACCTATCCGGAAGTGGACATTGCCGTCGACCCGCTGGAAGGTACGAACCTTTGCGCCACCGGCGCACCGGGTTCCATCTGCGTACTGGCCGCCAGTGAACGCGGCGGACTGCTGCACGCCCCAGACTGTTACATGGAAAAGATCGTGGTCGGACCGGCCTGCAAAGGCGCGGTGGATCTGGATGCTCCCACGGCGGTAAATCTTAGGATGATCGCCAAGGCTCTGAATCGGGACGTGGAGGACCTGGTCATCATCATCCTGGATCGCCCTCGCCACCAAACCCTTATCAGTGAGATCCGCCGGGCAGGCGCGCGCATTAAGTTGATCGGCGACGGCGATCTTGCCCCAGGAATTGCAGCCGCCGTGCGCGGGACCGGTGTTCATGCCGTAATGGGTACTGGCGGCGCACCGGAAGGCGTGATTACCGCAGCCGCCATGCGCTGCTTGAATGGCTACATGGTGGGCAGGTTGACCGGTTATACCGACGAACAGCGCGAGCGCATGACCCAGTACGGAATCACCGATGTGAGCAAGATTTATACTGCCGAGGAATTGGCGCCGGGCGAAAACATCATCTTCGCCGCAACCGGCGTAACCGACGGCCCCCTGATGCAGGGCGTTCGCTTCTTCGGGGAAGGTGTACGCACATCATCGATTGTCATGGCGAGGGCTTCTCGGAAGGTCCGCTTCGTGGAAGGTATTCACTTGGAACAGGATAAGGAAATCAGCGTCCGATTCTAGATCGCGAGAACCAGACAATGGGGCACGGCTCAGGCCTGTGCCCCTTTTACTTGCCTCAACAACTCGCACTGCAGATTCCAAAACCGCGAGCGCACACTCTCCTCTACCGAGGCGAGGCGGGCTCTTCGCTAAACCTGTAAGGATGGCGGAGATGTTTCCGGGCCGCCGCCGCATACTCGCTGTCGCGCCCGGCGGCAATCACACTGCGATAGCGCGCCACCGCCTGCTCGCGCCGCCCCAGAATGTCGTACATTTCTCCCGCGGCAACATAGGCGCGAAGCATCAGTGATGGCTCTACGTCCCTGCAGGTGGTGACAAGATCGAAGGCGCCAGCCGCCTGCTCGAACTCACGCTGTCCTCGCAAAGAGACGCCAAGGCCCCATGCCGCCAGTTCAGGTTGGAAGGTCGAATACCTCCCTTCGCGCCCCTTCTGCAGTGCGAGACGATAGTGTGCAATGGCATCGGGACCGTGACCGGCAGCATTGAGCAGGTGTGCGTACTCGATGACGAGAAGAAAATTTCTGGGATACTCCCGCGAGACTCCTCCCACCAGTTCCAGCGCCTCCGGATAGCGCTGCTCGCGCCGCAGAAACAGGCTGAGAGCCAGGGCCGCGTCATTGCTCGACGTACCGTGCGAACGGCTCACCTCCCGCAGATAGTTGAGACCTTTCTGGCGATTGCCGGTGACTCCCACCAATGCCACAGCCGCACGCCCGGCCCAGTTGAGCGAGCCCACGATGTAGTTGTGGATTCCGACAGTCATTTTGGCATCTACGTAGCCGGGGTCCAACTCGAGCACGCGCTCGTGATCGCGCCGCGCCGCCAGCGCCGACCGAATTGCCGCTAACCACGACTTCTGGGCCATTCCCATGTAGGTGGATCGAAAGCCTCTGGCGACACCACGCGCATAGAGAGCATCGGTGTCATTGGGATTCTTCTCCAGGCGTGCGTTGCAGAGCGATTCGACATGCGCAATCAGGTCAAAGATCCGCTTTTGCGCGGCCATATCCAGAGGCCGTCGCGGTTTACTGGTGAGAAAGCTTTCACTCGAATAGGTTTCCGTGTCGAGTGCGCCGATGCGGTTCAGTTCCTTAAATAATTCGGCGGCGAGGAGATAGTTGGACGGAAATGGATCGTCCGGATGTTCGCTTTGAAGTCTGGCAAAATCGCGAATCGCCGGATCGTAATCCATGTTGTAGAGTTCATTGAAGCCGCGCGCTGCGAGCGCATTGTTGCCGGGGCGGATGGCCGGAGCTATGCTTTGAGCGGCCAACGCCGGCGCGGCTGTGAATAGGCACAAACCGGCAAGAATAAAGATGATGGCAAATCGATTCTGGCTCATGAGACTGAGAAGAGTCTAAACCGTCGCGCGTGGTAATACACGGTTGCGCCGCGATTGAAGATCGCCTCCGGGGCTATCAGAGTTCAACCTCGACCGGACAGAATTCGCCCAACAGCGGAAGATAGAGCGCACAGCGCACCGGACGCGGATCAAAAGCGCGAAGAACACGAACATAGCGCTGCATATCGGGAAGGTACTTATCTACCTGCATCTGCACGAAGCGGCGAATATCTCCCCCGAGTTGCTCGGTAATTTTGTAGTCGATCAGCCAGCGCGTGCCGTCCTCGATAAATGTGCGATCCACGCGCACGTGCTCCAGCCGCCCCTCGATCACCACCGTCACTGCAAACTCACAGCGATGCTCGGCATGCGGAGAAAGCAGCCAACGGCCCCGCTCATCTGCGAGCGTCCGGCCCAGCGCCTCCAATACGCGCGCGGTTCCCTGCTCCAGTTCGCCACGCATCACTCCGGCACGCAGCAGCGCGGCCGAAATCGCCGGTCTCGCCGAGAGCAAACGCCGGGAGTCCCAAAGTGACGGGCCGTCGAGAGCGATGCGCTGTAGAAAGCTATGCGCGACCACGCCAACGCGCGGCAAAAGATCACCGACCCACTCGAAGCGATGTTCCTCCTCGGAAACTCTGCCTTGCAGGGAACTCCAGTGCAATGCTTCGGGCATCGCAGGAGCGACAAAGGTCGGAGGCCGACGGCGCAGCAACAACTCCGGCACCGGCCTCTCTTCTGCTTGCGTATCGCTCTCGGATTCCGCAGGCGGGGAAAAGTCCTGCTGCATCCCCGGCAGATCCCAGAGCATACGCAAGATGGAATTCTGGTCGGGCAGCCGGCCGTCCGGCACCGCAGCCGAAAGATAGAGCCGCTTTCGCGCGCGGGTGGCGGCAACATAAAAGAGGCGTTTCAACTCTTCGCGTGAACAACCGCCAGCGAGGTCGCGCAGATATCCTTCGATCGTGGCCGACTTGCCATCCTTCTTCCCTGGGGCTTCCATCGGCCCCAGCAAAAGAAATTCCTGACCACCGCGGCGCCGCAGCCGCCAATATAGCAGACTCTTATCATCCTGCTGCGAGCGGCGCTCCAGCGCCGGCAGAAAGACGACATCCCACTCCAAGCCTTTCGCCTGATGAATGGGCATGATTTCGACGCGAATGCCACTGCGATTATCGGCAGGCGCGAACAGGTCGTGCAGTTTCCCGGCAAAATTCTCCGCGTCGCGCACAATGCCTGCCGAAGATTCCGTGTCGAGCAACGCAAAGTATGCGTTCGAGTCGCGAATCCCCTGCTCCCGATCGGCTAGGCACGCGGGGCCGCCAAGGCGCAGCCATGTGGACTCGATCAGCTCTCGCAGTGAACCGCGCCCACGCCGCGTCAACGCATCCTCCAGCACCGGAAGACAGCGCGCCAGTGCAATACGCGCCGGTTCGGAAAGCTTCGCTCCACGCTGATGCAAAAGCTCTCGCACTGTGGAACCCTCATCGCCATGGCAGAGTTCCCACAAATCCGCCAAGCCAAGACCGCACCACGGTGCGCGCAAAATTGCCAACCACGCCGTACGGTCGGCGAGATTCGTCAGCGCCGATCGCAGTGCTTCCAGATCGCGAACCAGCGGACGATCCGACAGCCGATCAGTTTTGACCGCGCGAAAATCGATTCCCGCCGCACGCAACGCCTCCACCAGATGAGGCAGGTGAGTTCGCGAGCGCACCAGCACGGCGACGGTGGACGGCTCCTCCCCTGCTGGCGTAGGGAGCGCGAGTTCGCGCTGAATGCACTCCGCCAGATGCTTCGCCTCACCTGCACGATCCGCATTGGCAAAACCCTTGATCTGCACAGCCAAACCGTCGAGGCCTGGACGCGAAGGCTGTGCCTCCGCATACTGAACCGCGTTGGTCAGATCGCTGTCCTCTCGAAGAATGAGCGGGAAAACGCGGTTGAACCACTCGACCAGATTCCGTTGCGAACGAAAGTTTTGGCTGAGCCGATTGAAACAGTGCAAGTGCCCGCCAATGCCTTCCGTTCGCGCCTGCTGATAGATGGCAACATCGGCCTGCCGAAACGCGTAGATCGACTGCATTGGATCGCCGACATAAAAAGTGGAACACGGTTCATCCGCCTCCCAGGTACCAAGGAGACGGGCCAATAGTTCGACCTGGACGCGATTGGTGTCCTGGAATTCATCGACCAGAATGTGGCGGATGCGATACCCAAGTTGCAAGCCCAACTCGGTTGGGTCGCCGTCCTGGCCGATGGCATCGAGCGCGCGCTGAGCGTACTCGGCAAAGTCGATGGTGGCCTGCTCCGCGAAGACGACCTTTAGATTTGCCGCAGCCAGAGGCAATACATTGAGAACGGCGTGCATGAACTGCCACTGCGATTCCGTGTAATGTGGATCGGGCAGACGGCGAATTCGATTCAGCGCCGCGCAGAGTTCTTCCACACCGGGCAGTTGCGCAAGTTCCGCAAAGAATTCAATGCATCGTGTTCGACGGGCTTTCTCGCCGGGCGTTCCCGAAGGGAAACCATTGCGTACGTTCACGGTTTTGCGTAGTGCCGGCTTGCTCCGGTCCACGGTCAACAGAAAATCACAAACTTCGCGCCACGTGCCAAGATGCCCGCTGGTCGCAGCAGGCCATTTTGTGATGTCAAAGGCGGAAATCGGAATCACCTCTGCGCTGGCCGCAATCGACCCAATAACTGGTGCGGAAGGGCTCACGCTATCCGCTTGATTTGTCGAGTAGCGCATCAGGCCAAAGATTTCCGACTCGTGTGCGCTGTTTAGTACGGTCTGAATACGCGTGCGGACGAGTTCGAGATCTTCCTCAACCGAAAGCGCCAGCGCCGCTTCGAGCCTACTTCTCAGGCTTTGCCTCTGCGAGGCATCGAACGCATCGGAACGTCCGAGAAAGTGTAACCATTGGTCACGCCGCGCGAGCATTGCGGACAGCAGATTGCGCACGCCACGCACATCATTGTCCATGTGTACAAGCAATGCGGCTACGGCGTCTCCCACTGCGCCCGGAACGGCAAGCTCATCGATTACTCGCTGCGCCGCAAGTTCGTAGAGAGGACGCGCATCTTCTGTGACCTGCGCCACGCCTCCGAGCAACCCCTTGAAAGGCGCGCGCTGCGCCACCGATTCGCAAAACGAATCGAGCGTGCGAACCTGCAGCCGCGCGGGATGCTCAAGAATATTCCAGCCTAGCGCGGCGGAAGTTTCGAGAACCGAGCGTGCCAACCGCAGCGATTGCTGCTGGTGCGGAGGACGTTCCGAAATCTGTGCATCGTTGAGTTGTCCGGCGCGTTGGAGGGTGAGAAGAATGCGGTTGCGCATCTCCGCCGCGGCCTTGCGCGTAAACGTGATGGCCAGCACGGATTCCGGTTGATCGACCTTGGCAAGACACGCGAGGAATCGCTGCATCAGTAATTCAGTTTTTCCAGAACCGGCAGGAGCCTGCAGCATCCATGAGCGCGCGGTATCCAGAACAGCAAGGCGGAGGTTTGCATCGGAGGGTATAGGCTGCGGAGTAGGACTACTCATCGTTCTCTCCCTCCGAGCCGTCTGAATCATCGCTCGCCAGTTCGCCGACGCGGCATAGCGGTGACAGATGGCAATGCTCGCACGGCGAACCATTTTTTCCCGGAGGAATCCTCGGATCAACCTCGGCAGCACCTTGCACAAATGACGTAGCGATACGTTCCAACTCTACAGCCCATCGTCCGGTGTACTCATCGAATGCAAGCCCTTCGAAGACGTTTTTGTTTGGGATTGCGCATGGCAGCAGATCTTTTTCGCGCAGATAACCTTTGAAAGCGGGCTCACCCTTGCGAACGATGGCAAATGAGACGCCAGCCAGATTGAACTTCTGCTGCTGCATGGCCAACGCGTAGAACGGCAACTGCGGCATTCGCGGACGCGGCACCTGCCAGGCGCTCACACTGTTAGAGCCGCCGGTCTTGTAGTCGATCACCACATGGGCGTCGTCGATCTCGTCAAGACGATCGAGGCAACCACGCAGACTCAGACCTCCCAAACTTACCTCAACCGGAAGCTGATGGCCGACCACATGGAAGGGTTTGCGGGTGGACTCGAGATTGAGCCACTCGGTAAGCACCTCAATGGTGCGCTGGCGTTCCAGCGCTCGAAAACGCTTGGTCCATTCGTCGTTGCTCGACGGCAACTCACGCACCATCGCCTCATCTACGGCAGCCTCAACGAGTGCGGCGCGATCGGGGCGGCGCAATCCCTCACTGTCTTTCAACTGCTCCCATATCCGTTGCAGCGCAAGATCAACGACCTTACCCCTTTCTGTGGGAGCCAGCGCATCGTTCGGACCCTGGGCCTCACTGGCGAGCAGGCGACGAATCGCGAACGCACGGAAAGGACAGTTGGACTGCTCCTGCAGCAACGACGTTCCGCCCCGAACGATTTCCCCGGATTGAAGTACGGGAGCCGTGGAGTCGCAAATGGTTTCCAACTTAGCGGAGTCGAATCTGGACGCGAGCATCGGTGGCAACGCGATGGCGTCGCCCGCGATCGGAAACCCAGCGAAGCATGGACTCCAGCGCTGCTCGCGTTCGTCATCGGTGCGGCGCGCCAAGCTGAGCGAAACCAAAGGCGCCGACTGCAAGAGGCGCGCAGTAATCCGTGAGATCCGTGCCTTTGCCTGGGGTGTTCCAACCAGCGCCACACCCTTCTCTTTCAGTAAAGCGATCGAAATCAGCGGCGAAAACCCTGGGGAGTCCGGCCAAAGATCGTCGCTGCACGAACCGATCCACAGGGCATCGAAGATCGAACCTTCCGACTCCGCCGCATTCATAATTTGTACCGGCGCATTGAGCGTCTCGGGCTTGAACTTCCGCGTCGCCGCCGCGCGATGTAGTCTTTCCACGAAGCCTGGAAAGTCGGTGCGCCATTCGAGCAACTCCAACGAAGAAACCGATATGAGAAGCTCACGCCAACTTTGTGTACACTGGAACTCCTCGCTGCTCAGTGGTACGCGGCCCGGCCATCCGAAAGTCTCCAGAATCCGCCGCGAAATGTCCGCCCAATAGGCAGCCGCCTGCTCGGAGGAAAATGCCGAATGCTTTGGGAGCGCCTCCAGCGCAGCCCGCAGTCCGGGCAGTTCATGCGACTCTTGCAGCCACTTCGCCAGATCCTCGATGCTGACCTGGCGGCGGGCATGTTTCCTGATGCCTGCAAGAAACTTCGCGACAGCGTCCGGTTCCGCCGCCAGGTAAGGCGAACTGAACATGGAGTGAAAGGAGTGGAACTCGACGGGAGCCGCAAACAACGAGAGCAATTCCAGGGCGCAACGCACCACGGGATACTCTGCGAGCGCGAGCGGCGATGCGATCTCAAAGGCGGAGGGCGTCTTTTGGCCGAGCAGATGCTCCGGATGAAGTACGGAACGAAATGCGCTTTCTACCTGAGGAAGCTTTCGCTCCAGGTCGAAGAGAATGACACCGATGCGCGCCTCAGGCGCCGCCTCTACCTGCTGGCGCGCCCACTGGGCCGCCGTGTGCAATTCATCTGCAACACCGTCGAACTCATACCGGAGCGGATGGATCACGGCCTCTTCGTCTTGTCCCGGTGCGACAGCGACCTGCACTCCGGCTACTACAAGCGCGTCCAGAAATTTGCATTGTGCAGGCGTGGGTTCAGCAAGAAACGCAAACACTTGTGCTGGAAGACGCACCGCCGGCAAGCATCGAAGCAGGTCGCGAGTGAAGAGCGCAGAGCACGTCCATCGCTGCGCTGCAATCCGGCGTTGAAACTCCGTGGCCCAACCGAAAAACGCGCGTGTGTCGGCGGAAGCGTTCATCAGCGGAGAGTCGAGCGCGATATTATGCTCAATGGCTGTACGAAAGGACTCGCAAGCCAGGGCCGCTGCAGACTCCGGCAACAACATCTCCCGTCCGCTGGGCGAGTGCTCGATGATCTGCCGCCACAACTGCAACTCTTGCTCCCGCTGCAATGCCTGAACCGTGACCGCACCCACAACCACCGCATCCGAATAAAGCCGCTCTACAAAGGCTCCGTATGGCAGCACATCGGGCGTGAGCCATGCGGCATGGGAGAGGCGCATCCGCCGCTCCGCCGCCGCATAGATAGAGCGCGCGGAACGAGTATTGGCTGTCAGCACCGTTGCTCCAGCAACCGCCGCAGTGACTGCTTGCTCAAAACACTCGCGATACCCGGTCAAACTGCCTCCCGCGGAGCAGCGTAGGTGCAATGGACGATCATGGATTTCATCCGGAGCTACAGGAAGGTTCTATCATGGGCACCCGCGCTTCTCAAGACACGCGGTCCATAGTTCGCTCTTCTTCATAGCTTAAAGATAAAGATGCACGGAATATAGTTCAACGGGCAGCGATCAGAGTTCCGCGACATTCGCCAAAACCGATACGTACGGCTCCAGAGGACTGGCAGAAAGCACGCAGCGTCACCTCATCTCCGTCTTCGAGAAAGGTCCGTTGCGTTCCGTCGGGAAGCAGGATGGGTTCAGCTCCGCCACGCGTAATCTCCAGGAGGCAGCCGCGTGCGCCAGGATCGGGGCCTGAGACCGTGCCGCTGCCGAGCAGATCTCCAGGCCGTAGATCGCAGCCGTTGGAGGTGTGGTGCGCAAACATCTGCGCAAATGTCCAGTACAGGTCGCGGAGGTTTCCCCGGCTGACGAGATGCGGAGAGCAATCCCTCTCACGCATCGCGGCGGTCCGCAGATAGACCTCCGCAGTCACATCGAAGCCGCCCCGCTGCTGATCGTCAGGATCAGCGAGATACGGCAGTGGCTGCGGATCTCCAACAGGGCGCGTAGCCGCCGGAACGCGAAACGGCGCCAGTGCTTCGGTAGTGACGATCCAAGGCGAAATGCTGGTGGCAAAGCTTTTTGACAGGAACGGGCCAAGCGGCTGATACTCCCACGATTGAATGTCGCGTGCCGACCAGTCATTCAGCAGGCAGAGTCCGAAGATGTGATCACCGGCCCGCGTTATCGGAATGGCTTCGCTCATCTCGTTTCCAACCCCTACGAACGCTCCAATCTCCAATTCATAATCCAGGCGGCGAGACGGAGCGAACTCAGGATGCTCGGCAGACGGAATCTTTACTTGCCCCCAAGGGCGGCGCACGGCCGTTCCGCTGACTACAATGCTAGAAGCGCGACCATGGTATGCGATGGGCACCCACTTGTAATTTGGCAGCAGCGGATTTTCAGGACGAAAGAGCGCTCCAACGTTGCTGGCGTGATGCACCGATGCGTAGAAATCGGTGTAATTACCAATCTCGACCGGCATCACCATGGTTACGTCCTGCTGCGGATGCAAACACGCCTCGGCTTCAGTCCGGTTCGCCGAATTCTCACTCATCAACTGAAAGAGAGCGCGACGCAACGCGCTCCAGCGCGCCGAACCTAGCCCCATCAACGGATTCAGGCAGCCTTCCTTACAGACCTCATAGGTGGCGTCATCCACCTCATCCAGCAACTCGCACTCGGCGGCCGCTTCCAAATCGAGCACCTGATCACCGATCGCGACACAAAGACTGGGACACGAATTCTGTCCGTTGGTGAACGCGCCGAAGGGAAGATTCTGAATTGGAAAATCGCAGCCGAAGACGTTGGCCGACTCCACGAAGGAGCGCGCATCCGGATCGTGAGTTGGGTTTCGTTCCGTGCTCATAGAAGCTCAATCTCGTGCAATTCCTGGAGAGGCTCCTCAAACGAGCAGGAGCCAAAACTCAGCGCAAATTCTGAACGCATCGAGCGAAGACACGCCGCATCGATTTGTATCGGCTTCTCTTCTCCGCCCCAGGTCAGCGCATCTTCACCGAAGTGCCAGTTTGCGCGCTCTCTGTCGGCAAGGCAAGTGGCGAGCACAACGCCCGGCGCGGCCTTGCCCGAGCGCACCGCACCCCAAGCAATAGCGGCCGCGGTAAACAGGTTCAGGAATCCGTGCATCATTCCCTGCCTCGAGTTTGGCTCATAGGTGAGCGAGCGAAAGGAACGTAATGGATGATGCAGCCCCGCAGTCGCCTTGAATGGCACACCTGACTGCGCGCACCGCGCGATGAATCCGGCAATGCTTTCCACTGTGGGAAACGCCTCCTCGACCACACCGCCCGTCCGCAGTTTCGCGCGTCCGCCGAAGCGCCGGAGAATTGGAAGAAACTCGTCGGCCTGCTCAGGCGCAAACTCGAAGAACACCGCCGTACTAGGGGGCTGGTTCTTGCGCACGAGATCAACCTCGTCCGAGTTACGCACGCGCACCTCGACGGTATCGATCAGCGCACCGGGCGCTTTGCGATTAAACTCATCTACCGCCGCCAAGTCTGCTTCGATGTTGGCTGAAATAATTCCGCTGAGCCGCCATGGATCGGTAGCAACATTCTCCTGCGCATTCAGAAACTCATCCAACCGCGTGACCGGGAGCACGAATCGTCCCAAGGCCCATTGCTGCTCAGCATTGAGATACGTCGAGTAGTTGTTCACACTCGTCATTATGTCCAAAGATGCAGGGGCAAACAGACCGGCGTAATCGATGATTCGGTCGAGAAACACTCTTAGCGATGCAGCCGCGCTGCGAACTGAAGTGGACATGATCGCTCAACTCCGCGGGAAGTTGCGTTTCAGATTCTGCCAGCAGGAATAGTACTCGTGCTGCAACTCGGCGGACTCGAGGGCAAAGCGGGTGGGGCGGCAGACAAAACGCGTCTCAAACATGAAGGCCAGAGTATCCGCCAAATACTGTGGCTGCAGCACAGCCGTCGATGCGCGCTCATAGCTGGTTGCATCGGGGCCATGGCCGCTCATGCAGTTATGCAGACTCGCGCCTCCGGGTAGAAATCCCTCCGCCTTCGCATCGTACTGCCCGCGAATCAGTCCCATGAATTCGTTCATGAAATTGCGATGAAACCACGGGGGCCGGAAGGTATGTTCGGCAACCATCCACCGCGGCGGAAAGATCGCGAAGTCGCAATTCGCCGTCCCTGGCGTATCAGAGGGCGAGGTGAGCACCGTGAAAATCGACGGGTCAGGATGATCGAAGCTCACACTGTTGATGACGCAGAAGCGCGCCAGATCGTACTTACAGGGTGCATAATTGCCGTGCCAGGAAACCACATCCAGCGGCGAGTGATCGTACTCACTCTCCCACAGATTTCCCTGAAATTTGCAGACCACGCGAACGCTCGCCTCAACGTCTTCAAAGGCCGCGACGGGAGTCAGAAAGTCGCGCGAATTCGCAAGGCAGTTCGCACCGATAGGTCCCAACTCCGGAAGACGGAAGCTCGCGCCGCAGTTCTCGCAGACGTAACCGCGGGCTTCTCCCTCCAGCAGTTCCACGCGGAACTTGATGCCGCGCGGGATAAGCGCAATTTCTCCGGGTGCAAGTGCGATGCGTCCGAGTTCGGTATGAATGAGCAAACGCCCCATCTGCGGCACCAGCAGCAGTTCGCCGTCCGCGTTGTAGCAGTAGAGCGCCTCCATGCTGCGGTTGGCCGCATAGATATGGACGGCCACACCGCTGTGAGTCGCAAGATCGCCATTACCCGCGAGGGTGATCAGGCCGGCGAGAAAATCCGTTGGCTTGTCCGGCATCGGCACGGGATTCCAGCGCAGTTGATTGGGTGGCGCAGGCACCTCGTCAAAGGGCGTCGAGCGAAGCAGGCCATTGGCAATCTGGTGATAGGGATGGTGCATCACGCTGGGACGAATGCGATAAACCCAGGTCCGCCGATTCATCGCGCGCGGCGCGGTAAAAGCCGTTCCACTGAGTTGTTCGGCGTAGAGCCCGAATGGCACCTGCTGCGGCGCATTCTGCCCGGTAGGCAGCGCGCCGGCAACCGCTTCCGTCGCGAACTCATTGCCGAACCCCGATTGGTAGGCCAGTGCAGGCTGCTGCTGAGAGGAATGCGTCTTTGCATTGCTGGTTACTGGGCTACTGGTCATCACGTTGTTTCTCATCACATCCCCTGTCGTCGCACCGGCTTGCGTGGAGTCCGGCTACAGATTGCCTCGTCGTGCCTGCTCCAGTTCGATGGCTTCAAACAGCGCTTTGAAGTTTCCCTTGCCAAAGCCCCGGCTACCCTTGCGCTGGATGATCTCGTAAAAAACCGTAGGCCGATCCTCCACCGGACGCGTGAAGATTTGCAGCAGATAGCCGTCCTGATCCTTATCCACCAGGATTCCCAATCGCTTGATCTCCGCCAGCGGTTCGTCGAGTTCCCCGATGCGTTCTCTGAGAAGGTCGTAATAGCTGTCCGGCACGCGCAGAAACTCCACTCCGTTGCGTTGCAGTTTGTCTACCGTGGCGAGCACGTCGGTCACCTGCAGTGCAACGTGCTGCACTCCTGGACCGGTATAGGCCTCCAGATACTCGTCGATCTGACTTTTGCGGCGTCCCGGCGCCGGTTCATTGATGGGAAACTTCACGGAATAGGAATCGTCGGACATCACGATCGACATCAGCGCACTGTACTCGGTCGAAATATCCTTGTCGTCAAAGCTGATAAAACGGTGGAAACCGAAGATCTTCGAGTAGAACTCCGCCCAGCGATTCATCTGTCCAAGTTCGACGTTGCCTACCATGTGATCGATTCGCAAAATGCCTGCGTCGTCACCGGCAATGCGCTGTTCGGAATAGCCTGGCAGAAACGTGCCGCTGTAACCGCGGCGCGAGAGAAGCGAGTGAATGGTGTCGCCATAGGTGCGAATCGCCGCCCGTCGCACCGTCCCGAAATCATCCTTGAGATCGTGTGGGGCCTCGGCAGCTTCCGCGCCGCGCGCCAACGCTTGCTCGAAAGCCAGATCCGCGTCGGCCACCTCAAGCGCAATGTCGCGAACGCCGTCACCGTGGCGCTTGATGTGTTCAGCCGCAGGATGCGACGGGGTCAGGGGCGTGCTCACCACGAAATTTGCCTTGCCCTGCGCCAGCGCATAGGAGGCCATTTCCCGGCTGCCGGTCTCTTGTCCGCGATAGGCCACCTGCGAAAAACCAAACGCCTTGCGGTAGTAGAAAGAAGCTTGTCTGGCATTGCCAACCCAGAATTCCACGTGATGGATACGCTTGATCTGTAGCGGATTTTCCATTTGCTTCACCCCGGCTTACCGAGAACGTTACGCAGGCTCTACCGCAGCGCATCTGGCGAGCGCTGCGGCGCCTTGGACCATGCGGTTAGATGAGAGAGCCCGCACTGAAGTTGCGGAATTCATCAAACTCTCGGGCGAAAGCAGCCAGTCTCACTCTAAGAACCTCCAGGAGATCCTGCGGTCTTATCCGCAGCGGCACGGGAGGGTTATGCAAAGCCTCGAAAGCCTTTCGGAACGGAGATGCTTGCCCTAGCCATCGCCAGCGCCCGTTTGAGATCTTCAAACCCAGATAGGGCGAACACACCCCTCTGTCCGTACTCCGTTCTCCGCTGCGTTCCAGGTTATGGCCGACGGTGTTTGCCACCGGCGTACTTATTGGGAACGGTTAGAGAGTTGGCGATTCTAACGCAAGTTGTTGTGGCAACAGGCGTTGCCGGTTTCGTGTTCATGCATCACAAAATGCTGTGACTTCGATCCGTGGGAAGATGAACCGAAGAGAGTTACAATAAGTCTGGTATTGAAAATGGTTTTCAAGTTGATCGACATGCCGAATGCCAAATTGAGCCACACCCTTTGCGATCTCGCCGTCGGCGAGATCGGAATTCTGGAAGACTTCGACATGCCTCAGAGCATCGCCGAACATCTGATGAATCTTGGCTTTGTGCCGGGTCTGGAAGTTCTGGTGGCCCGTAGCGGCCCCGGCGGCAACCCGCGTGTCTATCGCGTCGATGGAACCGATGTGGCTCTGCGTCGTGACCTCTCCCGCTGCATCGCTGTGCGTCCCTTGCGCGTTGCTGAAGCAGAGGCGAGGTAAGCAGTGAGTGTTCCGATACCGGGAACGCTTCTAAATCCGAAAGCGACAAATGGCTCCGCGGCCTACAAGACCGTTGCCGTCGTGGGTCCTCCCAATGCGGGCAAAACCACGCTCTTCAATCGCCTCACTGGATTACGCCAGAGGGTCGGCAACTTTCCTGGCGTTACCGTGGAGCACCACACGGGAAGCTTTCGTCTGGACTCCGGCCAAGAAGTGGCACTGATTGATCTGCCTGGTGTCTACAGCCTCAACCCGAAGTCGGAAGACGAGAAAGTTACGGTCGATGTACTGAATGGCGAAATGCCCGGTGCCGAGCGCCCGGAGGCGATCATTCTGGTACTTGACTCCAACAACCTCAACCGGCACCTTATCCTGGCCGGGCGCGTCATCGCCCTTGGACTGCCTACACTCGTTCTGCTGAACATGGCGGATGAATTGCACAAGCAGGGCGGGCAGGTGGATGTGCTTCCCCTGGCGCGGCAGCTTGGCACTCCGGTCGCGCTGGTCAGTGCGGTTACAGGCGAGGGCTTGAACGCTGTAGCAAACTTCCTGGTCGCGACCCCGCAACCACCCGAGCCACTCGAACTGCCCATCTTCGGAGACCCCCGGCACTGCCGTGAATGGGCAGTACGAATGGGTTCCCATGCCGCCTATCGGCGCGGCGCAACTCCGGAATGGACCCGACGCCTCGATTCGATTTTCCTCCACAAGCTATGGGGCGGAGTGATTTTCGCGGTTGTCATTGTCGCGGTCTTCCAAACCATCTTCTCGTTGGGTCAGCCGGCCAGCGATCTGTTGCAGAGATTCCTGGATAACATCGCGGTTCATCTCTCCATTCTGCTGCCCTCCGGCCTGATCAATTCGTTGGTGGTAAATGGAGTCTGGAAGGGTGCCGGATCGGTACTGGTTTTTCTACCGCAGATCCTTCTTCTCTTTCTTGTGATCGGCATTCTTGAAGATTCCGGCTACCTGGCGAGGGCCGCGGTAATCTCTGACAAGGTGATGGCAAAGGTTGGCCTGAACGGAAAGTCTTTCATCCCTCTGCTTTCCGCCTATGGATGCGCCGTGCCTGCAATTATGGCGACGCGCACCATTGAGAACAAGCGTGACCGCATCGCCACCATTCTAATCGCGCCTTTCATGACCTGTTCGGCGCGACTGCCGGTTTACACGATGGTGATTGCGGCATTCATCCCGAACCGTCCTGTATTGGGTCCTATGGTCGGAACCCGGGCCATCGCAATGTTGAGTTTGTATATGCTTGGCTTTGCCATGGCAGTGGCTACCGCCAAGGCTCTGAAAAGTTCGGTACTTCGCAGCCACGATGTCGCATTTATCATGGAGTTGCCGCCCTACCGATGGCCGATGTGGAAATCACTGAGCTTGCGTCTGATGGATCGCGCCAAGGCATTCTTATTCCGCGCCGGAACCGTGATACTAGGTGTCAGTATTTTGCTATGGGCGCTCACGTATTTGCCCATGCACAACGGACAACCTCCAGAGATCGCCGACAGTGCTATCTCCAAAATTGGGCATTTTATCGAACCGGCCATTCGCCCGCTCGGCTTCAATTGGAAGATTGGGGTGGGCCTGCTCAGCTCCTTTGCAGCACGCGAGGTCATCATCGCCACTATGGGAACGCTGCATGGAGTCGATCCTGAATCGCACGCCATGGCATTGCAGGAAGCGCTCAAGAGCGACTTGTCTCCAGCGGGAGCCGTTGCCCTGTTAGTCTTTTTCGCCTTCGCCATGCAGTGCATGTCCACAATGGCCGTAGTGCACCGCGAGACAAACAGTTGGCAGTGGCCTGTATTGCAGTTCCTCTACATGACTACGGTAGCCTATGTAGCTGCATTCGCAGCCTATCGAGTCACACTGCTGTTTTGGAACTGAAATAGCTGCTCTTCGCACAAGCAACTATCAGCAGCAAGTTTGCCCCTTCACAAAGGAGAATCTGTCGAAGTCCGACGCATCCTCCTGCGCTATGCTCGTGCTGATTTGGTGGTAGGGCCGGAACATCGCATCCCATTCTCGCAGTTGATTGCCACCAATGCGGATCAACCAACCAGCAAAGCGATGGAAGACGATTGCCCAAGGCTACCGCCTTTGATTACACAGCCCTGCCGAAAGCTCATGGAGAGTTGCAGCATCATCGTCCCTGGCTCGGCGTCACACGGTACATGCAGTAACTTTAGATGCCAATCACACGCCCCCTTTACGCTTAGCGATAATGCCACCACGCGATCCAGGCTCGGTTGTTCTCCAAGGGCACCATAGCTAGGAGCCCTCAAGTGCAGATGAACTTGTCGCCGAAATATAAATCGAGATTTCCTGCTCACAGATGTTGCCCAGAATGGATGTAAACGAAGTCTTTTCCACATCTTTCCCTTACTGCGGTTTGACGCTGCCCCACTCGATTGTTACTATCAGATTGCGGGGTGGAGCAGCCTGGTAGCTCGTTGGGCTCATAACCCAAAGGTCGCAAGTTCAAATCTTGCCCCCGCAACCGGGGCTGTTGGCCAAGTAGGCTGACAGCCCCTCCAGTTTCAACAGGTTGCAGTGGTCGTGAGCCAATCTCAATTACGGCTCGGTGACTCTAAACCGAAATTCCAGCCCGATTTTTCGAAAAGCCTTTACGCACAGATTTACGCAAGTGAGGCTACCTGAGCTTCTGGCGTTTCAAATCCAGCACACTTCCCTTTCCCCCAGACCTCCCTAACTGGACGCCAAAATCAGATACTCCTCAAACGCCAGTTCCACCACGCGAATATAGTCCGGCCTTATTTCGAGGAGGTTCAAGCTCGGGAAGCGCTCATCCGGAACCGTAAACTGGGCGACAACCAGCCCCATGGGGATCGCACCTTCCACCGTGGCGACTTTCACCGCCTGTCCTTCACCCGCTCCTGGCTGCGCAGCCTGATTTTCCCAACTGCGCTTGAGCGTCAGACCACGGGAGACCAGAAAGTCCAATACTCGGCTAGCCATCTCAAACCCTGCCTCTTCAATCGAGCTCTGCTCAGGGAGCAGCCCAAGCCAATCCGTCGCCAGCCTGTATGTAAATCCCCAAACCGGTACTCCATTCAGATCGATTGCCGGAAACAGCCAATTCGTCGGCCGACCCGGCACGGTCCTGAGAGAGTGCTTAACAGGGTCACACCAGACACTCAGCGGAATCCAGACAGCTTCCACCGCTTCACGATGATCCACAACCGCGGGCGACTCGACTTCCACTCCGAACACAAATGGAGCCACTAAAACGAACGGCCCCGATCTCCGTCTCGCCAGCACCGGCGGCAACCCGGCTTGCTTGTGCTCTCGGCGGAGGTGGATTCCACACTCTTCTTCAAGTTCTCGGAGGGCGGTATGCAGCAGGTCGGGGTCGTCAGGGTCACGCCGGCCTCCTGGAAATGACCAGTGCCCTGACTAGGAATCATCTTGCCGCTCCGAGCGCCGGATGAGCAAGATGGCTTCCCTCGGCACGCGCGCACGCACGATCGCTACCGCCGCTTTGGGTTCTGCCATGTCCATATCTTGGCACGTTCGATCCGCAGTTGGGACTCGCTTCGGAACAGAGTGACGGCTTAGACTGTTCAAGAAATGACCACTATTCAGGTGTCCCACTTCATCTTCAGGCGGCAGCCAAACAAACCATGCTGGAGAACGGCTTTGAGCCGGACTTTCCTCTGCTAGCTGAGCAGCAGCTCTTGCAATTGGCCGCGCACCCACCACAGGTGGCGCCGAGTGGAACGGTTCGTGACCTGCGCAATATGCTCTGGTCTTCGATCGACAATGATACCTCGCGAGATCTCGACCAGATCGAGATAGCGGAGCGGTTGCCCACCGGCGAGACGCGCGTGTTGGTGGGCATCGCAGATGTGGATACCTTTGTTCCGAAGAACTCCGCTATAGATCAACATGCCGCGAAGGAAACGACGACGGTCTATACAGGAATCGCCGCTTCCAATACGGTGGCTATTCGTTCGGATTCGTTGACCCGTGGCCAAGCAACTGGCTCTACACGCAAGACGTTTATGTTGTTGAGATTAATGGCGTCTATTACCTGTGCAACCCAATGTATCCCGGCGTGAACATTGCACTCAGCATCATGCCATAGCGGCCCATCCGGCGTGCCTTGGGGGGCGCAACTCGCTTTTAACTATGATCGGCGCGGGCCCACTCTCTGGGTTCGCGCCGAGTAATCGAAGTGATGTCCCGCCACGGAAAAGGAGTCAAATATGATCGGAACCATATTGATTGTGATTTTGGTCTTAGCACTCATTGGTGCGCTACCAACATGGCCGCATAGCAGAAACTGGGGTTATTATCCGACAGGAGGATTAGGGCTGATCCTCTTGATCCTTATCATTCTCCTGCTTCTCGGCCGGTTCTGAACCATGCGCACGTCGTCAACATCGCCAGGCGCCAGAACTAAGGGTTGGCGCCTGCTCACCATGCGCACGGCGGCACTTGTTCTCATTGTGCTCATGTGTAGCGCCGGCGCGCCCGCGTACTCGGTTCTGACTCACGAGGAAATCGTAGACCTGCTGTGGACCAGTGAGATCCGCCCTCTCCTGCTCGATCGATATCCGGGACTGTCGGAGGACCAGATCCGGCAGGCTCATGCCTATGCGTACGGAGGCGCTGTCATCCAGGATCTCGGCTACTACCCATTCGGCAGCAAGGAATTCAGCAACCTAGTGCATTATGTCCGCAGTGGAGACTTTGTTCGTGAGCTGCTGCTCGAAAGCCAGGATGTCAATGAGTATGCTTTCGCGCTGGGCGCTCTGTCCCACTATGCCTCCGACATTGCCGGTCATCAGGAGGCCGTAAACCTGTCCGTCGCGATTGCGTATCCGAAGTTACGGGCGAAGTATGGCAAGTCAGTCCGGTATGCTCAGGACAAAAATGCACATTTGAGAACAGAGTTCGGATTCGACACCCTGCAGGTCGCGAAAAATCGCTATGCCTCGCAGCAGTACCACGATTTTATTGGCTTCCAAGTATCCAAGCCCTTGCTGGAGC
>Ga0326727_10002593_pt1 | contig 60864 bp, 55 predicted proteins | sample MB2enrmetagenome_FD_207643 | JGI IMG/M metagenome (GOLD analysis project Ga0326727, IMG submission 207643) | Lab enriched peat soil microbial communities from McLean, Ithaca, NY, United States - MB29MY | ecosystem: Environmental > Terrestrial > Soil > Wetlands > Peat | place: USA: New York...
AGGAACGAAAGACACCGACAAACCGCCAGCGAACTAACATCGCTCCGGCTGATTGTGAGCTTGCGGTGAACGTGCGTGACCTGACCTGATTGCGTTGATAGCGCCGGTTTACGGCGGACCCGAATGACAGCCCCAGACGGAGATGCCCCGGCACGGATGTGCCGTAACACCCAAATTATGCTTTCAAAGTGACCGCTCCAACAGATCCTCAATAGAGTCCGCCCTCCGCCTCTTGAGTGCTTGACGGAGAGCATCGCGCTTAAAGTGCCTCAACGAACGCAGCAATCCGCCGTGGATACATCGGGAGGCCCGGACCTGAAATTTCCGCACGAGGAGACAACTTTGAATCGTGTCAAGCTCGAGTTGTTTCGCAGCCTCTCGTCGGACGAGCTGATGTTGTCACTCGCGCCTGGGCGCCCGGGTGCGCTGAAGGTTCGCCCGGACGGAACTGTTCTGGATGGCCACCACCGTCTTCGCGTGCTCATCGAACGCGGGGCGGACATTCGCCGTCTTCCGCGCGAGATATAGCGAGAAGGCCACAGGACTGCTGTTGAGTCGGGGGCACTGGGGTTGCCTGATATATGGAAACTCCGGCAGCACAAATCGGCCCGGCTTTTCCGGAAGTGGCTATCGAGCGCGGAGATTGAAACAGCTCATGATCTTGAGCTGCTGTACGTGGAGAGCCTGGAGAAGACTTGGGTGGTGGAGTCGCTTCCGGTGCGGATCATACGATTTATCCTTACCACGGGTCTTGGCTCTCTAAATCCCCCCATTGGCATCGGCCTAGTACCTCGACCGCGTGATGCGTTGCTACCGCTCCCTTACGGTCGCGGCTCAGTTAAAGGTAGATGCCGCTACCGTAAAGAAACGGAGTTCACGGTCAAAGACCTAGGTGTCGTGGATAGCTTTTTCGTTGATCACTTCCTGAAGGGGTATCGCCCCAAAATGATGTTTGATCGGTTAAGCAGATTGTTTCCGCAGGATAGCAGCGAAATGTCCTGATTCCCGGGGAGCAAGCGCCGCTCCTTATTGTTTACGGCGGTTTAGGCGCATTTCGAACAGGATCTCCGACTGGCTCACTTGTACCCACCGCTTTGCGTCCCGCCCTGCTGAATGCCTCCGGCCTGGGCTGTTAGCCAAATTGTCGGCAATTCTACCTGGCAAAGGACCCGCTGTCCTTTGGCCAGGACACATGGACGTGTCGTCGCCGACTCGTAGGAATGCCCGGTCGCCGGCAAGCTCCTCCGGAACGGCCCTCGCGTAAGCGGCGACGGGCAAGGCCATGGGAGCCGGCCCTCTTACGGCATGGACCACGCCGTGGGACTGAAACGCGGCGGGGCGGACCGAGCAAGCGGTGTGCAGCGGCAAAATCACTGCGGCGGGAAGAGGGGAAAGGGGTGAAAAGGAAGACAGCCGCATTCTCGCCGGAAGCCCGCCAGGCTCCTGTCTCCGAAGTCCCTTTACCGCTCCCTCACGGTCGCGGCTCGGTTACAGCGCGCATTCGGTTACAGCGCGCGTAAGGAAGCGGTCAAGCGCCTTGAGAGACACCACGCCAGGACCACGACGCGACTCAAACCGCGCCGCTCGCGTTTGACACCAGCGCTCGCGGGAACCCATAATCACGGGGAGCCCCCTTATGAAAATCCAACGCTGTCTGTCCGCCATAGCCGTTTCATGCATCGGCCTGCCCCTCTGTGCCGGGACTTGTTCGATTCGACCCGATCAGCTTCGGTGCGAGTACCGCGCCAACCCATTGGGGATTGACGCAGCCCAGCCGAGACTGAGCTGGGTGCTCGCCGCGGCCACGCCAGGCTTGCGCGGGCTCCGGCAGACCGCGTTTCGGGTCCTCGTCGCGACCACCGATGACAAGCTGCGCGCTGGAAACGGCGATCTCTGGGATTCGGGCCGGGTGGAATCGGACCAGTCCATTCAGGTCGTTTACGCCGGCAAGGCGCTGGCTTCCGGGGCTCGCGCCTTCTGGAAAGTGCAGGTTTGGGACCAGGCCGGGCACTCTTCCGAATGGAGTGCTCCCGCGTTCTGGTCGATGGGACTGCTGGCCCCGGAGGAATGGAAAGCCAAGTGGATCGGACGCGACGAGGAGGGCTCGTCGAATCAAAACCGGGTTCTGCCGGCGCGCCTCCTGCGCACCGAATTCGATGTCACGCGCAAGGTGAAGCGGGCCACCGCCTACGTCTCGGGCCTGGGCCTGTTTGAGTTCTACCTCAATGGAAAGAAGATTGGAGACCAGGTTCTTTCGCCGGGGCTGACGGACTACGATCAGCGCGTCCTCTACGTCACGTTCGACGTGACCCCGGAGCTTTCCGCCGGGCGCAACGCGGCCGGTCTCCTGCTCGGAAACGGACGCTACTACGCGCCGCGCCTCGGTAGGCCGACGTTTACTCGCACCTTCGGATATCCGAAAGCTTTGCTGCAGATGGATATCGAATACGAAGATGGCGCCCATTCCCTGGTCGCGAGCGGCGAAAGCTGGAAGCTGAGCACTGCCGGCCCGATTCGCGCCAACAACGAATACGACGGCGAAGAATACGACGCCCGGATGGAGATGCGCGGCTGGAGCCGGGCGGGCTTTGACGACTCCAAGTGGGAGCCGGCCCGGCTGGTCTCCGCTCCGGCTGGAAAGCTGGTGGCGCAGATGGCCGAGCCGATCCGCGTGGTGGAAACGCTGCATCCGGTCAAAATCACCCAGCCGAAGCCGGGCACCTTTGTCTTCGACATGGGCCAGAACATGGTGGGCTGGTGCCGCCTGAAGGTTTCCGGACCCGGGGGCACGCAGGTGACCCTGCGCCATGCGGAGACGCTTCGCGGCGACGGAATGCTGTACACGGCCAATCTGCGCTCGGCCAAGGCGACCGACGTCTATACGCTCAAAGGGGACGGGCCGGAAGTCTGGGAGCCGCGGTTCACGTATCACGGCTTTCGTTTCGTCGAAATGCGGGGCTTTCCGGGAGAGCCGTCACTCGGAGCCATCGAGGGCCGCGTGGTACACGACGCGATGACCGAGATCGCCGACTTCTCCACGTCGAATCCGCTGCTCAATCAGCTTCACAAGAACATACTCTGGGGCGTCCGCGGCAATTACCGCAGTATTCCGACGGATTGCCCGCAGCGCGATGAGCGGCAGGGCTGGCTGGGAGACCGCTCGCAGGGGTGCCGCAGCGAGTCCTATCTGTACGACATCGCGGCGTTCTACTCCAAGTGGATGGGGGACCTGGAAGACTCCCAGAAAGAATCGGGGAGCGTTCCCGACGTGTCGCCGTCTTTCTGGCCCATCTACAGCGACAATATGACCTGGCCCGGCACCCTGCTCTTCGTGCCGCAAATGCTCTACGAGCAGTACGGCGACCGGCGCGTGCTCGAGACCAGCTATCCGGCGCTCAAGAAGTGGATGACGTACATGCGCAAGTACGTGAAAGACGGGCTGATGACGAAGGACACCTATGGAGACTGGTGCGTACCGCCGGAGTCTCCCACGGTGATTCTCTCCAAGGATCCCGCGCGGCAGACCGACCCGGTGCTGATCGCGAGCGCCTACTACTCCCATCTGCTCCGCCTGCTGGCGCGTTACGCCATAATCCTGGACAAGCCGCAGGAAGCGGCTGAATTCGAGAGCCTGGGCGCAAGCACGGACGCCGCGATCCAGAAGAAGTTCTTCAACTCCGCCACGGGCACGTACAGCAACGGCACGCAGACCTCGAGCATCCTGCCGCTGGCCTTCGGCATCGCTCCGGAGGACCGGCGCCAGGAGACTTTTGACGCATTGATCCGCAAGATCGAGGGCGAGAGCAACGATCACATCGGCGTCGGCCTGGTGGGCGCCCAGTGGCTGATGCGGACTTTATCCGATAATGGCCGCGCCGATCTGGCCTACACGATCGCGAATCAGAAGACCTATCCCGGCTGGGGCTACATGATCGAAAAGGGCGCCACGACGATCTGGGAATTGTGGAACGGCGACACCGCGGATCCCGCCATGAACTCGGGCAATCACGTCATGCAGATCGGCGACCTGGGAGTGTGGTTCTACGAATATCTCGCCGGCATCCGGGCGGATCCCGCGGTTCCCGGTTTCAAACATGCCGTCATCCGGCCCTACCCGGTAGGGGATCTCTCGTTCGTTAAAGCGTCGCACGTGTCGATGTACGGGAAGATCGGGTGCCAGTGGAGACGCGACGGCAACCACCTCCATCTGGATGTCGTCATTCCGCCGAACACCACGGCGACGGTCTGGGTTCCCACGAAAGGCGCTGCTTCGGTGACCGAATCCGGGAAGTCCGCGGCCTACAGCAAGGACGTGAAGTTCGTCCGCATGGAGGGAGGCGCCGCGCTCTACGAGGTGCCGTCGGGAGAGTACAAGTTCGTTTCCGAACTTTGAGCCGGGGGAGCGCCCGTTCCGAGGCGCGAGCCTGAGGAAGTGGGTTTTCGATAGCGGAGAGCTACGCCTTGGGCTTCTCGTCTTTGCCGAGGCCCATCTTCTCGATCTCGCTGAAATCGACCCGGCGTCCCTCATCCATGGCCAGATTGGCGAGGATGACCATGATCGAATCGGCCAGCCCGACCTTGATGTCCGCCAGCGGTTTCTTGCCGGTGCGGGCCGCGTCGAAGAAGCTTTCGAGCTCGACGTCCACGGGGTTCTGATCCTCTTCGGGCACCATCACGCCCTTCTGATAGAGCCACAGGCGGGCGAACTTCATTTCCCGTTCGAGGAACGATTCCCTGCCGGTCACCGCGTCGCGCGGAAGCAAGATCGGCAGGCCGTGCCGGCCGGCCGCCGTGGTGGTCAGTGAAGCGCTGGCGACGGCGGCTTTCTCCTTGGCCTGTCCGGCCGGGGCCGGCTTGGGCGGGCCGGGCTCGTAAAACCACAGACCGAGCGCGGGATCGTTGTCGCTGCCCACGGTGATCTCGATGGTTCCCTCGGTCCCCATGATCGTCTCGCCGAACTCGGTCCGCGCCCCGCCGAGGATCGCAAGGTGCTTATTCGTGCTGATCGACTGGTACATCAGCTTCTGCCCCTGCGGATACCTGAAGATGAGCTGAATATTGTCGTAGACCGTGCGGCCGTCCTGGATGAACTCGTTCCCGCCGACGCCCACGACGAACTCAGGGCTCGAGCCGAAGACCCAGTCCGCCACATCGATCTGGTGCGATCCCAGCTCGGCGGTGAGGCCGCCCGAGTACTCGCGGAAAAGGCGCCACACCGAAACTTTTCCGCGGGCATCCGGGGTCATACGCCAGCCGGGGTTCCGGTTCCACTGGGCATTCATGTGCGTGACCTTGCCGAGGACGCCCTTGTCGATCATCTGCTTGGCGGTCTGATAGAACTGGCTGTAGCGGCGCTGCAGCCCGACCTGGAGTGTCTGCTTGGGATGTTCGGCGGCCAGCCTGCGGAGCGCGTGGACCTCCTCCGGCTTGAAGACCAGGCTCTTTTCGCAGAACACGTGTTTGCCGGCGAGCAGGGCGTCGCGCGTGACGGGGAAGTGCGCGTAGAGCGGCGTGGCGATCAGGACGGCGTCCACGTCCTGGCGCGCGAGCAGCTCGCGATAGTCCTTGTACCCCTTCGGGCTGGTTCCGATCGCCGCGATCCCCTTGTTCAGGTTTGGCTCGTAGATGTCGCACAGCGCGACGCAGCGGCCGCTGTCGATCTTCGAGAGGTGGCGCAGCAGATACTGGCCGCGCGAGCCGGTGCCGATCATACCGAAGGCGACCGCGTTGCCCGCGGCTTTGGCGCCCTGGATGTAGGGCGTCGCGACACGCGATGCGGCCGCGGCGACGGTCACGGCTCCGGCGGTTTTCAGTAAGTCGCGCCGGCTGAAATCGGACGGTTCTGACATCTGCGTAATCCTCTCAAAAAGAATGAATTGCGGGTGGGCCTGTGCAAAATAAGAGTATAGGTGCTAGGCCTCGGGAGTTGCAATGCGCCCCTCCTGGGCCGCGCGGCCGCTCGCACGGCTGGCGGAGGCCTGCGCCGCCCATTCCGCGCCGGCCAGGATCACCATGGAAGCGAGGAAACTCCAGAGCAGGATGGTCACCGAGTAGTAGAACGGTCCGTACTCGGCGTGCAGCTTCCTGCGCCAGAGCGGCCAGGTCAGCAGGTTTATGTACTTCAGCGCCTCCAGTGCCAGCCCGACGAAGATCGCCGGGGCCAGTACGAATTTTGCGGAGATCTTCGCATTGGGAAGCAGCCAGTAGATCAGGAACAGCACCAGGATCGACATCGGCACCGCCGCCACCTTGAAGAAGATCATCGACAGCACCTTCGAGATCGCTCCGTCGCCGAGCAGCCGCAGGTTCATGCCGGTCAGAATCCCCGAGCCGAGCGCCAGGGTGCCGCAGGCGAAGATCAGTCCGAGGCTGACGAGCTGATTGCGGACGAAGCTGCGGTTCTTGGGGATGCCCCAGGCGCGGTTCAAGGCGACCTCAAGCGGCTCGAACACGCCGTTGGCCGTGAACAGCAGGAGGAGTATGGAGACCACTTGCAGCGCGTGGTGGCCCTGGACATTCACCTTCAGGTTGGCGCCGATAAAATCGCCGAGCTTGCCGGGGAAGTAGTCGCTCAGGACCACACTGATCGCGTCGGCCGCGCCGTGGAGTCCGAACACCTCGCGCAGCAGCGACAGCATCACGATCAGGAACGGGAAAAACGACAAGAGGACGTTGGCGGCGATCGAAAATCCGTAAACGTGCACCTCCGTCTGCATCCAGTACCGCAGCGCGTGCCGCAGCCGCTCTTTCAGGACGCTTCGGGACGGCGCAAGACTGGCGGCGAAGATCCCGAGTCGCTCTTCCACTTCTCGCATCAATACTTCAGGGTAACGCCGCGCGGCTGAAGACGGCCGCCGCAAAGGCGTCGAACAGCTTGCGGTCGGAGGGATGGGTCAGTACACGATCCTCGGGGTGCCACTGCACCCCCAGCACGAAGTGCTTGTCCGGGCACTCGAGCGCCTCAACCGTTCCGTCGGGCGCTTCGGCGGAGACCACCAGTCCTTCGCCGAGACGGTCCACCGCCTGGTGGTGGCGCGAGTTGACCGAGATTGCAGTCTGGTTCAGGACCGCACCGAGCTTTGAACCGGGGCGGATGGCGATCGGGTGCGCGTCGGCAACGCCTTTGGCCTTGTGGCCGGGAATGTCCTGCTTCAGCGTCCCCCGCGAGACCACGTTCAGCAGTTGCAGGCCGCGGCAGATCGCGAACACGGGCAGGTCCGCCTCGATTGCCTGGGAGAGCAGCGCGGCTTCCAGGTCGTCGCGGTCCCGATCCGGCTCGTCGTTGATCGCGAGCGGCGCCTGGCCGTAGCGCGCCGGGTCGATATCGCATCCGCCGGTGATCACAAGCCCGTCGAGCCCGGCAAGCGACGCCGGCTGTCCGGGCGCGATCGGGACAGGCTCCACCCCCGCCAATCGGACCGCAGCCGCATAGGCCTCCAGTTTGCGGAAAATGCTGTAGGTCACGCCGGCTCTGGGAGTCACAAATACAGTGTGGCATAGAGGGCCGGCCCGGAGCGCCCGCGGATTGTTCAGGCCGTCCCCTGGACGGGAGCCAGCCATCGAAACAGCAAGACGTGGCGGCCGCAAAGGGAGCACCGGCAAGGCAAGAGAATCCAGCGCAGAGCTCTTTCCACGGCGTTTCGCTCGCCCACGCGCCGGAAGTCGATCGATCTGCAATGCGGACAGTGTGCGAAGAGCACGGTTTATGGGTGTAGACCTCGCCAGGCAGCGCCGAGATTCTCACCAGAGGGTCTATGCGCCGATTTTCTCTTATGGGCGGCCTCATCGCGAGCCGCGGCGCGCTCGGCGGCCCAAGCCTGCATCTCCTCCTCGGTGAAAGTCAAGGATCGCATCTGGTCCCCCTCGTCACGCCGGTCGAGAAGACCGCGGCACAACAACGGCAGTTCCTGTATGTGGATTCCGTACCTTCGCACCAGCGCGAGATCGGTCCGGACGGTACATTGGGTCCGTGTCCGGTCCTCCCCGACGCGTTCAAATGCGAACACGCGGAATCCCATATCGTGAGTGAACCCGGTGAGTACAAACTGCATCTTTGCGGTCCTCAAGCGCTTGCTCCGTTTCTCTTGGGAAGCGGCATTCCCTTGGTCCGATCGGCCATCACTCGAAAACGCTCGACTAACTTCTTGCCGAGGCTCAACTCCTCCGGATTGGATTTGTAGCCGGGCAACCGCGGATCGATGAACTCTCTGCGGAATAGCTGATCCGATGCCAGGCTGCTCAAGAGTTCAAGTTCCTTTGCGGTGAGTTTCACGATGATGCGTGTCATTCGATCCTCGGCACTCTGTGGGCGAAAGTTCGGCCTGTCAGGGCCCGCAAGTGGGCAAAAAGCGCTCAGGCATTCACTATTATCAGTTAAGTATTGTTGCTTGTCAAGCGGCTTCCGTGCCAGAATGGGGGCGGTGCTTCACCATCAACGGTTAACATCGATCAAAGGAGTTCGGTGGACGTCTCGCTAGTGATCAAACAGCGTTTGGGTGAGCTTGGCCTCGACCAGAGAGATCTGGCTACCGCCATCCAGGTCACCGAGTCCTACGTCTCACAGCTCCTGACTCGAAAAAAGGCCCCTCCGGCGCCCGGGCGCACCGACATCTACGACAAGATGGGCGAATTTCTGAAGTTTCCCGGCGGGGAACTTTCGAGATTGGCGAACGTTCAACGCCAGGAGGAGCTGAAGAAACGAGGGACGGAGCCGCCGAGGCCTCTTTTCAAGGAGTGGCGGGACTTGGTTCTCCGCAAGTGCGAGCCCGAAAGGCAGATGGAGGTCCGCAGGATTTTTGGGAAAGAGCCTTTTGGCGAGCTCGAACGCCTGGTCACACAAAAACTCCTGGATGTCGCCCAGGGCATCGCCAAAGAGGAATTGCGAAGCGAGGAGTGGCTTCGCTGGATGGCTCAACTGAGCGGCCGAAGCTACGAGCAGATGCGAGTCGCGATTCTGGAGTTTCTCGACACCGACGTTTTCAACGTCTCGATGGAGAATTGCGTCTCATTCCTCGATCCGATGATCGACTCCTGGGACATCGACCTTAAGACTTTTGGCATGGAAGTTGTTCTGAACCGCCGGCTGGAGCCGGGCAGCCTCAAGCGATTTGAGTTTATGGAACAGGAGCAGCAAAAACCCTTCGCGATAGAACCAGGCTTCGAACAGTTCCTCAAAGACATATTTCTCAGCGGCGACGCCACGGAGGAGGAGATCGAGTTTCTGAAGACGCTGAAGTTCAAGGGAAGGCGGCCCACCCCGATGTATTATTACCGGGAGCTGCAAAACCTCAGGGACCCTCTGCACTTCAGCACGGCCACGCAACCCAGGGGACAATCCGGGGCATCCGATTGATCGATTCACATGCAACAAACTTCTAAAGTTCGCAAGATCGCTTTTGTCGGAGACCACTTGCCGCGCAAGTGCGGTATCGCCACGTTCACGTCCGACCTGCTGGCGGCCGTCGCGAACGCGCATCCGCAAAGCCAGTGTTTCTCAGTGTCCGTCAACGACATCAAAGGTGGCTACGATTACCCGGAAGTGGTTCGCTTTGAGATTGAGGAGCAGGACTTGTCCTCCTATTTACGCGCCGCGGACTTCCTCAACATCAGCAACGTGGACATCGTCTGCTTGCAGCACGAGTTCGGCATTTTCGGCGGGCCGTCCGGCGGTCACATTTTGGGATTCCTGCGCGAACTGAGGATGCCGGTCGTCACGACGCTTCATACGGTCTTGCGCGAGCCGAGAGCCGACCAACGGCGCGTCATGCGGGAGCTGATCTCCCTTTCCACGCGGCTTGTGGTCATGGCTGAGCGCGGGCGGCGGATGTTGCAGGAAATCTACGAAGCGCCAGCGGCGAAGATCGACCTGATCGCGCACGGGATTCCGGATGTGGGGTTCGTCGATCCGACATACTTCAAGGACCAGTTTGGCGTGGAAGGAAAGGTGGTGCTGCTCACCTTCGGCCTGCTGTCGCCCAACAAGGGAATCGAGTATGTCCTCAAGGCTCTGCCGCCGATTCTGGCGGAGTTCCCGGACGTGGTTTACATTGTCCTGGGCGCCACCCATCCGAACGAGCTGCGCGAGCATGGCGAGGCCTACCGGGTTAGCCTGGAAATACTTGCCAAGAAGAACAGGATCGAGAAGAACGTCATCTTCTACAACGATTTCGTGGACCTCGAGAACCTGAAAGAGTTCATCGGAGCCGCCGACCTCTACATAACGCCTTACCTTAACGAAGCCCAGATCACTTCCGGCACGCTAGCCTATGCGTTTGGCGCGGGCAAAGCGGTGGTTTCCACGCCATACTGGCACGCGGCGGAACTGTTGGCCGAGGATCGCGGTGTCCTGGTCCCATTCCGCGATGCCCCGGCGATCGCGCGGGAAGTGATTGGCTTGCTGCGGGACGACACGCGCCGGCACGGGATTCGCAAGAACGCTTACCGGATCGGGCGTGAGATGGTTTGGAGCAACGTCGCACAGCTATATATGCTTTCGTTTGAGCTGGCGCGCCTTCAGGGCGCCGCGCCTTCTCGAAAATCTCTCGTCACGAAGACGCTCGACCAGAGGCCACGGGTACTGCCCGCGTTGAAGTTGGATCACCTCTCGCGGATGACCGATTCGACCGGAGTTTTCCAGCACGCCGTTTTCAGTGTTCCGAATTTTTCAGAAGGCTATTGTACCGACGACAACGCGCGTGCGTTTATCCTCGCGGTCCTGCTCGGCGAGCTGGGAGAGGAACCGCAACAGCTTGCCACCACCTGCGCCGCCTTCCTTCAGCACGCGTTCGACCCCCAAACCGGGCGCTTCCACAACCACATGAGTTTTGACCGCCGCTGGCTCGATGCCCAAGGATCCGAGGACTGTCAAGGTCGAGCCCTGTGGGCTCTCGGCGTAGGGGTGGGACGTTCGCCGTTCCGAAGCTTCCAGATGATGGCCGGACAACTCTTCGCGCTGGCATTGCCGGCCTTGACGGAGTTCACGTCGCCACGGGCTTGGGCGTTCGGCCTGATTGGTATCCATGAATACCTGCGCCGGTTAAAGGGTGACAGCCTCGTCAACCAGACCCGCGAGACGCTCACCTGCCGGCTCATGGAGCTGTTCGAAGCGAATGCCAAGCCGGACTGGCGCTGGTTTGAAGACGAGCTATCGTATGACAATGCGAAGCTCGCCCACGCCTTGATCCTGAGCGGACGCGCCACCGGACAACCGGAGGTCTTTGAGCGCGGCTTGCATGCATTACGCTGGCTGAACGAGGTACAGGTCTCGGAGAAGGGTCACTTTCGGCCGATTGGCAGCAACGGCTTCTACCGGCGAGGGGGCACGCGCGCCAATTTTGACCAGCAACCCATCGAGGCGCAAGCGATGGTCTCGGCCTGTCTGGAAGCCTATCGCGCGACATCGGACTTCTGGTGGTACGAACAGGCCCAACGCGCCTTCGACTGGTTCATCGGCTGGAACGATCTGGGCTTGGAACTTTACTCGCCTGAGAGCGGCGGCTGTGGAGATGGATTGCACGTGGATCGGGTGAATGGAAATCATGGAGCGGAGTCCACCCTTGCCTGCCTGCTTTCCTTAGCGGAAATGCGCTTAGCGCAAAACATGGTCACGAGCTTTAAGGAACCGATCGCCTTGTGGGCGTCATGACCACTTTCGGTCTTCCGCCGGGAACAAGCCACCTATGAAAGCCAACGCAATTCACGCCAAGCCGGTTCACGTCCACCGCACGCCGACGATCCTCAAGCCCGACCAGTCACGCGTGCTTCTACGGCCATTCCGTATGGGAAGTTCAGAGCGGGCCCTCAGGGTCATCGCCGGAATCATGTCGTTTCCGGAAGACCGGGTCGGTCTCCTTCTCGAGGAAATCTCCGCCGAGTTCTCCGAGCGGCATCAGCACATCCGCAACCTCTTTCTAGAACGCTTTGAACAAGTCCGTGCGATTCTATCGATCGATGGGGACCTCTCCGAGGAAAGAAAGCTGTTGATCGGCTCCTATTTCCTTGCCGAATACTCTTTGGAATCGGCTGCGCTGTTCAATCCCTCGATCGTGCCGCATCCCGATCAATCCGGTCTGCCAACCGGCTCCCTGCGGTTCATTCTCAGCCTGCGCGCCGTTGGAGAGGGCCACATTTCTTCCATCACGTTCCGAACCGGCGTTATCCATCCCGATCATCGGATCGAGGTATTCAAGCCCGGCGGCTTCATCACCGAGCCGCGTCAAATTCCGAACCAGCATTATGAGAAGGCGCTGTTCGGCCGGACACTCATTGAGCTTGGATTGACTCGCGAATCCACGCGCCGGGTCATGAGCAAACTTGCGGACTCGTTCACGCTGGAAGAGCTTCGCGCGACTCTCCAAGCCGAGCAGTTCCGCCTGCCGGATGGAATGCCGCGGGAAGACCGGGACGAGGCACAGGGGATTTGGATGCTGGCCCGTTCCAACTACGAGGTCCAGTTCCAGCCGGAGCAGGAGTTGTCCGAGCGCGTATTGTTCCCCGCCACACCCTCGCAGCGCAACGGCATCGAGGACGCGCGGTTTGTCCGTTTCCAGAACGAGGACGGCACCCACATCTACTATGCAACCTTCACGGCCTTCGATGGCAAGGTCGTCATGCCGGAGCTGGTGGAGACCTCCGATTTCCTCCGCTTTCAATTCATTACCCTGAATGGCCCGGCCGCCCAAAACAAAGGCATGGCCATCTTCCCGCGGAAAATCAACGGGCTCTATGCCATGCTTTCGCGGCAGGACAACGAAAACATCTACCTGATGTTCTCCGATAACGTCCACTTCTGGAATGAGCGCAGGGTGATACTCAAACCTGCTTTCCCCTGGGAGCTGGTCCAGCTTGGGAACTGTGGATCCCCCATTGAAACCGGCGCGGGCTGGCTGGTGCTGAGCCATGGCGTCGGCCCTATGCGAAAGTACTGCATTGGCGCGTTCTTGTTGGATCGCGATGATCCCAGCAAGGTGATCGGCCGTCTTCGCGAGCCCTTGCTCAAGCCTAACCGGAACGAACGGGAAGGATACGTGCCCAACGTCGTTTATACTTGCGGCGCTCTGGTCCACCACGGCGAGCTGATCATCCCCTATGGCGTGGCCGATCATGCCACGGGTTTCGCCATCGTCCCGCTCGATGAGGTTCTGGCTGCCATCGAATCCGACGGCGCATGAATACCGTGGCAACTTCTCGCAAGAGAGTGGCGGTCTTATCACCGGTGGCCTGGAGAACTCCTCCGCGGCGGTACGGCGCCTGGGAAACGGTCGCCGGCAACATCGCCGAAGGGCTCGTCGCTCGCGGCTGGGATGTGACCTTGTTCGCCACGCGGGATTCCGTCACCCGCGCTCACCTGCATGCCGTGGTGGACCAGGGATATGAAGAGCATCCCGGAGTCGATCCCAAAGTAGCCGAGTACCTTCACATCTCCGAAGTTTTCGAGCATGCCGCCGAGTTCGACCTGATCCACAGCCACTACGACTTCATGGCGCTGACCTACACACGGCTTGTCAGGACGCCGGTTCTCACCACCATCCACGGATTCTCGTCTCCCCGGATCATGCCGGTCTATCGCAAATACCGCGACGGCTACTTTGTTTCCATCAGCGATTCCGATCGCGCGCCGGGGCTGAATTATCTGGCGACCGTGTATAACGGAATCGATCTCGCGTTGTATCCGCTTCGGGAATCCGGCGGTGACGACCTGATTTTTCTGGGGCGAATTCACCCGGACAAGGGCGTCCATCTGGCGATCGAGGTGGCCCGGCTAAGCGGATTGCCACTGCTCATCGCGGGCATTATCCAGGATGAGGCGTACTTCCGCGAACAGATCGAGCCCCACCTGGATGATCGCCACATCCGCTATATCGGACCGGTGGACGTGCGGGGCAAGAACGAATTGTTCGCCCGCGCCCGGGCGCTACTCCACCTGAACACGATCCCGGAACGATTTGGCCTTGTCCTTGCGGAAGCCAATGCCGCGGGCGTCCCGGTGATCGCCATGGATCTGGGATCCTGTCGCGAGGTCATTCAAGAGGGGCAGACCGGCTTTCTGGTCAACAACGTCGATGAGGCGGTGCGGGCCTTGGAGCGGGTTCGTGAAATTGATCGCGCCGCCTGCCGCCGGCGCGTCCAGCAGTGTTTTTCTATCGAAGTGATGGTGGAGGCGTACGAGCGAGTCTACTCCGCCATTTTTGATCTGGAAGCGAAAAGGCGGTCATGAAGGACATAGTCAGGCGTTACGGCCAGAATCCGATCCTCACCAAAGCCGACATCCCGTATCCGGTGGAAACCGTCCACAATGCGGCGGTGGTGAAGCATCACGACAAATACATCATGCTTTTCCGCTCCCATCTCCGGACCGGACGGTCCATCCTGGGGTTGGCGCGCAGTCACGACGGGTTCCGCTTCACTGCCGACCCGGAGCCGTTTCTGACACCCGCGCGAGATGGACCTTTTGCCGCCTATGAGGAGTTCGGCGTGGAGGACCCGCGCGTCACCCGGATCGACGAGGAATACCTCATCACCTACAGCGCCTACTCCCGAAATGGAGTCCGGATCGCGCTGGCCAAAACGAAGGACTTCCGCCAGGTGGAGAGGATCTGTCTGATCACGGAGGCGGACTATCGGAACGTGGTGATCTTTCCGGAGAAGTTCGACGGGCTCTATGCCCGGCTGGACCGTCCCCATTCGGAAATCGCTCCCTGGTCCATCTGGATTTCCTACTCTCCGGACCTGCGATTCTGGGGCGAGTCCAAGCTCATCATGAAGCCGGAACCATATCACTGGGACGAAATGAAGATCGGTCCCGGCGCGCCGCCGATCAAAACCGGCCAGGGATGGCTCTCGATCTATCACGGAGCTTTCCGGACCATGGACGGATCGATCTATCGTTTGGGGGTTGCTCTGCACGACTTGCAGGACCCGGCACGGATCATAGGGGTGAGCGACTCGTGGATTCTGCAGCCCGAGGATCCCTGGGAAATCACGGGCTATGTCCACAACGTGGTCTTCACCTGCGGCGCGGTTCCGGAAGCCGATGGAACCGTGAAGATCTATTGGGGCGGCGCGGACACGGTCATGTGCGTGGGCGAGGCGAACATCTCGGATCTGGTGGCCCTGTGCCTGGACCACGGTAGACCGGCAAAGTGAGCGCAAACTAAACCGGAGTTTCGCGTACCGAAAAGCTCTGATAAAGCGGGAATGCCGTTTCAATCCACGAGCGGCAGCGCCGGATTGCCGGTCCGCGCATATCGCACGAACGCCTCGGCCTGTTTGGCGCGGCACTCGAAACCGCGAAACTTCTGCATGGCGTCGTGGTAGACCCAGAACGAGTCCGGGTCCTGGCTTTGGTGCGCGTAACAGGCGTCCCTCTTCTTGTCCCCCACGGAAGTGATATCGATGTAGTCGGTGGGCGCGAAGTTTTCGCTCTGCGCGCCGGTCATCACTTCGAAATAGTAGAGCTGGAATTTCTTTTTCGCCGTGTGCCAGGCCTGGTAGGCCAGGAGCGATGCCACGCGGTGGTCCGGGTGGGTGTCGATCGGCCAGTGCGCGAAAACGATGTCCGGCTCCTCGGGAGCCAGGATCGCATAGAACTGCTCGTAGCGGGCGCGGTTGACCTCGGTCGAGCCGTTCACCTGCCCGGCGAACAGGGGACGCGCTCCGAGGATTTTGCAGGCCTTCTCGGCCTCCCGCGTCCGAATCGCGGCCGTCTCCTGGGGGCCTTTTCCGGTGATGCCGGTCTCGCCGCGCGTCAAATACAGAGCCACCACTTCGTGACCCAGGGACGCATACAGCGCCATGGTCCCGCCGCAGCCCGATTCCGGATCGTCGGGATGTGCGCCGACCACCACGATCTTAAGCTTGGAGCCAGGCTTTTGCTGGGCGGCGGCCGGCGCTGCCAGCAGGGATGCACACAAGCCGCGCCTCGTTAACGTGGGCATATGCAGCGACTATAGCAAACTGGACGGGCGCGCCTTGCTCTGAGAAAGGTCCCGGCGCCGGCCGGCTGCGGCGTCGAGACGCCCGCTCCGGTGAAGACGCCGCTCCCCCGCCGGTCGCCGTCCAGTGCGGGCTGCACAAGGAGCCGCGCGCGTAAGCAAGCGGTAACGTCTTCATCACCGTGGGTAGGCCGCAGGCCCATGCGGCACTCCCTGAGACGCGGGACAAGCAGCGGTGCGGCTCCAATCCTGACCGTTCGCATACCTGCAAAAGGACCACAAACACGCTTCGATCAGAGATTTCCCAGAAGCGCGCTTCGAGACCCCAGGGTCGGTTTCCTTGTGGGAAGGGCTGTTGTCGCCAGGAATCCGGCGCGTTCCGGAGCAGCATCACCTCCGCGGAAACGGTCTTTCCCAGCCGCGAGCAACACTGAGCTTGTCACTTCCCCGGCCGAAGCGCTTCAGCCCGCGCCGCTCTTCATAGGTGGCGGATCGGTGGACCTGAGCGCGTTTCCCAGTCGGGTTCGCCCCGGAGCTCAATTCACCGCCTCAGGCGTTACGGGACCGGGTGCAGCGGCGCCGTCCGCCGAACACCTCGGCTTCTCTGTTTGCCAAGCACTCCGGAAGAGGGAACAGGAAGCTAATTTCCCCCTTTCCAAGAATTCCGAGGAGCGGCCGTTCATTCCTAACGGGCTTTGGCAGTCCAGAAGCGGCGGCCTACTCGGGCCCGGACTGGTCGCCGGTCGGCGATCGGCCGAGAACAAACCAGCGCTCCAAAACGTTGAATACCTCATTCTGGATGTCTGGGTCGGATGTCCGGCTCTCAACCAATTCTTTGAGCCGTGCTGAGGCGCTTTCGTGCCGCTGATCGAGCCGCTCCAGCAGGTCTCTCGCTGTGGCGTCATCAACCGGCAGGACCTGTGATCCGGACACGCCGAGGCCGGCGATGCGTGCAAGCAATTCGGCTGTACCGCGTGATGGGCACACAACGTGTTCCTGCCGCCTCTTGCCAAAATATACAGTCTCGTTGTCAAACATGCTACCTGTCGCCAAATCAACGGGTCGCTCATCCGGAATCACCACTTCCTGCGTCGGGCCTGTTGCATGGTTGCGAACCCAATCCGCAAGCGGCGTGAGGTCAATAAGGTCGACAGCGTCCCAGGCGTCGGCTGCTTGTTCCGACGCGGCGAATCGCCTCTTCTTACCCTTGGCCTTGTCCTCCGTCTTTTGTATCTCGGTCACCCGGATTGCCCGGAAGTGTGTGGCTGTTTCGGCGTACAGGCGGTCTATCAAGACTCTCCGCTGCGTCGCGCTTTCAACCCCCAATAGCTCAAAGACCGCCTCGTCTAACTGCCTCCGATCGGCCTGCCGTAGCTCCTCAGCGAGAGCGAGGGGCCGTGCCGCTAAGTCCAGCGCTCGCAGGTAGGAATGACAATCCATGAACGATTCTTCAACCATGCGGCCAACGTCCCGTTTGGTCATAGCGCGAAGCGCATCTATAAGGCGTCTCGCGACATCCCCGCTAGCTCCACGGGGATCGGGAACGTCGATCAGGTTCACATCTATGACTTCGGTCTTCAAATTCCCTTCAGTTCCGGCGAAACGGCCGTAGAATGTCTTGAATAGCCCAACCAAGGTTGAGTTTAGGATCGCAACGAGGACACGCTGCTCGGCCCTGTTGAGAACGGTCGAGGAGAGGTCATAGAGGTTGCAATTCGCAACGATCTCATTTAGGTTCTCCGGAATGATGTGTCGGTATTGTTGTGACTTCGGCCACAGGGCGAAGCCGGGGTCGACGAGCTTTGTCAGGTCATACCACGGGTCGCGTGCGGCACAGGTCGATCTTTGGGGAAGTGGCACCGCTTTCGACTTCTTGGACGCGTATGTCGCTGTCTCCCCGTACTTCACATATTTGTAGGCGTATGTTCCCCGCAACGCGGAAAGAGGTCCCGGAGCAAGCAGCACCACGCGATCGACATCCCGCGCCCGTATCTCGGGCCTCTCGATCTTCATGAGACTGTGAACCTCAGGTCTGACGTATTTCGCCTCGATTGGGTGCAGCGTGCCAGCGCCATCCTTGATAATGCGCACACTGCCACTGACAACGGCTTTCCGCGAGACACCAGTGAATCTTCTAAACTCCCTGTCGTCGGTCCTTTCCGCCAAGGTCTCGGAAGTGACATCGCGAGGCATAAAGAAGTCGTCGCAGCCGGACGTAATGCCGCGTCGAATTTCAACCAGGCTTCCCAGTACCGCAAAACGATCGCGGAACCGATCCATGATCTCAAAGTACAGGTCCGGAGCTCTCAGGTAGCGCCCCCACTTGCCGGCCACGTAACACCCGACCGAGATGTGATCGTCAAGCCAGCTCTCTTTCTCGCTTCCATCGTCATCGCTCTCTTCCGCCATCTCCTCGTCGGTGCTCTCGCCCGAGTCTCCTCTCTTCAGCACCGCACCAGCGCGAACGCCGTCATCCCATAGCTCGGACTGACACTTGAGCAGAATGCGCCATCGGTCATCATGTATGGGTTCGGCAAGCTGCTCAATCTCGTCTCGGATAGCATCGACAGCGCTTTGTCGCGATCTTTCAGCAGCTTCCGCATCCTTGCCAACATCCCCGGTTGCCAACACACCGATGACCTCGGCTAGAGGCTTCTCAAATCGAACGAAGCGGACAAAATTGTTGTTTCGCTTTTCTGGATCGGAGCATCGCTGGAGGATCGTGATGCAGGTTTTGACACGGGCATCCGGGAACCAGCGCTCCGTGGAGCTTTCAAGAATCGCGACGATACGAAAGTTCGAAAGAATCCAGCGCTGCAGGGAGAAGCCGTAGTCAACGTCCAGCCACTGTCCGCTGGTGAGAAATCCAAAATAGCCCCCTTCCTTCAGGAAGCCACAAGCACACGGCCAAAAGTAGCAGTGTAGGTCCGCACGTCCACGAAGTTCCGTTCCGGGGAAAGCCTCTTCTACTCGCCTTGCGTATTTGGTCTTTTCTACCTTTCCCACTTTTTCCTGCCGCACATACGGCGGGTTTCCGACTATGGCGTCGAGCGGTGGCAGCATCACAGAGATATGCTGCCCTGAACTGCCATCAGGTAATTCGCAGAACGGCCCGCCGGGTACTACATCAAAGAAATCCGTTCGGGCGATCCGAGGATAATTCGCCTCGTCGTTGATCTCACGCGCCGCTAGGTTGAGCGTTGCCAGGTGGGCAGGGTACAGCCCGATGTCCGCGCCGTACAATTCGTGCAGCAGTCGGGAATGCGGCCTATCGCCGTTCATTGTACGCTTACGGTAGTAGGCACGGACCAAGAAGCTACCGCTGCCGCAGGCGGGGTCCAATACAAAGGCGTCGGCCTTACGGATACAGAATGAATTGATGAGGTCTACTGGATCAGGGCCCGTAAAGTGCTGGCCGAGGCGGTGGCGCTCTTCTGGGCTGATGAGCTTCTGAAAGATGAGGCCGACCACGTCGGCAGGCACGTCCCGAAAATCAACGGCTTCGATGCCACGCAGAAATCCACGCCAGGCGTCCACAGCACCGTCTGGGGAGAACACCTGATCATTAGCCCAGTCGTGCTCCTCAGGGAACAGCAGGGTTTCGTAATCGCCGCTTTCCTCTGCGGCTTTCGTAAAGATCTCGTTGAGGCGGCGAATTGCGTGATTGGCCGTCTTGATGCTCGGGCCAAGCTCCAGCTTCGGAAGCTGGGGGAAGCGGGCGCGAAGGGCTTTGTAGAAGATGAATCTGTTGGTCCAGACGTAAGCGAGAGTGCGCGCCGCGTTGTCCACCGCATCGCGCCATTCCTCCGGCTGGGAGCGCAGAAACTGTCGCCCCTGCGCTACCATCCATTGCTGAAGCTTGGCATCGAACTTTGGATCAGCGTCTGAGCTGCGGTCTAGGTAGCTACGGAGCAACATGACCGGCCAGTCAAGGTGGCTTTCCAGAGACCTGAGGAAGACCTCGTCCGGCGGGAGCGACCAGTCGCGCTTCACGCCCATCAGAATGTCCGACAGGTCGGCGATGAGATCCGGGAGGAACCTGGTCGTTATGCGTTCTAGGATCTCGGGCCGGGCGACTTCCTGCGGTGAAGCGAGATTTAGCCGGAGAGGCCAGACTTTTATCCGACGGTCGAGCAGGGGCTTGTCCTGCTGATAGCGGTCCCATAAAACAAAGGTGTTCACGTCCCAGGTGAAGAAGAACTGAACGTTTGCGTGATCGGCCTTTTGTTGGGCGTCCTCAATCAGCTTGCTGTCGAAGGCAGAGATGCCGCCTGGAAGCTTGACCTCTCCAGTCAGCAGAAGCCTGTTGTTGGTGCCGTAGAAGCGGAGGTCCTTTCGCTTGGCCTTGCCGGTGGTTGATCCCATTCCCTCGATACGGGCTTCGACGAATGGGCATCGATCCTGCGATCGGGTGAAGATGGGTCCGGCGGCGGCCGCAATTTTTCCGCAGAAGTCGACCTCGCTGATGGTTTCACTGGCGACAGGCGGTGGCATAACCTTCAAAGATAGCAGCACACCGAGTCCCCACGAGCAGACTCAGGAACCGGCATCCCGACGCGCTGTTCCCCGCACGGAAGCAGTCCGCTTGGCCGTATTGTCGCTACCCTTGATCGGAAACGGCTCGGCGCGTGAAAGTAGGGGCGAACATGTGATGCTCGGCGTCGAGGCGTTTTCGATAAGGAGACTAAAGAGCCACTCCTAGAGTGGGGCAGTTGCGGCGTAACGCCAATAGCCGAACCAGGAGCAATCCGGAAACTCGCAGGACACACCGCCCCCCGGAGCGGGGGAGTGGTGTGTTTTCGTATTTCTCCATCCGGAGATACCAGGATCTGTCGGGCCAGCGACCCTCCGCTACAGGACTTCCGGCGTCCCGCGCGTTTCTGCGGAATAATCGGCCAGATCGGGTTGCTTCCCCGACGAGACCTCGATCCAGCGCACCCACGCCCCGCGCCAGTCTGTCTTGAGACCGAGTACCGACGCTGACTTCTGTTGTCCCGCCCACGCGGCCACCCGCCAACGCGTGTGCTCTTCCGTTTGCAAAAAGACGGGAGTATCCTATTAACGGCACTTCCGAAACGTGGAACAGCGAGACGAGAGAACCTTTCGATGGCCGAGAAGCGCGTGTTTTTAAGGGAATATACCCGTGCTTTGCGTGAAGGCGCGGGTGCACTTTTCGTGGGCGCGGGGACTTCGAGAGCTGCCGGTTACGTTGACTGGAAGCAACTCCTGAAGGAGATCGCTGAAGACCTTGGCCTCGACGTCGACCGCGAAACCGATCTGATCGCCTTGGCCCAGTTCCACGTGAATAGTCGGGGTGCCCGCGACCGGATCAACCAATTACTCATGGATGAGTTCCTTGAGCATGCTGAGCTTACACCCAGTCACCACCTGATTGCCACACTACCTGTCGACACGATCTGGACAACGAATTACGACGATCTTCTGGAGAGGGCCTTCGTAGAAGCCAACAAGAGAACGGACGTAAAGCGCCGAGCGGAGGATTTCGCCACCACCCTCAGACGTACGGATGTCACGATCTACAAAATGCACGGCGACAAGTATAGTCCTGCTGAAGCTGTTCTCACAAAGGAGGACTACGAAAGTTACAACGCGACCCGCGAGCTGTTCACCGTTGCGTTAAAAGGGGACTTGGCGAAGAGAACTTTTCTGTTCATCGGGTTCAGCTTTTCCGATCCCAACGTCATGTATATTTTGGCGCGAGTGAAGCAACTCCTTGAGGCCAACAGCAGGCAGCATTACTGCGTGCTTAAGGCGCCTACGGCAGGGGAAGACGGAGACTACCAGTGCAGGCGGTTTGAGCATTGGCTGAATGATCTTCACCGGTACAACATTCAACCAGTCATCATTGACCGATACGACGAGGCATCAAGCATCCTCGCAGATCTTAATCGCCGCAGTCATTTGCGGGATGTCTTCATCAGCGGGAGCGCCGCCGACTTTGAACCTCTTGGCAGGGAGAGCTTTTGCGAACTGTGCCGTGCTCTCGGGGCGGAGCTGATAAGGAAGGGTTTTAACGTCATCTCGGGCTTTGGGCTGGGGGTCGGCGACATGGTAATCGTTGGCGCTTTGCAGTCGCTTGCGCGAAACGACGATGACCGGCTCCAGCTATGGCCGTTCCCACAGCAGGTGCCAGTCGGTGAAGACCGAGCGGCGTTGTGGCGGCGATATCGCGAGCAGATGATTTCGAACGCCGGAGCGTGCATCGTATTGTCAGGAAACAAACGAGTCTCCGACGCAGTCGTGCCAGCGGACGGTGTGCGACAGGAAGCCGCAATCGCGCGCGCGCAGGGCAAGGTAGTTATCCCCGTAGGTGCTACGGGACATGTCGCGCGAGAACTCTGGGAGGCATGCCGAGCCAAGCCCCAAGAATGCTTCGGTGGTATTGATGTCACGAATAGGCTCGATATCCTCGGAGATGTTTCTGCTCGCGTTGAAACCTTGGTTCAAACGGTCATTGGCATCCTCAAAGACCTAGACAAGTGAGGAGCAGAAAAAGATGGCAAGAAGAGTGTTCTACAGCTTTCACTACAAGCCTGACAACGCCCGGGCGAGCCAGGTTCGCAACATGGGAGTCGTGGATGGCAACAAACCAGCCACTGACAACGACTGGGAAACGATTACCGGTAAGGGCGACAAGGCAATCCAAAAGTGGATAGACGACCAGCTTGATGGAAAATCGTGCGCAGTGGTGTTAATCGGCGAGAAAACAGCTGGGCGCAAGTGGATCAACTATGAGATCAAAGAGGCCTGGAACAACAATAAAGGCCTACTAGGCATCTACGTTCATCGGCTCAAGAATCTTGATGGCGACCAGTCGTCAAAAGGGGACAATCCATTTGATGAGTTCACAGTGGGCGAGGCGAAAAAGAAACTGTCATCTGTCGTTAAAGCCTACAATCCGCCATACTCGGATAGCAAACAAGTGTACGCCTACATCAAGGAGAACCTCGAAGACTGGATTGAAGACGCGATTTCGATAAGGGACAACTACACGGCCTGACTGCCGGTATTTGTCCTAGGTAGTCGCACTGCCTGGGGCTCGGATGATTCCGGCGCCGAGCGTCGGGGATTAGGAGCGGCGGAGTCGGCTTATCGGAACTACGCATGGACACAATGGACACACCAGCGACTTGGGTGGTCAGCGAGGCCATGCGCTTGCCATAGAGATCAAGCTCATTCTCCTTGCGGTATGCCGCCCAATCCCTTTCAAGTGCGTATGCCTACTCGACGGGGGCGATACCGAATCGATTAAGCGGTAAGATCGTGGGGCGCGTCCCGCGGCCCTCTCATGTCCGTATTCGCGCGTGACCGTCCAAGACATTCTTTTTCTTCTTTCATTTCAGCCATCTACATTTCTCCCGTTCGCGTTGCCGCCGGAACTGCCGCTATGCTGCACTCGGGAGAAGCCATGTCTTCGCAACGCAGAATCTATTGCCGTTCCAGCGAGCGCGCCCGCCGATCGCTCCGTCCCTCGCGGAAAGGAGGGAAACCGGAAAAACTGAAAAACGAAAAATGCAAAAGGAACCCAATCCCAAAATCGGACACTCGTGAGCTTGCTCCGCCGAACCCCGCCAAAGCCCTCCTCTGGCGCGCTTTAGCCCAAAGTTTGGCCGGTTCGCGGCTCGCAAGTGCCCTATAATGTTTCATTGCGGTTAATGAACGAACCTCCCTCCCTCAGCGAACTCGAACAGAGACGGGCGCGGCTGGAGCTCGGCGGCGGCGACGAGCGCATCCGCAAACAGCACGAGGCCGAGAAGCTCACCGCGCGCGAGCGGCTCGAATTGCTCCTGGACCGCGATACGTTCCAGGAAGTCGGCCTGTTCGCGGATCATCGCGCGACGCTGTTCGGCATGGCCGGCAAAGACCTGCCCGCCGACGGCGTCATCACCGGCACCGGCCGCGTGGGCGGGCGCGTCATCCAGATCGCCAGCCAGGATTTCACCGTCGCGGGCGGCTCGGCGGGCGAAGTCCACTGCGACAAAATCGTCGAGATGATGAGGGTCTCCCTCAAAACCGGCACCCCCTTCGTCTTCGTCAACGACTCGGGCGGCGCGCGCGTCCAGGAAGGCGTGGTCAGCCTGGCCGGCTATGCCAAGGTCTTCTACAACAACGTGATGCTCTCGGGCGTGGTGCCGCAGATTTCGCTGATATGCGGGCCGTGCGCGGGCGGCGCGGCCTATAGCCCCGCGCTGGCCGATTTCATCATCCAGACCCGCTACGCGCAGATGTTCATCACGGGCCCTTCGGTGATCAAGCAGGTGACCGGCGAAGTCGTCACCGCCGAGGAGCTCGGCGGCGCTTACGCGCAGATGAGCTACTCGGGCGTGGTCCATTTCGTCGCGGATAACGATGCGCAGGCGGTCCTGATCTGCAAACGCCTGCTCGGCTTCCTGCCCTCGAACAACGTGGAGGATCCGCCCCGCGGTTACGGTCAGCAGATCGCGCTGCCCGACGAAGAGCTGAACTCGGTGGTTCCCGAACAGCCCAAGGCCAGCTACGACATGCACGAGATCATCCTGCGCATCGTGGACCGGCAGGATTTCCTCGAGATTCAGGAGGAGTTCGCCACCAACGTGATCGTGGGCTTCGGACGCATCGTGGGCCGGACGGTGGGCATCGTGGCGAACCAGCCGGCGGTTCTGGCCGGCGCCCTCGATATCAACGCCTCCGACAAGTGCGCCCGCTTCATCCGCTTCTGCAACGCCTTCAACATTCCCCTGGTGACCTTCGTGGACGTGCCGGGATTTCTGCCCGGCATCGAGCAGGAGTACGGCGGGATCATCCGGCACGGCGCCAAGATCCTGTTCGCCTATTCGGCGGCGACCGTGCCGAAGATTACCGTCGTGGTGCGCAAGGCGTACGGGGGCGGCTACATCGCCATGTGCGCCAAGGACCTCGGCGCGGACCGCGTCGTGGCGTGGCCCTCGGCCGAGATCGCGGTGATGGGGGCCGAAGGCGCGGCCGATGTCATTTTCAAGCGCGAGATCGCCGCGGCGGAAGACAAGTCCGCCAAGCGCGCCGAGATGGTGGAGACGTATCGCCAGACCTTCTCCACACCCTACGTGGCGGCGGCGCGGCGATTGGTGGATGATATCATCAGGCCGTCCGAGACGCGCCCGTATCTCGCCAATGCGCTCGAAACGCTGCAGAGCAAGCGCGACTGGCGGCCGCAGAAGAAGCACGGCCTGATTCCGCTCTAGGAGCCCGGCATGAAACCAAGTTCCCAACCGGAAACGGACGTCCCCGAGCGCCATCGCGTCCTGATCGCGGCAGCGGCGGCCGTTGCGTGCGGTGACGGCGCGCGCATTCTCGGGATCAGGGCCGTCGAGGAGGTTCGCGAGAACGCCTGGGAGCAGCGGGGCCGCAGCGGCATTCACGCCTCGCACAATCCGGCTCCCAAAGACAGCATCAACCGGCAGCTCGCAAACCGGGATTCAGGGGCCAGGAACCGGTGAAGCTGCGAATCACGATGGAGGGGAAGACCTACGACGTCGACGTCGAGGTGGTCCCTGAATCGCAATCGCAGCAGGCTCCCGAGACGCCGGCCGCCCCCGGTCCCCGGCCCGTCAAGATGCCGCCGCCGGCCTTCGCCCGGGGACGGCGGATCCCCAAGTCCGATGAGAAGACCTGCCGCAGTCCGCTTGCGGGCGTGGTGACCTCCGTCGCCGTCGCGGCCGGGCAGACCGTGACCAAGAACGATCCTCTCGTGATCGTCGAGGCCATGAAGATGGAAACCAGAATCGCGTCGCTGGCCGCGGGCGTCGTTAAGGCCATCCAGGTCGCTCCGGGAGATCCGGTCCAGCCCGGGCAGGTGCTGATCGAATTCGAGTGAAACTCAATCCCAAGGCGCTTACCGTAGCTTTGCAGGTTGGAGTCTTCGTGCTCCTCTCGATCGCCGGGCTCTTCCTGTTCGACAATCTTCTGCTCGTTTTCGGCGTCCTCGTCGCGAGCGCGCTGGGCGGGTTTGCGGCCGGCGCCGCCGCCAACGCGCTGGCGATGCGGATCTGGGAAGGGAGCAACCTGGCCGGCATCGGACTCGAATGGAATTCGGCCTCGGTGCGCCACCTGCTGCTGGGACTCGCGGGAGGCATCGGCGCCGCGCTGATCGTGCTCATCGGCCCTGTGCTGGAAGGCGCGGCTCAATTCGCGAAGGCTCCCGGACAGGGCGCCTGGCAGAGCGGGGTCTTCGTGCTCACGCTGCTCGTATTCGGGGCCATCGGCGAGGAGATGTTGTTCCACGGCTACGCTTTCCAGGTTCTGATGGGGGCGCTCGGACCGTTCGCGACCATCCTTCCGGTCAGCGTGGTATTCGCGCTGGCGCACGGCATGAACCTGAATGTCACGCCGCTCGCGCTCGTGAACACGGGGCTGTGGGGAATCGTATTCGGCTTCGCCTTCTGGCGCAGCGGGGATCTGTGGCTCCCGATCGGCCTGCACCTGGGCTGGAACTGGATGTTGCCCCTGTTCGGGGCCAATCTCAGCGGCTTTACAATGTATGTGACGGGTTACGTGATGCGCTGGCGTCCCGGCCAGGAATGGTTGGAGGGCGGCGCATACGGTCCGGAAGCGAGCCCGCTGACCAGCGCGGTGCTGGTGGCGCTGTTTGTGTGGCTAATGTGGAAGGCGCCGGTGCGGCGGCAGACCCCGTATCTGCTGCGCGACCAGTGGGATGAGATTGGGGGACCGGAGGGGCCCGCCGGAGAGTAGCCGCATGCGTAAGTCCGCGCCGCTCGCGCTCCTGGCCGCCGCGTGTCTTTCGGCCTCCCAGGCCGGCGGCGACAAGCTTACCGAGGCGGACCGCATTGAGTTGGTCCGCGGGCTTACCGCGGAATACGCCACCGCGAAGGTCGGACTGCCGCGCTCGAAGAAGGCCCTGGACGTCGATCCCAAAGGCGCCTACGACAAGTCCGTGTGGGACGGCGCGAGCCGGCAATACGGGCCGGCCGCGCGGGCCGGGGACCTGGTTCAGGTCACGAAGATCGACATCGAGAGCGACCGGATCGTCTTCGAGATCAATGGGGGCTTCAATGCCGGCAAGGGCAAGTGGTATCAGCACGTGCAGATCGGCATGAACGGGCCCATTTCCCAGGGAGACCAATCGGACGCTCCGGGCGGGACGTCGATTGCGCTGCTCTTTCATAATCCGGTCCCGCCGGTCAACTCCGCCGGGATCAAGAAGATGCTCGCGCCGATTCTGGACTTCGAGAAGCAGACCGCAACCGAAACCTACGTCGAGAGCCTTCCGCCCGAGTTCCAAGAGGCTGTGAAACAGAAGCGGGCCGTGGAGGGGATGGATCGCGACGCGGTGCTGCTTGCGCTTGGCAAGCCCGTGCGCAAGGTGCGGGAAGTCCAGAATGGCGACGAGACGGAAGACTGGATTTACGGCGTCCCGCCGGGCAAAATCGTGTTCGTCACCTTCAAGGACAGCAAGGTGATCAAGGTGAAAGAGGCGTACGCCGGTCTGGGCACGGTGGCGCCGCCGGTCGAGCCGCCGCACTAGTGTGATGGCGTGGAGCGGGCTTGAGCCTCGGTCTAGCGCCCGCCTTCCGTCTTCACCGACGCCGGAGCGAGGGCCGGGGCGGCAACGTATTCCCGATCCGCCTCCTGGCTCCGGCCCAGCAGGCGCAGAGCCGCGGCTGCGACGTGCTCCGGAGTGAAGCCGTAGTTCCGCAGGACCTCCGCACCCGGCGCGGAAGCGCCAAAGCGGTTGATGCCGAGGATCGCCCCTTCGTCGCCAGCCCAGCGGCGCCAGCCGAGCGGCGAGGCCGCCTCAACGGTCACGCGCTTCTTGATCCTGCCTGGCAGGACCGCTTCCCGGTAAGATTCCTCCTGGGCCTCGAACAATTCCCAGCTCGGCATGCTGACCACCCGGGCCTGCACTCCGAAATTCTTCAGCCTCGCCTGCGCTTCTACGCACAGATCGACTTCCGAGCCGGTGCCGATCAGGATCACATCCGGCGAGCCGCCCTCGGCTTCCGACAGGATATAAGCGCCTCGGGCGACGCCCGGCTCCTTCGCGTTGCCGCGATCGAGATGCGGCACGGCCTGCCGCGTGAGGGCCAGCAGCGTCGGACCGTCGTGCTGCGCGGCGAAGGCCCAGGCTTCGGCCGTCTCATTGGGATCGGCGGGACGAATGACCGTCAACCCGGGGGTGGCCCGCAGTCCCGCCAACTGTTCGACCGGCTCGTGAGTGGGGCCGTCCTCCCCGACTCCGATACTGTCGTGGGTGAACACATAGATCGCCTTCAGGCGGCTCAACGCCCCGAGGCGGATGGCGGGCTTCATGTAATCCGAGAACGTGAAGAACGTCGCGCTGAAGGGCACGACGCCGCCGTGCGCGGCCATTCCGTTCACCGCGGCGCCCATGGCATGTTCGCGGACCCCGAAAGCGATGTTCCGGCCGGCATAGCCCCATGCGCCGCCCACCGCGCCCTGCGTTCCCGGTCCGTCCGCTTCCGGGGATTGGAAGTCCCCCCATCCCTTCAGCGCGGTATCGGTCGAGGGATTCAGGTCCGCGGACCCCCCGATGATATTGGGGATGCGCTTGGCCAGGGCATTGAGCGCCGCCCCGCCGGCCGCGCGCGTGGCGATGGGTTTATCCCCGGGCTTCCATTGGGGAAGGTCTCGGGACCAGTCTTCGGGAAGTTGCCCGCTGACGGCCAAATCGAATTCGGCGGCCTCTTTCGGGAACTCGGCTTGGTACGCGTGAAACTTCTTCCGCCATTCTTGCTCCGCCCGTGCGCCATTGCCGATCGCCTGGCGGAAGTAATCCACGGCCTGCTGGGGCAGATAGAACTTGTCCATGGTGGACCACCCCAGGGCTTTCTTGGTCGCCTGCAGCTCCTCTTCCCCGAGCGGGCTGCCGTGCGCGGCGAAGGTGTCCTGCTTGTGCGGGCTGCCGTACCCGATGTGGGTGCGGACCAGAAGGAGCGACGGCCGCCGGTCTTCTTCCCGGGCCTCGCGGATCGCGTCGGCGACATCATCCGTGTCGTTCCCTTCCGGCACGGTGCGCGTGTGCCAGCCATCGGCCTCGAACCGCCTCGCCACGTCCTCGGTAAAGGTGAGATCCGTGGCTCCGGCCAGGGAGATGTGATTCTGATCGTAGAGACAAATCAGCTTGCTCAGGCGCAGATGGCCGGCGAGCGAGGCTGCCTCCTGGCTCACGCCTTCCATGAGGTCGCCGTCGCTACAGATTACGTAGGTGTAGTGATCGACGATTTTGTGCCCGGGGCGGTTATAGCGCGCCGCGAGCCATGCCTCCGCGATGGCCATGCCCACGCCGTTCGCGAAGCCCTGCCCGAGCGGCCCGGTAGTCACTTCCACTCCGGGGGCGTGCCCGCGCTCGGGGTGGCCCGGTGTCTTGCTGCCCCATTTTCTGAAATGCTCGATCTCCTCCAGCGGAAGATCGTAGCCGGTCAGGTACAGCAGGCTGTACAACAGCATGGACCCGTGTCCCGCCGAAAGTATAAAGCGATCGCGATCGAACCATTGCGGATTTTCCGGATTGTGCCGCAGGAACCGCGTCCACAGCGTGTAAGCCATGGCGGCGGCGCCCATGGGCATGCCGGGATGCCCGGCATTCGCGTGCTCGACAGCATCCGCCGAGAGAATGCGGATGGTGTTGATGCACAGGTTCTCAAGCGTTCGGTCCGGTCTTGAATTCACACGTCCCTCCACAGGGTTTATAACACATCGGACCATTCCGCCGGTCGCGCCGGGGATGGGCGTAGGATGGCCGTATATGACCAGCGATGTGGATGAGCTGAAACGAGCTGCCGCCGAATCGGCGGTGACCCAGGTGAAGGACGGAATGGTCGTCGGCCTGGGGTCCGGCTCGACGGCCGCGCTGGCGGTGAGCGCCCTGGGAAGGAGAGTGCGGGAAGGGCTCCGCATCGCGGGCATTCCGACCTCGGAGCGGACGGCGGCGCAAGCGCGAGCCCTGGACATCCCGCTCACCACACTGGGGGAGCACTCTCAAATCGATCTCACGATTGATGGCGCGGACGAGGCCGAGGCCGGCAGCCTGAATCTGATCAAAGGGCACGGCGGCGCGTTGCTGCGGGAAAAGATCGTGGCGAGTGCGAGCCAGCGGTTGGTGATCGTCGCCGACGAAAGCAAGCTGGTGGACCGCCTGGGCCAGCGCCAATCCGTTCCGGTGGAAGTCAATCCATTCGGCTGGCAGGTTACGGCGCGCAAACTTGGGGCCCTGGGGGCGAATCCGGTGCTCCGCCGGGGTTCGGACGGCGAGGCGTTCCGGAGCGACGGCGGCCACTACATTCTGGACTGCGCCTTCGGCCCTCTCGATGCCGCCGAGACGCTGGCAAACGCCCTGGATCACGTCGTCGGAGTGGTGGAGCACGGGCTATTCATCGGCATGGCATCCGAGCTTCGAGTGGCTGGAGGCGGCGGTGTTCGAGTGCTATACCGCCGCGCATGAGGGCTGGAAGGTGCATCCTTCCGGCGGCTTATGTCATCAACATCCACAGTATGTTGCGACTCATTTCCAGCATGGCGTTTGCGTCAAGCATGTTTGCAGCCAGCACCATCTACGAGTTCACGATGAACTCGATCGACGGCAAACCTTCCTCGCTCGCGGATTACAAAGGGAAAGTCGTCCTGCTGGTCAACGTGGCCAGCAAGTGCGGCTACACGCCGCAGTATGCCGGCCTCGAGGCCCTCTACAGGAAGTACAAGGACGACGGTTTCGTGATCGTCGGCGTGCCCGCGAACAACTTCGGCGGCCAGGAGCCGGGCACGAACGAAGAGATCAAGACGTTCTGTAAACGGAACTACGACGTCACTTTCCCGATGTTGGCAAAGGTCAGTGTGAAGGGCGCCGATAAGGCGCCACTATACGAGTACCTGACCTCGACCGGGGGCGGCGAGATCAAGTGGAATTTCACCAAATTTTTGATTGCCAGGGACGGCAAGGCCGTCGCCCGGTTCGAGCCGAGCGTCAAACCCGACTCCCCCGAGTTGGTCGAAGCCGTGGAGAAGGCGCTCAAACCATAGCGCGCGCGGATCGGGGTACACTACGGTGACGCGGGCGAAGGGCCCGCGCCGGCCCCGATGAGCGATGAACGGTTCATGCGCGAGGCGCTGGCCCTGGCGCTGGCGGCGGAAAGCGCGGGCGAGGTGCCCGTGGGCGCCGTGGTGGTCGCGCAGGGAGAGGTCATCGGCCGCGGCAGCAACTCGCCGATCGGGCGCGCTGACCCCACGGCGCACGCCGAAATCCTCGCGCTCCGGGATGCAGCCGCGGCGGCGGCCAACTACCGCCTCCCCGATGCGACCCTCTATGTGACCCTCGAACCGTGCGCGATGTGCGCGGGGGCGCTGGTCGCCGCGCGCCTTCGCCGGCTGGTCTTCGGCGCCCGGGACCTGCGCTTCGGCGGCGTGCGCAGCAAGTTTCGCATCGCCGATTCCGAACTGCTGAATCACCGCGTGGAAATCACGGAAGGCGTGCTGGCGGCGGAATGCATGGAACTGCTGCAGCGGTTCTTCGAGGCGCGCCGGGCGTAGCGCCAGGACCGCTCTTTTACGGGCTGCCGGGGATCTCCCGGATGCGGATATTCCGGAACAACGCCACGGTGTTCTGGTCATGCAGCTGCAGACCGATCGGACCGGTTTTCGGACGGGCCGGATCGCCGGGATGCTGCGCAACCAGCGCACCATTGAGGCGCACGCGAATCATGTTCCGGCGCACCTCGAGGTCCAGGGTGTTCCAGTCGTTGTCGATCTCGTGCCCCGGTTTCGCCTTGGCAAAACCGTAGATGCTGGCCGTCGGCGTGCCGTCGGGATAGTGATTGGCGATCTGGATCTCATAGCCGACATGGGCGGGCGTGCGGCGGAAATCCGGGGGCGCGGCGACGGCGTATTGGGCGCGCGATGGGTCGCGAATCGAGATGCCGCTATTGCCTCCCCAACGCAGCCAGCATTCCGCGTGCAGGTCGAACTCGTCAAACTCCTTTTTCGTGTACAGCCACGCCTGGCGGTACATCCATTGGTCGTACTGCTCGCGGGTCCAGGAAAGATCGGGCTTGTTCCGAATGACGTTGCGCTGGCCCACCAGAGTGCCGTCGCGCATCACGGTCCAAAGACCGTCGCCCACGCTCTGCCAAGCGTCAAGACTCCCGCCCTTCAGCAGATCGGTCCACTGGCCGGAAGCCAAAGCCGGAAAGGACAGGAGCAGCATTGCCGCAACAAGGTACATAGATACTTCTTAGCACCGTCTCCAGGTCTTGTGGCGCACGCTCTCAGCGTGCAGAGCAAGCACGCGCCCCCGGGAGTGGGGACGGGGCACACTGAGCGCGTGCGCCACGCACCCGCAAACCGAATCCACCGGCTATGCCGATTGCAGCAGCCCGGGCCGGAGACGGCGCTCCGCCCGAGCCGGGCCCATCCGCTCGGGTACAGGCTCGCGGCGACGGGCGTCCGGCATTACGCGGATCGTTCCGCGGAAGTATTCGTCCAGGGGAAACAGGCCGTAGGGCTCGAGCTCCCGGAACACGCGGCCCAGCTTCTGCTCGATCCGGTAGACGGCGTGGAAAAAGGCGCCGCGATCGACATTCAGCCGCCGGCAGCAGAGGTTCCAGTCGGCCCCCAGCAAGAAGTGATATGAGAAAATCTTGTGCTCCAATTCATCCAGTGTGCGGCGGCTGACCAGGATGAAATCCGCCATGTATTCCTCATCTTTGCGGCCCCAACTGAAGTTCCGCTCCCGCCCCGGTATGTACTCGAGCGAGACCCTGCTCATGTACTTCTCTTTCGTCGCGCAACGGCGAAAACGGGTATAACAGGCCCGGAATATCGACCTCAGTACGCAATTGCAGGGGGCCATTTTTCCGAAGCGTCCGAGATGCAATCCCAAACCATGACAGTAGGTACAGGAGTTCTTTGCGAGTGCAATCGTTTCTGATCGGCTCCATTCCATTTTCGATGTCCTCTCTTAACCAAGGCGCATTGTCTCAGGTGCGAGAAGCGCCGGAAAACCTGCTCCAAGCCTACTAGCCATCGAAAAAGGGTCAATTTTACCCGAGCCGGAAACCGCCCTTGGCGAAATCGGCCATGCGGGAATAGAGAGTAAAATCACGTCTAGAATAGTACTTATTAAATCCGCTTCACACTCTGAGAGGGTCGTGGTTTCGACACCACCTATTTCATCGAGGAATAAGAAATCGATGGCGGCATCCATGGATTTTGAAACACTCCAGAGGCGGCTTTTGGCGAGCGTAAAGGGGAGGGTGCAGAACGGCGAGCTGACCGAACGGGGACTGGCCCGCATGATTGGCATCTCGCAGCCTCACATGCACCATATTCTCAAGGGAGCGCGGAGCTTATCGGTCGAAACCGCCGACCGGATCCTGCGGCGGCTCGGCCTGTCGGTCCTGGATCTCCTGGAGGCGGAGCCCCACGCGCAGGGTTCCACTTTACTAAAGCGGAGCGCCCCGGTGGGGTACAGCGCAAACAGCGGGGGGTTTCCGGTGGACTCGTTTGAGGAGGGTTGGGGGATTGGGTCTGCGAAAACTGATAGAACTGTTGTATAGACTCGGAAATTCTTCTTACTTTTTCAACGAATTTCGCGTCTCGGCCACTTCACGATAGATTTCGAGCACCTGCCGCGCGGCCGCGCTCCAACTGAACCGCCGCGCCTGCTCGTAGCCGCGGCGAATCAGATCGGCGCGCAACCGCTGGTCGAACAGAACATCGCGGATTCCACGGGCGATATCGAACACGTTCTCCGGGTTCACGAGCACGGCGGCGTCGCCCACTACTTCCGGCAGCGAGCTGACATTCGAGGTGACGACCGGCGTGCCGGAAGCCATGGCTTCGAGCGGCGGCAGCCCGAAGCCTTCGTAAAGAGACGGGAACACAAACGCCGCGGCGGCTTCGAAGAAAACCCGCAGCGTCTCGATCGGCACGAATCCGAGGAACCGGACCAGCTTCTCCACGCGCGTCTGGATCACCGCGCGCTTGATCGCGGGGTACTTGCTGATCTCATCGCCGATGATAATGAGCCGAAGGTCCTTGTACTCGGGGTGATTTTCGAGATCGCCGCGGAGCACCGCGAAAGCCTCCACCAGCCGGGGAATGTTCTTCTGCGGCCGGACCGCGCCGGCGTACAGAATAAATGGGTATTGGATACCGTAGCGCTCGAGGATGAGCTGCCGTTCGGCGGATTCCACCGCGGGCGCCGGCGCCGCGGCGTCCGCCAGAGCATGGACGAACTTCGGATCGGGAGCATCGTAGATCTGGCGAATGCGCTCGGCCGGGATGCCCAGCACGCGCACTACGTCGCTGCGTGTCGCGGCGGAAACCGCGATGACGCGCTCGGCGCGCAGCAGTCCGCGCCGGAAAAGAAAGAGCCGGAAGTTCGTCTCCATCCGCGAGGTTTCGCTGAAGAGCAGGCTGCCCATGTCATGGATGGTCACGACATAGGGCCGCGGCATCAGGAGTGGCACTACGTTCACGGGGCAATGCACCAGGTCGGCGCCGAGTTCGCGGACGAAGAAATAGAACGAGATGTGATTCAGCCAATCGGTGTCGGGACGCGGGTAGATCGCGATCTCGAAGTTGGACGGCAGAGCGGCGAAATCCGGCTGGTCCGGGCCCGGCGCGACCAGGATGTAGCGGTTCTCGCGATCGAGCGCGGCCAGGCCCTGCACCAGGTTCCGGATGTAGGTGCCGACCCCGAAATCCCCAATCCGGCGGACGTCAAGGACGATGCGCAGCGGCATTTATCACGCCACGGCGGGGCTGAGTTTCCAGGCGTAAAGCGGGAACTTGCCCGTCAGCGCCCCGACGCGCCGGCGGACGGAGTTGCGCGTCTCCTCCGAGGCGATGTCGTTCAGCACCTCGGCGATCAGCGCGGCCACTTCGCGCATTTCCGGCTCGCGGAAACCGCGCGTAGTCACGGCCGGGCTGCCCAGCCGGATGCCGCTCGGATTGAACGGCTTGTTGGTGTCGAACGGGATGGTGTTCTTGTTGACGGTAATGTGGGCCTCATCGAGCGCCCGCTCGGCTTCCTTGCCGCGAATGCCCTTGGAGAACACGTCCACCAGCATCACGTGCGTATCGGTGCCGCCCGAGACGACGCGGTAGCCGGCCTCGGCCATTCCCTCGGCCAGCGCCCGCGCGTTGGCCAGCACCTGCCGCTGATAGGCGATGAATTCCGGCTGCATCGCCTGGAGGAAGCAGACCGCCTTGGCGGCGATGATATGCACCAGGGGCCCTCCCTGCACTCCCGGGAAGACGGACTTGTCGATCGCCTGCGCAAACTGCGCGCGGCAGAGGATCATGCCGGACCGGGGACCGCGCAGGGTCTTGTGCGTCGTGGAGGTCACGATGTCGGCGTACTCGCACGGATTCGGATGCAAGCCCGCCGCCACCAATCCCGAGAAGTGCGCCATATCGACCAGGAAAATGGCCCCCACCGAATCGGCGATCTCGCGGAAGCGGCGGAAATCGATGATCCGCGGATAGGCGCTGCCGCCCGCGATAATCAGCTTCGGCTTGTGCTCCGCGGCCAGCCTGGCGAGCTCGCCGTAATCGATCTGCTCGTTCTCGGGGCTCACCCCGTAGGGCACGACGTTGTAGAGCTTGCCGGAGAAGTTAAACGGGCTGCCGTGCGTCAGGTGGCCGCCGTGGGACAGGTTCATCCCGAGGATGGTGTCGCCGGGCTGGAGAAAGGCCATGTAGGCGGCCATGTTCGCCTGCGCGCCGGAATGCGGCTGCACGTTGGCGTGCTCGGCGTGGAACAGTTGCCTGGCGCGCTCGATCGCGAGCGTCTCGACGACATCGACGTACTCGCAGCCGCCATAGTATCGCTTGCCGGGATAGCCCTCGGCGTACTTGTTGGTGAATACGGCGCTCGCGGCTTCGAGCACGGCCTCCGAGGTGAAATTCTCGCTCGCGATCAGCTCGAGCCGGGAGTTCTGCCGCATCAGCTCGTGGCGAATCGCGTCGTAGACGTCCGGATCGGCCTCGGCGAGGGTCCGTGACATCCGATCTTGCTCGGTCATAATTGCGTAGCCTCCGGTTCCTGTCCCGTTTCGTTTCGCTCGAGAGCGGCGATCTTGGCGAGCCGCCGCAGGTGGCGGGCGCCGCCATCGAAGGCGGTGGCGAGAAACTGGTCCACCAGCGAGTCCGCCGCGGCTTCGTCGAGATACCTGGCGCCGAGCGTCAGCACATTGGCGTCGTTATGCGAACGGACCAGGTCCACTTCATCGAGGGTCGTCCCTAGCGCCGCGCGGATACCCGCGATTTTGTTCGCCGCGATCGACATGCCCACTCCGGTCGAGCAGATGAGCACACCGCGGTCGGCCCGGCCTTGGGCGACGGCGCGCGCGACGGCGAGCGCATAATCCGGATAGTCGCAGGATTCCGGCGAGTGCGTGCCTTGGTCCACGACTTCGTGACCTTTCCGCTCGAGGCTGCGGCACAGGTGCTGTTTCAAGACAAAACCGGCGTGGTCGGCGCCGATGGCGACTCTCATACGGGGCAGAGCTATTCTAACATGCTAAGATCGATATTCTGAATCGGCCGCGGCGCCGAACCTCTGCGCCGCGAGGCGCCGTGCCGCGCGGTTTGGAGCCCCTCGCGGACGCCCCCTTCGGAAACGTTCCCATGCGCTGGAGTCAACTTTTCATTCCCACCCTGCGGGAGGATCCCGCGGAAGCTGAAGTCACGAGCCACCGATTGCTGTTGAGGGCCGGCTATATCCGCCAGCTCTCGGCCGGCATTTACAACTACCTGTTCCTGGCGCAACGGTCGCTGAACCGTGTCATTGCGATCGTGCGGGAAGAAATGGACGCGATCGGCGCGCAGGAATTCCTGCTGCCGGCGCTGCACCCGGCCGAGGTTTGGCAGGAGTCGGGCCGCTGGGAAATCATGGGCCACGACATGTTCCGGCTCAAGGACCGGAACGGGCGCGATATGTGCCTCGGGATGACGGAAGAGGAGGTCATGACGTTCATCGCGCGGGGCGAGCTGCGCAGCTACAAGCAGCTTCCGCAGATCTGGTATCAGATCCAGACGAAGTTTCGCGATGAGCCGCGACCGCGCTCGGGACTGATGCGGGTGCGCCAGTTCCTCATGAAGGACGCCTACAGCTTCGACATGGACGCCGCGGGCCTGGATGCAGCCTATCGCAAGCACTATGACGCGTATTGCCGCATCTTCAAGCGCTGCGGCCTGGAGTTCCTGCCGGTGGAGGCGCACTCGGGCGCGATGGGCGGCAGCCAGTCGCACGAGTTCATGGTGAAGTCCGAGGCCGGGGAGGACTGGGTGGTCACCTGCCCGAAGTGCGGCTACGCGGCGAACCTGGAGAAGGCGGTGTCCAATCCCACGCCGCCCGCCGCGCCCGATCCCGAAGGCGATCTCGCGCCCGAGGAGTTCCACACGCCGGGCCGCAAGACGATCGCCGAGGTGGCGGAGTTCACCGGACTGCCCGAGACCTCGCAAACGAAGAGCCTCGTGCTCGTGGCGGACGGCCGGCCGGTGCTGGTGCTGGTGCGCGGCGATCACCAGTTGAGCGAGACCAAGTTCCAGCAGGCGGCGGGCGTGAAGGAATTCCGGACGGCCCGCCCGGAAGAGATTGTGGGCTGGTTCGGCGCGGAGGCGGGATCGCTCGGCCCGGTCGGCGTGAAGAACATGCGCATTCTGGCGGACGCCGCGCTCGGCGGAAGGCGCAATATGATCGCGGGCGCCAACCGGAACGATTACCACCTGCGCAATGTCACCCCGGGAGAAGACTACCAAGCCGAGTTTCACGATCTGCGCCAGGTGGCGGCGGGCGACGCGTGCATCAATTGCGGCAGCGCGCTCGGGCTGGGCAAGGCCATCGAGATCGGGCACATTTTCAAGCTGGGCTACCGCTATTCGAACGCGATGAACCTGCGGGTGTTGAACGCCGGGGGCCAGGAAGTCGCGCCCATCATGGGATCGTACGGCATCGGGATCGAGCGCATTTTGAGTTCCGCGGTGGAGCTGTATAGCGACGCCGACGGGATGTGCCTGCCGGTGGCGATCGCGCCGTTCCAGGTGGTCATCACGCCGGTGAACAACGCCGATGCGGCGCAGATGGAAGCGGCGGGCGGAATCTACGCGAGCTGCCGCGCGCTGGGACTCGACACCCTGCTGGACGATCGCGACGAGCGCCCGGGAGTCAAGTTCAAGGATGCCGACCTGATCGGAATCCCGTACCGGATCACCGTCGGCAAGAAGCTGGCGAAGGGCCTGGTGGAGCTGGTGGAGCGCCGCGGCAAGACCACCACGGACGTGGCATCGGGCTCGGTTGCGGAATGTGTCGCCGGGAAGGTCAGGAGTGCCCTCGCGGCCGGCCGTTGACTGGCGCGCGGTGCGAGCCGAATTTCCGGCCCTGGCTCGCTGGATCTTTCTGAACACGGCGGAATTCGGCCAGCTTCCCAGGCGCTCGGTCGAGGCCGCGGCGCGGCACTTCGCACGCCGCGATGAGACGGCCTGCGCGGATTTTCTCTCGTGGTTCGACGATGCCGACCGGCTGCGCGAGGCGATTGCGCGACTGATCCATGCCGATCGAACGGACATCGCTTTCGTTCCCAATGCCGCTTCGGCGCTGGCGCTGCTGATGACGGGGATCGACTGGCAACCGGGAGACCGGATCGTCACGCTCCGGGACGAGTTTCCGAACAACATCTATTCGCCGGCGCTTCTGGCGAACCGCGGCGTCGGGTTCATCGAGGCCTCCTGGGAAGGATTCTACGAGGCGCTCACAGAGCGGACGCGCCTGGTGGTGCTGAGCGAGGTCGGCTACATGAACGGCCGCCGGCCGCCTCTGGCGGAGATTTCGCGGCGCGTTCACGCGCTGGGGGGCCTGCTGTATGTGGATGGCACCCAGAGCCTCGGCGCGCTCGAGTTCGACGTGCGCGCGACGGAGCCGGACATGTTCGCGGTACACGGATATAAGTGGCTGCTCGCGCCGAACGGCGCGGCGTTCATGTACGTGCGGCCGTCTCTGCGCAAGCGGATCGAGCCGATCGTGGTGGGATGGCGGAGCCACCGGAACTGGCGCGCGGTGGACAACCTGCACCACGGCGCGCCGGAGTTCGTCGAAGCGGCGGAGAGGTACGAGGGCGGCATGCTGCCCTTCGCGGTGCTTTACCCGATGCTGGCGTCTGTCGAGATGATCGAGCAGATCGGTCCGGAGAGGATTGAGCGGCGCGTGCTGGAGCTGGCGGACTACGCGCGCGCGTCGCTGCGGCGCCTGGGCGCGCGTCTGCCCGGCGACGAGCAGCCGCACTTCGAGTCGCCGATCGTCGCGGCGCGCTTCGAGGAGGGCGATGCTTCCGCCATTGCGCGGGAGTTGAGGACGCGCGGCGTACTCATCTCCGCGCGCCACGGCTTTTTGCGGATCTCCACGCACTTCTACAACAACGAGGACGACGTGGACCGGTTGGGGAGCGAGTTGAGGAGGCTGGTGTAAAGGATGCGGACAAGCCTCCGAATGGATTGCCGGATGCCGGCGCGGTTGGTGGGGACCTATCGTGTCTGTATCAATCTGTGCATGTCTTCGATGCTTAAATGGCAATCGCGAAGGATCTTGTGCAGCAACCCGGGTCCCAGCGTCTCGCCCGAGTGCACGGGCACCACGGTGCTCCGGCAATCTTCGTGACGAAGGAAATGATGGCTCCCTTTGACGCGAACGACCTGGAAACCGTCCTTCACCAAGGCGGCGATCAATTCGGCGCCGGTGATCCTTGGGCTCCGACTCATGCTGCGATGGTGATGCGTTGAATGCCGATGAACTCGAGACTCCGCGCGGGCGCACCTTCCACTTCAAGACACAATTCGATGGCCTCACGAATGCGTTGCGTGACCTCGTCGAGGGATCGTGCCTGCGTGTGACATCCCGATAGCTGTGGGACTGACGCTACGTAGTACCCTTCCTCGTCGCGCTCTATAACGACATCGAACTGGCGTGGCAATGGGATTTTCCTCAGCCTCAATTTTACGCTATTCGAGGAAGAAATCGGCCGGGAGAAATCGGCCAGTGTCGGCCAGCCTGAATTGCGCCATGTTTCGCATCACGACGATCGGGACGCAGCCCAGTGTGAGTTTCTCGCATCATCACTCGCTTCCCGGTCCCGAAGCCCGGTTTTGTGAGACCGCTCCTGGAACAAATCCGTTCCCTGATTTCAGCGGGCCGGGAACAGCACGATTCCCACTATCGCGTTCCGCCGATTCCGGGCCGCGGCCGCCGCACGCCATAGTCTCCGCTGCCCACCAGTTAATATAGTTAGGTGCTCTCGCGCATTGCGGCCACCATTTCCCGGTACCGGATGTTCGCGCCCGGGCAGCGCGTCGGGGTGGCGGTTTCGGCCGGCGCGGACTCGGTGTGCCTGCTGCATGCCCTCGCCGAGCTGGCGTCCCGCTGGAGCCTGACGGTCAGCGTCGTGCACCTGAATCACCAGTTGCGCGGCAAGGAGTCGGATGCCGATGAGGAGTTCTCGAGGATCCTGGCCGGCCAGTTGGGCCTGGAGTTCCACTCCAGCCAGGTAGATGTGCGCCGTGTGGCGCAGGCCACCCGGGACAATCTGGAGCAGGCCGCCCGCCGCGTCCGCAGGGAGTTCTTTCTCGACTTCCTCACCCGGGGCGTTCTGGACCGGGTGGCCCTCGGCCACACGCGCTCCGATCAGGCCGAGACCGTCCTGTTCCGCTTCCTGCGCGGCGCCGGCACGGCTGGACTGGCCGGAATGCGCCCGGTCACGCCGGAGGGCTTCGTCCGGCCATTGATCGATACCACCCGCTCCGAGATCCACGACTACCTGGTCAGCCGGGGCATCCGCTGGCGCGAGGATTCCAGCAACAACGACCGCGCCTTTGCACGAAACCGGATCCGCCAGGATCTGCTGCCGGCTCTCACGCGGGACTGGAACCCCAGCCTCCCCGAGACGCTCGGCGGCGTGGCCCTCATCGCCCGGGACGAGGAGGACTATTGGGATACCGAGGTGGCCCGCCTCAGCGCGGGACGTCTCCTCGTGAGACCGCCGGGAGTGTTGTTCCGGACAGATTGGGTCCGGGTACTGCCGAGGGCGGTCGCGCGGCGAGTGCTGCGGAAGGCCATCGAGAACGCGAAAGGCGACCTGCGGGCCATCGATCTGCGTCACGTCGAAGGGGTTTTGGAGCTGATCGACTCCGCCGAAGGCAGCGGCCGGCTCCAGATTCCGGGCGTGGACGTATTCCGATCGTTCGATTGGGTTCGTTTGGCGCCGCCCGGGACCGATACCCTCGAAGACCGCGATTACGAGGTCGAGGCACGCGTCCCCGGCCGGGTCACGCTTCCCCATGGCGCCGGAGTTCTGGCGCTCGAAATAGTGAAAGAAACCTCAGGGGAACCGGCCGGACCAGCTTGCGTCTATAATGGGAAGGGAAGCGAATTGGATTGGGGTCGGATCTCCGGTAGTCTACTCGTGCGAAACTGGAGGCCGGGTGACCAATATCGACCGATCGGGCACGCCAGCGCAATCAAAATTAAAGATCTGTTCCAAAAGGCCCGTATCCCGCTGTGGGAACGGCGCAGATGGCCGGTCATTACTTGCCAAGACTCAATCGTTTGGGCGGCGAGGTTCGGGCCGGCCGCGGAACTTGCCGCCGATCCCGGAACCCACACTCTTTTGACGGTCCGCCAACTTGTTGAAGACGCCGAATTATGAGATCGCGTTTGCGAGGTGCGGCGTCTTATTATTATGTAGATTCCGGCGATATGGATATGGGCGATACAGGACCGGCGGCTGCCGGGCTGGCGGCGGCCCGGCCGCGTGGTGCGGAGCCAGCGCCCGGCCCCTCTCCGGCTGAGCGGGCAGGGGGGAGATTGGTATGAATTCGAACGTGAAGACAGCGATTTTCTGGATCGTTCTGATCATGGTGGTAGTCTTGTTCTGGACTGTCGTACGGACGGGGCAGCACCAGCGGGACCGTAATCTTACCTTCACTCAATTCGTGAATGACGCGAAGGCAGGCAAGATCAAGGAAGTCAGCATCAGCGGGATGGAGGTGCACGGCACCTACAAGGATGACGGCGTAGGTTTCCACACGCTCATCCCCGCCAACTACCCGGAGATCTACAAGACCCTCCAGGACGCCGACGTGCCAATCGATATCAAGGAGGCCAACTCCGGCAACTGGGTCTCGGTGCTGATCAACGCGGTTCCCTTCATCCTGCTGCTCGCCTTCTGGATCTTCATGATGCGGCAAATGCAGAGCGGGGGGAATAAGGCCCTCAGCTTCGGGAAGAGCCGGGCCCGCCTGCACTCGTCCCAACAGAAGAAAGTGACGTTCAAGGACGTCGCCGGGGTGGAAGAGGCCAAAGAGGAGCTGCAGGAGATCATCGAATTTCTGCGCGAGCCCCAGAAGTTTCAGAAGTTGGGGGGGCGCATTCCGAAAGGCGTGCTGCTGATCGGACCTCCGGGCACGGGCAAGACCCTGCTGGCGCGCGCGATTGCGGGCGAAGCCAACGTTCCGTTCTTTTCGATCTCGGGATCGGACTTCGTGGAAATGTTCGTCGGCGTGGGCGCGAGCCGCGTCCGCGACCTTTTCGAGCAGGGCAAGAAGAACGCCCCCTGCATCATCTTCATCGATGAAATCGACGCGGTCGGCCGGCACCGCGGCGCGGGCCTGGGCGGCGGCCACGACGAGCGCGAGCAGACCTTGAACCAGTTGCTGGTCGAGATGGATGGGTTCGAGTCGAACGAGGGCGTGATCCTGGTGGCGGCCACCAACCGTCCGGACGTTCTCGACCCCGCCTTACTGCGGCCGGGCCGGTTCGACCGGCGCGTGGTGGTCGGACGGCCGGATGTGAAGGGCCGCGAGGCCATCCTGCGAGTCCACACCAAGAAGGTGCCGATTGCCGACGATGTCGATCTCTCGGTGCTCGCGCGCGGCACTCCGGGCTTCGCCGGGGCGGATCTGGCGAACCTGGTCAACGAAGCGGCGCTGATCGGCGCGCGCCAGAACCGCAAAGTCGTCACCATGGCCGATTTCGAGCTGGCCAAGGACAAGGTGCTCATGGGCGTGGAGCGCAAATCGCTGATCATCAGCGAGGAAGAGAAGCGCAACACGGCTTATCATGAGGCGGGCCATACGCTGGTGCTTTCGCTGCTTCCGAATGCCGACCCGGTGCACAAGGTGACGATCATCCCGCGCGGCATGGCGCTGGGGGTCACCATGCAGTTGCCCGAGGACGACAAGCACTCCTACACCAAGGAATACTTGCAAACCCAGCTTGCCGGGCTGATGGGCGGCCGCATCGCCGAAGAGATCTTCATGAAGCACATGACCACCGGCGCGGGCAACGATATCGAACGCGCCACCGACCTGGCGCGCAAAATGGTCTGCGAGTGGGGCATGAGCGACCTGGGTCCGCTGAGCTTCGGGAAGAAAGAGGAGCAGATCTTCCTGGGCCGCGAGATCGCGCAGCACCGGGACTACAGCGAAGACACGGCCATCAAGATCGATCTCGAGGTGCGGAAGATCGTCGGCAGCGCCTACGACCGCGCCCGGGCGATCATCGAGGAGCGTTCCGAAGCGCTGGTCCGCGTTGCCGAGGCGCTGCTCGAACGCGAGGTGCTGGACGGAGACGAGGTCCGCCAGTTGATCGAAGGGAAAACGCTTCCGCCGATGCGTCCCTCCGCGCCGGCCGACCACGGCACCACCCAGCAGGTGGTGCGGCCGGAGGGCGGACGCCGCGTGCCCGGATTCGTCGAAGGGGAGCGGCCGCAGCCCGCGTGATTCCGCCGTTCCCGGTCTACGCCTTCGACGTTGACGGCACTTTGCTCGACTCAGCCGGCGACATCTGCGGCGCCCTGGTCGAAGTGCTGCGGACGACGCCGTGCGGGCATCTCGACCAGCCCGGCCTGAGACGATATATCGGCGTTCACCTCCAGGAAATGCTGGGGGAACTGCTGCCCGAGTATACCCAGGAGCAGCACCAGCAACTGATCCAGGACTATCGGAGCCGCTACCTGGCGCGCGAACACCGCTCGACGCGCCTCTATCCGGGTGTGAAGGAAGCCCTCGCCGCGCTCGGCGGCCGCAAAGCGACCGCGACCACAAAGGGGACGCCGACAACCCGGAGCGTGCTGGAAAAGTTCGGGCTGATCGAGCACTTCGATCACGTGCAAGGCACGGACGGATTCCCTTACAAGCCCGCTCCCGATGTGATTCTCGCATCCCTGGCCGCGCTCGGGGCGCGGCCGGAGGATTGCCTGTTCGTGGGGGATTCGGCCGCCGACATGGAGGCTGGCCGGCGCGCCGGAGTGAAAATCTGCGCCGTTCGCTACGGCTACGGGGATCACGGCCGGATGGCGCGTTTCGAGCCGGACTTCTGGATCGACGATCTGCGCCAGTTGGCCGGGTGACGCGCGCGGAGCGGCCCGCGGTGCTCAAAAAGAAAGAGGGCGCGCCGGAGCGCACCCTCTTTCGCCGCGTCAAACGGATTTGACCCTGACTTTATAACTTCCTGGTCCCCTTCGCATCGGGGCGTTCTTATCCTATCACATCCGCTCGGCGATCGATTTGGCTTGCAGGAAAAGCATCAGGTAATCCGGCCCGCCGGCTTTCGAATCCGTGCCGGACATGTTGAACCCGCCGAACGGATGCGCCCCGACCATCGCCCCGGTACACTTCCGGTTGAAATACAGATTGCCGACGAAGAACTGCTCGGCCGCCTTGGCGATCTTTTCCCGGTTTTCCGTGTAGACCGCGCCGGTAAGGCCGTATTCGGAGCAGTTGGCAAGTTCGAGCGCCTGGTCGAAATTCTCCGCCTTCGTCACGGCGAGCACGGGACCGAAAATCTCCTCGCGGAAGACCGCCGCGTCTTTCCCCACGCCGGCGATTACCGTCGGCCTCACGAAGTACCCCTTGCCGCCGGCCGGCTCGCCCCCGGCCACCAGGCGGCCCTCGCGCTTGCCGGTCTCGATATAGCGCAGGATGGTTTGCCGGGCCCGGTCGTTGATTACCGGCCCCATGTAGTTGTCCGGATCGTCCGCCGGGCCGACCCGGATCGCCTCGACCTTCCGCTTCAACTTGTCCAGGAACTCGTCATAGACGGTCCGATCGACGATCGCTCGCGAGCAGGCGGAGCACTTCTGGCCCTGGTACCCGAATGCGGAAGCGAGGACGCCATCGACGGCCCTGTCCACGTCCGCCTCGCTGTCCACGACGATGGCATCCTTGCCGCCCATCTCCGCGATCACGCGCTTGATCCAGACCTGGCCGGGCTGGGGCTTGGCCGCCAGCTCGTTGATGCGCAGCCCGACCTCCTTCGATCCGGTAAACGACACAAACCGGGTTTTCGGATGTTCGACCAGCGCGTCGCCAACCAGCGAGCCGCTGCCCACCAGCAGACAAAAACTACGTTCGGGGAAGCCCGCGGTACGGAGCACCTCGGCAAACCGGGCTGCGATCGTCGGTGTGTCGCTCGAGGGCTTGATGACCACCGTGTTGCCCGCCACCAGCGCGGCGGCCGTCATGCCCGCCAGGATCGCCATCGGGAAATTCCAGGGAGCGACGACCACGCCGGCGCCGAGCGGGACGTAAACCAGGCGGTCCTGTTCTCCGGGCAACTGGTGCGTGCGGTGCGGGCCAGCCAGGCGCAGCATCTCCCGCGCGTAGTATTCGCAGAAGTCGATGGCTTCCGAGACATCGGCCTCGGCTTCAGGCCAGGTCTTGCCGGCCTCATAGACCAGCCAGGCATCAAACTCGAGCTTGCGCTCGCGCAGAATCGCGGCGGTCTTTAGCAGCAGCGCCGCGCGCTCGTCGGCGGGCGTACGGCTCCACTGGGGAAAGAACGCCCAGGCGTCCTCGACCGCGCGCCGCGCCAGCTCGGGCGTGGCCATCTGATGAACACCGACGATCTCGTCCGGGTTCGACGGATTCCGCGACTCCAGCCTTTCAGCGGTCCGGATGTGTTCGCCCCCGATCCGGAGCTCGTACTCGCGGCCGAACTGGGAGCGCACACTCGCGAGCGCGCGCTCCATGGCGGCGCGTTTCTCCGGGATGGAGAAATCGGTGTAAGGTTCGTTTTGAAAAGCCGGCAGCGCGTTGCCCGAGACAGTCTTTCCCGCAAGCATCGGTTCGCGCCTTCAGCGATTAGCGGCTCGCCGCGCGCCGGCCGGCCTCGAAGAGCTCAGTCGCGCCCGCGGCGACTGTGCTGGCCTTGCGGTAAGCGCCGCGGCCCGCATCCAGGATCGTCTCGCCGGTGTCCACCAGGGTGTCCCGGATCTGACCGCCGGTCTCGGCGATGGCTTCCCGGGCGTCTTCGGCTTTCCGCCGCAGCATTCTCCGGGTGTCCTTCCCGGCCTTAGGGGCGTAGAGCAGAGCGATCCCCGCACCGACCGACGCCCCGATTAACAACCATATCACGCGTTCTGAAATTTTCACGGCAATCACCCCTCGTTAGTATTCTGACACAAGGCCAATGGGGCAGGCGCCCGCGAAATTCGCGCCCGTGCCTCCGCAGTCCAAAGTACTATGCTGGAACCATGGCAGGAGAAAGCGAACTCGTTACCGTGTTCCGGTCCGCCGATGCGGACGCCGAGGAGCAGGCCGGCATGGTCCAGGAGATGCTGGCGAAAGCGAACATCCAGGCGGAAATTGCCGACGATTCCGCTCCGGGGGTGCCCGAGGGTGTCTTCGAGGTCCGGGTGGCCGCCGCCCGGCAGGCCGACGCCGAACAGGTGATCGAGGACAAGAAAGACTCCACGCCGAACATAGTAGACCTCTCGCACGATCTCGACATGGCGACGGTGTTCATCTCCGACGCTCCCGATGCCGAGATGATCACGACGCAGATTCGCAGCATCCTCGACTCGCACGACATCCCTTCCGTGATGGTGAGCGGCTCCGTCTTCCCGAACCTGCCTTTTGAGGTCCGGGTTCCGAAGTCTCACCTCGCGGAATCGCGCCAGGCGATTGCCGAGGCCGAGCGGGCCGGACCCGCCGCCGCCGACGAAGCCGAGCTCGAATCCGAGTCCGAGCCCGGGGGCTCAGTAGAGCTCCCCTGAGGGTCCGTCGCCCGGCGTTTCGAACCGTATCCTGCGCCCATCCGATCGCACCGAGACGAGGCCGTCCGTATCGGTGCGCAAGACGGCAGCGTGGCGGTCTTCCAAACGGCTCAGCACCAGCGGGTGGGGAAACCCGAACGAATTCTCGTAGCCGTCGGAGATGACGGCGAAGGCGGGATGCACGGCGTCCAGGAACGGCTCGGTGCTGGAGGTCTTGCTTCCGTGGTGCGGCACCTTCAGAACGTCCGCGTGAGCCAGGCCCGCCGCGACCAGCTCCGATTCCACGCGCCGCTCGATGTCGCCGGTGAGCAGAAAAGAGTGCCTGCCATAACCGATTCTGAGGACCAGCGAATCGTCGTTCGGAGCCGCCGCGGAGGGCTCGTGGCCGTGCTCGGGCGCCAGCACCTCGACCTCGGTCCCGCCATAGCGAAACCGCATGCCCGCTTCCAGGCGGACCACGCGCACGCCGCACCGGACGATCTCGGCTTCGAGCCGCTGCCACTCCGGCGTATCGGCCACCGAGCCGATCCACAGCTCCTTGGGGCGGAAGTTCGCGACGATCGCCGGAAGCCCGCCGATGTGATCCTGGTGCGGATGCGAGAGGACGATCGCGTCCAGCCTGCGAATCGAGCGTGTCCACAGGTACGGCGAGACCACGTCCTCGCCGATCTCGAGCCGGGCTGGGCGCCGCGTGCCGTAAGAGACCAGGCCGCCGCCGTCGAGCATCATCAGATTGCCTTGCGGAAAAGCCAGAAAGAGGCCGTCGCCCTGCCCGACGTCAATGGCGGTCATCTCGAACACGCCGGGCGCAACCTTCGGAGGGAAGGGATGACGGATCAGCAGCGCCAATATCACCGCGGAGACCGAGAGGGCGCAGATCCCACCCCACTTTGATTTCTGTAGAAACGCCAGCAGGAGCAGGCTGGCCACGAAAAGCAGCGCCAGCCACAGCGGCGGGTCCGGGATGCGCCAGTCCGGTTCCCAGCGTACGTGCCATTGCGCGATCCGCTCGGAGACGGTGAGCAGCCATCCGGCGGCGCCGGCCGCCAGTTTCCATCCCGTGAAGATTCCAAGGAACCCGAGCGGCACTACCGCCGACATCAGCGGGACGATGAGCAGGTTGGCCGTCACTCCGGTGATCGAGACGCGATGGAAGTACGCGGCCATGGGCAGCGCGAGGCCGAACTGGAGCACCGCCGAGATCACCATCAGCTCATAGGCGTAGAAGAAGCAGCGCATCGCGATGCCCAAAACGACAAGGCACGCTCGCTCGCTCAGCCTCGTCCACAGGGAGAGCGTCTGGGCCAGCAACCGCAACTCGACGCGGAGGTGCGCGGCCCGGGGCTCCAGGTGCAGATCGCGTTCGACCTCCGGCAGGCCGCGCAACGCGGGAACCAGCGCGCCCGAGGTGCGCTCAATCAGTGGGACGGCGAGCGCGCCGATCGCGGCGACGGACAGGAACGAGAGCTGGAAGCCCGCGTCGAAGAGCTGCACCGGATCGAGCAGGACGAAGCCGATCGCGATGGCCGCGAGGACGTTGAGCACCCGCGGACGCCGGAACAGGAGGCGCGCCGCGACATAAAGGGTGAAGCCCGCCGCCGCCCGCACGGCCGGAGTCTGGAAACCGGCCACAAGCGCGTAGAGCCAGGCAGCGAGCGCGGTCGCCGCCAGAGCGGGAGGCTCCGGCACAAGGCAAATTCGAAGCAGGAACAGGAGGGCGGCCGCGAGCACGGCGACGTGCAGGCCGTCGATCACGAGCATGTGGTAGGTGCCGGTGCGGCGGAAGTGTTCCGTCCAGAGCTTGTCGAGGTTTGAAGTCTCGCCGATCAGGTCGGCCCGCATCATCCCGGTCTTGTAGGGATCGCCATGGTAGAGCGTGTCGATCCGGTCGAGCGCCGCGCCGCGGAGGTCGAAGATGGCCTTCCAGAACGAGGAGCCGCAGCGGCCCGGGAGCACGCGTAAGGACGCGGCGCGTCCGCTGGCGCTCCAGTAGATGTCCTTGTGCGCGAGATACGCCACGGAGTCGAACGAGCCCGGGTTGCGGAAGTTGCGGGTTCGCCGCAGCCTGGCTTCGAGCTCGACGTTTTGGCCGTAGCGGAGGCTGGGCACGTTCTCGCCGGGCTTCGTATACAGGCTCACGCGCGCGCGGGCGTGCGGGGCGAGTTCCAGCGTGAACTGCTCGCGATCTTCGGAGAAAACCGGCGGCTCGACGACACAGCCGCTGACAATGACGACTTCTTGCGCGCCCGCGTCGATTTCCGGCGGCGGTCCGGGACGCCGGAGCACAGCGACCAGCGCTCCTGAGAAGAACAGCGCCGCGAGTCCCGCGGCCAGGGTCCCACGCGGGGTGCGTTTCCAGGCTCCCAACAGGGTGAGGAGGCTCAGCGCGGCAAGGGCGTACGCGAGTTCCCGGACGCTGAACGGGACGAACCGCGCGGCCAGCACGCCGCCAGCGAGGGCAATGAACGGTGCGAGCAGCGGATTGCGCAAGGATCTCCCTGGCAGTTAGTGGCGGGGACAGGCGAAAAATCGCGCGAAAGCTCACCTCGCTTCCCTGCGCCGACGGGATAGAATGATGATTGATGACGAGGAAGGTCAGTGTCGTAATAGAACAGGACGAGCACGGATGTTACGCTTGGTGCCCGGAACTGAAGGGGTGTCAGTCACAAGGAAAGACGGTCGAGGAAACTCTTGCCAATATCCGCGAGGCCATCGAACTCTTTCTGGAAACCCTGACCGATGACGAGCGCTCCACGGCGCTCAGCCGGGAGATTCTTACCACGGCCGTCGAAGTGCATGCCTAAGGCGCCGCGTCTGACTGCCGCGGAGGCCGAGGAGTTGCTGCTCGAAGCGGGCTTCTCGTGGCTGCGGTCCAAGGGCAGTCATCGGATCTACGCAAAGGGCGGCCGACGGATTGTGGTTCCGTTCCATAGCAGCGCGATGTTGCACCCGAAGATCGTCAAGCAAGTCGTCCAAGCCATCGAGGAAGCCCCGGACGAACCGCAGTAGCCGATCCAATCCCTTCAGACCGGTGGGCGCGAGACTTTCCAGCGTGAAAGGGTACTCATACAAGACTATTGGCTTTAAAATAGAGCCATGAGACGCCAGTTGGCTGGCACAACCACTGCATACGAGGTTCGACCCTTCCAGTCGTTGGAGCCTGGAGAACCTATCCCCATAATGCAGCACCTGGATATCCCGCCAGGCGAAATCGTAGCGTATCAGGAAGATGAAGATGATGGAGAGTTTGTTCGTGTTTTTTGGCGCAATGCGACTTGGTCGATAAACAAAACCGATTGGGACCGCGCGCGTGAGGCTTGAAGTAGGACGACAAGACGGGGTCGATGTAACCAGGCTCGATACCTCACCAATCGATGCATGATCCAGAAGCCATCTGACCACGGCCGCTTCATGCGGGGTGATAGCGCGCTCCATGTTCGCATGACACAGCAGTCGTGCCCTGGCGGGACGCCGGCAGGTACTCTTCCAACGCCGCCAGCGCCCTGCGGCAGACCTCGGCGTGACGGGCGCGCTTGTCCCGGCGCAGGCGCGTCCGGGTCTCCTCGTCGAGGGCGGGGAGCAGGTCGAAGGTGATATTCGCCGGCTGGTAATCGCGCGGGTCCGCGCCGGAAACGTAGCGGCATAGCGACCCAAGCGCGGTCTCGTCCGGCAGACGCCCAGGCTCCTCACCTTGAGCCAGGGCGGCGGCGTTCCGCCCGGCGATCAACCCGGTTGCAATCGATTCCACATAGCCCTCGACACCGGAAATCTGCCCGGCAAAGAAAATGCGCGGGTCGCGCTTGAGCTGGAGCGTGGGGCACAGAAGCTCCGGCGCGTTGATGTAGGTGTTCCGGTGGACCTGGCCGAAGCGGACGAACTCGGCGCGCTCCAGCCCCGGGATCATCCGCAGAACGCGCGCCTGCTCGGGAAAGCGCAGGTGATTCTGGAAGCCGACCAGGTTATAGCTGTCCGCGCGCAGGTTCTCCTGGCGCAACTGCACCACGGCGTACGGCCGCCTGCCGGTGCGCGGATCGGTTAGGCCCATCGGCTTCATGGGGCCGAAGCGGAGCGTGTCGCGGCCCCGGCGGGCGATTTCCTCGACCGGCAGGCACGCCTCGAAGAACGGCACGTCTTCGGGGATGTGCGCGGACACGCTGCCGGCTGCGACGAGCGCGTCCACGAACCGCTCGTACTGCTCCCGGTCGAACGGGCAGTTGACGTAGTCGTCGGTCGCGTCGAGCGACTTCCCGTATCGCGATGCGCGGAACGCCACCGAAAGGTCGATCGAATCGGCCTCGACGATCGGGCTGATCGCGTCATAGAAGAATAGCCGCCCAGAGCCGGTCAAACGGGCAATTTCCGCGGCCAGCGTGTCGCTCGTGAGAGGGCCGCTCGCAACGATCACGATGCCGCCCGGAACAGCCGTGACCTCCTCGCGACGAATCTCAATGTTCGGCTCCGCGGCAATCGCCGCCGTTACCCGCTCGCCGAACACTTCCCGATCCACCGTGAGCGCATGTCCAGCCGGCACGCGGGTTCGATCCGCGATCCCTAGCAGCAGGGAGCCGAGCCGGCGGAGTTCCTGCTTGAGGAGCCACGGGGCGGAGCCTTCCTGCTCCGTCTTGAGCGAGTTGCTACAGACCAGCTCCGCCAGGTGATCGGTCTTGTGCGCGGGCGTCTCGCGGACCGGCCGCATCTCGTGAAGGACCACGCGGCAACCGGCCCGCGCGGCCTGATAGGCGGCTTCCGAACCGGCCAACCCGCCGCCGAGGATGTGTATGGGGTGGATCAATGCCTGACCAGAGTCTCTATTGTATCCACCCCGCTTCGCGCCGAGCTGTCAAACAATTCCGGGGGACACGCCTACGGTCACGCCAACCTGCCGGCTCCACATGAGTCGCCCGGAGTGTACCCGGATTGTCTGACAGCTCCTCAGGACCTGGCTCTCTGAGCGCGCTGCGCCATTTTGGCCATCTCCGCCTGCGCCCGCCTCTGCATCTCGGCCGGCGCGACATCTTCCGTGTGAGTTGCGAGCGACCAGGAGTGGCCGAACGGATCGACGAGCTGGCCCCACCGGTCGCCCCAGAACATGTCCGCTAGCGGCATCTTGACCGTTGCGCCCGCCTGTACCGCGCGGTTGAACAGCGAATCGACATCTTCGGTGTAGATCCAGATGCCGATCGGAGTTCCGCCGAGCGATTGCGGGGATTGGCAAGCCCCGCCCGGCATCTCATCGGAGAGCATGAACATGGAATCGCCGATCTTGAGCTCCGCATGGGCGATCTTGCCATCCGGGGTCGGGTGGCGCATGATCTCGGTCGCGCCCAGGGCGCGCTTGTAGAAATCCAACGCACGCGTGGCATCGTGCACGCATAGGTACGGTGTCAGCGTACGGTAGCCCTCTGGAATGGCTTTGACGTTTGGCATTTGCCCCTCCTGAGTAAGGTGTCCTGCTACCCCACAGTCTACACCTGGAGGGTCCCTTGGGCGGAGCGGGCTAGAATGTATGCGTGGACGATCTTGCGGTGTGCCCCGACGAGATCCGCGAAGCTGCCGGCCGTATCCAGGCGATTGCGCAGCGCACCCCGATCATGACGTCGCGGACCTTCGACGCGGATGCCTCCGTGCGCGCCTTTTTCAAGTGCGAGAACCTTCAGCGCGGCGGCTCATTCAAGATCCGGGGCGCGTCGAATTTCATTTTTTCAATCGAGCGCGGCGCCCTCGCGGCCGGCGTCGTGGCGTTTTCCTCGGGCAATCACGCGCAGGCCGTGGCGATCGCGGCGGAGTTCGCCGGCGCTCCGGCAACCCTGGTGATGCCGACGGATGCGCCGCGATCGAAAATCGAGGCGACCCGCGGCCACGGGGCCACGATCGTCACCTACGACCGGCTAGGCGAGGACCGCGAGGCCATCGGCCGGCGCATTTCCCGGGAAACCGGCGCGACGCTCGTGCCTCCCTACGACCATCCCTGGACCATCGCGGGACAAGGGACGGCCGCGCTGGAACTGCTTGGCCAGACGCCGGCGCTCGATGCCCTCATCGCTCCCATCGGCGGCGGCGGGCTGATCTCCGGTTGCGCCATCATCGCCCGAAGCATCCATCCCCGGATCCGAATCTTCGGCGCCGAGCCCGCTCGCGCCAACGACACGTTTCTCTCGCTGCGCGCGGGCAAACGCGTCGAGATCCCGCCGCCTGAAACACTCGCCGACGGGCTACGCGCGACGCGGCCCGGGGAATTGACGTTCCCGGTGGTCCAACGCTATGTGGAAGACATCCTGCTCGTGAGCGAGGACGAAATCCGCGCAACGATGCGGTTCCTGCTTACCAGGATGAAGATCCTGGTTGAGCCGAGCGGCGCGGTGGCCGCGGCGGCGGTGCTCTATCGCAAGCTGCCCCGGGACGTGCGCTCCGCCGGCGTGATCCTCTCGGGCGGCAACGTGGACCTTTAAGAAGTCCCGGGGACACGCCTGTGCGCGTCCGCAAGCCGAACATTTCCGCGCAGGCAGCCCGGAGTGTCCCCGGATTTTTTCAGACTGCGCGCCTCAACCGAACCGAATATCCCGGTTGTCGGTGCGGACATCCGCCGGGATCGAGGCGGCCGGGCCGATGAACGCGCAATATTCCACGGCGACACGGCTCTTCGCCGGAATCCAGCGATAGCCCGGAACGCCGAACAGGCTGCCGCGATCGATCATGGAGCGGCGGGACTCGGGAATCGGCGATACGCCGAATTCCATGCCGCGTGTGAGCGTCCTGCCGTTCCACGGCGGAGACTGTCGCGAGTGGTTCTCCTCCCAGACGTGCAACCACGGGAAATCGGCGCGGCGCCACGCGTAGCCGAAAGCGATCCGCGATTGCGGCGAGAACGCGACAAAGAATGCCTGCTCGCGGGCGGGGTCCACCAGGTGCGTAGTGAGCGCGCTCGAGACCGGCTCGGTGGTGAACACGCTCATATCCACCGTGCCGCCGTTTTTGTGCGGCACGCGCGGCCACGTAAACCCGGCGCCGCACTGCATGTAGCCCGCGCCGCCGGTGGAATCGGGCTCGTAGACCTGCGAGCGGGTCAGGGAGGCGCGAAACTCCGTGGCGCCTTTCGCGAGAAACGGCGGGCCGAGCGTCACGTGCTGGGTCCACGCAATGGGCCGGTCGCACGCCGCCAGGTTCTCGACCGTCTCCGTGAACCGGACCACGCGGCCCAGCGCGATCCGCCGCTCGATTTTCAGTTGCGCCTCCGGCAACTGCGCGGTCGCGATCAGTTCGGAATCCCGGGCTTCGATCTGATAGGGCGCGATTGACGCTTCGCCGTGTACGGTGAGACCGGCGGCGGCCTCCTCCGGGGAGGGACCGCCGAAGATATCCATGCAGAGGTTGTGGCCCATGATGCCGGCGAGCAGTTTGCTCTCGGAGTCGGCGCCGTACTCGGGGTGCCTGGCGAGCGAGTAAGACGACGGCTCGATGGAGGGCCAGGGAGGCGTCCACAGCGGATTGACCCCGCTCGCTTTGTGGAGGATCTGGGCGACGTGCCCGCCTTCGGCGAGCACAGTCACGCGAAGGTCGCCGTTCTCGATCGAGAAGGCGCGGCGGTTCCGGTAAGTTACTTGTGGCATGAATTCCATAGGATAATCGAAACCGGATGCGCCTGCTTCCCTTCGTGCTTTCGGCCGCGGCGGCGTTCGCGGCCGCGCCGTTCTGGGAGGCCAAGGCGCCGGCCGATTGGTCGGACGCCGAGGTCGAAGAGCTGCTGACCAACTCCCCGTGGGCGCAGGAGGCGATCTCGGGCGCCTCGTCCGAGGGCGCTCCGGTCTACATCGCCAGCGCGCTTCCGATCCGCGAAGCCGAGGCGGAGCGCGACCGCCGCGAGCGGGCGCAGGAGAAGCATCCCAAGGCGCCTGTCGAAGACCCAACCGCTGACGAGTACGCCGACTTTCTTGGCGAGAACGAGGGCAAGTACATCGTGCTCGCGGTGCCGGTTCGGGATCCCCGTACGCTCGAAATTCCGGCCGAGGTCAAGCTCATGGAACAGCAATGCGTGCTCAAGGTCGGCAAGAGGAAATACAAGATGACGGGGCATTTCCCGCCCTCACTCTCGGATGGCTTCCTGCGCCTGGTCTTTCCCCGGGTGGTCACTGAAGCGGACAAAACTCTGCGTTTCGAGCTGTATATCCCGGCGGTATCCAATCCCTACCGTTTCGCGGAGTTCCGGGTCCGGGACATGAAGTACAAAGGCCGGCTCGAACTGTAGCCGCCGCGCCGCGACCGCCAGGGAGCGGGTGCCGCACACACGCGCGCTCCCGGAGCCCTCAGCGATTGACGATCTTGTCCACCGCCTTGGCGAGTTTCTCGAACTCCAGGTGCGAAGGCGAGCCGGGCGCGTATTCCGAGACCGTCAGGCCGGCCGCCACCGCCTCGGCCACGACCACGCGCTGGCCGATCGCCGGCAGCACCTTCTTTCCGAGGTCCTCCAAGGAAGAGGAAAGACCGCGTCCGAGGTTCGTGTTCCTCAGTATTTTGCAAGGCACGAAGCGGATGCGCGGCTTCTTGGACCGTCTTTCCGCGCGTGCCTTCAGCGTCTGGCTCAACGCCGGCTTCATGGAAAACAGGTCCAATGGGGAGGGGCCGCACGGCAGCAGCACCAGGTCGGCAACCAGCGCAGCCTGGTAGGCAATCTCGGGAATCCCCGGAGGGGTGTCGATCAGGACCAGGTCGGCGGTCTTCGCGGCCGCGCGCACCCGTGCCCGCAGATCTTCCGCGCTGGCTCCATCTACCTTTTCCACACAGCGCGAAAGGATCCCCCGGCCCTGAGCCGCCCAGGCCGCCAGGCTGTGCTGCGGGTCGGCATCGAGCACGATGACTGTCCGGTCCAGGGCAGTGAATTCGGCCGCCAGGTTGCCCGCGATGGTTGATTTTCCGATACCGCCTTTTCGTCCCGCGACCGCGATAATAGCCATGCAACGTACTATAAAGGAAATTTCGCCAGAACTCGAATCAGGATAAACGGATCTCTAATCAGCCGTGGGACCTGCTATCATCGGCTTGCTAGGCAGAAGGGAGCAACCATGCGCTGGTACCACTATGTGGCGTACTTCTTCGGGGGCGCATTCCTCGCGAACACGCTGCCCCATCTCGGCAACGGGATTTCGGGGCACGCCTTCCAGAGCCCCTTCGCATCGCCACCTGGGGTGGGCTTGTCCTCCTCGATGGTCAATGTCCTATGGGGCCTCTTCAACCTTGCCGCCGGCTACCTGCTCGTCTGTCGCGTCGGCAGCTTCAATCTACGCAAGACCAGGCACGTGCTCGTCCTCGGGGCGGGCGTCCTGATCATGTCGCTCATGCTTGCCCACGCATTCGGGCGGTTCCACGGCGGGCTGTGAGCCTGCCTTTTCAATAAGATCAACTGCTGCCAACACAGCTATGAAGTCCGGCCCGCATCCTGCCGATAAGCGCATAGGGTACCTAACATGCAGGGTCGAGCTGAATATAGTAAGGCGTTCCGGGCGGCCACGCCTGGCGCGGTGGGAAAGAATGGGCTCCGCCTCCTGGCAGTACTTATAGCCATTCTGTTGGCCGCCGCCGGCGCCGCTCAGGGGCAGGCAGCGCTGCCTTCGCTGTCCGCCGCGCCGGCCTCGTTGACGTTTTCGCAACTGACCACGGCGACACAAGTCCCGCCGGCCCAGTCGATCAAGCTGAAGGGGAGTGGGAATGCGCAGTTGGACTTCTCGATTAGCGTACTACCGCCGGCGCCGTGGCTGATCGTCGCGCTGCCCTCCGGCACCACGCCGGCGACGGTGAACATAGAAGTGAACCCATTCACCCTGGGCGTGGGCGAGCACAGCACCAACCTCGTAATCAGTTCTCTTACGGCCGGCAACACGCCGATCAGCGTGCCCGTGACGCTTTGGGTGAACAATCCTCCCCCGACGATGTCCACGGCGCCGGCGACGCTCACGTTTAATTACCAGACGGACCAGGCCGGGCCATTGCTCCCCCTGTCTGTTTCCGTGGACACGGACGGTGAACCGCTCTCGTTCACCGCGTCGGCCGGCAGTACGGCGTGGCTCAGCATCGCGCCTGCCAGCGGTGTCAGCCTCCTGGGGAGCCCCACCAGCGTGGTAGTCACCGCCAATCCGGCAGGAGTATTGCCGGGGGCCTATTCCGGCAAGGTCACGTTCTCCTCCACCACGGCCGCCGACAAGACGGTCGTGGTGCCAGTTAGCCTGGTGGTCGCTCCCGGCACCGCAATCTTGAATACCGTGTTTCCTCCGGCTGTCGGCGTGGGTTCGCCGGACATCTGGGTCACCCTCACGGGTTCTTATTTATACCCGGCTACGGTAGTGCATGTCGGCGCCACGGTGGTGACCTCAAAGTGGATCTCGACGGGCGCGCTGTTGGCCGACGTGCCTTCCACGATGTTTAACGCTCAAGGCACGCTTGCGATCACGGCGACCAATGCTCCGCAACCGGCTTCCAATGCGGTGACCCTGACCATCGCAAAACCAGGACCACTGATTTGGACACTGACCAACGGAGCGAGCTTCGCATCGCTCGCCACGCCGTTGATCTCGCCCGGTGAAATCGTTTCGATCTTCGGCTCCGGTCTTGGACCGAGCCAGGGGATCGTAGCGCCCACCCCGGGTCCGGGTGACTCCTATCCGACGTCGCTCGGCGATCCCTCGGGCCCGACCATCGTGCTATTCGAGACCGATCCGACCACGGACCCCGCAACCTGGCAAGCCGCCCCGATCCTCTACGCTCAAAACGGACAGATCAATTGCGTGGTGCCTTTCAACATGAATCCGGTGCCGAATATGGCCGTGACGGTGAGCTACAACAACGTGACTTCAGACCCGTTTATCGTCAACGGCGCGGCTACCGACATCGGGATTTTCACGGTCAATACGTCTGGCCAGGGCCAGGCAGCCGTTCTGAATTACGACGCGACGAGCCAGACATACTCCCTCAACTCCGCCACAAATCCCGCGCTGGCGGGATCCACGATTGCGATCTACGCCACTGGCGGAGGACAGACCACTCCGCTGCCGGCTACGGACGGAGCGATCGTCGCGCTACCTCCCACCACGACTCCCGTGCTGGCCGCAACACCGACGACCGTGACCATTGGCACGGATACGGTGAACGCCCAGTTTGCCGGCGCCGTGCCTGGATCGATCGCTGGCCTGGTTCAGATCAACGCCACCGTTCCGCCTACCGTCAAATCGAACAAAGCGGTCCCGATTTGGGTCACGATCGTCAACGACACTAGCCCGGCCGGTGTCACGATTGCCGTGAAGTGAAGAGGCGCTTCTGTCACCCGGCTTCCGGGCGCTCAAAACCCCGGCCCTCGAGTTGCTCGATGGCCTTCCGCACCGCGTCCGGAACCCGAACGGACTTGTTCCGTTTGTAGTCCAGGACCACGACCGTCGAATGCGCATCGGCCGCCACGGCGTTCAGCGCTTGGCTCACAATCCGGTGCTCCATGCGGAAACTGCTGTTCCCAATCCTGGTGACCCGGGCGCCGACATGGACCGTATCGGGGTAGGTCAGCGGCAGGCGGTAGTCGCAGGAAACGCTCGCGAGAATGGGCCCCAGGCCATTGGGAAGAATCATCCACAGGCCGATGCGGATCAGATACTCTACCCGGGACGTCTCGCACCAGCGCACGTAAACCGTGTTGTTCACGTGTCCGAAGGCGTCCTGATCTCCCCATTGCAGGGGCAGGGTGACGATGGTGTGAAATTCGCTAAGGTCATCGCGCTTCATAGAGGTGAGGGGACAAGAGGTCCACAATAGCATTTCAAAAGGTGGCCGAAAGGCCCTGCCGCCCTCCGGTCGTCAAGCCTCGATAGAAATGTCCCCCTGTTTACCTCGATAAAAATGTCCCTTGCAGAGACGGTCGGTTGCCTGCCATTCCCTCCTCAAAGAGCCGCAACGCGGGGAAGCGATCGAATCACGCCGGGCCGGAGCCAGCGGAAGACTAGCCTGGCGAAACCTGAAACTCGGCATATCCCGCCAACGCCGCTTCAAGATTCGGAACGACTATTCCAACGTGGTGCAGCTTGTACCCGGGAGGGAGCCCGTGGTTTGAGCCAGACATCTCCAAATTCTCCAAAGCAAAGGACCGTAAACACATCACAGCACACGTATCCGCCTGTCAAGGCAAAGTAGAAATGTCCTATTCCGAGCAAAGTAGAAATGTCCTGTTTGGAGGGATCGGCTGGAAGTGGCGTGCTAGGTTGAAGTCGTCCGCGCGGGGTCGCGCCCGAGCGGATGCCCAAGGCCGAGGCGACGACGGGGCTGGCTCCGAAGAACGCATCGGTCATCGACCCTCTGGGGGCGGCGAGCAGGTCGCCCCAGAGGGTTTTGTTTTTGATCTCCCCAGTTTCTTTGGTGAAGTCTCTGAGGAGCTGAGGCCTTGGGCCATACCGCGCGAAGGCTCGCCGGGCCGCTTTTGCCCGGCGCTCCTTTTGCCTTTCGTTTCTCGAATTGCACTCAGCTGCGGGCATTGGAGATTTCGATGGCCTGGCGCAACGACGGGCCCGTCCGGACCGAGAAGTTTTTCATCCACTCGCTCTTGCGCTGCGCCTTGGGATGCGGCATCTTGACTTTGACCGGCCTGGGCGCCTGCGGCGCCGGCTGCGAGCAAAGCCGAATGTGCAGACACTCGCCCTGGAATCGTACGGCCAGGGTTCCATCCAATCGTTTCTCGACCCGCACCTCGGCTCCGCGCAGCCCCACCCGGATGTCCTGCCGCTCGATCTCATACAGCTTGCCGTCATAGCGCACGGTGTAGTTGTTCACCTGCCGCTGTTCGACGTGACTCAGAATCGCCGCCAAGTCGTGCTCCTTGCCCAAGGGCCGGTGGGCGTCGTCGGCCTGGGCCGGCTCGACCGTCAGCGTCCGGTTCCACCACGGCAGATACTCCGCCTCCAGGTAGGCGTTGGCCTGCTCCATGGTCCGCACCCCGGCCACCCGCATCCCTTTCACCAGGCGGTCCTGGGCCGTTTGGAACTGGCGCTCCACGCGTCCCTTGGCCTGCGGCGAGTGCGCCGGAATCCACACGATTCCCAGTTCCCCGAGCGCCCGCGCGATCTGCGTCGGCGGCATCTCCATTCGGTCCCGCCCTTGGCGCTGCTCCTGCCGTTTGCTCTTCACCGCCACCTGAAACATCCCGGCCTTGTCCGTGTAGAACGCCAGCGGGCGGCCGAACCGCTCCAGGTACGCCCACAGCAGGCGCATGTTCTCTTCCCGGGTGTCGTGCCGCACGAAGCGCGCCAACAGCCGGCTGGTGGCGTCGTCGATCATCGAGATCAGGTAGATTGTTTCGCCGCGCCCTTCCAGCCAGTCGTGGGTGCTGGTGTCCCACTGCACCAGTTCGCCGCAGCGGCTCCGCCGCGGCCTCCAGGGGTGCACTTCCACCACCCGCCGCGGGCGCGCCTTCCACAGCCCCGCCTGCACCATCCAGCGCCGCAGCGTCTCTTTGCTCACCTGAATCCGATGCCGCTTGTCCAGGTACTCTGCCGCCAGCGTGGGGCCGAACCCCCGGTAGACTGGATCCGACAGAATCGCGATCGCCCGCTGCTCCAGCTTCGCAGGCAGCTTCCGGTTCGAAGGCCGGCCCCGCAGCTCATGCAGAACCGCCCGGTCCCCTTGGCGCCGCAGTTTGCGCAAAAGTCGCCGCACGTGCCGCTCTGTGACGCCGATCTCTTCGGCCGCCTGCTTCTGTGTGATCAGTTTCTTCTTGGCCTTTTTCAGGGCCACCAGCCGGTCTCTCTCGGCTTGGGTCATAGTAGCTGTCCTTGGTCCACCCTCCAGGCTGGCCCCCGTCAATAGGACTTTTCTACTTTGCCCAAATAGGACCTTATCACTTTGCTGCGACA
>Ga0326727_10002594_pt1 | contig 60858 bp, 45 predicted proteins | sample MB2enrmetagenome_FD_207643 | JGI IMG/M metagenome (GOLD analysis project Ga0326727, IMG submission 207643) | Lab enriched peat soil microbial communities from McLean, Ithaca, NY, United States - MB29MY | ecosystem: Environmental > Terrestrial > Soil > Wetlands > Peat | place: USA: New York...
AAGAATTCCGCGACATGCGGGACCACACGACGATTGGCCATCAGATCGTGAGCCAGGTGCAGTTTCCCTGGCCGCAGATTCCAGAAATCGTGCGCTGGCACCATGAGCGCGCCGACGGGTCGGGATACCCGGACGGCTTGCACGCGGACGAAATACCGCAAGCGGTGCGGATCGTGGCCCTGGCAGAGACCTTTGACGCCATGACCAGCGAACGTCCTTACCGCGAACGCATGACGATTGGGACCGCCCTCCAGGAGTTGGTCCGCATGACACCGCAAAAATACGATCCTCAGGCGCTGCATGCTTTGCTGATCCAGGTGCGGCGCGACGCGGTCGGAACCAACCGCATTCCGGTCTTCGATCCCGAGGCAATGAACCTTTCCGCCGGCGATGTGGACGAGTTGGCATCCACCCTGCAACACAGAATCAGCCAGGGTAAAACTTTACTTGTCTGAAGAGGCAATTGGCGACGCTGGCGAAATTCGCTAAAATGCCGCGATTTACACGTTTTAATAAATCGTTTCAATTTTCCGGCCACTTCCGTTACTATATCCTTCATGACACTTCCGCCCCGGCAACAAGCCGAGGCGAGAGCGGCCCGATCCAGCGTATAAGATAAGGGCCTTAGGACGAGGAGATCACAATGCTTGAGACCAAATTGACGGTGCCATTTTACGGCCATGTCCAGCAGTATCACAACATCAAGGCGGAAATCGACGCCAACATTAAGGAAGTTCTGGAAAGCGGCCAATACGTTCTGGGCCCCATGCTGAAGAAATTCGAGGGCGAGTTGGCCCAGTTTCACGGAACGAAATTCGCCGTTGGGGTGGGCAACGGAACCGATGCGCTGTGGCTGACCTTCAAGGCGTTGGGAATCGGCCCCGGCGACGAGTGCATCACCACCACAAATACTTTCTTCGCCACCGCGGAAGCCATCTGGTTTACGGGAGCGACCGTCGTGTTTGTCGATTCCGATCCGCGCACGAATTGCATCGATCCCACCAAGATCGAGGCAGCGATCACGCCCCGCACCAAACTGATCGTGCCGGTGCATCTCTACGGCCAGTGCGCCGACATGAAGGCCATCCGCAAGATCGCCGACAAGCACAAACTCAAGGTGGTTGAAGACAACGCGCAGGCCATCTGCGGGCGCGGCGACGGCTTCAAGATTGCGGAACTCAGCGACGCGGCCACCATCAGCTTCATCATTCAGAAAAACCTGGGGACGTTCGGCGACGGCGGCGCCATCGTGACCAACAACGCCGAGATCGACCGCATCGCGCGCAAGCTGCGCAATCACGGTTCGGAGAAGCGCTCCTGCCACAGCATGGGATACAACAGCCGGCTCGACGATCTTCATGCGGGAATCCTCAGCGCCAAGCTGAAGCACATCGCGGAATGGAGCGAGCTGCGGAGAAAGTGGGCGGCGCGCTACACGAAAGGTTTGGCGGGCGCAAAGAACATCACGCTGCCGTACGAAACTCCCGGCTACTATCACGTCTATCATCTCTATGTGATCGAGACCAAGCAGGCGAAGCACCGCGATACGCTGCTCCTGTTCTTGAACGACGCGGGCATCGACGCCAAGTGCCACTATCCGATTGCCATCCACCAGCAGGAAGGATATCCGTGGGGCCACGGAGCGCGTATCGCCGGTCCAGTGCCGAACTCGGAGCGCAATGCGGCTTGCTGCGTTTCCCTGCCGATGTTCCCCGAGCTGACGGATGAGCAAGTGGATTACACCGTCGATAAGGTCCTGGAGTGGGACAGGAGTGCGCGATGAGCGCAATAAGAACGAGCGGTAAGTACCGGGTTGTGGTCGTGGGCATGGGCAAGCGCGGAATGCACCATGCCCAGGCCTTTCACGCGAACGGACGGTTCGAGGTGGCCGGGGTTTGCGATATCGACCCCGCCCGGCTCGACGCCGCTGCGGCCAAGTTCGGCGCGGCCAAGGGCACGGACGCGCTCCAGGTCGCTTCCGCTGTGAAACCCGATGTCTTCTGCTTTTGCACTCTCCCGAACCTGCGCAGCGAAATGATTCGCGCCGGCATCAAGAGCGGTGCGCGTCTGATCGCGTTTGAGAAGCCGGTGGCGTTGAACACACGCGAGGGCTTCGAGGTCAGGAAGCTGCTGGCGGAGAGCGGCGTCAAAGCCGTGGTTAGTCATCAACATCGCTATGGCGAGCATTACCGCAAGGTGAAGGAAATCGTCGCCAGTGGCGCGCTCGGGCGCGTGCACACCGTTTATGGCACAGCCTCGGGCTGGATGACGCACATGCTCTCGCACCTGATCGACTACATGCGCTGGTTTAACGAACCATTGAACAACGAACCATCGAACAACAATGAGTCGCCGGCGCAATGGGTGATGGCGCAGGCGGCGGGCCGCGTGAAGCTCGCCGACTTGCATCCATCGCCCGACTACATTGGCGGCTTCATCCAATTCGCCAACGGAGTGCGCGGCATCGTGGAGTGCGGCGCCGGCGCTCCGGACGTTCCCGAAGTCGATTACTGGTGGCGAAAGTGCCGCATCGGCGCGCAGGGCACCGACGGATTCGCAGAAGTCCTGACGGGCGGCGGTTGGCGGGCGGTAACTAAAGCGGGCGCATCCTCCGGCGGCGGCTGCATGAACTACGACCTGGACATGCCTCCTTATATTCAGGAAATGGCCGACTGGCTGGACGACGACCGCAAAGTGCACTCCTGCAATTTCGCAAGCGCGTATGCGGGTTTTGAAATCGCGATGGCGCTCTGCCGCTCGGCCGCGAACGGTGGGCAAGTGGCCCTGCCGCTCGCCGATACAGCCGATGAGATCGAGTTGCTGCAAGCGCATCTGGTGGACCGTAAGGTCTTGCTATCCTCGCCAGTCAACGCGAAAGAGTACGGGCAGTAGTAAGTAGTCCTGGTGCTGGCCGGATCCTCCACCGGCCAGCTTTTTTGTGGTGAACTTCGATTCGCCAGCATCCTCCCGCGAGTCGAATACTTCCCGGTGTAAAATCGGAGATCGGCCCCACTCTGTCTCGTTTTGTTTCTCGATCGCGATGCAAAGTTGGGACAATCCGCCCGCTTGTATCGATTTGGCCCGAATTTCACCAAAGTTTTTAACGGGGTTTCTGAACAGGGCAATGCAAGCCGATTTGCAAGGAGAAAATTGATGGCTGTTAGTGACCCATCCGTCGCCACCGCTGCCGAGCTCGACCAATTGTGTATCAACACGATTCGCACTCTTTCGATCGACGCCGTGCAAAAGGCCAACTCGGGCCATCCCGGCGCGCCGATGGGATTGGCGCCGGTTGCCTACTGTCTGTGGCAGCAATTTCTGCGCTATGACCCGGCAGACCCGCTGTGGCCGAACCGCGACCGCTTCGTGCTTTCCAATGGTCACGCCTCCATGCTGCTGTATTCCCTGCTGCATCTGGCGGGCGTGCGCGATGTAAGCCCCAACGGCGAAATTCTTTCGACGCCTGCCGTGTCGCTTGACGACATCAAGAACTTCCGGCAACTCGGCAGCAAAACGCCGGGGCATCCCGAATACGGCGTCACCACGGGTGTGGAGACGACCACCGGCCCGCTCGGCCAGGGCGTCGCCAACAGCGTGGGCATGGCCATCGCCGGGCGCTGGCTGGCGGAGCGTTTCAATCGCCCGGGATTCGTGCTGTTCAACTACAACGTGTGGGCGATTGGCGGCGATGGCGACATGATGGAAGGAATTTCCTCGGAAGCCGCGTCCGTCGCCGGGCATCTCAAACTTTCGAACCTGTGCTGGATTTACGACAACAACCACATCACCATCGAGGGCAACACCGCTCTCGCGTTCGACGAAGATGTGGCCGCCCGGTTCGCCAGCTGCGGTTGGGATGTTCAGCACGTCCGCGACGCGAACGATCTGGCCGCGCTCGCCAGCGCTTATGACCACGCGCTCAACGTAAAGGACCGTCCAAAACTCATCGTCGTCGACAGCCACATCGGCTTCGGCTCGCCCCATCGGCAGGACACAAAGGAAGCGCACGGCGAGCCGCTCGGCGAAGAAGAAGTCAAGCTGACGAAGCGCGCTTACGGCTGGCCGGAAGACGCGAAGTTCTTCGTCCCCGATGAGGTCCCGGAAACTTTTCGCGACCTCCTGGGCACACGTGGACGCGAATTGACCGCGCAGTGGAATGCGATGTTCAACGAGTACAGCAAGCAGCATCCCGATCTGGCGCTGCAATTCGAGCACATGCAGCGAGGCCAGCCTCCCGAGGGATGGGACAAAGACCTGCCCATATTCGCGCCCGATGCCAAGGGAATCGCGACCCGCGAAGCGTCGGGCAAGGTCCTCAACGCTATTGCCAAGCGCCATCCCTGGCTCATGGGCGGCTCGGCCGACCTTTATCCATCGACGAAAACACGGCTCACCTTCGACGGCGCGGGCGATTTCGAAGCGGGCCAATACGACGCGCGCAACTTCCACTTCGGCATCCGCGAACACGCCATGGGCGCCATCGTCAACGGCATGGCGCTGTCGAAAATCCGCGCCTACGGTTCGACCTTCATGATCTTCAGCGATTACATGAAGGCGCCAATCCGGCTCTCGGCCCTCATGGAAATTCCCGCGATTTGGATCTTTACCCACGATTCCATCGGCGTCGGCGAAGACGGGCCGACGCACCAGCCGATCGAACAACTGGTCTCGCTGCGGGCCGTTCCCGGCCTTGTAACGCTGCGTCCCGCCGACGCCAACGAAGTCGTCGCGGCGTGGAAAGTCATCGTGGATATGCGGAAAGAGCCAGCCGCACTGATTTTGTCGCGACAAGCTTTGCCGACCTTCGATCGCACAAAATACCGTTCGGCAGATGGCCTCGCGCGTGGCGCTTACATCCTCGCCGAGGCCGAAGGCGGAAGGCCGCAAGTCATCCTGATGGCCACCGGCAGCGAAGTGTCTCTCTGCATCGACGCCTACGAGATACTCAAAACGGAAGGCGTCCGGGCGCGCGTTGTAAGTATGCCTTCGTGGGAGTTATTCAAACGTCAAGACCAGAGTTACCGCGATGAGGTGCTTCCGCCCGAAGTTACCGCGCGGGTCGCAGTCGAGCAAGCTTCGACTTTAGGCTGGGCGCAATATGCGGGGACCAAAGGACGAGTTATCGGCATGAGGACCTTTGGAGCTTCCGCGCCGCTCAAGGATTTGCAGAAGAAGTTCGGCTTCACGGCCGATGCCGTCCTGCAAGCCGCGCGCGAACTGCTTGGGAAGTAATGATTGTGTAGAGACGAGGCTTGCCCCGTCTCATTAAACACGACAAGACAGTTGTGGCGAGGGAGACGCGGCAAGCCGCGTCTCTACCAAGAATTTTAGGAGATAGCGATGAATCCAGTAGGCACTCTCGATACCGCAAAAGCCGCCAACCCTCTCACCCAGCTTCAAACTTTCGGCCAATCCATCTGGCTCGATTACATCCGCCGCGACCTGTTGCAAGACGGCGCGTTGCAGCGTCTGATCGCAGAAGACGGCGTGCGCGGAATGACTTCGAATCCCGCGATTTTCGAGAAGGCGATTGCGGGCTCGACCGAGTACAAGGATTTTCTCGACTCGCTTGCCAGCCGTTCCGATCTCGACGCCAAAGGCCGCTACGAGTTGCTGGCCATCCGCGACATTCAGGGCGCGGCCGATCTGCTCGCGCCCGTTTACCGGAGCACGAAAAAACGCGATGGCTACGTCAGCCTCGAAGTCTCTCCCTATCTCGCGCACGACACCAAGGGCACCATCGACGAGGCGCGGCGGCTGTGGAAGAGCGTGGGCCGCGAAAACTTGATGATCAAGGTGCCGGGCACGCCCGAGGGCATTCCGGCGGTCCGGCAACTGCTCGGCGAAGGCATCAACGTCAACGTGACGCTGCTCTTCGCGCAAGCGGTGTATGAGCAAGTCGCGGCGGCGTTCATCGACGGAGTGGAGAAGTTCGCAGCCTCCGGCGGCGACGTGAGCAAGCTGGCCAGCGTAGCCAGCTTCTTCATCAGCCGCATCGATTCGCTGGTCGATTCGCTAGTGGGCGAGCAACTCAAAAAAGAAACGGACGCGACTCGTAAGTTGAAGTTACAGGGAATTCTCGGGAAAGTTGCCGTCGCCAACGGCAAGCTGACTTACGAAGCTTATCGGCGCATCTTTTCCACTCCGCGCTGGAAGGCGCTCGCCGCCAAGGGCGCGCAGACGCAGCGCGTGCTTTGGGCCAGCACCAGCACCAAGAACCCGAATTACCGCGACGTAATTTACATCGAGGAATTGATCGGCCCCGATACCGTCAACACCGTTCCTCCCGCGACCGTCGACGCCTTCCGCGACCACGGCAAGCCGCGCCCGAGCCTAACCGAGGACCTCGACGGTGCGCGAAAAACGATGGCCGATCTCGCCAGCGTTGGCATCGTCATGAAAGACGTCACCGACAAGCTAACGACCGACGGCGTGAAATTGTTCGCCGACGCCTTCGATACGCTGCTGGCCGCGGTCGAAAAGAGTACGAAGCGAGTATAAAGTTATGAGCGCACATCGAATCAATCCCGCAGTCAATCCGCAGACCGCGTCCCTTCCCGCCGATCTCGACGCGGCGGTGAAAAAGACCCTTGACGACTGGCGCGCGTCGGAAAAAGTTAAACGGCTCTGGCAACGCGACGCCTCGCTCTGGACCGGCGAAGACGAGGCCCAATGGCTGGGCTGGCTTGACATCGCCGACGAACAACTCGCCAGCGCCGCGCAGTTGCAGGCCTTCGCCAACGAGGTCAAGAGCGCCGGATTCTCCGACATTCTGCTGCTCGGCATGGGCGGATCGAGCCTGTGCCCGGAAGTGCTCGCGCTGACTTTCGCGCCAACGCCCGGCTTCCCGCGCCTGCACATTCTCGACTCCACCGACCCAGCGCAAATTCGGAGCGTAGAAAAAAAGATCGACCTCGGCAAAACGCTCTTCATTGTTTCCAGCAAATCCGGCAGCACCCTCGAGCCCAACATCTACAAGCAGTATTTTTTCGAGCGCGTGCGCCAGACCGTGGGCACGGATAATGACAAGGCGGGCAGCCACTTTATCGCCATTACCGACCCCGGCTCGAAGATGCAGCAGGTCGCCGAGCGCGACCGTTTCCTCCACATTTTTTACGGGCTGCCGTCGATTGGCGGACGCTACTCGGCGCTCTCAAACTTTGGCATGGTTCCCGCCGCGGCCATGGGCCTCGACACCGGCAAGTTCCTCCAGCGCACGAAAGAAATGGTCGAAGCCTGCAAGGCGTCCGCTCCCGAACAGAATCCGGGAGTGATGCTCGGCTTGATCATGGGCGCGGCCGCGAAACTTGGCCGCGACAAGATCACGCTTATCGCCTCGTCCGGGATTGCCGACCTTGGCGCATGGCTCGAACAACTAATTGCGGAATCAACCGGCAAGGCCGGCAAGGGCATCATCCCTGTGGATCGCGAAGCACTGGGCGCGCCAGAAGTTTATGGCGATCCCAAAAATAACGACCGCATCTTTGCCTACCTTCGGCTGGAAACCGCGCCCAATGCGGCGCAAGATGCCAGCGTCGCCGCGCTCGAAAAAGCCGGATACCCTGTAGTGCGCATCGCCGTGTCCGACATCTACAATCTCGGACAGGAATTTTTCCGATGGGAAATTGCGACGGCGGTCGCGGGCTCGGTCCTCGGCATCAACCCCTTCAATCAGCCCGACGTCGAAGCGAGCAAAATCGTCACGAAACAGCTTACATCCGCCTACGAAAGCGCGGGCGCGCTCCCCGCTGAAAATCCGATTGTTGAAGAAGCAGGCGTCAAGCTGTTCACCGACCAGAAGAACGCCGCCGCGTTCACGCAGGTCGTCGGCTCCGGCCGCTCGCTGATGAACTATCTGCGGGCGCATCTCGGGCGTCTTGGCGCCGGCGATTATTTCGCTTTGCTTGCGTACGTCGAAATGAATGCGGAGAACGAATCGCTGCTGCAAGAGCTGCGCATGACCGTGCGCGATCGCAAGCGTGTCGCGACCTGCCTCGGCTTCGGACCGCGCTTTTTGCACTCTACCGGACAAGCTTATAAAGGCGGGCCGAACAGCGGCGTGTTTCTGCAAATTACCTGCGACGATGCCAACGACTTGCAGGTCCCGGGACAGAAATACACTTTTGGAACGGTGAAGTCGGCGCAGGCTCGCGGAGACTTCCAGGTCCTGGCCGACCGCAATCGCCGCGCACTGCGCGTACACTTCGGCAGCGATGTTAGGGCGGATCTCCGCAAACTTGCGGACTTGGTGAAGCAAATTTTGCAATAGCTTGCGGACTCAACTTTGCCTATTACTCCTAGGGTATTAGCCATTTAATACTACAGTTGTCGATCAACGATGCCCTGGATTGGCTCTGGGATGTGGTTCTCCGGCGATGACGATGGAGAAGCGGCTGTCGGGATGGAAGCGGGAGTTGTTCCGGGCGCATGGCCCGATGGCGGAGTTGAAAGCGACCGCGCTGGCGCGGGTCGCGCGGTTTCGCGATTACGCCTAGGCGGCCTCTCGACTTTGCTCCGCTACGGCGGCGTTCGAACTGGACACCGGTTTACGAATTGGCGATTGGCGGATCGGCACCACCTCGGCCCGAGCCGGCACTCGCCGCTCGATTCTTCCGATGACGGGTTTGTCGGGCGCGCCCGCGGCGGACAACGGCACGAACCTGTTCTCGCTCCACAGACGATCGATCAATCGCAGTTGCCACGGGCGCAGCACTTGTTGCGGCAGCGAGAAAAAATTCCGGAACGTCCACAGCAGATACGCGCGTTGCGCAAAATTCGGTTGCACATATCGAGGACCGATCGGCGTGTCCACTGCAAGAACGCCATCGGTCAGTTTTTCAATCCACATGACTCGGCCTACCTGGATAAGACGGCCAATTCCGCCTTAGCTTTGAAGCGAACTATTATTGCACCAAAGATGGGGCAATGGGAAGCAATCTTTTTATTTTCGAGGAGAATTTCTTTGCCCGGCCAGACTCAACTTGAGACAAGGCGACCGCCCTTGGACCCGGCGTCCAGCGCGGCCCCCCGCCCTTCAGCGGATCTCCGGCAACAATGCGATGCGGTCGAGGGTGGCGGCGACGCCCATGCCCTTGCCTCCCGATTCCTCGACGCGCACTACCGAGGCCTCGCAGAGCGCCCAACCTCCGGGGCCCAATCCCAGGCCAGGAGGCAGCATGACGACCAGGTCGAGCTTCGACCCTGCTTTCATCCCCGTTTCGGAATAGATAAAGATGCCCGACGAACTCAGATCGCGAGTCAGGCCCTCATGCTCACTGCCCTGGTGGCGAACCTTGACCGGGATGCGGACTAGCACGCGCCGCTCCGAACGCCTCTCGTCAGTTACAGTTTTCTCAATCATATGCTGTGGAAGTGTACTCCAGTTTGCGAGAAACGTGGGAGGCGGAAGTGTGGGCGCGGTCGATTGTTCGTTCGGCAAAACAAGCAATTCTCTGCTTTGGTCCTTTGTTCAGCAGCCATTGAAGCCGCGCCCTGGCCAGAGCCATCGATGAGACCAGTGCTAGTTCAGGGATATCTTGTCCAGATCGCAGCCGGCGGGACTTAGGCCGTTCAGCACCCACAGGACTTTGAAACCGCTTTGGCGGGCCTTGGCGGCGGCTTCCTGAATATTGGCGGCCGGAGGTTCGGGCGCGGTTGGCAGTTTGTATTGCGGATAACCCCATCCGGTGGCGGCCCAGCCGATGTCTTCAAACTCGGGAAGGCCATTGACCATGGCCAGGCCAGATTCAGCAGGGGCGATAAAGGGCGTTGCCCCCTGCCCAACTTGACGCATGTCCCAATAGACACGGTTGGTCTTGGGGATATAGAGCGCGGCGGTCTTTCTAAGTTCTCTGGGCTGACGGCCCAGGCTTTCCAAGCATTGCAGAGTATTGTTCCGGGCCATGATAGCGGGGTCCCATGAGGATGGGCTGCGGTTGATATGGCGCAACTGGCTTTGCCAATCGAGCAGCGGCTTACCCGCGATCCCGGCCCTTGCCTCGCCGATGGATTTCAACATACGGTATGCGGAACCTTCGGTCGTCATGAAGAGGTGTCCACATACGGCAAGGGCAAGAACCAGCCCAAAGGACGCCGCCAGCGATAACTGGCCAATGCGTAACTTACTCGCCAGGTTCGATAACTCAATTCTCGGGAGAAAGGCCGCAATGAACATGCCGGCCAGGACGGCATGGAACTCGGTGAAAAATTTCCAGTTCGGGGCATGAAAATCTATCAGTAGATAGGGGACTAAACCGGCGATCACAGTAACAAACACTAACTCGACCGGAAGGCTCCCGCCACTGCGGATGGCCTGTAACATGTCCGCGAGGCTGCGCACAGTCCGCACGCGGGCCCAAAGAAAAAGAAACAACCAAGCCCAGGAATAATACACAATGAAAAAATAGGGGACCCACTCGGGATGAATGCGGTCGAAGCGAAAAGGAGCAAAGGTGGCCGTGACCGCGCCCACTTCGGTGCGCATTTGCACCACGGCCAAGAGCAGCGAAAGCGCGGCGCCGAACAGCATCGGCCACATTCGCAACCACTTCACACGCCAGCACAAATAAAGGAGCAGAGCGAGCAAGAGATAGATTTGAGAAATCTTCACGAAGCCGACCAGGGCAAAAGCGACTGGCAATCCCAGGGCGAAGGCAAGTTTTTCGGCGAGAGTGAAGGACTGCGTTCTGCCTTGGAAGGACAAGTAGAAAGTTGCGGCAATGGCAATGAGCCACGCGGAAAGAGCAAAGGCGAAGAGGAGCGAGTCGCTGTTGAGAATGGTCTCGTTAAAATTCCAATGATTGAGATCGTTGCTGAAAGGAAACAAGCCAACGACGGCGAGCGAGCAGGCAAGCCAAAAAGTGAGCGGCGGACTGCCTTCCCTTCCCTCTTGAATCGCGGCCCTGAGGATTGCGGCGCAAGCGAAGACGCCTGCCACATAGAGTGGCACCAGCAAGAGTCCATAGCCGAAAGCTATGATATCGAGCGGCTGGAACCCGCATAACCGGCGAAGGGCTTGCGCCACCCACAACGATCCGTTGTGGTATTTCATGGGGACGAGGCCATCTAAGCCGGTCGAGGCCACGCCGTAGGTATCGATCATGTGGACGATGGCGGCTTGCTCGATGACGTCGGCATGCACTTGTCCAGCGAGCATCGCTTCCGAAAATACGATGGAATGTTCGGCTCCGGAGCGCCAGTACATACTTTCCGAGTAGCCGCCCAGAACCAGGCCAAGGAGAAGCAGCGAGGTTGTGCGAAGCAGGCCGATGCGTCTGGCCACAGAGCCGAGATTCAGAAGACACGCGCAAAGGCCGACGCCGGCAATCGCCCATCCGGCGGCCGGAAACGAGGCCAGGGGCGACAGACCGAGCAAAGAAACTACGATGAGAGCGAGCCACAGGAGCGCGGGGCCGGAAAGCATCCAACGTTTCATCGAACCGAATGCGGCGGCGTTGAGGACGAAGAGCGACAGTCCCGCCATTTTCACCAAGGCGTGGGTGAGCGTGGGGAAGCCATGGCGCAAGGCAACCACGGTGACGAGCAAGAGGATGGGAATTGGACTGGCAAGTGCGCAAACCGATGACAGCAGGTTCTTTGTATACGAATCAGGGACGCCGTGGTTGGCCGGTGGGTCGGAATGCATAATTGGCGGCAAGTATACAGTTTGACATTCGTATTTGCCAAAAGTGCCGCGGTTGCGCGATCGGTGCGGCGATGCGGGCGAGCGGGTGTTGCAAAGTAAGCGCCGGGCGCGCTCGTGCTCATAAGCGTCGCGACAGCCTAACCTGCTGCCCGGACCCGGCAGTGGCTAAATTTGCTCCCCTCCCACTCAGAGACTGGCAGGCGTACTATTTTTTAACAGAACTGTAATATTTCGGGAGATAGATGCCGATGAGATGAAGATAGGGATTATGCGATGGACCCCGAAACCATGAGGAAAGCGAAAATCGCGGTCTTGCATGAAGAGATCGACCTTATCCATCATGCCAACGAACTATATTGGCGGCAGGCGAACGCCGACAATGCAAACAAGGCGGCATACTACCGCAGACAGGACCGGCTGGAAGAAATCCGGAGCGAACTTACCGAACTGCGAAAAACATAATTGAGCGGCCATGGCAGAGGACTTGTCCGCCCGTCGGAACATGGGCAGACAAGCCGCAGATTTCCCAGGGCGCGTTGTGCGTTGCACATTGCAGCTTGAAGAAGTGGGAGATTGGGACGATTTGTTTACTGGTTGGTACCCCCTACCCCCCTCCCCCCTGTCTAATGGAATCATGGGGTTGGCGGGAGATTTTTGTTTTGGTCTTTGAATCTAAAGGACTTATATTAAAGTATTGGCGATTATGCACTTGACAACACCACGGTTTTAGTTTATAGTTTGGTACATGGTAAACACTACTGAAACCGGACGCGACCTGACGCTTTTGAGCGTAATGCAGCGATTTTCCACGGAAGAGGCGGCAATCCAATACTTTGAGCAAATCCGATGGCCGGACGGCCCCTATTGCCCGCACTGTGGCAACGCGGACGAAAAGCGCATCTATAAGCTGACCGCCAACGAAAAGAGGGGTATCCGCCTTGGCCTCTACAAATGCGCGGAATGCCGTGATACATTTACCGTGCGCGTCGGAACCGTTATGGAAGACTCCCACGTCCCATTGCATAAATGGCTCATCGGTTTCTACATGATGTGCGCGAGCAAAACCCAGGTATCGGCCCTTCAGTTGCAACGCCAGCTTGAGATCGGCTCGTACAAGACGGCGCTTTTCCTCTGCCATCGCATTCGGTTCGCACTCATGGACATGTTCCCTCTCAGCAAACTCGGCGGCACGATTGAGGCAGACGAAACCTACATCGGGGGCAAAACCCGTGGCAAGGGACGTGCCTACAAAAAGAACAAGACTCCGGTTGTATCGCTCATGGAGCGGGGCGGTCGGGTACGATCTCGCGTGGTAGATGTAGTGACCGGGAAAGCTCTCACGCGCCTGTTGAAAGACAATGCGATGCACACCGCTTGCCTGAATACTGACGAATCGCCACTCTATGACAAAATAGGTGCCGAGTTCGCTTCGCACGATAGGGTCAATCACCGCAACGAAGAGTACGCACGGTTTGACCGGAACACTGGCAGACTGGCAACGACAAACACTGTCGAGGGATTTTTCGGAAACAGCAAGCGCAGCATTGACGGCACTCACCACCATATCAGCCGCAAACACACGGAACTTTACCTCGCGGAGTTGGATCACAAGTACAACACCCGGAAATTAACAGACGGCGAGCGCACAGTGCTCGGCATCAAACGGATGGAAGGCAAGAGACTCATGCTGCGCCCACCAACCAATAAGGCCACTAACTATGTCGGAAGAGCTTAGACAAAAAGGCTATTTCTCGGCGAATGGACAAGTGTGCGGGGAACAAGTCGGCCCTTACGAGGGATTCAACCTTGGCGCAACGACCTTAGAACAACTGCGTCAATACGGTATCATCCCAGATCGTTCCTACGGCAAACATGCCAAAAGAAAACCGGACGGTTTAGTTGTGGATCGTCGCAGCGGCGTACCTCTTGTCAAGTTTGTTGCTGAATTTAAGGACATTGGTGGACTAAACTCAGAGCGGCGGACGTTGGAGTTTAGCGAGAAGATCGCCGATGAATACTGTCGCCCACTTGGATGCGAATTTGGTGGAATTAGTGATTCCCTCCGCAATTCATGGTTGTTAGTAACTGGAGAAGGATGGCGTGCCATCAGGCGCGAGGATGATTATCCTCTCGCTTATCCAATCGACTTAGCCCGTGACGAAGGTAGGGCGCTAATTGGACGGACTCTCTTACGCCTCGAAACCAACCTCAATAAGCCAAAGGGTATTCTGGAACCTCTTGAAACAGTCAACCCAAGTAGACTTGCAGAGCAGACTTGGCAGGATATTTGGCTAGCGTGTGGCGAGCAGCCGGAGGCGTGTCTTGCCACATTTATCGAGCTTCTAATCTTCAAATTCCTATCCGATCTTGGCGTCCTCCGTACCAACCCATCTGGAGTCGCTGTCGATTTCGAGACAGTTATACAGAAAAGCAGTGACCAGATTCTTAAATACTATTTTGAGGCTGTACGGCCTGAAATTAGACGGCTGTTTCCGGCGGGGATAGATAACACTTCTATCATTAACGGAATTGTGTTCAAGCCAAAGGCTCAAGACGAAGGCAGACTCTTTCAGCAGGTGCTTCAGAGATTCAAGGATTTCGGTTCTCTCAAGAAGATCGACCCTGAGTTCAAATCGCGCATTTTCGAGCGATTCCTAAAGAAGAGTATGTCGGTGAAAAATTGGGGCCAGTATTTCACGCCTCGTAATGTAGTAAAAGCAATGGTTGAAATGAGTGGGGTAGAATATCTTCCTCCGGGCGCTACGCTGGCCGATCCAGCAAGCGGAGTTGGCGGTTTTGTTTTAGAACCGTTGATGAACAAGCGGCCCTATGATTATCGAACGCCTGACGCAAAGGGGCTGCGTTATCTTGGCTGGGATCGTGACGATAAAACCATCATTCTTGCCAAGGCAAACATGCTCGTGCATTTGTCGGAGGCTATAGAGCAAAACCCGACGGGATCAATCCGGTATCTCGCTTCTGCGCTGAATACAACTTTCCGTTCTGTCAGCAATTCTCTAACTGGATCATTGCAAGAGGCACCCGTAGAGCAGTTCGATCTAGTAATGACGAACATACCTTACGTCACAAGAGGTACAGGCAAACAGCGTGAATTTCTGCGGTCGTTTGCAGATTATTATTCGATTCCGGGGAGTGGAGTTGAAAATCTATTTTTGCAGCTTATTATTCACGGATTGAAACCGTCTTGCCGAGCACTAATTGTTGTTCCTGATGGCCTTCTTATGCGCCACTCGGAAGATGCGCTGCGCACCCACATTCTAAGGACGTGTACACTTGAAGCGATCATATCTCTTCCGACAAACACGTTTTATTCCACTCCCAAGAAAACCTACATTCTTGTCATCCGAAAAAAACAGAAGGCAGATGACCGCTTACAGAAAGAGCCAATCTTTACTTATTTAATAAGTAATGTGGGTGAAACCTTAGACGCGAAACGGTTTATAATCGCCGAAAATGATCTCCCTGCAATGGCGGCATTGTTCAAACAGTTTCAAGGGAATCCGGGAGAATTTCAGACAACCGATCCACGCTGCAAAGTATTTCCAGCCAAAAAGTTCAAAAACGAAGAACACTGGATGGTAAATAAGTGGTGGCCCATCGAAGAGCGTGAAAGACTCGGTGATGTTGAGGCTGAATGCTTCATCGGTTCAGGCGAGCTATCGGCTCTACTTAAAGACGCTTCTGGGGCGATAGATAAACACGCGACCATCATGTTCAACATGGAACGCACAATCCCTATAGAACGAACAGTAACACTTGTGCTCTCCGATGCTCGGTATTTTCGTATGGCAATTGGTTCTCGCGTCCTTAAAGAAGATTTATTTAATGCTGTACGCGGCCCCGTGCCGCTTTACTCGGCTAATGTTGAAGTCGGGAAAGAGCATGGATGGATAGAACAATCAAATATCGTTGACTTTTCCAGGCCGTCTCTTCTGTGGAGTATAGACAGTGATTTCAATATTACTGTACGCAACATAGGTGAGGTGTTTGCTACAACAGATCATTGCGGACGATTGGAAATTCTCGATTCAAGTCTCGATCCAATTTACTGTCAAGCGGCAATCGTTTATGGATACGGTAGAACTTATGGGTTTGATCGAGTAATGCGCCCCTCTATAAAGCGCATGGCAAAGGTTACTTTGCGAGTACCTGTGAAAACCGATGGCACTTTTGATCTTGAAGCGCAGCGTGATCTTGCTAAGGAATTTGTCGCCATTCAAGAAGCTGTGCGCGTAGCAAGTGAAAGCCTCGAAACGATAAAAGAGCTAAAGCCAAGGGCTGACATTCCGAAGGATGCAGTAGACCTTGGTTTCCAACCGGGTATAGTTGTGCAGCCGCTTCACCATCATCGGCAAAGTAAAGAGGATCGAAATGACATTGAGATAGCAAAGGCAAAGCTCAAGAAGATTGCAGCCAATCCAAAGCATCTTGTATCGGGTGATGATTTGGACGCTAGATTGGAAGAGCTGCTGTCCTGAGCACCCATGTCTAAATATTGTGGTTTTGCCTACGAGTCTCGGTCATTAGAGTACCTGAAAACAGTTCCACGGAAGATACGCAAACAGATCGTGGCCAAGATTTATAAGTTGGCGGCCAATCCATACCCGTCAATGGCAAAACTGATTCACGGCATGGGGGACGGCGAAGAAAGGGTTTACAGAATACGATCCGGCGACTACCGCATTCTGTACGTTGTGCGCGGGATCATAGTCGTTGTACTTGATATAGGGCACAGGAAGGACGTGTACAGGTGACGGAGAACGCCAAGAACGAATTGCGAATGCCAGCCGATGAATTTGACCGGATCATGCGCGGGGCGCTTCAAGTCTCCCCGCCTCCGGTCAAACCGAAGGAGCGGAAGACTCGCAAAAAGGCGAAGGCGTCAATAAAACGTCGGCGAAAGTAGGCGGCGGCGCTTTGCGTCCGCTCACACTCTTAACCCTATGATCTCGGTTCTGGTGTTGTCAAGTGCATAATCGCCAAAGTATTACGGAATAAGGAGTTAGCGCAAATGGGCAGTGAAAAGTGGGAAAAAACAGCCGTCAGCCATCAGCCTTCAGGAAAACCTGGCTAGCGACCGGATGAAACAAAGCCTCGAAGACAGCAAAGGAAAAAGGGTGCGGTGAAAATTCCGCACCCTTTTTTAATCTCTATTTCTATTTTATCAATTGGGAGGGGGGTACACCGACAAGATTTACGGATTTATTTTCCGTGGCTGTGCAATGACTTAGGGGGAAAAGCGGCGAAATGGGGGGTTGACAAAATTTTGGGAAATCGAGATATCGAAGCTGGGCTGGCGGGGATCTTTTTGCTGTTTGAAAATGAGTCGCGATATTGAGAAAGACTTTTTACCACGGGGTACACGGGGTAACACGGAGGAAAGCACGGGATGCTGGCACTGGTTAGGAAGGCGGGGATGCGGCGGGGTGGAACTGGCAGCGCTGTGGGCGGAGACGGACGATTGTGGCGTTCGCGGTGAGGTGAAGGAACGGCGGTTGTGCTCAGACTTAACGAAGTCACAAGGAGTGTATTCGCCACACTATTTCCATGGCAAGTGTGTAACAATCCCGTGTTTGACGGTGATGTTAGGGAAACTCCGATTAAGTACCATCGAAAACCTTAAACCACAGGGTACACAGGGTTGCACGGAGGACCCCTGGGACTTAATCGGAACTTCCTTAGTTCGATGTGCGCGGGCTTATGGCTGAGTCTTCGAGAATCCGCGAGGCGTCACTGGGGGAAATTGCCCTGGTGTTTCTGAAGCTGGGGACGATTGCGTTTGGCGGGCCGGCGGCGCATCTAGCGATGATGGAAGAGGAATTCGTGCGGCGGCGGCAGTGGATCACGCAGGCCGAATTTCTAGACCGGCTGGCAACGGCGAATTTGATTCCAGGACCGAGTTCGACCGAGGTCGCGATTTTCGTGGGGCAATTGAAGCGCGGCTGGCGTGGGCTGATTGTGGCGGGCTGCTGCTTCATCATTCCGGCGGCTTTCATTGTGTCGGCGATGGCTTGGGCCTATGTGCGGTTTGGCGCGCTGCCGAAGGCCGCGGGCGTGCTCTGGGCAATCAAACCAGCAGTGGTTGCGATTGTGCTTCAGGCGCTCTGGAAGCTGGGACGGACGGGAGTGCGGACGGCGCCGCTGGCAGCGATTGCAGTGGTCGCAGCGGCGCTGAGCTTGGTAGAAGTCAGTCCGGTGCTGGTGCTGGTGGTTGCAGGATCGATATCGGCGGCGGCTTTGACGATGAAGAAACGGGCGGTGGATGCGGGCGGTGGGCTTCCGGCAATGGTTGGCCTGCACAAAGCGGCGAGCCTTCCGAAAGTTTTTACCGGGGCGATGGCGGTGGCGGCGGTGGGCGCGGCTTTTCCGGTTGGGCTGGGGCGGTTGTTTCTCTCGTTTCTGAAAGTTGGGTCGGTGGTATTTGGCAGCGGATATGTTTTGCTGGCGTTTCTGCAGGCTGAGTTTGTGCACCATCTGCGCTGGTTGTCGGACAAGCAATTGATCGACGCGGTCGCAGTGGGGCAGTTCACGCCTGGGCCGCTGTTCACGACGGCGACGTTTATAGGGTACGTGGTGGCGGGCTGGGCGGGCGCGGCGGTGGCGACGGTGGGGATTTTTCTGCCGGGATTCGTGCTGGTCGCAGTGAGCGGGCCGCTGATTCCGCGGCTGCGGAGATCGCGCGTGGCTGCGGCAGCGCTCGATGGCGTGGTCGCGGGCTCGCTTGCGTTAATGGCGGTGGTGACGTGGCAGTTGGGGAAGGCGGCGATTGTGGACTGGACGACGCTGGCCGTGTTCGGCGGGAGCTTGATCGCGTTGCTCGGGTTTCGAGTGAACTCGGCGTGGGTGGTTGTGGCGGCGGCGGTTGTGGGGTGGTTCGTGCGGTAATTTCGGATTCAGAATCGAGGACGACAATGAGCGACACGCGAATTCGGGCGGCGGAGCGTAAGGATCTGGCACGGATCACAGAGATTTACAACTACTACGTTCTGAATACTCCAGTGACGTTCGACGTTGAGGCTTACACGGTGGAGCGGCGGGAGGCGTGGTTCGCGCAGTTTGGCGCGACGGGACGGTATCGGCTTTTGGTCGCCGAGGAAGATGGAGTTGTGATGGGATACGCGGGAACAACACGGTTCCGTCCCAAGGCGGCGTATGAAACGACGGTGGAGACTACGATTTATTGCGCGCCGGAGGCTGTCGGGAAAGGCATGGGAAGGCGAATGTACGCAGAGTTGTTTGAACTCTTGAAGGGCGAGGACATTCATCGTTTTGTGGCGGGATACGCGTTGCCGAATGCGGCGACCGAAGCGCTCCATCGGCGGTTTGGATTCAAGGTGGTGGGTGTGTTCAGCGAGAATGGGCGGAAATTCGGGAAGTATTGGGATGTGTGCTGGACGGAGCGGACGGTGTGACAACTGGGCGGGGATATCGGTCCGCAGTGCCGGCGGAACTGGTATAGGAGATTGCCGGATGACAGTTATTTTTCGTCGTTTGTGACGGAGAGGTTAAAATGGATGATTCCGGCCGGCGGCAGGAAAACGTAGCGCGAACTGCCGGATATTCCTACATGGGAACTCACGACATTTTCGAAGAAAGGCGGGCACGGGAATCGCGTGACGGCGGCGCAGCGCCATGCGCGCAGGCGCGGCCTGGTTCGCCGGTTTACTGGCGGGTCGAGGGAAGCCTGCTGGAACTGACGACGGTCCGTCCGATCGCGTTTTTTACCTGGAACAGCCAGACGTATATTTCGCGGGCGCTGCGGCGCACGATGGTGCTGGCGATGGCGGCGCTGCGGCCGTTCTTATATGCGGCGAACCGCGTGGCGGCGACGCGAATCGTGCACGCGGTTTTGCGCGGGATCACGCGGGACCGGCTCGATCTGCTGGGCGAGGAAGAATTCGAATACAAGCTGAAGCCGCTGCTCAAGGAAGCGGGAGTGCGGCAGCTTAAGGCATTGCAGGCGACAGGCGCGGAAGTGGTGCTGGTGAGCCAGGGGCTGGAGCACATGATGCGGCCACTGGCGCGGCATCTCGGCGTGCGATGGATCATCGCGAACCGGATCGATTTTCGCGATGGAGTAGCGACGGGCAGGCTGCTGAGTCCGGTGATCCGGCCGCGAGGGCTGTTTGCGCGGATCCGCGAGGCGGGACCGGACGGGCGGCAGAGTCCGGCGCGGTGGGTACGGGCGCTGGGGTTGCGCGGTCCGAAGGCGCTAGCCTCGGCGATTGTGCCGGCGACGCGGGGAGAAGCGCCACGGGTGCGTCCGATTGTGTATTTCGACGAAACCCGTCATGCGGCGCCGTTTTCGGTGCGCCAGGCGCTGGGCGGAAAGCGAGTAATGTTGATCGGCGTTACGGGATTTATCGGCAAAGTATGGTTGGCGAACACGCTGATGGATTTGCCGGAAATTGGGAAACTCTATTTGCTGGTGCGGCGGCAGAAATCGAGTCCGGCGCAGAAGCGATTTGAAAAGACGATCGAAGGCTCGCCGGTTTTCGATCCGTTGTTTGTGAAATATGGCGACAGGCTGGGCGCGCTGCTGGCGGAAAAAGTTGAAGTGGTGGAGGGCGACGTTTCGCAGCCGGGCTTGGGGCTGGATGCGGAGAAGGCGGCGCGGCTGCGCCAGGAACTCGATCTGATCGTCAACAGCTCGGGGTTGACGGATTTCAATCCGGACTTGCGGGACGCGTTGGCGGTAAATGTGGATTCGACTTTTCACTTGATCGAATTCCTACGCGGGTCCGACCACGCGGCGCTGCTGCATCTTTCGACTTGCTATGTGGCCGGACAGCGCGATGGGCGGGTGAGTGAGCGGGTACGTCCGAATTACACGCCAACGCACTTGAAGGATTTCGACGCGGAGAAAGAGTGGTATCGCCTGCATGAACTGGTGGAGTCGGCGGAAGCGCGGGCGGAAGGGCCGGAAGTCGCCGAGGAGTTGAGGAAGCAGTCGCTGGGGAAAGAGCACGCGGCAAAAGGGTTGAGTGGGCAGGCACTGGATAATCAGGTGCGCAAGAACCGGGTGCGCTGGCTGAAAAATTATCTTACGGAAGAAGCGACGCGGCGCGCGAAGGAGTTGGGCTGGCCGAATACTTACACATTCACCAAGAGCCTGGCGGAGTCGCTAATCGCGAAATATGGCGCGGGGCTGCCGATTGCGATTGTGCGCCCGTCGATTGTCGAGACCTCGGTCGCGAAACCGTTTCGCGGATGGAATGAGGGGATCAACACTTCGGCGTCGCTGTCGTATTTGCTGGGGACGGCGTTCCGGCAACTGCCGTCGAACGAACGCAAGCGGCTTGACATTATTCCGGTGGACGCGGTGTGCGCGGGAATGACGCTGATCGGAGCGGCGCTGGTGGAGCGGCGGCACGATCCGCTGTATCAACTGGCGACGTCGGTGACGAATCCGTGCGACATGGGGCGGTCGATTGAGTTGACGAGCCTGGGGCACCGGCGGCACTATCGCGCGCAGGAGGGCCTGGAATACTGGCTGCGGTTGCGGATGGATGCGATTCCAGTGTCGAAAGAGCGTTATAACCGGATGTCGGCGCCGGCGCAAAAGGCGATTATCAGATCGATCCAGCGGGTGATGTCGCCGCTGCCGATGAAGAAGCCGCTCCAGAAAACCGAGCGCAACCTGGAGCGCGTGGAAAAATTGGTGGGACTGTTCGAGCCGTTTATTCTGCACAACGAGCACGATTTTGTCGCCGACAATGTGGAGAAGTTGTCGCAGGCGCTTACGCCGGAAGAAAGAGAAATTTTCGGTTATGACACGGCGGGGCTGGACTGGTGGGAGTATTGGATCGACATTCATATTCCGGCATTGCGGCGGTGGACGTATCCGCTGATTGAAGGGCGGGCGCTGGAGGCGCGGGCGCCGCACGTGCTGCAAATGCCGCCGCCGTCCGGCACTACGGCAACTCCAGAGAGCAAGGCGAATACGCCGGCCAAAAATAGTGGCGCGATGAAGACGGGGACGAACGGAGCAACGTGGCAATATTCCTGACCGGAGGGACCGGGTACATCGGCGCGCATGTGGCCGCGAACCTGCTGGAGCGGCACGACGCGACGTTGAATCTGCTGGTGCGGAGCCGCGATCCGCGCGACGCGGAGTTGCGGCTGTGGCAGGCCTTGCAACTGCACCTGCCGTTTCCGAAGTTCTACGAATACTTGCAGACGAAGATACGAATTTTTCGCGGCGATCTCACATCGCCGCAGTTCGGGCTGGAAACGGACGATTACTACCGGCTCGTGCACACGACCGATTCGGTGATCCACTGCGCGGCATCGCTGAACCGGAAATCGGAAAAAAGCTGCTTGAATGTGAATCTGCGCGGGACGCTCGAAGTGGTGCAACTGGCGCGGCAATCGCAGTACTATCACGGGCTGCGGCGGTTTTCGGATGTGAGCACGGTGGCGGTGGCGGGAAAACGCAGCCACGAAATGGTTGTGGAAGACCGCTCGATCGAGTGGTCGCGCTCGGACTACGATCCGTATGCGCGGACGAAAAAATTCTGCGAGCACATGGTGCGCGAGCTGCTGCCCGACGTGCCGCTGACGATTTTCCGGCCGAGCATCGTGCTGGGAGACAGCCGGTATGCGCAGACGACGCAGTTCGACATGGTGCGGTCGTTCGTGTTTCTGGCGGGATTGCGGGTGCTGCCGTTTCGTCCGCAGGACAAGATCGATATTGTGAATGTGGATTTTGTGGCGGATGCGATTTCGACTTTGCACATGAAAGAAAATCCCGCGCACGATACGTATCATCTTTCCTCGGGCAAGGGAGCGCAGACGTTCCGGGAATTGACTCGGGCGATAGCGGCGGAGCAGAACCGGCGCGGGCCGGTGTTTTTGCCGATTTTGGAAAAGCCGTTTGCTTCCATCGTTAACGCGCTGGCGAACCGCAAAGGAGCGGTGGGGCACGGCGCGGCGCTGATGAAGGTGTTTCTGCCGTATCTGACTTGGAACACAGTGTTCGACAATACGCGGGTCACGACGGAAATGGGACGGAAGCCGGCGCCGTTTTCGCAATACAGTTTTCCGCTGCTGCGGTTCAGCCGCGAGCACAATTTTGAATACGCGTATCGGCCGTGGCCGGAGAGCGCGAAAGCGGGAGGGTCCGCCGCATGATGGATTTGGTTCTGGAAGCGTGGGTATCGGGCATCATCGAGGGCAAGAAACTTCAGTGGATGATGGGCAAGGGGGAACCGTGGCAGCCGGGCGAAAAACTGAAGCTGCTGTTTGCGGGCTATAACGGGACGCGCAACACGGGAGCGGACGTAAGGGTGGAAGAAATGCTGCGGCAAATCCGGCGGATACTGGGGCCGGAGAACGTCGACCTGAGCATGATGACGTTCAATTTCGACCGGTCGCGCGGATATTTCGATGGCACGACGCAGGTGCGGCTGCCGGACATTTTCCCGCCGTTTCTGGCGAATGAAGTGCCGAAGCATCATGGAGTGGTGGCGTGCGAAGGGTCGATGTTCAAATCGAAATTCGCGAATGCGTTGGCGACGATGATGATCGGATCGCTGGGGATTGCGGCGGCGGAGAACAAGTTGTCGGTCGGCTACGGCGCCGAGGCGGGACAGATGGATCCGCTGGTGGCGAAAATGTGCGGGCGGTATTGTAAACATTCTTTAGTCATTACGCGCAACGAGGAGTCGCGGAAAATTCTGCGCGAGCTGGGCGTACCGACGGAATTGGGCACGGACACGGCGTGGACGTTTGAGCCGCTGGGCGCGGAGTATGGACAAAAGGCGCTGCGCGATGTGGGATGGGATGGGAAGACGCCGGTGCTGGCGGTGTGTCCGATCAATCCGTTTGAGTGGCCGGTGAAGGCGTCAGTGGCAAAGGCCGCGCTGCACAGCCTGACGGGCGCGTACAAAGAGAGCCATTACCGCGGGCCCTATTTTCACAGTGCGGGGCCGGAAGCGGACCGCGCCTACGAACATTATTTGAGTTCGATCGCAAATGCGGTCGCCGCATTCCGCCAAAAAAGAAATGTGTTCGTAATCATGGCTGCGAGCGAGCGTTTGGATGCGCGACCTTGCCGGCGAATCGCGGAAAAGCTGGGCGGCGTGCCGGTGATCACGTCGGACGATCACAACATGTACGAACTGGTGAGCATACTGCGGGCGTGCCGCATGATGGTGTCGTCGCGCTATCACGGGATTGTGACTTCGATGCCGGCGCTGGTGGCGTCGGCGGGGATCACGATGGATGAACGCATACGAAACTTGATGAACGAGCGCGGGCATCGGGAGCTGCTGATGAATGTGGACGATCCCGATCTGGAGGCGCGGACTTTGACGGCGCTAGAAATTTTGGAGCGCGAAGGGGAGCGGATCGCCGACGGGGTCGCACGCACGGTAGTGAAGAATTTGAAATTGATGGCACGCATGGGCGTGTATTTCGAAGAAGAAGTGCAGCGGCGGTATCCGGATTTCCCCACGCGGCGCGGAGAGTGGAGCTGGGAAGATTATCTGCCTCCAATGAGCGGAGGGCTGCGGGAGTTGGTGCAGGCGTACAGTTAATCGCGCCGAAAAGCAGGTCCTTCGCTTCGCTCAGGATGACAACCATTAAATAACGATCCAAAACGTCGATGACATTTCTTGAACAAATTTTCGCGAGTTTGGAGAGCGGCGGCGATGCCGTCGTATTGCAGGAACTGCGCGAGGGGCAGGCGACGACGCTCACGGCGCGGCAATTGCTTTCACAGGTACAAACGGCGCGGGCTTATCTGCGGCGGTTGCGGCTGAAGAAGGGCGAGCGCTGCGCGCTCTTGGCGCACAACTCGATGCAGTGGGTGGCGATGGATTTGGCCATCATGGCTGAGGGGCTGACGGTGGTGCCGCTGTATGCGCGACAGGCGCCGGCGGAACTGGTGGCGATGATGAAGGATTGCTGGCCGGCGTTCATAGCGTGCGGCGAGCAATCGCTGGCGGATGCGATCCTGGAGGCGTGGCCGGAAGCGCCGCCGTGTTTCTGCTTCGAAAATGTTTTCACGGCGGGGCGCGAAGCGGCGGACAAAGCGGTGCCTGCGGTTGCGGAACAAGATGTGGTGACGATCGTCTACACCTCGGGCACGTCGGGCGAGGCGAAGGGCGTGATGCTGAACGCAGCGAACGTCGGGCACATGCTGGGCTGCACTTCGGGGCGGCTGGACCAGCTCATGCGGACTCATCCGACAAATCCACGTCTGGGACAGGACGCGGTGTTTCATTATCTGCCGTTTAGTTTTGCGGGCTCGTGGATCCTGATGCTGACCTGCCTCGTGCGCGGCAGCAAGCTGACCTTGAACACCGACCTGGGAAAGCTGGCGGCGGAAATGCGGGCGGCCGCGCCGGATTATTTCTTGAACGTTCCCGCGCTTCTCGAACGCATGAGGCGAGCGGTCGACGAGCAACTTTGGAAGACGGGCGGATTCCCGCGGAAGGTTTACGCCAAAGCGAAGGGCGCGTGGATACGTCGGCACGAGGGCAAATCGCGCGTTGGGGACGGGATTTGGCTGGCGCTGGCGAACCGGCTGGTGTTTCCGACGATCCGAAAGAAGATGATCGGCAGCAATCTGCGCGCGCTGATTTGCGGTTCGGCGCCGCTGAATTTAGAAACGCAATTGTTCTTCATGATGCTGGGAATTCCGGTGCTCCAAGGATATGGGCTGACCGAGACGACAGGGCTTTGCACATTGGACGATCCGGACGGCGTGGTGGTGGCGGGACGCGTGGGGCCGGCAATTTCGGGCGTGGAGATGAAGATCGCGGAGAATGCGGAGATCGTGGCGCGCGGGCCGAATATTTTTCCGGGATACTGGGGCAAGCCGGAGGAGACGGCGAAAGTGCTGCGGGACGGCTGGTTTCATACCGGCGATCAGGGCGAAGTGGACGGGAACGGAAACTGGAAGATTGTGGGCCGCATCAAGAACCTGATTATTCTTGGCTCGGGACATAACATTGCACCGGAGCCGATTGAGGATAAAATTCTGCAGGAGTTGCCGGACGCGAATCAGGTGGTGCTAGTGGGCAATGGGCGCGGATATCTGGCGGCGCTGGTCACGGGCAAGGTGAGCGGCGAGAAAACGCAGGCGGCGCTGGACGTCGTGAATCCGGGGCTGCCGCATTACAAGCAGGTGCGGGCGTTTCATCTGGTGGAAGAAGCGTTCACCATCGAGAGCGGGCTGCTGACGGCGAACGGCAAGCTGAAGCGCGATTTGATTGCAGAACGGTTTCGCAAGGAAATCGACGCGATGTACGAGACATCGAAGAACCAGGCATCGGCGAACCAGGGATCGAAGAACCAGGCGGTGAAGACGGCATGAACGAATGCAAAGGGCAGACGCTTTCCTGGCAGATCGTGAATGGAGCGATTGAGCTGGCGTTGCACCGCGATCCTTGCAACGAGATCGGGTCGCTGACACTTGAAGAGTTGGAAAAATTTGCGGCTTCCCTTCCCGAGCTGGCGAAGGAAGCTCATGCGTTGATTGTGCATTCGACGTTGAAGGCTGGATTTTCGGCGGGAGCGGATTTGCGCGAATTGTTCGAGCGTTCGCAAAAGGTGGAAAAGAGCGCAGCGTTGCGCGGGGTGCGGGAATTTCTGGAACGCATTCATGCGGTGATGAACGCGCTCGATGCGGCGCCGCTGACGACGATTGCGGCGGTGCATGGGGTGACGTTTGGCGGCGGATTTGAGCTGGCGCTGGTTTGCGACATTATTGTCGCCGACCGCATGGCGCGATTTTGTTTTCCTGAATTGCGGCTGGGGCTGATTCCGGGGTTCGGTGGAATTCCGCGGCTGAAGCGGGATTTGGGCAATGCGGTGGTGCGCGATCTGCTGCTGACCGGGCGCAGCTTCAACGCGATGAAGGCGCAGCAGATTGGGCTGGTCAGCCAGATTGCGGCAGAAGGCGAGGCGTTGCGAGTGGCGCGCGCCACGGCGAGCCAAGCCGGAAAATTCGACCGGCGGACGGCGGCGGCGGCGAAGCAGTTTGTGAAACCGATTCCGTATGAAGAGTTGAAGCGGGAGATCGATATTTTCTGCGGCCTGTATTCAAGTCCAGCCGTCGAAGAAGGGCTGCGGAAGTTTGTGGAGAACGAGGGGCCGCAGCCATATTTACCCTAATTTGTAATTGGTGATTTGTAATTTGAAAGGCGCAGTGCTCATGCCGACGAACGATCGCACACTTGATGAAATTTTAAAGCTTGCGGCTTTGCATTTCAAGGTGCCGCGGGAAAAGCTTACGCCCGACGACGATTTTTTCAAGACGCTGGGCATCGACAGTTTGCAGGCGCTCGATTTACTGACGCGGATCGAGCATCACTTCTCGATTGAGTTGCCGGATTATGAACTGCAGGGCGTGTCGGATTTCCGCACGCTGGCGAACCGGATACAGGCGCGGCTGTAGAAGGGTTCCCTCAGGGACTAAAGAGGCTGCGGAAAAAGTCGAATTTCGCGCCACAGCCCCTAAAGGGGCGATTTGATTTTGAAGGACTTGCGGTATCGCTAAAGCGATACCCTGATACGAAACCGGAGTTTTTCCGCAGCCTGTAAAGCCCGAGTTTATAGGGCTCGTTATGGCCCGGCTGAAGCCGGGCCCTTTCAAAGAAACTCTGAATGCTTGATCTCCGCCAATATGCGAGTCTGGGCGCCGCGCTTAAGGATGCGCTGGATCGCTGGCCCAACGAAACCTGCCTGATTGAAGCCGACCGCGACCGCGAGAAAGTGCGGCTTACTTATTCCGACTTTAAGGAAATGGCGCGACCGCTGTGCCGCGCCTTTGAGGACGCCGATTTCAAGGCTGGAGACCGCGCGGCGATCGTGATGACGAACCAGTCGAAGTGGCTGATTTCTGCGTACGCGATTTTTTTCTGCGGCGGCGTGCTGGTCCCGCTGGATTACAAATTGACGGCGGCCGAGCATTTGCAACTGCTGGCGCATTCGAAGGCGCGGTTTTTGGTTGTCGAATATCACTTATGGCGCGCGATTACAAAGTCGCCGGAGTTCGCGAAACTCACGGCGGAGATTGTGCTGGTGACGGAAGCGCCACCGGGAGCGGATTTGCGCGGCGCGTATCGCTGGGAAGATTTCCGGCGCAAGGGTGAGCCGCAATTGGTGGCGCGGCAGCGCGAGGACACAGCTTGCATCGTGTATTCGTCGGGCACGGGCGGGCGCCCGAAGGGGTGCGTGCTGACGCACGACAGTTATCTGGAGCAGTGCACATCGCTCACGGCGTGGTATCCATTTTGGCCGGGCGTGCGCTATTTGAGTATTCTGCCCACCAATCATGCCATCGATTTCATGGTGGGATTTATTGGGCCGTTCGTGTGCGGAGCGTGCGTGGTGCATTTGCGGACGCTGCGTCCGGAATTTGTGCGCGATGCGTTTGTGCGTTATCGCATCACCTACATGGGCCTGGTGCCGATGGTGCTGAAGAACCTGGAACGCGGACTGCGCGCGAAGTTCGACGAACTGAAGCCTGGGAAGCGGAGGGTGCTGGGCTGGCTGATCGGGCTGAACAAAATACTGACGCGAACGCGCCCGCATGTGGAGTTCAGCCGCCGCCTGCTGCCACAAGTGCACAAGGCGTTTGGCGGAGAACTGCGGGCGCTGATTGTGGGCGGAGCGTTTACCGACCCTTCGACGCTGCAATTTTTCTACGATCTGGGAATTCCGGTGACTTGCGGATACGGCCTGACGGAAGCCTGCACGGCGGTGACGCTCAACGATTTGAAACCGTTTCGCGCCGATACGGTAGGCAAGCCGCTGCCCGGGACCGAGGTGAGGGTGCTGAATCCGGATGGCGACGGGATCGGGGAAGTAGCGGTGCGAAGTCGCGCGGTGATGTCACAATATCTGGACGATCCGGAGTTGACGGCGCAAACCATCGTCGAAGGCTGGCTGCTGACGGGCGATCTGGGGCGCTTTGAGGATCACGGGCACTTGCAGCTTTTCGGGCGCAAGAAAAATATGATCGTGACCGCGGGTGGAAAAAATATTTATCCCGAGGATATCGAGGCGGTGTTCGACGGTCTGCCGGTGAAGGAATACAGCGTGTTTGCGGCGAATTATTTATGGCCGCGGAAAACGCTCGTCAACGAAATGCTGGTGCTGGTGCTGCGGTTGGAGCAGAACCAGCAGTTCGACGATAAGTTGCGCGAAGAGATGGTGGCGCGAAACCGGCGGCTGGCCGACTATAAGCGGGTGGGCGGGTATTTGCTGTGGGAGAAAGATTTTCCGCGGACGGCGACGGTGAAGATCAAGCGCGGAGAATTGGCGGCGGAGATTGGAGCGGGGGCGGCGCGGGATTCGATTGTGGAGATCTAGTTCTCAGTTCCTGATTCTCAGTTCTCGGTAGAACCAGGCTAATTTTTTAAGGTCGGTCCTGTCCCCGCGGGATTCCAACTGAGAACTGGGAACTGAGAACTGTTCTTATGAACGAAACTTTTCTTGCCATTATCAATCCGGCGGCGGGGGGCGGGCGCTGCGGGGAGCGCGTGGGAGCGGCGCTTGATCGCCTGCGGGGGGCGGGGATTGCCCTGGAGACGGCGAAGACGCGCGCGGCTGGCGACGCCACTCGGATTGCGCGCGCGGCCTATGGGCGCGGCTATCGGAAGTTTCTGGCGGTGGGCGGAGACGGGACTTCGTATGAGATCGTGAACGGGCTATTTCCGGAAAGCAGGTCTCAGGAAGGCAGGTCTCAGGTCTCAGGTCTCGGGTCTCAGGAAACGTCAGGTGCGGAGGATCGGATTGCCACGCTGGGTTTTCTTCCGCTGGGAACGGGCAATTCCTTTCTGCGCGATTTCGTGGATGGAACTTCCGGCGCGGACGGGTTTGAGCACGCAATGCAGGCGCTCGAAGCGCGGCGTTCGCGGCCGTGCGACGTTATGCGGCTCGACCACAAAGACGGAGCCATCTATTACACGAACGTGCTCAGCGTCGGCTTTGCGGCGGACGTGGCGGCGCTGCGCCACCGGCGGTTTCTTAGGCTGGGGCGGTCCGGGTATCTGCTGTCGATTTTTCTTTCGCTGGCGAGGCTCAAGCGGCGGCCGTTTCCGGTGCGGGTGGAAGGGCAGCAAGAATTCGACGCGCGGCGCTGTTTGTTTCTGACGTTCAACAACAGCAAATTCACAGGCGGCACTATGATGATCGCACCCGACGCGGCGACCGACGACGGATTGATCGAGTATGTGCGGTGGGGACCGATTGGGCGAGTGGGGCTGGTCCGGAATTTATCGACGCTCTATGATGGCACGCACACGCGGCATCCGCTGGCCGAGCGGCAGGCGGCGCGGCGAGTGGAGTTTCGACTCGACGGTCCGGTGGATGTGATGGTGGACGGCGAAGTGTTGACGCTGGAGTGCCGGGCGATTGAAGTGCTGCCCTCGGCGCTGCGGGTGGTGGTGTGAAGGGCGGGCTACGAGGATTCAACAGACTTTTGTCATCCCGAGCGAAGCGAGGGATCTGCAGTCTGTGGCAAACTGCAGATCCCTCGCTTCGCTCGGGATGACAATTTATGAAAGGTATGGCTCGCCCCCAACCCGGATCCACCTATCATCACGGGCTGGCAAACAATCGTGATATAAAAACTCCATGTCGCAAGAACGCAGAGAACGGCGAAACCAAAAGCTTGGGATCAAGACATCGAAGCGGAATTGGAGACGCATTGCCCTCTATGCCGCGGCGATCGTGGCCGTATCGGGGCTGGTCTATTATCTTGTCCACCGCGCGCAGCACAAGCACGATGCGTTCGCGCGCTGTTTGACCGAGCGCGGCGTGAAGATGTACGGGGCGTGGTGGTGTCCGCATTGCATCGAGCAGAAGGAAAAGTTCGACGCGTCGTTCGAGTACGTTCCCTACGTGGAATGCGGCATCAAAGGCAACATGCACGGGCAATCGCAGGCCTGCAAAGATGCGGGCGTCAATCATTATCCCACCTGGCAGTTTCCACCCACCGGCGAACGCGTGGAACGCGTTTTTACTCTGGAAGCGTTGAGCGAGCGAACAGGGTGCGCGCTCGAGTGAGTGAAACTATCAAGCACAAATCTGCGAAGCGCGAGTTTACGAAACGGCTGATGAGCGTGGTCGCCATTCTGGCGGTATGCGGAATCGCGGTTTCGTCGGTGTCGCTGCAGCGCCATTATGCGGCGTCGAAGACGGCGTACTGCGATATTGGCGAAACCTTCAATTGCGACATCGTGAACCGCAGCGAATATTCGACCATCCTCGGCATCCCGGTGGCGCTGATTGGGATGCTTGGGTATGCAGCGCTGGCGGGCCTCGCTACGGTGTATCGCGAGCGGCGGGAGACTCCGGCCATGCTGTTCGGCGGCTCCGGCGCGGGTTTGGCGTTTGCTTTGTACCTGACCTACATTGAAGGGCGCGTGCTAGGAGTCTGGTGCATATTATGTTTGGGTTCGCTGGCGTTGATTGCGGCGGCGACGATGTTGTCGGCGGTAATCTGGTGGAAAGGCAGTCGCCAGTAGCCAGTTGCCAGTAGTCAGTTCTCAGTTCTAGACGAATATTTTTTCTGAAGGCTGATAGCTGACAGCTATTCCGCTCTATTCCGCTCTGGCGCAGAACGCGGGGGAATGGGACAATAGGCGAATGCGAAAATCTCTTACGACAGCGATTATATTGGCCACGGGAATGATGCTGGCCGGAACTGGCTATGCCCAGCAGACTCCAGCAGCAAAGACTCCGGCGGCAACGACACCAGCGGCTCCCGCAGCCACAACCCCGAAGGCGGCCACCACGGCGGCTCCGGCGTTTGCGTCGCGCAAAGAAAAGTTCAGCTACGCCCTGGGAATGAACATTGGGAAGGGTCTTGGGGACAACTTGAAAAAGCAGTCGGTGGAAGTGGACTGGGACCTGGTGTCTCAGGGAATGAAAGCCGCCGCAGCCGGCAAGGAAACGCGTCTGACCCAGGAAGAAGCGCAGGCCGTGCTAAACGAAGTGCAGACCGAACTCCGCAAACAGCAGCAGGAGAAAGCGCAACAGGCTGCCACTGCGAATAAGACCGAGGGCGAGGCTTTCCTGGCCACCAACAAAGACAAAGAAGGCGTGGTCACATTGCCCAGCGGCCTGCAATACAAGATCCTGACCGCCGGCACCGGACCAAAGCCCACGGCGACGGACTCGGTGGTGTGCAACTACCGCGGTACGCTCATCAATGGCACGGAGTTTGACAGCTCCTACAAGAAGGGGCAACCGGCGACGTTTCCGGTGAGTGGAGTCATCAAAGGGTGGACGGAAGCGCTGCAACTCATGCCGGTGGGATCGAAGTGGCAGCTCTACATTCCATCGAACCTTGCATACGGCGAGCGGGGCGCGGGCGCCGACATTGGGCCCAATGCAACCCTGATCTTTGAAATCGAGCTGTTGTCGATCAAAGAGAAGGAGAAGGACGACAAGGGCACGGAACTCAAGAACGACAAGCCCGAAGAAAAGAAGTAAGGAAACATCCGTCGAAGTGACAGAGCCGGTCTTTAATTGCGAGCCGCGTTGTACGAGGGATTTGCAGTTTTCGCGTAAGGGCGAGAAACTGCAGATCCCTCGCTTCATCACCCCAGCCAGCAAAAGCGGCTGGCTGGGGGCCCCGAACGCTTGGGATGACAATTTTTATTTCGGAATAACACTTTTAGCGAGATGGCTGGATGCGGGTCTCCCGTGGAAAACACATCACGGCCATCTCACCGCTCTACATTCCCATATACATGACGTGGACGTAGGTCCCGAGCCGTACGTTGTAGGCGAGGTACCAGCCGATGTGATCGGGGTCCTCGTAGATGACGATTTCATCCGAATCCCAAAGCCAAGCGTCGCAGAAACCAAAATCGTAGGGAGCGACGGAGAAGTAGAAACCGCCGAACCAGAAGCGACCGGGGCCACCGCCTGCGAGGCGCCACACATGGCTGCGGCCGAATCCGCCGGTGAAGCGGCCGTGTTCCCAGGGATGATCCAGATGGTAATGAGGGTCGTTGCGGCCGGTGTCGTGGCCTATCCATTTTCCATTGCTATGCACGTGCGGAGCTTCGGGATGTCCTTCCTTGTCGTTGTACTTGCGGTTTTCCGGAGCCGCGGTCGCATGGGAAGCGCTTGTTTTCGCCGGACCGTGGGCGGGAATGTTTTCGTGGCCGCCACCGACTTCGGGGCGGGCGGCGGCGCCTTCATGACCGGCGTGTTGCGCCAGCGCGAAGAGAGAAAACGCGAAACAAATTACCAGCAATCCAAACAGTTTTTTCATGGGGTTGTCACCATCCTCCGATAGTAATTAACACCGCTTCCGTTTCGATGTTGCGGCGGGTCGTCAAGATTTTAGCAGCGCAGAAGCTCGGGCTGTGGGGATTTCCTGCCCGGCTGATAGATTTCAACCCTTGGCTTTTGGCTCTTGGCTTTTAGCTATAAGCAAACCAGCCTCTACTGTTGGCGGCGCCACCCGTGCCGAATAGGAGACTCCTACGCGAGCCGTGCTGCGCACGGCTTGGACGGGCGAGGGCGTCCGTCCCCACACTAAGAAAAGTCTTAGCAGGCGAGCTGGTCGCGGGTTAGTTTCAGGCCGGTCAAGTTGCCGAGGATGGTCACGGCTATTTGTTCGGTGCGGAAAAATTCTTCCGCGGTTTGGCGAAGGTCGTCGATGGTGACGGCTTCGATGTGGGCGATGAGTTCGTCGAGGCCGTAGAAGCGGTCGTAATACATGTCCTGGCGGGCGAGGTTCGACATGCGCGCGGTCGAAGATTCGAGCGAGAGCATGAGGCTGCCTTTGAGTTGGTCTTTCGAGCGGCGCAATTCTTCTTCCGGCACGGGCGTGGTTTTCAGGTTGCGAAATTCCGCGACGACGCACTCGACGACTTTGATGGCCGACTCGCGCGAGGTGCCGGCGTAGACGCACATCGAGCCGGTGTCGCGGTAGGGATTGAGGTCGCTGTAAATGGAGTAGGCGAGACCCTGGCGCTCGCGAATGTTCTGGAACAGGCGCGAACTCATGCCGCCGCCGAGCAGCGTATTCAGGATGAAGGAAGCGTAGCGGCGTTCGTGGGCCATGGGATGCGAGGGAACGCCGATGCAGATCTGCACTTGCTCGAGCGCTTTCTTGTTGCGCAGGTTGATGCGCGAAAAAGTCTTGGGCTGGGGCGAGTGCAAGCCGTTTTCCGCCGCCTTCACGTTCTCGAAATGCCTGGCGGCGAGATCGACGAAGTTCTTGTGGTCGAGGTTGCCGGCGGCGCTGACGATGAGATTGCCGGGAGCGAAACGGTGTCCATAGAAGCGGGAGACGCCGTCGCGCTCGAATTTTTTCACCGTCTCGCGCGTGCCCAGTATCGGCAGGCCCAGGGCGTGGTTCTTCCAGAAACTTTGGGTGAAGATCTCGTGGACAAGGTATTCGGGATTGTCCTGGTCCATTTTTATTTCTTCGAGGATGACGCCGCGCTCCTTCGCGATATCGCCGGCATCGAAGATGGGATGAAGCACGAGATCGCTGAGGACATCCATGGCCAGCGGAATGTGCTCGTCGAGGACCTTGATGTTGAAGCAGATGCACTCCTTCGCGGTGAACGCGTCCATATTGCCGCCGATGGAATCGACCTGGCGGGCAATGTCCTCGGCCGAGCGCGTCTGAGTTCCCTTGAACACCATGTGTTCGACGAAGTGCGAGATGCCGTTCCATTCCGCATCTTCGTCGCGCGAGCCGGATTTGAGCCAGATGCCGATGGCGACCGAGCGGATGTGCGGCATCTGCTCGGTGATGACGGTAAGTCCGTTCGGCAGTACTTCACGACGAATGCTGCGGGTCTCTTTGACCATGGAGTTTCTTATTAGTTCCCAGCCCCTACAGGGGCAATTTATTTCGAGGCTTGCGGCACCGCTAGAGCGGATGCCCTAATACAAGTACTAGGTGAGTCGCTGCTACTATTGTCCCACAATCCGAGGCGTGGCGGCGGGAGCCAAAGTTCTACCTTATTTTTGTTTAACTTACGAGCAACTCTTGGCATCATAATTTCAGTATTATTGGAAGACGGACGAGTATGATCGTTGCTCCATCGGCACATGGAAAGTCACCCATTCAATTCGCTTTTGGGACTTAGCTTGCAAGAACTCACCGATCTTGCACTGGGCTCGGGGCAACCTGCCTATCGTGGCCAGCAACTATTTGATGCAGTGTATCGGCAAAGGATCGAACGGCTGGATCTGGTTTCAACGCTGCCGATTGAGTATCGCGCTCGTCTGGCGGAACAAGGCTGGGGGATGGGGTTTCCAACGATTGCGCGCAAATTTGTTTCCAGCGATGGCACGGCGCGGTATCTGATTGGATTCTCCGACGGCGAGACGGTGGAGACGGTTTGGATGCCGGAAGGCGATGGCGGGGAGAGCGGCGACGGTGGCGAAGTGGATGACGAGTGGCAGCCCAAATACGGAAGGAAGCGAACCAAGCGCGCTATTGCTGCCGGCGAAAAGCAGGTCCTTCGCTTCGCTCAGGATGACAAATTAAAAAAAGATGACATAGCAATTGAGCATGAAAAACAAGCTGAATTGATGCCCGGCGATGAGGTTGAGGAAGAAGCGGCTGCGGCGGGATTTCATCGTGCCACGATTTGCGTATCGAGCCAGGTGGGCTGCGCGGTCAATTGCAAGTTTTGCTTCACGGCGCTGCTCGGGGTCAAGCGGAACCTGGAGGCTGGAGAAATCGTCGGGCAGATTGCGGCGGTGCTGCGCGACCAGCAAGTCGAGCCGCCGCGGCAGCGCGTCAACATCGTGTTCATGGGCATGGGCGAACCTTTCTTGAATTATGACAACTTCATGAAATCGGTGCGGCTGCTGGTGGAGGGCGTGGGGATTCCGGAGTCGCGGATGACGGTGTCGACGGCGGGGATCGTGCCGCGGATTCATGATTTCGGGCAGGAGGCGGTGCGTCCCAGGCTGGCGATCTCGCTGAACGGATCGAACGACGCGTTGCGCAGCCAAATCATGCCGCTGAACCGGAAGTGGAATTTAGCGGAACTGATGAAGGCGGCGCGCGAGTTTCCGCTGCGCACGCGGGAGCGGATGACGTTTGAGTATGTGCTGATCGAGGGCGTGAACGACGCTCCGGAGCAGGCGCGCGAGGTGGTGGAGTTGGTGCGAGGGATGCGGGCGAGAATCAATTTGATTGCGTTGAATCCGGGGACGGAGTTGCCCTACCGGACGCCGGACGAGGAGCGAGTGGTGGCGTTCCGGCAAATATTGGTGGACGCGGGAATCCTGGCCTTCGTCCGCCGTCCGCGCGGACGCGACATTTTCGCGGCTTGCGGGCAGTTGAAGAGAGAAGGTTTCAAGGTTTCAGAGTAGCAAGGTTTCAGAGTTTCGACGTTTCAAATTTAACCCGCAACGCCAGCGGCCTTCTTTGAAATCCTGAAACCTTGAAACTTTGAAACGTTCCTGCGCTGCGCTCCGGTGCTGGCGTGCACGGTGAGTGTGGCCTTCATTTTCAGCCGGTCGGAATAGGCCAGCAGTTTTTCCACGCTCACCTTGGCGATCTTTCCTCGCGTCAGATTGCTGACCGAAGGCTGATATTCGTCGAGGATATCAACCAGTTGGCTCTGCGTGTAGCCCCGCTTTTCGATTTCCCGGAGAATCGCATCGAGCAAGGTCGCTTTGACCTTGAGCGCAGAGGCCTCGGAGTGCGACAATCCGAGATCGTCGAACACATCTCCCTTGGTGATGTGGCTTGGCTTGGTTGCGGACTTCATCTATTTTTCTCCTCCTGCAGACGTTGTTGAACCACTTTCAGGCGGGCCCGCGAGAGAGCAATATCCCGCATGTCCGTCTTTCGGCTTTCCTTCTCGAAGCAGTGCAGCACGTAGAGGATGCCGCCAATCTTGGCCAAGTAAACCACCCGGTACCAAGCCCGCTCATCCGATTCCTTGAGTTCCCAAACGCCTTTGCCGATGGATGCCATCGACCGCGTTTCACATGCTGGAAACTCGCCGTTCTGCAACCGGCGCAATGAGTAGCCGAGGCTTAGTTTCACGTCCCTTGGGAATCCGCTGAGAACTTCTTTCGAATCCCCTTCCCAATGGATCTCCGCCGGAGTGCGCCGGGCATCCTTCACAATATTGTGATTATACAACTTATACTATAACACGCAAGCTGGAATTTCCGGCATGCTATAGCGTTTACCGCGATAATGTAGTAGCCGAGTTGCCCTCGGCTGGGCGGACGAGGGCGTCCGCCCCTACGTGGTCCCTAGGCTGAAGCTACATGCCGCTGCCGGCGGCACTGCGCGAGGGCTCGGCGATTTGGGAGCGGCTTGCGGGAATGGGCGCGATGCGGAGTTCCATGCGGAACGCGGCCCTGCCGGGCGCGGGCTGCAAGAGACGGCCGCCATGTTCTTCGACGATGCGGCAGCAGGCGCTGAGCGATAGCGTCGCAGGCTTGTTTCCGCCTTCGGAGTGGAACGCCGACGGAAACGCCAACGGAGGCATGGAAGGATCGGACAAATCGCGCGCCGAGAAGTCGACCAGGACGAAGTTGCCGGCGCGGTGCGTGCGCACGAACAGGGTGGACTGGGTTTCGCGATGGAGACGGGCGCCGATTTGTCCAGCGAGGTGCATGCAGACGTGGAGGATCTGGTTGCTGTCGGCGAGCACGGGCGGTAGCGACGGAGTGAGTTCGAGGCAAATCGAACTGGCTTCGGCCTCCTGTTGGGGAGTCAGCAGGCGCGCGGCGGTTTGCAGCACGGAGTTGATGTCGATGGCGGCGAGCTTGGCCGGAGCTTGGCGGACAAAAGTAAGCAGGCTCGCAACCAGCGTGGTGGTGCGGCGGACTTGCTCGCCAATTTGCGCGGCCTGGAGTTGTTCCGCGGGCGGCAAGTTCGAGGCGCTGAGCAGATCGGAGTATCCCAGCATGGCGGTGAGCGGGTTGTTGATCTCGTGCGCGGCCCCGCCCACCAACTGGCCGAGCGACGCCAGCTTCTCGGATTGAATGAGTTTGTCCTGCACGGCCTTGAGATCGTCGAACGAGCGCCGGGACCTGGCGAGAAACAGCGCGAGCTCGGCGCGGAGCAAGCGATGGCGCCAGAAAACCACTATGCCCATCGCCGCCATGGTCAGGAGACTCACGGTAATGCGGAAAGACCCGATTGCCGGCGGAAGCGAGGGGTCGAGGGCGGAATTCATGGCGGTCCAGACCAGGCTGAACAACGCGAACATGCTGAGGCGTGTGATCCAGACACCGAGCACAGGCTGCGAGGGCTTGGAGTCGGACAGGTCGAAGCGGCGGGCGAGCAAGGGCACCGCCGCCATCCAGGCCATGGAAACGCTCAGCGGCACGTCGTAGATGCTGCCGCTGTGGTAACGCCCCTCGCCGATGGCCCAATTGGCGACATAGGAACTGGAAGCGTAGAGAGCGCTGGCACCGAGCAACTGTCCGTAAAGCTGCCGCCAGCCGCCCTGGGCCGTGTAGGCGAGGATGGCGAGCGCGGCCAGGAGCAGGAGTTTTTCGATGAGATACGCGAGGTTGAAATTGGCGAGATAAGCCACGGTATCGACCTGCTCGGCTTGCCATGGAATGACGGCGTACACATAAATGAAGACCCACCAGGTGAGCAGGAGGGTAAAGTCGAGCATGCGGATGCGTCCATCGCGCTCGCTTTCCCGCAGATGAGGCAGCACGGCGAGGGCGGCGATCATCGGCACCAGATGCAGGAACAGAGCGATATCGCCGACAAAGAGGATGGGCACGCCATGGCGCTTGACGACTTCAACGTAACTCCACATTGCCTGGTGAGTAATCCAGAAAATCATGCCCAAGCTCATGAGTATCCAAAAGAGCCGAATGTGGAAAGTGGGGCAGCGCGAGCGCCGCATATTGGGCAGGTAGACGGCGGCACCCACCAGTAGGAGCATGCACTGGATGAAGTCGCTGGCCATGGTGAGGAGGACACCTGCGGGCATGAGGAGGGACGCCGCCGTCTGGGCGAGAACCAGCGCGATCAGCAAACAGACCCAAACTTTCGTGCGTGCGGCCAAGGCAGACTGCTCCGCAATCCATTCTAGAGAGTGTTACGGACTTGAGGGAGTTACCAGAGTAACCAAAAGGATCATCCGCTCTCGGCCGTCCCTACCCCGCGTCGCTCCAACGGAACTCACAAGACAATGGAGTTTCGCCGCGATTGCCTTTAGAATTAGGCGCTCCGCTTTCGCACGAATTGGCGGACGGCAAATTGCCGATCGCATTGCCGAACAGATTGCCTGTCAAAGAGGGTCTCTTGTCCTGGATCGTACCTCGATACCGCGATCTTTGGCGCTTCCGGGCGCCGTTGAGCGCGAGTGAAATCCGGCGCACCGAGCGTTGGCTGGCGTCGGCGCGGGTGGCGCTGACTTGTGCCGCCGAGGTCACGCTTTGGATGCAGCCCGCGCACGGCTTCGTCTATTCGCGCTGGCTCTACTGGCTGCTCACCGTCTACCTCGTACATGCCGTGGTGGTCATGTTGCTGGTGCGCTTCCGCCCTCGGTCGACCATCGCTTTCCGTATCGTCGTGCACTCGGTCGACATCCTCTGGCCGGTGCTGATTTCCTTGTTCGCAACCGCCCAGCGCGGGCCGTTTTTTCTGTTCTTCGTTTTCGCGATGGCTGAGGCGGCCTATCGCTGGGGGCTGTGGGAGACGATGGGCACGGCCTGCACCGCCGTCGCCTTGCTCTGGGTCGAAGCCTTCGTCGTGCGCTCCGGCCTCGAACCCTCGGCGGACCGCTGGCTGCGCCTGGCGCATCTGCCCCGGCTCGGGGTGAGCGTCGGAGAACTCGGTCCGCAACAACTCTTCATGTTTTCCGTCTATCTGATTGTGCTGGGATTTCTGCTCGGCTCCATGTCCGAGAACCAGAAAAAAATGCGCGCCGAGCGCGCCGTCATCACCCGCGCACTCGGCGCCACGCGCGTCGAGGCCGGACTCACCGGGACCATGCAGCAGATTCTTGGCGAGGTGACGAGCATTTACGGCGCGCGCCGCGTGCTCAGCGCCTCGCAGGAAACGCACAGCTACCGCGTGTTTCTCGCCGAGGTCAAGCGTGGCGCGGAAGGCACGGAAGCGCTGCGCTGGCGCGAGGCCTTGCCGGAAAACGAAAAAGTGTATCTATTCGACTCCCCGGCCGACGCCATTTACGCGTCGCGCCACGCCCAGGGTTTTCGCTCCGTGCTGCTCGATCGCGAGGGCCGGCAGTTGCGCGATGGGAACGCGGAATTTGTCGATGCGCTGGCCCGCGTGGAAACATTCGACGCTCTGATTTCCGTGGGCCTGGCCTTCGGCGCCGAGTGGTCGGGCCGCGTGTTTCTCTTCGATCCGGAAATGATGGGCGAGCCCGAAGAAGAGTTGCGCTTTCTGCAGGAGTTCGCCCAGCAGGTGGCGCCCGCCATCTACAACGTCTACCTCATGCGACGGTTGCGCGAGCGGGCCGGGGCGCTCGAACGCTCGCGCTTCGCCCGCGCTCTTCACGATGGCGCCATCCAATCGCTGATCGGCGTGGAAATGCAGCTGGACGTGCTGCGGCGCCAGTCGGGAACGCAAGCGCCTCTCGTCAACGCCGAGCTCGGCCGCATCCAGCAACTCCTCCGCGAAGAAGTTCTGAAGTTGCGCGAACTCATGCAGACCATGAAGTCGTTCGAAGTCGATGCCGACCGCCTGCTCGGCTTCATCTCCGACACCGTCGAGCGCTTCCGCCGAGAGACGGGTATAGCGGCCGAGTTCACCAGCGAACTCGTGCGCGTCGATCTGGCCCCGCGAGTGTGCCGCGAACTGGCGCGCATTGTGCAGGAGGGCCTGGTCAACGTCCGCAAACACAGCGGGGCCCGCAACGTCCTCGTCCGTCTGGCGAAGCGCCCGGGGTACCTGCAATTGACCGTCGAGGACGACGGGAAAGGATTTTCTTTTTCCGGCAGGCTGTCGAATGCGGAACTGGAGACCAGCGGCAAGGGGCCGGTGGTGATCCGGGAGCGCGTGCGCTTGCTGGCGGGCGAACTCGCGATAGAATCTACTCCGGGCCATGGTGCGCGGCTGGAGGTGCGAATTCCTCCGGCCAGAAGGATCAATCATGGATAGGGCGATGGATCGGTCAAAAATGGATCGGCAAAATATAGACCGGTCGAAAATGAATGGGGAGAAAATGGAAGGGCCAACCGTGGACAAATCTGCCGTGGACAAACCAACAACCGACAAACGAAGTCATGCCATACGCATAGTGATTGCCGACGATCATCCCATTTTCCGCGACGGCCTGCGCCGCCTGCTCGAATCGGAAAGCGACATGAAAGTCGTGGGCGAGGCCTGCGACGGCTTCGAGGCGGTCACGCTCGCTGCCGAAATCAAGCCCGACATTCTGCTGCTCGATCTGGCCATGCCCCACCACACCGGCCTCGACGCCCTGCGCGACCTCAACGCGGCCGGCGGCGCCGCCGGCTCGGTGCGCATCATCCTGCTGACCGCCGCCGTGGAAAAAAAGCAGATGGTGGAAGCCTTGCAGTTGGGCGCCCGCGGCGTCGTGCTCAAGGATTCCGCCACGCAACTGCTGCTCAAGAGCATTCATGCGGTGATGGCCGGCGAGTACTGGGTGGGGCGCGAGAGCGTCTCGAACCTGGTGCAGTACCTGCGCGGCCTCTTGCAGAGCACGAACGAAGAAACAAAGCAGAAAAAATTCGGGCTCACGCCGCGCGAACTCGAGATTGTCTCGGCCGTGGTCGCCGGCTATGCCAACCGCGAAATCGCCGAGTATTTCAAGATCAGCGAAGATACCGTCAAGCACCACCTCAGCAATATCTTCGACAAGCTCGGCGTTTCCACCCGCCTGGAATTGGCGCTGTTCGCCGTGAACCAGGGGCTGCCGCTGAAAACGATCGTGTGATCCAGCCAGCTGCGCAAAATTTGAATATTAGGATGGGTCATTGAGCATTTCCAAGTCCCTATTGCGTTACGGAGGGTTTGTACTCTCCGTGACCACCGCCCGCATCGTGGGCACGATACTCTCGGCCGCCACCTTCCCTTTCCTGGTGCGGCGCCTCGGTGTCGATGTTTATGGGCTGTGGAGTTACGTGGTTGCGGTGTGCGCGTTCACGGGACTGCTGGCGAATCCAGGGCTGACCACTTATGCCGCGCAACAGGTAGCGGCCCGGCGCGCGGCCGCTTTTGAAACGGTTTCCGATGTCTTGGTCCTTCGCGTTCTGGCGAGTGGCGTCGCTTCGATTGCGGTCTTAGTCGTCGCGCATTTTGAAGTAAGGCAGGATGTGCGCTTCCTTATTACTTGGTTCGGAGTAACGTCGGTATTACTCGGCAGCCTGTCATTGGACTATCTCTTGTCCTCGATGGAACTGTTTCACGTGCAATCGCTGGTGTCGGTCGCGCAACAAGCCCTCTATGCCGCCGGCATTTTCACCATGGTCCGGTCTCCCAAGGACGTGATTTGGGTACCCGTCAGCATTCTGGGTTCGTCGCTCGTGACCAACATGGTTGCCTGGATATTTCTTTGGCGGGAAGGATATCGCTTCCGCTTTTCGATTGCGCCGCGGCGCTGGCGCGCCATCCTCGCACCCAGCCTGCACTATGCCGGATCTTCATTCCTTTCCACTCTCTATCATCGCTGCGGACTTCTCGCAGTGCGCTGGTATCTCGGCGAGCACGCCCTTGGTCTGTATGCCGCGGCGGCGCGCTTGGCCGATGTGCTGAAGAGCTTTCTCTCGGTTACCCAGAGCGTTCTGATGCCGCGCATGGCCTTGCGCGCGCATTCCGGCGATGGCTTTTCCCGGCTTACAAGGATCGCCGCTTCCATCCTGGTATGGTTCGGCGTTCCGTTGACGGTGGGCGGCATTGTAACTGCGCCCGTAGTGGTCCCGTGGCTGCTGGGCGCTCAGTTTCAAGGGGCGGTTCATGCTTATCAATGGGTCGCGCCCTACGTGCTCACGGCAACCTCGGCCATGTTGTTCGCGGGAACCATTCTTTACGCCATGGGCCGTCATCGCGCTTACTTGGTTTCCACGTTGGCGGGCGCGGTCGCTGCCGTGGTTCTGAGTCTCATCCTGCCGCCGCTGTTCGGGATCGCCGGCGCCTGCATCGCCTATGTGTTGGGCGAACTCGGAGTGGCGCTGTGCGCTTACCTGCTCTGCCCGCCCGAGGTGCGCGCAGCGGCGCGGACTCCTCTGCTGGGTGTTGCCGCCATCGCCAGCCTGATCATGGGAATCGCCCTGTGGTTTGCGCTTCCCAGACACTTGCCGCCGCTCGTCCTGGTCGGTCTGGGATGCGCGATCTATGCCATCAGTTGGGCCGTCATCGGCCGCCATCGCTTGAGAAGGGAGTTCGCGGGTGCCGCATGACACGCAGTGCGGAGTCCAACTGGGGTAAGAAGATGCAATCGGATCGCAAAATGGAGATCGAACCCGTGTCATCGGCGCGCTTGCTCAAAGCCGGAGTCCTGCTCTCGGGCCGCGAACAATTCAGTCCAATTTACGGCGGAGCGCTGGCGCGCTGGACCTATGAGGTCTACAGCCGCTTAAGGGATCGTGTGGACGTGACGGTCTTTGGCTATCCCACTTCCGCCGAACGTCTCTACGACCTGCCTCACCGCACCAGCGGCGTGTGGAGAGCTTGCGATCTCATCTCTACCATCCCGCTCTTGCGCCGATGGGACGAGCCACTCTGGCTGCGCGGCTTGATCCAGCGCTTGCGTCCGCTCGATGTTGTGCATATTCATAACCGTCCGCAATGGGTCCGGGAGCTGCGCGGCTTGGGATATAAGGGCGCGATTTGGCTGCACCTGCACAATAACCATCTCGGGCACTGGACCCCAGCCATGCTGGAAACGCTGGCGCCGCAAGTGGATGGGGTCGCGACTTGCAGCGCGTTTTTGCGCGGGACATTCGTTGACCGCTCGCCGGGCCTCTCGCTAAAGACCAGGATTATCTTTAACGGCGTCAATTTGAAGCTGTTTCATCCGCGCGAAGAGATTCGCGAAGCCAAAACCATCTTGTTTGCCGGACGTTTTGACGAGGAAAAGGGAGTTCTGCAACTCGTGCGCGCCTACGCTCGCCTGCTCGACCGCCATCCCGATGCCGTCTTGACGATTGCGGGAACCAGCGGTTTTGGAGTCCATCGCGAAACCGATTATGTGCGCCGCGTGCGGGACTTGGCGCAATCGCTGGTCCGCGATCGCAACGCGCAAATTCAGTTTCCGGGATATATTCATCATGACCGGGATTTACCAGCGTGCTTTCAACGCGCCACGGTCCTTGCCAGCCCTTCTTTGTTTCAGGAGCCTTTCGGCATGGTCAACGCGGAAGCCATGGCCTGCGCCACTCCGGTGGTTGGCTCCAACCGCGGTGGCATTCCGGAAGTGCTGGGTGAGACAGGCATTCTGGTGGATCCCGAAGACGTGGAGGAATTCGCAAACGCGCTCTCGAACCTGCTGGAAAGCGTGGAGCGCCGCGCCGCGCTAGGCCGCGCCGCCTTCGCGCGCTGCCGGGAAATGTTCGATTGGGACATCGTCGCCCGGCAGTGGTTCACGATGATTGAAACAGGAGCGGGACATTCGTGCTGAAGGCCGCGCAAAATTTGATTTACCCGGTCTCCAACCTTTGGAACGAGGAGTCCAACCGGAATCAGCGATTCCGTAGACTGTGTACCTTCGCCGCCTGGCAGCTATGGAAGCGGGTCGTTCGCAAACCAATTACCGTTTCGCTTTTCAATGGCCAGCGGTTTAAGGCTTATCCGGACTGCTCCGTGTCTTCTGGAATTCTGTACACGCGTATCCCTAGTAGCAGGAACATTCTCTTCCTCAGAAAGCACGTCTCGGGTGGAACGCTGATCGATGTCGGAGCCAATGTTGGCTCTGTGACTCTTCTGCTTGCCGACACGATAGAAGACGCGATACTTTTTGAGCCAAACCCGGCGGCAGCCGCGCGCGCTCGTGAGAACCTCGCCCGGAATGGGCTTGGCTTCAAGGTATACGAGTTTGCTCTTTCCGATAGCAACGGCGAGGTCCGCTTTGAGTGCCATGGGGCGGTCGATGCGGCAGGGCATGTAGTGGCCGGCGCAGCAAGCAGTCAGACTGAGGCGCGCGTGGTCCCATGCATCGCGTTCGACGAATTTTTACGCCAACATGGCGACCCCGCTCCCCCGGTTTCTTTGGTCAAAATCGATGTGGAGGGTCATGAAAACTCGGTCCTCCGCGGAATGCGGCAGTTTCTTGGCGAGAAAAGGCCACCGCTGGTAATGTTTGAATATCTAAGGAGGACAAACCTCGAAGAGACGCTCCGTATTTTCTCCGGAGTTGGATACGGTGTGTTCGAATTGGGGACGAAGGGTCCGGTCGCCGTCGCGGGTCGAGTCAAGCCCCTGCAAGACTTGTTCGCATGTCCGTTGGAGCGCATGCCTGAGATGGGCGTGGCCAGCGCAGGCTTATGAAACGCAAGACTGTGCTGCTTACGGAGATCGTCGCCCCTTACCGCATTCCCGTGTTCAATGCTCTCGCGAAGCGCGCGGAAATCGATCTGCATGTGATTTTTCTTGCCGAAACGGACCCCACGCAGCGGCAATGGCGCGTGTACAAAGATGAAATTCGCTTCTCCTACGAAGTGCTGCCCTCTTGGCGGTTCCGCGGCGGCGGTTGTCACTTGCTGTTGAATACGGGCCTGGCGGCGCGTTTGAATAACTTTTCACCAGAGGCAATCGTCTGCGGCGGATACAACTACGTTGCCTCCTGGCAAGCGCTGATGTGGGCGCGGCGCCACCAGGTGCGGTTCGTTTTGTGGTCCGAGAGCAACGCGCAAGACGCCCGCAGCCAGCGCAAGGCGGTGGAATTTCTGAAGACACAGTTTCGCAAGCGCTGCGATGGATTTGTGGTGCCAGGCCAATCCGCCGGCGAATATCTGCGCCTCCTGGGAGCTCCGGCCGAGTGCGTCTTTACAGCCCCCAACGCCGTCGATAACAATTTTTTCGCGGCCCAGACAGAGGAAGTGAGGCGCCAGCCGGAGGCATTCCGGAAAAGATACTGCCTGCCGCCGAGGTTCTTTCTTTTCGTGGGAAGGCTGGTCCCGGAAAAAGGCGTCTTCAATCTGCTCGAAGCTTATGCCAAACTAGAGAGCAACCTGCGCTCGGAGGTGGGCTTAGTGTTCGCGGGCGATGGTGTGGCAAGAGAAAAGTTGGCGCAACAGGCGAAACGCATTGCGCCGGGTTCGGTCTCCTTCCCGGGTTTCGCGCAGCGCGAAGATTTGGCCGATCTCTATGCGCTCGCGGAAGCCTTGGTTCTTCCCACGCACAGCGATCCCTGGGGTTTGGTGGTCAACGAAGCGATGGCTTGCGGACTTCCGATTATTGTGAGCGGCGTCGCCGGATGTGCGGCCGATCTGGTCGAAGATGGGTGGAATGGTTATGTTGTGCCTCCGCGAGATGCGGAGAAACTCACCGCGGCCATCGCTTCTCTGGCACGGCAACCTGAGCTCAAGCGGCAGATGAGCGCGCACAGCTCGGAACGAATCCGAAACTACTCGCCGGAAGCGTGCGCCGCTGGCCTGGCCGCGGCCGCTATCTCCGCCACTGCGGGGGCGCAATGAACTCCTTGAAACCGCTGCACTGGGCCGGCATCGCCCTGGGCTTGGTCCTGGCGCTGTATTTCGTCTATTCCCATTTGCACTACTTCGGCAACATTTCTTTCCTCGGCGGGATCTTGCTGATCGAGGTCCTCATCGCCTGCCTTTGGAATTACGAGCGGCGTTTTTTGCTGCTGCTCACCCTCGCTTTTCTTTGGGCCGGCATGCATGTCCCGCTGCAAGGCGCCTGGAGCGTCGGCCGCTGGATCGTGCTCTCCGCGGGAGCAGCCGTGGGCCTCGTGATCTGGTTGAAAACTCCGCGCGGGCCCTTCCGATCGGTGCACCTCATCGCTTTCTTTTGCATCTGCGCCGCCTTTGTCTCCGCCACCGTTTCTCCCTGGATCCAGATGGCGTCCCTCAAGGCTTTGAGTCTGTTCCTTCTTCTTACCTATTGCGTTTCGGGCGCTCGCCTGGCTGTTCTTGGCCGGGAAGACCGGTTCTTTCGCGGCCTGCTTTGGGGATGTGAGATCGCGGTTTATGTCACCGCCATCTGCTACTTCGGCCTGGGCATAGGTATTTGGGGAAACCCCAACTCCCTCGGCGCGGCCCTGAGTGTCGGAATTTTCCCAGTCCTGTTGTGGGGATGGCTCACCAGCGAGGGGCCGGTGGTCAGGCTCCGCCGCCTCGCCGCCCTGTTGCTTTGCGCGTATCTGGTCTTTTTTAGCATGGAACGCGCTGGCATGGCTGCGGCCATGGCCGTCACTCTTGTCTTTTGTCTTGGCCTGCGCCAGTACAAATTGCTGCTCAAGGCGGTGGCCCTGTCACTGTTCCTGATTGCGGTCGCCGGCATGTTCGATCCGGCAGGTCTGGATCAGCGCTTGGGCGACATGAAGGATGCCGTGCTCTACAAGGGCCACAAGGCAGGGGGGGTGCTCGGCTCCCGCCGCACTCCTTGGGAAAAAACGATTGCCTCGATCAAGGAGCATCCGTTGTTCGGAACGGGATATGGCACAGCCCCGACCGGCGAGGACCCCGGATTCGGCTTCGGAGAATTCCATTCCAGCAGCGAGACGGCCCGCGAGCACGGCAGCAGCTACATGTCCATCACAGAGTGGGTCGGCCTCCTGGGAGTGTTGCCCTTCGCCGGACTCCTGGCGGTCACGGCGTCGAACTTATGGAAAGTCTGCTCGGCAATGAGGCGCGACGCCGACCCGCGCCATTACTCTATCCCGCTCGCCATGGTGGTCTTGGCCGGTCTCGTCCACGCCGGCTTCGAAGACTGGCTTTTTGCCGTGGGTAGTTATATGTGCGTCTATTTCTGGGTTTGTGCTTTTGTGTTGGCGGACCTCGTTTGCGCCGATTCCCAGGCACGAGTTCCACTGTTCGCGCGCGCTGTGCCGCCTGGGCCCGCGGCGGCCCTCGGAGTTGCCGGGCCCGGACGATGACGCGATTATTCATCAATGGCCTGGCGGCCAGCGCCGGTGCGGGCCCAACCTACCTGCGCAATGTCGTCCCCCAACTGGCGCGCCGCCCGGATGTGCAAGCCACTGTCCTCGTCAGCGCCGCGTTGCGCGCCGAATTCCCCGAATTCCCGAATATTTCTTTTGTCCAGGCCAGCCCCAGCCTCGGCGTCTTGGCGCGCTTCCTCTTTGAACAAACGAAACTTCGCGGCTTGCTCCGCCGCAGCGGCGCGCATGTCCTCGTTTCCACCGGAAACTTCGCCCTCCGCAACTCTCCCGTGCCCCAAATCCTTCTGTCGGGAAATTCGCTCTATTTATCGGACGATTTCTACCGCGATGTGCGAAAACGGAGAGATTACTTCCTTGGCATCGACACTTTGATCAAAGGCTGGTTCGCCCGGCGCTCCGTGCACTGGGCCGACGTCACCGTCGCTCCCAGCAAGGCCTTCGCGGATGAACTCGCCCAATGGACAGGCAAAAAAATTCTCTCTCTTCACCACGGGTTCGATCGCGACTTGTTTACCAGCGACTCGACGCCCTTGCCCGGCTTCATGCAAAATCAATTGCAGGAATCGGCCGATGCGCTGAAGCTCCTGTTTGTCAGCCATTACAATTACTATCGCAATTTCGAAACGTTGCTTCGCGCGCTGCCCATTCTGCGCGACCGCTTGCCGGCGAAAAAAATAAAGCTGCTTCTGACCTGCCACTTGTCATCCTCCAGGAATCCAGGCTCGTATCGGGCCGAGAGCGCGGCTGCGCTGGTTAGCGCGCTTGGCGTTCGCGACAATCTTGTCGAACTGGGCACGGTCCCCTATCGCTCGCTGCATCGTCTCTATCGCGCCTGTGACCTCTACGTAAGCCCTGCCTATGCGGAAACCTTTGCCCATCCCCTGGTCGAAGCCATGTCCAGCGGCTTGCCGGTTGTGGCGTCCGATTTGCCCGTGCATCGCGAAATCTGCCGCGATGCGGCAGTTTACTTCCCCCGTTTTTCACCGGATGCGTTGGCGGAACGTGTGCTGCAAGTCCAACAATCGCCAGCGTTGGCGGAAACCCTCTCCCGAAACGCTCTCAACCGGGCACTAGACTTCCGCTGGGACACGCATGTGGACCGTCTGCTCGCTTTGGCGCAGGAACTTGTGCGCTCCAACCCTGGATCGGCCTGAACCTCCAGCCTTGACTTTGAGATTAGAGCTGGTTTCATAAATCGGTTTTGGGTAGGGCACGGCTTCAGCCGTACCGTTCAGGGTCTGTAAAAATGCGGGCTTTAGCCCCTGAGGGATACGCTTCCCGTACTGAAAGGCATTCATGAAACCAGCCCTAGTACCGTGACCGCGTTACGTGTAAGATTTGGCAGTCGATGCAGTTGCGTTTTGTTACTATAATGGTTTCTAAACATTTCTATATATTTCGCGATCGTCTGATAGTATAGTGATGTTGGTTGAGATTGGGAAGGAGGCAGCTTGATTCAGGGGCGCGTAACGGACGGATTACAGGCGTTGCTCGGCGCCAGTGAAAAGGAGAAGGAGGCCCGCGGCACCCGGTACACTCCGCGGGAAATCTACCATCAGCCCGCGACCTGGCGAAAGACGTACGAGATTTGCACGGAGCGGCGTCTTGACCTCATCCAGTTCCTGAGCGCGGCGGGCCTCGGTGCAGCGCAGAATCCCCCTCCTACGGTGTTTCTTGTGGGCGCGGGTACTTCCGATTACGTTGGCCAGGCGCTGACGCACTTGTTGCGCCGACTGTGGGGATGTGAAGTCTGGGCGGTTCCCAGCACCGACATTCTGACCAACCTTGAGGACTTGGTTTTCCCAGACCGTCCGTACTTGTGGGTTTCGTTTTCGCGCTCCGGAGACAGTCCCGAAGGGTTGGCCGTAATCGAAACCGCGATCGAAAGATATTCCAAAGTGCGGCACCTGCTGGTCACCTGCAACCATAAGGGCCGAATGGCTGAGGTTTGCCAGAAGACGCCCGGCCGCGCCTTTGTGCTTGCCTTGGACGACACGGCGAACGACCGCGGACTGGCCATGACCGGTTCTTACACGAACATGGTGGTTGCCGGCCATTGCCTTGCCCACGTATTTACTCCCAACGATCGCAACGATTACGAGGACACATTCTCTGTATTGCAGCAAACCGGAGAACGGTTTCTGGAAAGCGCGCAGGAGGTTGCCACCGCGATTGCCCAGGAAGATTTCTCGAGAGCGTGTTTTGTGGGTTCGGGAGCGTTGCGAGCCGTAGCCCAAGAATCCGCCCTCAAGCTGCTGGAACTGACTGCGGGCAAGATACAGACCATGTCGGAGTCCACGCTCGGGCTGCGCCATGGTCCCATGTCGGCGCTGGATGAGAATACGGTGTTCGTGAGCTTTCTGTCTAAAGATCCGCGCCGCCGGAATTATGAATTGGACTTGCTCCGTGAAGTAAATCGTAAGCGCCTCGGGAAGCTGCGCGTGGTGGTAACCCCTGATTCCACAGACCATCTTAGTCGCCTCGCCGATCATGTGCTTTCTCTGCACGCGCCGGAACTCGGCGACCAATACCGCGCCCCCGTGGACGTGATACTGGCCCAGTTACTGGGGTTGTTCTGTTCGTTGCGGCTGGGGCTCAAACCGGATTGTCCCAGCCCGAACGGCGCCATCAGCCGGGTTGTGTCCCATGTGAATATTTACTCCTGACCACGATGTTAGGGAAGCTCCGACTAAGTCGGTTCATGGAGAGTTTTGCAAGGGCATGGCTTCAGCCATGCCGTCAGAATCCGCAACACAAGCGACTTTAGAAGCCACTAAGGGCCGCGCTCTCAACCCATCCCGTCTCGCCAGCGAAGACCTAATCGGAGTATCCTTGGCGGGAAGCCAGCGTTCTTGGCGATCTGCTTCAACGGCACGGAGGGGAACAGTTTATTGGTGCGCGTATCGATCGCGCGTTTGTACAGGGGCCGTACCTGATGGCTCTCGATGCCCGCCACGGTGTAAACGTACTTTCCCGCTTCGCCGTTCAGCCGTACGTTCCGCACATGCGCGCGGTACACGCTGCCGTTGTATTCGAACTGGTGAATCTCGGTGTTGAAGGCGCTCTCCACATTGCCGATCGTGCCGTGGGCGCGGATAGTGAAGCCGATGGCGTCGGATATCCACGAGACCACCGGCAAGTCCCAGCCTCCGCTAAACACGAGGCGATGACGCAAATCGAAATCGGACGACGTGCGGAAGTAATCGGGGTGATAGTAAGGCACCTGGGAATTGCGGTTGCGGAAGCCCGAGGCGTTGTCGATATTGTGCGAATAAGTGTACGCCAGCGCGAAATAAGACCGGCCGAAAGTCTGGCTGGTGTAGGCGAGCTTGCGCAGGCTGGCTTGCAAGCTGTTGAAGTTGGCGTTCGACGCGTTGCGGAATTCCGGCATGGCCGCGAAGTTACAAGGCGTCGTGGCACTGCCGTCGCAGGGGCTTTGGCTGGTTCAGTAAGTTGGGTTCAATATCCGATTGTAAGTGCCGGGTTTGAACGGATTGATATCGGAGCCGATAGATCTGCTTGATCTCATAACGACGCTGGATGACGTGCGCCTTCGCCTTGCGGTATACCGTAACCGGGCGAAGATGCAGAATTCCATCGGCGGCGAACTTGATTTGTACGTCGCGGCCCCCTCAGAAATAAAACTTCAGCGCGAGCTGAATCTGTCTAGGATTACGCGCCGCAACGGGGTCGCCGAAGATGGACTTGCCGTTCGCGCCTGCCTCACCTAGTTCCAAGGCCGCTGGGTTGACGCTGATCGCGCCAAACGGCTCAAACAGGAAGTTCGTGTGGTTGAGCACGTTGAAGAGTTCCGCGCGGAATTCGAAATGCTTTTGTTCGCCGATCGGAAACTGTTTGACCAACGAGGTGTCCCATTCTTTGGTCCCGGGGCCTTTGATATCGTTGCGCGGGGCGTCGCCGAATGTTCCCGCGGGGATAATTCCGGGGGTGGTAGTGTTGTCCGCAAATGCACAGGTGTTGAACAGCGTTCCCGGAACGCACGGCTTGGCGTTGGGATTGCCGACCAGGGCGGGGCGCGATCCCTCCCAGCCGACGGTGCCACCGCCGTCGGCATTGGATACATTATTGACGTCAGTGGCGGTGTAGTAATTGCCGGTGGTGTCGGAAAAGACGCCGGACAGTTGCCAGTTGCCAAGAATCTGGTTCACAACACCGGAAGCGTTCTGGGCAAGCATTTTCCCGCGGCCAAAAGGCAAGTCATAGATATAGCTGAAAACCAAGCGGTGGCGCACGTCGAAGTCGGCATTTCCGTAGTTGGCGTTAGGGAAACGCTGGTCCAGAAAATCTCCGTTGTTCACCGATCCCAAGCTGGCGCTGGAAGCGTTGTCGAGGGCGTGGGCGTAGGTGTACGACAGCTGGTACTGGAGTCCGTGAGTGTAGCGTTTCTCCAGGCGGACCTGCAGCGAGTTGTAGTTCGACTGGGTATTCGAGCGGAGGGTGTCAATGTAGCCATCGAGCGCTTGATCGCAGTTGTAGAGCGCTGGGTTGCTATCGGCGATTGATGCGTTGTATGCCGCTATCGTACAAGCGGCGCCGACGGGAGCTCCGGGTGTGACCTCGTGGGCGGGGCGGCGCGGCGCCATGGGATCCGATGGGTTCGGGTCGGGAATGGCCTGGTTGCCGTTGAAGAAACCGTAGAGCTTCAATCCGCGCGAGCCTGCGTAGGAAACTTCAAGGACGGTGTCGGCGGGCAATTGGTACTCCAGACCCAAGTGCCACTGCTGGGTATAGGGCGTGACCAGATGCGGATCGAGCGAGTAGAGCGAGGGTGAGTTTGGGTCAGTGAGCGAACTGGATGGAAAACCCTGCGACAGTACGTTGAGCGGCAAGTTACTGTTGTTCGCAGACGAGATCGAGCAATCCTCCTGGCCAGACGCAGGATTTGCGGATGCCACGCTACAGGGCGCATTGAATGCCTCCGAAGCCATGAACGGAGGATTGAAGCCGGGGCTCGGGTTGGAGAACGGGCCGCTTTCCTGCCCGCCATAGAAGATACCGTAGCCGCTGCGCAGGACGAGTTTGTTGGACAATTGGTAGGCCAGTCCGATGCGGGGCGCGAAATTGTTGATGTCGGGGCTGATCAGTCCGCGCGAACCGGTTTGCTGAATGGAAAGCTCGGAGGCCAGAATAGGCGTCAATTGCGCGTCTGAGGTCGAGAATGGAACGACCAGCGAGAGCGTGCTGAAATCGAACGTGGCCTGGTTGTTGTGGGCTTCCTTGACGGTGCTGAAAAATTCGTAGCGCAGGCCCAGGTTCAAGGTGATCCGCGAAGTCGCTTTGATATCGTCGTTCAAATAGATCGAATAAATCTGCCGGCGATAGTCGATATTGGGGGTAATACTAGTGATGGCTCCGCTGCCGGGAATGCCGAGCAGAAAGCTGGCGAAAGCGTCGCCATCGCCCTGGCCGGGTCCGGCGGGATTGTCGGTGTATTGGCCGCTGAATCCCATATCTCCACGAGGTTCGGCCGGCTCCAGGATCGTGAACTGTTCGAAGCGAAGTTCGCCGCCAAACTTCGCGGCATGGCGTCCGTGGATCCAGTTCAGATTGTCGGTAACGACGTAGCTGTGTTGGTGTTCGATGGCGGGCAGGAAGGTGGAGCTGCCAATACCCGTGATGCCATCGGAAAAGGTGATCGCAGGCAGGCCACCGGAGTCATCGCTCGCTTGGTACGGAACTCCCGGAAAGGGGATGGGGAGGTCCGCCGATTCATTGATATTGTAGTTCAGATTTAAGCGGGTGGAATCGAGGTGATTGTAGCCGAAGCGTAATTCGTTGATCAGGTTGTCGCGAAACGTGTGGATCTCGCTGGCCGCCAGGCCTTGGACTGTGTTGGTGCTGTAACCGTCCGCAAAGGCGCCGCCGTCGAGCGCGTTGTTGAAGGACGAGGGCACAAAAGTAGTGTCTTTGCCATAGCTGAAGCGGGCGAAAAAATTGTCCCGGCTATTGATGGATTGATCGACGCGTACGTCGAATTTGTTTTCCGTTTCAGTCTTTTTGGGATCGATCACGTAGTTGCCAGCGAAGAGCAGATTGCTAACGGTGGCATTGGGCGCGGGAAATAAATTGGCCAGTTCCTGGCCGAGCGCATCGGTGCTGCCGGTGGGGAAGATGTTGGTCGGCACTTGGTTCGGAGCTGCGCCGCCGGCGGCGTAGCCTCCGATGGGGACGCCGCAGTATCCGTTGGGATTGAGCGAGGAGTTGTTTTGCGCCAGACGCGAGTTGAAAATTTCACCCGCGTAAGTATTGTTGCCGTTGCAATCGAGCGCGATCTGATTGGTTGGATTGCCATTCGAATCGAGAGCTGTGATTGTTTGGCTGGTGTTAAGAAGCGAGGAGAAATTTCCATTGATCCAGTCTGGCGAGGGAACCGTGGATATTTGCGGCAGTGCATGGCGCATGCGGATGCCTTCATAGTCGCCGAAAATGAACAATTTGTTTTTGACGATGGGGCCACCCAGGGTAAAACCAAACTGGTTCTGTTTGTAAGGCTGCTGAGGATCGAGCCCTTTGGGATTGGTAGTGGTAATAATGGTAGGCAGCAGAGCATTGTTGAAGTAGTCGTCGGCGTCGAATTTTTCGTTGCGCAGAAACTCCCACAGGTCGCCGTGGAGCTGGTTGGTGCCGGACTTGATGACGGCGTTCATGATGGCGCCGTTGCCGCGGCCGAATTCGGCGCTGTAGGAATTGGTTTGGACCTTAAACTCGGCAATGGCGTCCACGGAAGGCTGGATCACATAGGCGGAGCCGTTGAGGACGTCGGCCAGATTGGCATTGTTGTCGACGCCGTCGAGCAGGAAGTTGTTTTGCAGAGAGCGGGCGCCGTTGGCGCTGAAGCCGTAAGTAGTTTCGACACGCGATCCGGGTTCGGAGACGGCAATGCCGGTGCCGAGAAGAGCGAGCTGCATGAAATTGCGTCCGTTCAAGGGAAGCGCGTTGATGCTTTGACTGTTCACCACATTGCCCAGCTCGGAGGTCTCGGTATCGAGTTGTGCGTTTTCACCGGTAACGGTCACGGTATCCGTTACCATGCCAGGCTCAAGCTTCAGGTCCACACTAACGCGGTCCTGGATGTTCACTTGCACTATGCCGGACATGGCCTTCTTGAATCCCTCCTTCTCGGCGCTGACGCTGTAACGGCCGATCCGGAGCGCGTTGGCGGTATATTGTCCCTGATCGTTGGTGGAGAGGGTTAGCTGAATGCCGTGGTCGACGTCGGTCACAGTGACCTTGGCGCCCGTGACCACCGCACCGCTCGGGTCGCGTACCAGTCCTACAATGGCCCCGGCATCCTTTTGCGCCCATAACGGCGTTGCGAATCCAATAGCTGCCAGAACTAAGAGCGTCCCTAGAGTTTGTCGGGCATGGAAAAACACGGGCATGGTAAGCCTCCTGAGTTGCATCCAACCCAGCGCTGTACTCTTGCTTCGAAGTGCTGGATGGTCCATTGTGTAAATTTTCGTTCTATTACTTTTACTTCCGTTTCACGGCTCTTGTCAACTGAAATTTCTTGCTCCGCGCGAAAGCTGCCCCGCTACTCTTTGCAGGGCGGCGCGCCCTTGCCCGCGGCGTTCCACTGCTGGCGCATGAAATTGGTAAGAGCATTGCGATCGCGAAACGCTTCCGTGCCGCCTTCCTTGGTGGTGGAGTACGCTCCCGCCAGATTGGCAAAGGCCAGGCAATCCTCAAGTTTCGCCCCTTGCATTTTCTGGTGGATGAATCCGGCATCGAAACTGTCGCCAGCTCCGACGTCATCGACGAACTTCACCGCCGGAGGCGCCAGACTGCACTGTTCCTGCCCTGACCGGCAGATGGCAGCCGCGGCGCCGCGCTTCACTACCACAACCTTGGTCAGTTCCGCGAGCATGTTGATGGCTTGCGAAAGGTCGTCCGTGTGCGCCATCATCTTCGCTTCACGATCGTTCGGAAGAAAGATGTCTACATACTTGAGAACTTCCAACAGGTCCCGGCCCCACTTGTTCTCGGGGTCGTCATTGGTGTCGAGCGACGTGGATAGTCCCGCGGATTTCGCTTGCCGGAACAGGTCCAGGATTCGTGGGCGCAACGCGCGGTGCAGAAAGAACGACGAGACGTGGAGGTGCCGCGCCGACCGGACGTATTCCATGTCGATGTCGGAGTACTGCATCTCAAACATGGTGCCGGGAAACGTAAGGATGTAGCGGTGCTGCGGGTAAGGTAACACAACGGTGAGTCCCGTCGGTGTCCGCCCGGCTGCCTGTTTCACACGGCTTACGTCGACCCCGGCAGCTGTCAGCCGTTCCAGGGCCATCTTCCCCAGCGCGTCTCCGCCGGTTTTCGAGATGAACCCGACCTTGGTTCCCAGCGTCGCAAGGTTATGGGCGAATATCGCGGACGAACTCCCCAGCGTCAGCGCCAGACCGCTGGCCAATAACTCGCGATCCAGCACCAGTTCTTTGGGTAATCCGTAGAGAATCAAGTCCAGATTGATTTCGCCAACCACGCATACGTCCAGCTTCGCCATCTTTGCCCCCATTCTAAGTGCGTTTGCAATTTAAGACCCAGTAACATCTATCATGACTGGCTATCGTGAAAATCGGTTTCCACCCAATCCACATGCTGCCGCATAAGTACGCAGTACTAACTGGATATGACATCGAATCATCGACTCTGGCCGTTCCTCGATTTGTTCCGCCCTGATTGCCTCGTACTCCAGGGGCAGATACTGGCTAACGAGCGTCAACGGGAGCGACTGCTTCCTGAGATTCTCGATCAACCGTTCGATTTCTTTCTGAACCGCAGTTTCGTGCCAGTAGTACCGGCAGCGGTCGCTGTAACTGTAGGCCCGCGAGAGGCGTAGCTGGCTCTCATCCCCATGATAGTAGGAACGCCAGTAGCCGGGTTCGCGCTGCATTATCCGATCGAGCGCTCCCCTCACCTGCGACAACTTCCGGCTTTTTCTTCCAGTAAGTATCTCTCGTTCGATCGCGCTCAACGCGAACACCGCTTCCCGGAACGCGAAGGTCAACCACGGGCCCACTTTCAGTATGGCGAAGTGGTCTTCCACCATCTGAGCTAGCGCCCTGGGAGACTGATAGTCCGTGGAGTGCGCCTCGTATACCAGCGAAGGGATGCGCGGCAATCCTGCCGACAGCGAACGCGCCTTGACGCCATCGTATTCGAATACGACGTTGTCCCCAAACTCCACTCCTGGCTGCACCACCACAGCAATCACTCTTTGCCAGGCTGCGGACAAGCCTCTCTCCGCAAAGGCTGTTTGAAAGACTTGCAGAGTCTGATGGAGGCTTTCGCTTGTGGTCACGGCAGGTGGCGCGCCTGGAGCCGACTCACCCCCTGGTGCTGGCACTTCGCTCCCTATGACATACAGAGGAAGAACGGCGCCGGACGGCAAGTCTTTCACCGCCTCTTCAGCGGCTTCGCATAGTACGGCGGTACGCTGCGCGACAATGTGTTCAGGGAGGACCTTTCCGTCATCGGCACATGCCATGCTCGCATCGAGATGGATTTTCCCGTATCCGGCCAGCACACAAGCGCGGACTAACTCGCAAGCGTTTCTTAAGGCGCTGTCCGATGCTTCAGCCCTCCACGGAAATGGCCCCAGATGGTCTCCGCCCAACAGTATTCGTTCTCTGGGAAGTTCCATGCTCTGCGCCGCCGCGTGGACAAAATCGGCGAACTTACTCGGCGTCTGTCCGCTGTAACCACCCAGTTGATTGACCTGGCTGGATGTAGACTCCACGTGCAGAACAGAATCGTCTTCCTTGGCCTGCTGGATGGCCGCGTCGATGACCCAGGGATGCGCGGAGCAGACCGCATAGACGCCGCCTTTTCCTGAGCGGCGATTTCGGATCAATACATCCTGAAGGCTGGCGCTGGCGTTGCGGCCGTGCTGCTGAACCACTGCGTTCAAACCGGTCTCCTCCAAAAGGCCCCGCTCAAAGTACATGGAAGCCGATCTGCATATTACGATTTTTTACGAACAACTTCAATATGTATCGTATGCGCCGAGAAAACAGGTGCTGCCGTGGACCCAACCACTGCCTCGTGCTGGTCTCCACGAACACCCCATTTGTCCATGCGTTGCAGTGGACACCGTCGCATTGCCGGCTGCCGCTCCCGTCGCATCGGAAACAACCCCTAGCAACTGCGCCCGGCATGGTCCCTGGCCCCAAACCGGCAGCGCCAAACCCAAGATCGCGGCCAACGAAACAGCATGGGGAAAAGCCAACGACGACGAACCGGCAAATTCTCGGCGCCTTGAACTCGTATGGAAAGCCTCGGGTAAGGATCAAAGCATGCAATATTCGTATACTTGTGTATACTATCTTTATCTTTCGTTTATACAGCTTTGTCAAGCGTAAAATACAGCTCATGCCTTCGCTCCAGGCTCCAGCTTCCCAAATGTGAGGTCTCGACACTGCGGTCCCGACAAATCACGACCCCAAGAGAAACTTCACTCTCAGAACTTGTCCAAAAACTCACGCTTTGAAGGGGATGGGCTTCAGCCCGTCCGTTAAGGCTACAAAACGACGCGGCTTCCAGCCGCTGAGGGAATGGGTTCGCAAGTCGTGCCGCCCCTCGGGGGCTGAAGCCCCTATCATTTTGCATTCGTACGTACGGGCTGAAGCCCGTACCTTTCAAAACCCAACAGTTTGTGGACAGGTTCTCACCGGTAAAATCCATCAATCATAATCGCGCGATTGTCTCTTGACAATTTCCAGCAATAGGAAGTAAAACGAATAGAATCGCAATACATCACAATCTATTGCATCTACTCAAGATCATCCTGACGTGGACAGGTGGCAGCGTGAGAAACCAATCCGATCGAGACGTAAGATCCCAGTCAAAGCCAGAGCCAGAGAATGCCCGATGGCGCGGTTCGACGATGGGCCGCATGCGGGCCATCTCACAAACCTGCTGTGTTTTGCTTGCCCTTGTGCTGCCCGGCTGGAATTCCATGCAAAATAATTCGGGCCCAGGATCTCTTCCTGCCGCCGGGCCCAACATCGCAACCGGTCTTCAGATCCAAAGTTCGGTCTTGCGAATCGAATTCGACCGCAACCTGCGCAGCCAGGTCTCCGCGTTGTTCGGCCCCAGCCCACAACTCCTGGCTCCGTTTTCCGCATCGGAAACGGTCGCCGGCGTTCGCACCTGGAGCGACTTCGCCTTAAGCGCAAGCCACCGCGAGCCTGTGTCGGACGCTTTTGGCGCGGGCGAACGGCTCTCGCTGACGGGCAAGTCCGGCGACTTGCGCAAGGACGTTTCCGTCACCATCTATGCCGATTTCCCATCCTTCGCCATCTTTGACGTTACCTACAAGAACGAAGGTACTACTCGGCTCGCAATTCGCGGTTGGGCCAACCATCAATATGTGCTGAGTTCTATCCCGACGGCACACGGCCCCTCATTCTGGTCCTACCAAAGTGGCTCCTACGAGAAGCGCCCGGATTGGGTGCTTCCCTTGCGCGCCGGATTCAAGCAGGAAAATTATCTCGGCATGAATGCTAGCGACTACGGCGGAGGCACTCCCATTGTCGATGTATGGCGCAAAGACATTGGTCTCGCGGTGGGCCACGTCGAACCTGGGCCGCGGCTCATATCGCTTCCCGTTTCCATGCCCGACGCGCAGCACGCTCGCGTGGCCGTGCGCTCGGCCAAGATGCAAACGCTGGAGCCGGGCGAGAGCTTCCATACTCTCCGCACCTTTGTCTCCGTGCATCAGGGGGACTACTTTCGCACTCTCGTCGAATATCGCCGCCTCATGATGCGGCAGGGATTTCAAATGGCGACGGCGCCCGACAGCGCCTTTGGCCCCATTTGGTGCGCCTGGGGCTATGGCCGTTCAGTGCAACTCAAGCAGGTCTACGATACGCTTCCCACTGTCAAGAAAATGGGTTTCTCCTGGGTCACGCTCGACGATGGCTGGCAGAACAACTATGGCGATTGGGGACTCGACCCCAAAAAATTTCCCAATGGCGACGCGGACATGAAGGCCCTGGTCGATCGCATCCACGCCGAGGGTTTCAAAGCGCAGCTATGGTGGGCGCCCTTGAGCGCCGTTTCGAAGTCGCAGCTTCTCAAAGATCACTCCGACTTCCTTCTGCTGAATCGCGATGGATCGAAGCGAAAGATTTCCTGGTGGAATTCGTTTTATCTGTGTCCTGCCGAAAAAGGCGTGATGGAATACCACAAGGCGCTGGTTCGCAAGTTTCTCGGGGAGTGGGGATTCGACGGCCTCAAGCTGGATGGTCAATACATGAACGCTGCGCCCTCCTGCTACAATCCCGCGCACCATCATCAACGCCCAGAGGAGTCGGTGGAAGCGATACCCGATTTTTTCAAGGAGATTTACGAAACCGCCCGCAGCGTGAAACCGGATGCCCTGGTCGAGTTTTGCCCGTGCGGCACGACATTTTCGTTTTTCACCATGCCACATTTCAATATGTCCGTGGCCTCCGATCCGGAAAGTTCGTTCCAGGTCCGCTCCAAGGGCAAAACTTTGAAAGCGCTCATGGGCGACAACGTTCCCTATTTTGGCGACCACGTCGAGTTGAGCGACGAAGCCATCGACTTCGCTTCCACCGTGGGAGTGGGCGGAGTCGTGGGCACGCAGTTCGTGCTCCCGAATCTCGTCAAGAAGCACGGCAAGTTCGACCTGACCCCGCAGCGGCAAAAAATCTTTGAGGAGTGGCTGCATATCTACAAAGACAAAATGCTGTCGCACGGCGAATATCTCGGTGATCTTTACGACATCGGTTTCGATCGCCCCGAGGCCCACGTTATCCGTAAGGACCAGAAAATGTATTATGCCTTCTTCGCCCGCCATTGGAGCGGGCCGATTGAGTTGCGCGGCTTGCAGGACCGCTCTTATCGCATCGTCGATTATGTGAACAACCAGGATCTCGGCAGCGTACACGGTCCTCAGGCCACAATTTCCGCGGAGTTCGACAAACATCTGCTGATCGAGGCCCGGCCCGAATAGCGCAGACTAGAGTGGAACCACATCCCACGAACGCAAGCGGCCGCTTGCGCAAGCAGTCCCTTGCGAACTAAGTCGGAACTTTTTGCTAGACAGCAGGAGGCCATGCGGGATAAAAGAGAAGTGCCCGAGAGTTACTTCACGAGAGGGCGCGTGGTGCAGCGGTGCAATATTTCTAAATGCTAAGC
>Ga0326727_10002595_pt1 | contig 60845 bp, 53 predicted proteins | sample MB2enrmetagenome_FD_207643 | JGI IMG/M metagenome (GOLD analysis project Ga0326727, IMG submission 207643) | Lab enriched peat soil microbial communities from McLean, Ithaca, NY, United States - MB29MY | ecosystem: Environmental > Terrestrial > Soil > Wetlands > Peat | place: USA: New York...
GATGCTTATGTTGTTTTTGTGAAAAGTTCGATGGTTCACGCGTTCTTTTCGGAAATTATTTCGTAACGCCCTTGACAATCCTCATAGCAGGCGCTCTGGCTGCCGCGCCGGGCAGCGTGGCGATGCTGGCGCATCGCCGGACTGCTTTCCGGCCTGTGTCAGCTCGCGGGCGCTTTCGGTTTCAGGCTGTCATTGAATTCTTTGGCTTCTTCTGGACTCATCATCGCCACTTTGGCAATGCGTGGTCCGCGCGAGGCGAAGGCAGAATTTTCTTTGGGCGGCGTGACATCGCTTGTGATCGCCGTTGCCGGCGGCGTGGCCGGCGCGGGTTGTGCGGCCACGGCGGGCGCACTTGGCGGCGTGGCCGGGATATTTGCCACTGGCGCAACTTTCGCCCGTTTCCGCCGTTTGCGCTTTTTGCCGCCTTCCAGGACGATGCGGCCGTATTCGGCCACACGCGCCCGGCTGGTCTTTACCCCATGCTGTTGCAGCAAATCCGCAATGGACGCATAGGACAAGCTTCGCTTACGCAATTCCACGATGGAATCATGGACGGGTTTCAAACCGTTGAATGGGACGCGATGCGGAACAGGCCGGAACTCTTGAACTGCCTTGCGGAGCGATTCAAGATCGGGCGTTGGTGTGCTTGGTGTGTTCATAATTTTTGAATGTCATGGTTGAGATTTGCGGCGAGTCGTCTCGCAAGTTTCCGGCGCGGACATGGCGCGGACAAGTCGGGAGCAAGGCAAGTTGTCTTGCAAATCATCCGCCCGGCCATCCGACGGCATTGCGGTTGCCACTGCCCGGCCATTGCCGGGACGTTGCGCGGATATTCCGCCGGATGTCTTGCCGGATGTTGCGCGGCCATCGCGTGACCGTCTCGCGGGACTCCGCGCAGTTTTCGGCGAGCCGTAAAAACCTTGTTTTGACAAGGGGTAAGGCTTCCCTCGTATAAAATGACCATTCGTTGACGTGCTCTTGCAATGCTCTTTGAAAATGGTTGCACCAGATTTTTCGCGCTTCGTGAACCTGACTGTGCAATTTGGTGGTGCAATTCGTGACGTGAATTTGATGCGTGTTGGCGTTTGCCATTTTCCGAATACGTTGGCCACGGATTGATGGTTGCAGGTGAAAAGTTCTCATGGTCAGTCCGTGGTTTCGTCCTCATCGTTCCATGTCTGCTCCGCTTCAACATCAATGATTGGCGATGCGGATTGGCTCGGCGGTTGCGGCATGACGATGATGCAGGGAATGACCGTTGTGGAGTTCCCATGCGGCTGTTTCCGTCGCAGGCCGCCGCTCAATATCCAGCCGATGGCCAGCAGTGCCAGCCAGACAAAGCCCAGGTAAAGATAAACGCCGTCGTTTTCAATCAGGGCGTTCAGCGCGTTGAAAATGGGATTGAGCAGTTTGAGCAATTCAGCGGGATTCGAGTTCATGGTTCGTTCTCCGTTTTGGGTTTGTCAGTCTCATGCCCAAATCGCCGCCGTGCCAGTTGCCAGCCTCGCCAGCACGTTTTTCCAAAGCGGCGATCTTCCGAATGCGGCCAGCCCAAATCCCCGGCCTGCAAGCGCGTTAAATTCGATTTCGCCGCGCTCGTGTTCCATGTCAGGTTAGAATTCATGGTGGAAAGTTCGTTGAAAAAATCACTCCGCCGTCTTGACGATGGCGAGGATTGCCGCCTTGAGTGAGGCAGGAAGTTTTTCCCAAGCTGTGACTACTTGGGACAGTTCAGGGCTTAACTGGACTGAAGTTTGTGAGTCCCTTTGTGAGTCACCGTCAGAATTCCCTTGTAAAGACTGGCGGAGAGAGGGGGATTCGAACCCCCGATACGGCTTTTGACCGTATAACGGTTTAGCAAACCGCCGCCTTCAGCCACTCGGCCATCTCTCCACTCAAATCTCAATTCCATTGTCGAAATCAGTCTGGCATTTACGTTCGCAGAGTCAAGTTCGGAGCCTCGATTATATTCCCAATCCGCAACTGCGGGATTATGGGCAAGGAACGTTATTGCAGCCACGGCGGGTTGTGGCTATAATGGGCGACCGTATTTGGACGAACCAGTCACGGCAGACAGATTCAACAAGATGTAACGAAAGTGTGATATGGAAAAAAAACGATTCATCGAGAAGGATCCCCAATTGAAAAAGGACGATTTGATTGTCATTACCGGTGCCGGGGGATTCATCGGCGGTAACCTGGCCCAGTTCTACAAAAAAAAGGGTTTTACCCGCATCCGGGCCGTGGACAAGAAACCACTTTATGAATGGTATCTGAAGGTACCGGGCGTGGAGTCGCTTTGCCTCGATGTCAGCCAGGAAGAAAACTGCAAGCGCGCTTGCGAAGGTGCCGTCGAGGTTTACCAGCTTGCCGCCGATATGGGGGGCATGGGCTTCATCGAGCGTTTCCGCGTGGAATGCCTGCGTAGCATCCTCATCAACACCCACATGATTGAGGCCGCCTATCGCGCCGGCGTCCGCCGTTACTTTTATTCCTCGTCGGCCTGCGCCTACAATACGTTGTTGCAACAGGACCCTAACGTTCGCGCGCTGAAGGAATCCGACGCCTACCCCGCCATGGCCGAACGCGGTTACGGCTGGGAAAAACTCATCTCCGAAATGTTCTGCCAGGAATACTGGGCCGAGCGCGGGATGAAGACATTCATCGCCCGCTTCCACAATGTTTATGGTCCGAACGGCACCTGGGATGGCGGCCGGGAAAAGGCGCCTGCCGCCCTCTGCCGCAAGGTCATTGAGGCCATCGACAAAAAAGACATGAACATCACCATCTGGGGCGACGGCACCCCCACGCGCAGTTTCATGTACATTGACGATTGCGTAAAGGGCATCGACATGATCACGCATTGCGACGATTTGATTGCCACCCCCATCAATCTTGGCACCAGTGAACTCGTTTCCGTCAACGAGTTGCTGTCAAAGATTGAGAAAATCGCGGGCGTGAAACTCAAACGGCACTACGACCTGACCGCGCCCCGTGGCGTGGCCGGACGCAACAGCGACAATACCTTCATCAAGAAAATGCTCAATTGGGAGCCGAATACCCCGCTCGACAAGGGCCTGGCTGTTACTTATCAGTGGATCAAAGAACAATATCATAACCGGAAAAAGGGCAAACGCGTGGTGGAATGATAACGTGGTTCCGGAACATGAGGCGAAATGGAAGTTTCACCGCCGTCCACCGGGAAATCGGCGCTCCCGGCCGCAATTGATTTCCGGGCGGGAAGTCAGACTGTAAGGTTTCGCCCAGGCGGTGATTTCAAGCTTGTGTTTTTTCAGCCCTGACGAAAAACTGTTTGCTTACTATGGAATTACAAGACGCACCGGCGGCTTATTTCTACAAATTGTGGCCCAAGATTGAGGCCAACTGGATTCGGATTGCCTGGGGTTGCGGCATCGTTGTCGCGATCGCCGTGATAATCTCGTACTATTCATGGCAGCGGGACCAAAAAGAAATCGCGGCGGGCGAGGCGCTGACCCAAACAATGATGTCTATGCCGCGCAATGTCACTGCCAGCCAGGAGGTGGACCTATACTTGAAAATATTCACGGAATATCCCGGCACTTCCGGCGGACAGCGGGCATTATTGCAAGCAGCCGCAGTATTATTCGCGGTGCAAAAATATCCGGAAGCTCAGGAGCAGTTTCAAACGTTTCTCAATGCCTACCCCAGCAGCTTTTTTACCCCCCAGGCAGCACTGGGAGTGGCAACCAGTCTGGACGCCCAAGGCAAGATTGATTTGGCCGCCAGCGCTTACCAACGAATCATTAACAGCTATCCCGACACGGTGGCGGCGGATTCCGCCCGATTTGCCCTGGCGCAAATTGACGAACGCCAGGGTAAACTGACCGCAGCAGCGGACCTTTACGATGCCGTCGCGCGCAACAATTTCAGCGGCTCGCTGGGGGCGGAAGCCAGCCTGCGCCTGATGGCTTTTAAAACAAAACCATCTTCGCCTATTCCTTCAACCGCGCCGCTCGCGCCAGCCGGACAAACTCACTGAGCGATCAAACCTGCTTCGGCGGGAAGTTGGGTGATGTGTGATGAGGTATCGGAATAATGGAACAAAATAAAAAGCCCACGTTCCCTCTCCCAGCTGTTCCCTCATCCCGCCCCATTGAAGTCGCCGCTGCCCTCATCTTTCGCCGCGGCAAATTACTTATCACCCGCCGCCATTCCGATGCCCATCTGGGCGGATTGTGGGAATTTCCCGGCGGCAAGCGCGAAGCCGGCGAAACCTTTAAACAGTGCCTGAAACGTGAAATCCGCGAGGAACTCGGCATCGAAATCACCGTTGGCAAATTATACGAATCCGTCGTCCATACCTATCCAGAGAATACCGTCCATCTGAAATTTTTCCTCTGCCGTTTGGAACGCGGCGAGCCGCAGCCGCTCGGCTGCGAAGACCTGAAATGGACAGGCAGATTGGAACTCAAAAATTACGAATTTCCCGCCGCAGACACCCGGCTCCTGAAAAATCTGCAAGACTCTCTGAAATTGTGGAGTTGAAATCGTACGCCGGTGCTTTTCCGACAACTCGCTTCCATTCCCCAATAAGGTCAACGGACGAGAATGCGGAGAGCGCGGATTTGATTTCTTCTCTTGCATCGTCCAGCCGCCGCCCTTTATTTCCGCCCGTCAAATCTTTCCGTAAGTCTCTTCGATGATCTGGCGGAAGTTGTCTTCGCCGACGTTGATGATGCCCATTTCACGCTTGGCGTTCTCCGGGGAGTCGCTCGCGTGGGCGGCATTGACCATGATGGTCGAGCCGAATTCGCGGCGGATGGAGCCGGGCGGCGCCTTGGAGGGATCGGTCGGCCCCAGGACGTCACGGATTTTGGACACGGCATTCACACCTTCGTAAACCAGCGCGATGCATTTTTCTGTACCGGGCTTCCCCCAGTCCGCTTCCGGCAATTCTCCCGGTGCGTGGCCGGACATGAAACGGACGATATTGTCGAATTGATTGTCACCGAAAGTCGGGCAAAGGATTTCGCCCAGTTTCATTTCCTCGGCGGCGGGAATTTTGAAGCCGAATTCCTTTTCCAGCACGGCCTTGGTTTTGGCCCCGACCATGTCTTTGAGCTTGGTGCGGAGCACTTCACGAACCGGACCGTAAAATTCCATCGCCTGCGTGACGCTCATGCGATGCACCTTGGCGCCCACAATGAACAGACCAGTGCGCGAGAAAAAGTCAATCACGTTACCGGGCCGGCCGGTCGGAAAACGGAAATTGTCCGGTTTGATAAGCACGAGGGTGCGTTGACCCGAGTCGCCCGGCTGATACGCAATGACGTTTTCCAGCACGCCGCCGTCCTTATCGGAAAATCGCGCCCATAATTTGAGTTTTTCCTCGGCCTCTTCCGGCCGGGGCGCCGCCAGTACTGCCGGTTCGAAGTAACGAACCTGTCCGCTGTCATCCGTGATAAAGTCACCGTAAGTGTCACGGATGGTTTCCCCCACCCGGCGTTCGGGGCTGAGGTTGCCGACAACGGAGCGAACTTTACGCACGGCATCTTCGCCCCGGAACAGGAGCATCATCACGCGCCGACGTCGGCCGGTTTTGGGGTCAGGTGAAAAATTTTGGATGACGTACTGGCAGAGCAGTTCCTGAATCCGACGATCCTGCGGGTCGTAGGCGGAGACGATGTTTTCGGCGTATTGTTTGGCCAGATCGGTGCTTGGCGCAAACATGCGCATGGCCACCAAGTCCAAACCCGTCCGCGAAATGAGTCGGCTTAAAATTCCCCCGGTACGCGATTTGTAAAGTGAGTAGGGGGTGATGATGACATACGCGAGTTGTTGCGGCATAATCAGTTGGGGGCAGGCGTGTTGGCCGGGGTCGCACTGGTGGCGGCTTTGCCTCCCAAAATCTTGAACATCACCGTGCCACAGGTCGGACATTTCCCTTTGATCGCCTTGCGCCCGTTTTTCATCGTCTCTTCAACGCCATTGGCGATCTCTTTCTTGGCTTTGCATTTGACGCAATATCCTTCGGCCATAAAAATTTTTACCGTCCGCGCTTCATGCCCGAACGGTGTAATAGCTTACCGGTGGCTGTCTAGCCGCGTCAACTGGTAAAAGACGTGCGTCTAACCATTTTAAAATAAACATGTTATCGACCAATGAAGCCTCAAATCGGCGGCGGTTGCCGAAGCGCCGTTTTAAGTATTTTGCCCATGGTATTTCGGGGCATGACCGGCAAAAAAACCACCTTTTTGGGCACTTTATAGTCGGCCAATTTGTCGCGGACGAACTGTAGGAGCGCCTTTTCCTCCACTGTCTGGCCTTCTGACGTGGTAATGAATGCCACCGGAAGTTCACCTTTGCGCGCATCCGGCACCCCCACCACCGCTGACTCTTTAACACCGGGGAATTGGCCGAGAATCTCTTCGATTTCGCGAGGATATACGTTAATGCCGTTAACCAACAGCATGTCCTTTTTCCGGTCGGTGATGAAATAATAGCCGTCGGCGTCGCGATAGCCGACATCGCCGGTCAACAGCCAGCCGTTACGGAGAGCTTTGGCTGTTTCCTCCGGATTGTTCCAGTAGCCCAGCATCACATTGCCGCCGCGCACGCAGATTTCACCCACCTCGCCTACCCCAAGCATCTTCCCGGAATCATCCTGCACGCTCACTTCCACGTTCGTAATCGGCCGACCGATTGAGCCCGGTTTACGCTCGCCGAAAACCGGATTCAGCGTCACCACCGGGCTGGCTTCGCTCAAACCGTAGCCTTCAATCAACGGAATCCCGAATTTCGCCTCAAAATCTTTCAACACCTGCACCGGTAACGGCGCCGAGCCGCTGACACAAATCCGGAAAGGCAGCTTCACTTGCCCCGGTAAACCTGCCAGCGCGCGGAAAAACGGCGGGATGGCCGGTAGAATCGTCGCCTGCCGCGCGCATACCTCCTGCAATATCTGCCGCGGCTGGTTCAACGATTTTACCAGCACCATCGTCCCGCCCACCAGCAGCGTCAGGAAGAGTCCCACCGTCAGGACATAACTGTGAAACAACGGCAGCAGGACCGCCATCCGGTCCGCCTGCACTGTCTCCAGCACAATCCGACAGCTCTCGACGTTGTGCAACAGGTTGCCATGCGACAGCATCGCTCCCTTGGGCCGGCCCGTCGTGCCCGACGTATAAATAATCACCGCCAGATCCTTCTCAGAACGCGAAGCCGGCGGCTGGAGGACGGAAACCGGCAGCGTGGCAAAGTCTTCCACTGTGAAAATTTTGAGTTGCGGGCGGGCGGCCTGGAGTGCGGGAGCGTGGACGGCCATTTCTTCTTCGGTAATGAGCACGTCAATGCCGGCGTCTTTCAAAATGTAATTCACCTCGTCCGGCTTAAGGAAATTGTTGACGGGAATGAGCACCGCCCCCGCGCCGAGAACGCCGAAGACCGCCGGGATGAATTCCGGACGGTTTTTGAGCCAGAGCCCCACGCGGTCACCGGGTTTGACACTGAATTTACCTGTCAACGCCGCCGCCACGGCACCCGATTGCGCGGCCAGCGCGGCGTAGGAAAATTCGTTTTCGCCCCAGTACAAGGCGATTTTATCCGGCTGCTTTTTAACCGAGTCGGCAAACGCCGTGACCAGATTCATAATACCGAACATTACGAAAAATGTTCAGCAGCCCGCAAGCAGTCGTTACGCTTTGGTAGTTGATGGCCCGGCAGATTCCATCACGCAAAATTCACGTAGACAGCGAATGATTCCACCTGTTCTCTCAGGAGGACACCGGGGTGAGGATGGCTTTTCACCTAAACTATCTTACCTTCCTCAACAAATTATTGAGCAGGTTTCCTACCTGACTTGCGGCATTGGTGGTGGTGTTCAAAATGCCGCCACCGAGAGATTTCACCGTCATACTGCCCAACACCATTTTATCGATGTCCGTCTTCGGATTGCCAATCGTGCCGGTCATCGTCAGAAACTGCGGCAACTGGACATAGGCGCCGTTGGCCGCCGTGTTGCCCTGGGCAAGATTGAGTTGGCTGGCAATGGGCTGGCTCACCGATACGGCAATGGGAACGTTGATGGCGGAATTGGTGAATACCCTGGCCAACGCAATAGTTCCCCGTCCGTCCGCCTTGAAAGCCGTGCTTTGCACCGAGGCCGAATTCAAATCAATTCTCCCGCCACCCGCACTACCTTGAAGGTTGATGATCTCAATCGGCGACTGGCGCAAGGTGTCCATCAACCCGCCGCCACGACCGGTGGCCATGTTCAGCCAGGAAACCAGCGCACTCTCGGGATTGCTCAGGAGTTGCGGAATGGTGGCAACGACATTAATCAGCGTCTTGAGGATGGCACTGTGCGCGTCGGCTACGGACAGGTTCAGGTTGGTGACCCCGCCGGCAAATTGTCCCGTGAGGCTCCGCTGCAAACCGGCGCCGGTCATCCCCGCGCCACTGAATTGGACACGCGCCGTCAGCATCCCGCCCATCTGGCCCTTGCGTTCGGGAGCAAAGGTATCCATCAACGGCGCAAACGGAACCTGGTTGCCATTCAGGACAAAATTGTACCGGTACCCCGGCACGCCCAGGTTCAAATCCAGGACGGCGGTCACCGGCGCGCCGTTGAGGGCCAACTGGAAGGGATTTACCGTCACGTGCCCGCCGTCCACGACCACCTTCGTCTGCCAGCGGGTGATTTCAAGTTCGCGCAGATACAAACGGCCGATGTCGGCTGTCATGGTAAAATTTTTCAGGGGAAAAATTTTTGCCGGTGGTTCCTGTCCGGTGCCGGGGGACTCCTCTCCGGCAGGTGACACAGTCGTTTCTTTATTGCCACTTTTCTGGCCGCCCACAAACAAATCGTAATAACTGGTCACGTCCAGTGAATCGGCAGCGAGTTTGAGATTTCCATGGATGGCGTTCGGTTCCGAATAATCCACCTGGCCCTGGAGATCGAGCCGGTTTTGCGCCCGTTTGGTGGGCGTGAGCGCGATTTGAAATTGCCGGATGTCCGCCGATTGCTTTTTCACCGTGGTGTCAATTTCCAGCCGGGCTTCCAGCGGCGTAGCGGGAAACCGGCGCTGCGGATCGCTCACGACCAGATTCGCCACCTGTAGCGAGGCTTTGATGGCGGAGCTGCTCTTCGGGTCATATTGTACGGAGGCATTGCCGTTGAGCGCGATGGAGACAAGTTTTTTGTCCGCCAACAATGGTTCCAGAAACGGGCGCAGGCCGTTCTGGTTGAAGCCGGACAGAGTGGCGGTCAATTGCGTCGCTCCCCGGTCGGGGTTGAGCCCGCCGCTGATTTCAAAAGCGCCGCCAGCCGCCCCGCCCGAGGTCAATTTGCCCGCGATTTTGTTGATTTGAATTTGCTCCGGTGTTTTGCTCACGTCCAAATCCATTGTGCTCCCGAAATCACGAAACCGGCTTTGGCCGGACTGGCCCGTCAGATTGGCCAGCGTCAGTTTGCCGGCGATGGTCCGGGTGTTCTGTTTTTGGGTGACGCGTCCCTTCAAATCCATGGAGCCGGCGGAAAAATTCAGGCCGGGTTGATGAAGCGCCCGGCCCAGCAAAGCGGCCGAGGCCTGCAATGCCAGTTGCAAGTCCGCGGTCCTGCCCGCCAGGTCAAACTTGCCGGAACCGCCGGCAGTGAGCAACGATTGGTTCTGGTGGAAAACCGTCAACCGGTATTCGCTCAGATTGAATTGTTTGAAATCCACCGCCTGCCCGCGTACCTGCAAGCTCACCGTCGCCGGGCTCATCTGACCGTTGCCAATCCGGGCCGAGAAATTGTTGACTTGCGAATTCAGGTCGAACGCGAGTTGCCGGCCACCTTGCTGTGACGACAATTTTGCCGTAAAATCCACACTGCCCGTGACGGCATTGCCGAGGAACAGCCTCCACTCTCCGAGATTCAAGTCCGTGATGTTCAGATCGAGCGCGGAATCCCCTGCTCCGCCGGCGCCTTTTCCCCAGGCCAGATTCATGGGCCGGGTCAGGCGCGTGGTCAAAACCGGATGGTCGTTCTGTGTACCCGTCACATTCAACTCGCGGAGCACCGCCGTCTGTGCCGCACAATCCATTGTGACGGCGTAGCTGGCCACAAGATTGAACCTGGGTGTCATCTGCCCGTCACGGGCCAACTGCACATTGGCCGCATCGAGCCAGCCTTTTGCGCTGAGGACTGAACCGGCCTTGCTCAATTCAATGTCATTGCTGGAACTGACGGCGGTGGTGCCGAAATCCAGCCCGCTGGTTTCCCCGACCAGATTCAACAATCGCCGGTCAACGCCTCGCAAATCCATCCGCAACCGGCCTTCCATTTTCGCCATATCCAGCGGGCCGCTCACGGCCAGTTCGCCCAGCGGCACTCCGGCCCGCTGAAAATGCAGGACCGCCTGTTTGATCTGTACCGGTGTCACGTCGCAATCCAGTACGGCGCTGAACCGGGAAAAATCACCGAACCCGCCGGCGGCGTACGAAACGTCCACACGCGCCTGGCCGGTGACCGGGGCGGGTTTGAAATCCTTGCTCAAGGCAAATTTGAAATTGCCGCTCAGCGTGGCCTGCAAACGACCCGGCGGGCCAGCGGGTGGATCATTTGCCATTTGCATGGCCGCGCCCCATTGCAGCGTGCCGGCCTGGCCGTTCTTTACATTCGCCAGCGCCAGGTTTATGTTCGCCACCTCCAGAAAATCGCGGCGGTTGCCGGGGTAATTTTTGACCTTCAGGAACGTGCCCTTGCTCAAGGTGAGCTTGCGCACCTCAATCTGAGGCGGTTTGGCGGATTTCCCGGCGCGGGCCGGCCTGGTTTCGGACGGCTTTTCTTCCGACGCCTTAAACATGCTGAAGTTGCTGCTGCCATCCGGGTTTTCAACCAGATTGACCGTCGGCGACACGAGCGCGATTTCGGCGATGCGGGGTCTGCCCCGGAGAATACTCCACAGGCTGTAGCTGGCACGAACTTCCGACGCGGTGACGACCGGCTCCTGGCCTTTGGCTTGCACTTTCAGGCCGCGCACCGTGATTTGGCTGAACGGATGGACTGAGATATCGGTGACCGTAATATCCGCGTGCATCGCAACGCTGACGCGGGGCAGAATGACGCGTTTGATGAACCCCGGGCTCGTCACCACCAGACATGCCACCAGCGCCAATATCACCAGCACCCCGACAATCACCGCCACAACCGGCAGCGCGCGTTGCCACCAGCGCCGCGGCTTCTCAACGGTCAGTGATGTTATCGTTGCCATGTTCCGTTACCTTTTTGACAACCGGAGGCCATTACGCTTCAGAAATAACCTCCGCCGCAGTCTCCATCAACCGCAGCCTTCCGTTTTTACACCGTCATCATCGAATTATTCAATTCAAATCAAACCAGAAGTTTTTGTAAAAACCGGGCGCAAGCGCCGGTTTTCGCTTCCCCCGTTTCCTCCGGCCAATATATTGGTTAGCGTGATTGACACCGACGCAAAGCTGGCCGCCTTCCTTCCCACATTGAAATCTGCCACCTGGTTGGCTCTCGACACCGAAGCCGACAGTTTGCACGCCTATCCGGAAAAAATCTGTCTCATTCAAATCAGCACCACTGCCGGCGACAGACTGGTTGACCCGCTGGCGAAAATCAACCTGGCCCCCCTGCTCGCCGCGCTGGCCGCCCATGAGCTCATCATGCACGGCGCGGATTACGATTTGCGCCTGTTCCGCAAACATCATCAGTTTGTCCCGCGCACCATCTTCGACACCATGCTCGCGGCGCGGCTGCTGGGCGAACGCCATTTTGGCCTCAGCTCGCTCGCAGAAAAATTTCTGGGCGTGAAGCTGGACAAGGCCTCGCAAAAAGCCAACTGGGCGCAGCGTCCGCTCACCGAACGGATGATTGCCTACGCGCGCAACGACACGCACCATCTCAAGCCGCTCGCCGACAAGCTGAAACTTGAGCTCAAAAACAAAAGCCGCCTTGGCTGGCATCAGGAACTGTGCGCGCGGCTGATTCAGGAATGCTCGCGCCCGCCCCTCGTGGACGGCGATCTGGTCTGGCGCGTGAAAGGCAGCCACGCGCTGAATCGCCACGCGCTGGCCGTGCTGCGCGAACTCTGGCATTGGCGCGAATCCGAAGCCGTAATCGCCAACCGACCGCCGTTTTTCATCCTGAGCCACGAAAAAATGGTTGAATTGGCCGCTGCGGCCGCCGCCCGACAGGCGGTTGAAACTCTTTTGCCGCCACGCATGTCGCCCCGCCGCCGCGAATCCCTCCTTACATCCATCCGGAACGGCCTGGGACTGCCCCACGACCGGCATCCGGAAAAAATCCGGCATCAATCCAACCGGCCCACCGATGCTGAAATGCGCCGTTACCGCGAATTGGAGCGGCGCCGCAATGCCCAAGCCCATCGCTTGGGTATTGACCCCACGCTCATCGCTTCCCGGGCCACGCTGGGAGATTTGGCGCAGGATTGGGACAGGCACGCACCGGAATTGATGAACTGGCAACGGGATTTGATGAAATAATTGTGTCGCTGAGTATTCGCGACCAATTCGCATTTTCTCCCCCACCCGCCACCCCGAATCGCGGATTTAAGCCTGACATTGCCCGGCTCCGGTGGTAAATATGAGATAGAAATGCGTTTCATCCTCAGAGCATCAATGTTCCTGTTGGTCACAGCCGGAGCGGCGGTTTTCTGCACGGTGGTGGCGGCGGAGGAAGTGAGTGGAATAGACCCGGCTTTTGCCCCGGGTCTTGCAATTCTCAAAAAAGTCACCGGCACCATCCAAAGCCCGCCGGGCTCGTCACAAACCGATTGGCAGCCCAATCTGCAATTGCTCATCGGCGTCAAAGCGATTGACGCCTCCAAACAAACGGTCGGTTTTGTGGAATTAACGACGCTGCCTCCGCCGCCGACCAATGCCGCAGGACAGAAATGGACTCCGACCCTGCAAACCAACACGTTTTCCTGGTCCAATACCAACGGCCCGGTACCTGTCAGTCACGAAGCCAGCTATGTTTCGCGCCTCTACCCGGTGTGCGTGCGCGTCTTTGACGAAAACGGTCACAAGTTAAAGGAAGGCCAAACCACGCTGCCCTGGGGCTTGCTGACCAACGGGCTGGCCGATATGTGCCGTCTCAGCCTCGAATTTTCCATGCACAAAAACCGGTTTCCCACTGAAGGACCAATCGGCAACCGGTCTTATCGCGTCAAAACCGAGGAGAACACGGTCCATCCGGAAGACCTCGACAAACTGGCGCAATCCCTGGGCGGCGGATTCATCTGGCTGATGACGATGTTGCAGCAAATCCAAACCGAGCCGGCCATCCATGACCTCTGGAAAAAAGCCCATTGCGCCTTTCGCCTGCCCGAATTGAAAACCATGGCCGTCAGCGTGGTCACCGGCGATTACGCACTTTCAGTGGAACCGCGGCTGGAAGAAGTGTCTCCGGCTAACACCGGGCCGGCGGGAAAAGCTACGGCAGAAGAATATCGCCTGCCGGTGGATTTGCTCAGCGGCAACCGGCACCTGACCCGCGCTGAATTGATTGTCGGCCCCGCCAGCGAAGCGGAAATTTTATTGGGCGGAATCCGTTCCATCCGCGCCATCCATCCAACCAAACCGCAACAGCAATTTTTCGTTCAAGTGCTTTCCGCTGGCGCCGTGCGCTAAAACCGTCCGGCAATCAGGGCGACGTGACACGATAGAAACGCAGTTGATTGGTTGCCTCGGATGAATCGGAAAACTGAAACTGGCCGGACAAAATTTCCGGGACACTGCCCAGCCAGGTCCAATTGGTGAACTTTAAAGTCAGATTCGTCGTGCCATACGCGGTAAAACTCATGCCCGGCACGTTGGTAAATCCGAATTGAAATGTCCCGCCCGACAGCACCGCCGGATTAGTCAGGACAATTGGCGATACCGGCACGGTAAAAGCGTAAACTTTGTTGTCATTGGCTACATAAATGCGGCCGCGAGCGGCAATAGCCGTGTTGAACCGCCGGGTGCCCGCCATCAACTCGTTCGCGCCGCCACCGTTGTAAATCACCGCTCCAGTGTCGCCGTTGAAACCGTGCAGCCGCTGGTCACCCTCGGACCCGATGCCCCACACCACCACGTTGTTGGTGCCGTCGGTGGTGGTGACAAACGGTGAACCCCGACCGTTTTCCTTGTTGGTCCACACGCCGGTGATGGTTGGCGGACTGGTGGGATTGATGCGGAAGGCGATGAGGTTGGTGCTGTTTGCACAGCACACGACGTAAGTGCCCAAAGACGTCCGATAGGTAGCCGCTGCCTGAATGATGGTGCTCTTGGAAATATGCGCCTGGGCCAGCGGCAGGCTTACTCCGCCCAGGTTCGTGCGATTGAGCACATACGCATTGCCGTCCTTGCCAAGCGAAACCACCAGGTTCGACGGTGAAGCCCCGGGAACATCCACAATCAACGCGCCCGAACCGCCCAGGTCGGTGTCGTTGGCATCGAGCGTCGGCCAATTGGTCGGCGCCCAGTAATCATTCGTCAAACCGCTGAACACCGGGCCGGACTGGAACCGGATGATGGCTTCACCGCCGCTCCAGGTGCTGGCACCAAAAGTATTGCCCGTGGCAATGAATGCATTGGTGCCGTCGCTGGCCACGCCGCCGACCGCCCAGGCGCCACCGCCACTCGCCGTTGTGGCCCAGGCCATGACATTGGTCGGCTGAATCAGCGGCACCCCCACCAACCAGCCGTAATATGTCCCGCAGTCACCGTAATGCCCGCCATAGGGGACATAAACATTGGTACCCAGCACCGCCAGCGCACCGCGCTGGTTCTGGGTGACCGACGTGAAAACCGTGCTGCCGTACTTGGCGGTGACGTTCACGTCCACCGGCCAGCCGCTGTTGGTCGTGCCCGTGTCCACGTTCAACGCGTAAATCAGATGTCGCTTGGTCGTCCCACCGTCAGGCGTGGTCATGGCGTCAAAAAACAACGTACGCGAAGGCAAATCAACGACCGGCGTGCCGGTGATACCCAGCGGGTCAATATCACCGCACGGCAGGTCGGCCAGCGGCACGGGTGCGCCCACATTGCACTGCCAGATGACATTGCCGCTGGCGGCGTCCAGCGCATAGACGTTATTGGACTCGGTGACGGCGATGATCATTGCCCGTCCGCTCGGCCCGCCTTCGATGTAAAGTGGTTGGGCATAGACGTTGCCGGCAATGGTGCCGTTGAAATTCGTGTCGCGCTGCAATGCCGCCGCTGCCGTCATCGTGAACGCCGGATCAAGGTAGAGGCCGTCGCGCGTGCTGTGGTGGTGGTGTTCGGGCACGTTAACGGCGCCCGGTGCCTGCGCCGCCAGGTTCCAGGCGCAAAACAACAGGCCGCCGGCAATGACGGTCAATCGGGAAATCGGGTGCTTCATCTCCATTTTTACTAAAGTAGTCTGATTTAGTATGATTTCAAGCTAATCTTATTAATCAATCAAAAACCTGCGCTGATGCAAAGACATCCGAAAAGGTGGAACGGCCTCGAAGAAAACATACCGGGTTGACGTCTTGGTGGTTGAAAACAGTTTGGGCTGGCGGAACTGCGAAATTTGCGGATATTGTTCCGACCAACAAGAACACCCACGCCGTTGTTTGTAGCTCAGCCTATGAAAACGCAAATCAGGAAATGGTCGGGTTTCACCCTCGTTGAAATTCTCACGGTTATCGCCATTATCGGAATTCTGGCAGGCATAATCCTGACCGCAGCGGCGCAGGCCAGGAACAAGGCCTTGCGGGTCAGAGCGAAAAAAGAGGTAACCGAAATTGTCACTGCCATTCAGACCTACGATTCGGTTTACGGTCAGTTCCCGGTTTCAACCGAAGTCCGGAATCTGGCCGGCACGCAGGATTTTACCTACGGCGACAAGCTCCTGACCTCGGCGTTGGGTCCCGGCAGTTACGGCGCGAACAATTCCGAAGTCATCGCCATCCTGATGGATATCACCTCTTATCCGACCGGCGGGCCAACCGCCAACGCCAATCATTCCAAAAACACCCAACACCGGCAGTTTCTTTCCGCCAACATGGTTCAGGATGCCGCCTTGCCGGGAGTTGGTCCTGATTTGGTTTATCGTGATCCCTGGGGCACACCGTACGTCATCAGCATGGACCTGAATTACGACGACCAGTGCCGGGACGAGTTTTATCGCCGGACGGTTGTATCTGGTACGGGTGGCGCCACTCCGAATGCCGGGCTTAACGGTCTGGTCAATCCGGATGGCACCGCCGATAATTTTCAGTTTCACGGCAAAGTAATGGTCTGGTCCGCCGGTCCGGATAAAGCCATCACCCCCACCCTTCCGGCAAATCAGGGCGCCAACAAGGATAACATCTTGAGTTGGGTGGATTGATTAATTCGCGTCCATCGCGATTAAAGGACCGTCGTATGGACCAGCCGGAAGTTGACGCACCGCTGATTGTGCGCTACCTAGACCACGGATTTCCGGAGCAACCACAATTCCCGGCTTGCCGGGAGGAGGCACGCAATGCAAACGGTTCTGTCCTCAGAATTCAAACGCGGCATGGTCCTCATACTGGATGGCGCGCCGCAAATGCTGGAGGAGTTCCACATCAGCGGCACCGCTCAGACCCGGCACAAACTCCACGCGCGCCTGCGCCACCTGAAAACCGGCCGCCTGGCCGATCACACCTTCACGGAAGGCGAGCGCGTGCCCATCGCCGACGTGCAGCATCGCCGCGTCCAGTTCAGCTACCCCGACGGGAATGATTTTGTCTTTTCCGACGCCGAATCGTTTGAGGAATTTACCTTGAGCGCGGAACAGATTGGCGACCGCCGCTGTTTCATCAAGGAAAACGAGGAGTATCGCGCCTTGCTGCTCGAAGGACGGCTGGTGGACATCGTGTTGCCGGCGAACGTGACGTTTGTGGTAACGGAAACCGCCCCACCCACCAGCGGCGGTTCCGATGCCACGTGGAAACCCGCCCTTCTCGACACCGGCCTGGAAATCATGGTCCCGCTGTTCATCGCCCGGGGCGAAAAAATCCGCGTGGATACGACCACCCGGAAATACGCCGGCCGCGAAAACGAAGGGAAGAAATAACGGTGGCCAAGGCTGAACGCTAGAGGCTGTAGAAGAATTCAGAATTCAGGAGTCAGCGATCAAAAAGAATTTGCGTCAAGCTGTGTTTGCCTGTCGCAATAATGGTCTAGTGCCCTTTGTACCTATTGGCGGCTAAACGTCTCTGCCCTTTGCGCCTTTGCGTGACCGTGAAAACGAATTCGCGTTCAGTCTGCGTTCATTTCGCCGGCGGAATTTGTTTCCGTTCGTGGGCGTTCGGTTCCCGGAAGTCGCTGAGCTTGCCCTTTCTGACGGTGCCGTCCGCCAGTTTCAGCGTGATTTCCGGTGGCCAGCCGTCCCTGCCTTCGATCACATTTTCCACGACGCCCATGGCGTGGGTAACCCGATGAACCATGGTTTCACCGAGATAACCTTCTCCGGTCGCCGGTACTTTGACTTTGCTCATGGTTCCGAGAATATGCGCAAATGCAATCGAGTGACAAGTGGCGATTGGCCGTTTACTCCGGCCAGTCACTGCGGCGCGACGCTTTTTTGTCCGACTGATGCGCTTTGTCGGCCAGCATGCGGTTTTTGGCGCGGCGACTGCGCCGTCGTTTCTGGCGCCGGATTTTTTCGATGCGGGTGCGCTCGGCGTCCACGTAACCCTTCTGTCGCGCCTCAATCTTGTCGAGCAACAGGCGGCGGGCGATGAAACGATTGAGCCCCTGCTGCCGGGTGGCCTGACATTTGACCTGCAGTCCGGTCGGACGATGGAGCAGCATGACGCAGGTGGAGGTCTTATTGACGTTCTGTCCGCCGTGACCGCCGGACCGGACAAAGGTTTCCTCGATGTCAGCCTCGCGCACACCCAGCGCGGCCATGCGCTGCACTAGCTGGGCTTCCTTTTCCGGGCTGACGGGGAACGTACTCACGGTTTTACCTCACCACTTCAAACGCAAAGCCCTTGAGATATTCCGTTTCCGGAATCATCGGGATGACCGGGTGGTCGGGGCTTTGGGAATACGTAGCCACCCGACGCAACACCCGGCGCGTGTCGTAGGCGGCGGAAAGAATCACGTCCATGAACGTCACGGTGTCCACGTGATGCGAACAGCAGAACGTCGCCAGCGTGCCGCCGGTCTTGAGCAGCTTGAGCGCGCGCAGATGGATTTCCTTGTAGCCGCGCAACGCGTCCGGCACCGAGGCGCGGTTGCGCGTGAACGACGGCGGATCGAGCACAATCAAATCAAATTTCGGAACGACCTTCTCGTGTGGTTTGACGGCGGTCTGCGCTTTGAGCCAGTCGAAGACATTCACCGCCTCGAACGAACATTTTTCCGCCAGGCCGTTGGCGGCGGCGTTGCGTTTTGAGGCCTCAATCGCCTCGGCACTCTGGTCGAGCAGGTGCACGTGCGCCGCGCCCGCGCGCGCTGCGTGCAATCCGAACCCACCGAGAAAACTGAAGCAATCCAGCACCTGCGCGCCCTTCGCAAATTGCGACACGGCCTGATAATTCATCTGCTGGTCGAGATACAGGCCGGTCTTGTGGCCGCCGACCAGGTCGGCTTTGAATTTCACCCCATTCAAATTGATGGCCACCGGCCCACTTAATTCCCCGGCCAATATCCCCTGCCCTTCGCCCAATCCCTCAAATTTCCGCGATGCCACGTCGCTGCGCTCAAGGATGGCGCGCGGGGAGAAAATCTTTTGCAGCGCGCCGACGATTTGCGCTTTCCGCTTGTCCATGCCCAGCGACGAAATCTGCACCACCAGCACATCCTCGTACTTGTCCACGATGAGGCCGCTCAAAAAATCACTCTCGGCATTGACAATGCGAAACGAACTCACACTTGGCAGATGCCTTTGCCGGACGGCCAGCGCGGCCCGGATGCAGTCCTCGAAAAACGACTCGTTCACCTCAACGCGTTCCGGCGACAGGACACGGACGTTGATTTTGGATTTGGAATTGAAGAACCCGACGCCGAGGAAACGCTGGCGATGATCCTTCACCTGAACGAGCTCGCCGTCAACGGGTTGCTGGGTGAGCCGGAGAATTTCGGTGTGATAGATCCACGGATGGCCGGCCACGAGACGGTCGGCTTCACCCGGTTTTAGTAAGACAGTCGGTAATGATTCCATAGTTTGTAAACAGTTTGGTTTTCGGAGGGCGGAGTTCCACGACGCCCTAATCAGGGAAAAGTCAGGGACTCGCGGAACTCGCCCCTCCGAATGTGACCAATAAAGCCAGAAACCGGCTGAAGAAGCGAGGAAATGTTCAAACGGACGTAACTTTACATCACCATCAAGGTAGGGCGGCGTTGCGGCGCCGCCAGGCCGAGCGGCAGCTCGGCCCTACCCGGTTCATGGGTGTGCCGTGGAGATGGAGTCGCCGTCAGTGCCGAGAGGCCCTGTGTCCCGGCCAATCGGCTTTACAAAATTTGTAATAATTGCAATTATTTGCTTGAATCAGGCACGGAAGATGCAGATAAAGGCGTCAAACCTATGAAATCCATCGGCACAGTCAGCGCAGTGTTGCATCACAAAGGTTCAAGAGTCTGGTCGATTGCTTCGGAGGCCACCGTCCTCGAAGCGATTAAAATTATGGCGGACAAAAACATCGGCGCGCTGCTCGTGATGGCGGGCGACAAACTGGCGGGGGTCTTCACGGAACGTGATTACACACGCAACGTCATCCTGCGGGGGAAATCCTCCAAGGAAGCGCGCGTCAAGGAAGTCATTTCCAGCGAACTCATTTCCGTAGGCCTGAATCATTCCATCGAGGATTGCATGAAGCTGATGACCGACCACCGCGTCCGGCATCTGCCGGTGGTGGAAGGCGAAAAAGTCGTCGGCCTGGTTTCCATCGGCGACCTGGTGAACTGGATCATCTCCACCCAGAGCGCGCAGATTGACCAGATGGCGCAATACATCTCCGGCGGCTACCCGCAACATCCCAGTTAAAATCACGCGAAGCGTCCTGGAGTTGCGCCAACCTTCTGACGTTTAGGTTTGTTTAGGTTTGATTTCTCCGCCCAACAGGCGTTCCAATTCGTTTGCGAGTTTTAATTCTTGCGCCCAGTGCTTCAGATAGTTTTTGTCCAGGACGTCACCTTGCACCGCAATCACGCCCGCCGCGTCGCCAAGCTGCCGGTCGGAAGGCGTGATGCGATTCCAAATGAGCTTGTGCAAGACGACATCCTCAGCCGTAGCGATCCATGCTGGTTCGCCAAAGAGAGTCGCCTGCACCCTGCGGCGGAACATTTCCCGGTCGAATGGTTCGGGCTTGGGCAGCCAGAAATCCACCTTCAGGGCGGAGCGGGTGTCAATGGCGTTGAATTGATGCGGCGGTTGGTACGCGGCGCGCACAGCGGCCTCATCAATGTAAAAATCACCGCTGAATTCCTGAACGATCCGGGGCACATTCGACATCGGAAGTTGCACAACGAAGTCCAAGTCGTGCGTCGTGCGCGGGATGCCCCAGTAGTTGCTGGCCATTGAGCCAGTGAGGTAGTAAGTCACACCACTCCGGTTCAACCGGCGCAAACAATCCACGAGCAATTCGCGCTCATTCATGCGGCATGGGCCAGTTTCAGCCGGCGGTGCAGTAATCGCTCGACTTCGGCGGCATCGGCCTTGGGATTTTGCCGGCGAATTCCTTCGCGGGCGATTTCGCAGGACATTTCGTGCAATTCCAGCGCCACGGCCAGACGTTGTTCGCCGGTCATGCCACGGTATCGCTTGATTTGTTCGGCCAATGCCGCTGCCGCAGTCATAAGGGGTAGATAATCCAATTTTCCCTTGCTTACAAGTTCGCAATTGTTTGATACGCGCCCCCGTCCGGCATCTGCCGGTGGTGGAAGGTGACAAAGTCGTCGGCCTGGTGTCCATCGGCGACCTGGTGAACTGGATCATCTCCACCCAGAGCGCGCAAATTGACCAGATGGCGCATTACATCACCGGTGGGTATCCGGAGCACTCCAACTGACCGGCGTTCAAAGAACGCCGCTCTTGTCTTTTTGCAGTGGGTTCGTCATTGGTGGAAAGGATTAATGACTAATGACTAAGCCGAATGACGAAAGAATTCCCAATGACTTATGAGTATGCCACTACCAAGCGCCCACAGGTAATCCGATGACGATGAGGAAGAGCAACAACCGCATGAAAAATCTGCCTGTTTTGTCCACCAGCAGAAGCAAAAATAATTCCAACCAGCACCGCTCCTTCGGTCAAGTAGGTCATGTGTCACAAGGTTGCCGAAAAACTCTTTAATTTTACCGAGGTTCATGGGTTCATGCTTTGGCGCAGTTCCACCAGCACTTGATCGAAGGCGTTGAGCCGGATAAGGCCCAGGCGGGGAAATTCGAAATCGAGGATGACATAGATCGCGAGGGCCATGATCAACGCGAAGGCGGAAACATGAAACCAATGGCGGACTATGCCGGAGCCCAGGTCGTAACCCGCCAGCAGCGAACCGGCCAGCACCAGCAGCACCAGCATCACATAAATGACCGTTGGCGCGTGCGTCTGGGCCGCCACCGTCCGGGTGGTGGTGATGTCAATCATCTGGTTGAGCGCCGGCAGCAGCAGCATGGTGGCCGGGGTCGAGCCGGAGTCGCGGCAGGCGGCGACCGCGTCCTTCCAGATTTCATTTTGCAAGGCCGCGGCCCGAGCCAGTTCACCTTTGGCCGACGCGACATCCGGCAGCTTGCGATAGGCCGCAAGTCGTGCATCCACATATTGCCGAAAATTCTCACGCAGCGGCGGTTGGGCGGTCGCGGGCAGCAGATCCAGCCGCAGCCAGGCCGTGCCAATGTTGTTCGCCTCCTCCACCACCAGTCCGCGCCGCATATCAAACCGCGCGGCTGCGCCGTAAAACGTGAACGCAATGAGCAAACCCATCAGGCCGAACACCGCGCCTTCAATTGCCCCGCCACCAGACTTGGCCGCTTCCGGATCCCTGGCGAACCGGCGCGCGCCCAGCCGGCGTCCGGTTTCCAGCAGCAGCAGTATCCCCAGAAACATTCCGAGGACGGCGAGAATTCCAATCAGTGTTGGGATCATGGTTGTGTCCTTTCGTCTTTTAAAGTGGATTGATACATTAGAACCTTACCCCCAAACCTACGGTCAGATAGGTGTCGCTTTTTTGAGGTATGACGCCGTCCGATTTTTGTTGGGGATTCTGGAGGTAATCCCAAATGAACGACACGTCCAGATTGACATGCCGTTTGACCTCGAACTCCAGCGTGGTCACCGAGTGGTGCGTGTATTGTCCCGCCTCCTCCGAGGTAAAAGTGCTCTGCCAGGTCTGGATGAAGGTGAGGCGCTCGGTGATGTCCATCTTGAAGTTCGAGCTTAATACCCCCGCCGGCGTGCTCGCCGTGCCCGCCCGACCCGGTTCAACGGTGTCGAACTTCGTATATTGGTAGCTGGGGCTGGCCGACAAAGACCACTCCAGCCCAGTGCGGTCGAAGATGTAGTAGCCGGCGCCGACACCGCCGGTGAGGCGATATGAAATGTTGGCCAGCGGATCGTGATAGCACTCCACTTGGATGGGTCTCACGAACCAGTCACGGTTGAGCCGGATGTCGTAGGTCGCGTTGCCGCGGTCGTTGTTTGCGTTCTGGACATTGTCCACCTCGCTGTAATTGCCCAGGTAATCCAACAGCAGCGTGGTGGCGGGGGTTCGCCGGGCCAGTTCCGCGCTGCTGGTCACCGTAGTCTGGCGGCTGTTGCCAGACTGCAAGCTGATGCCAACAGTGGCCTCGCCCGACCAGTTGCGGATGCCTGTTCTGCCGCCGCTAGGGGTGATGCCCATGAGTTCATCCAAGGGCAGACTCAGCGGCTCCGGTCCATTGACCGTCACGACTTTGTTGCTGATTACGGCAGTGCCGTAGGCCGGTTCCCGCCCCTCAAACTGGGTGAACACGCGATGCGCCGTGTAAACGCTCTGCATATTTTTCAACTTCAACGTCTGCTGCTCCAGTTCGTCGCTATCAAACACGATCTCCTTGTTCTGAATGTATTTGAGCTGGCCCCGCAGCCATTCGCCGGACTTGAGTTGAACCCAATCGGAACCGTCGCGCCCGATGCCGGGCGGCTTCCAAGAACTCAAGCTGGCCGGCTGATTGGTGGCGACGACCGTCACGCCATTCGTTGGTTGCGATGGCGATGTTCGTTGAAGTTCGCGAATCCGATCTCGTGGAAAAACCAACCGGCCGGCAAATTCCGACTCAAACACCACGATGTTGGTGGTCTCTTGGATCACAGTACCGACGAATCGTTCGCCGTTCGTGCCGACCAGCACATCGCCCCACGCTGACAGCAGCCCCGGAAAAAATCCGAGGACTAAAAGAACTCTAAGCTGCGGATGGGTCATGTTCGTGATTTTATCCCTTGGTCCACTTCATCGGCACAATTCCGCCTTCTTCACCCGGCGGACGCCGGCCCGGTTGGACAGGAGGTTGTCTTCCGATCCGGTGCCGCCGAGGAGCCGCGCGTTGAATTGAGTGGATCCTGGAATTCCATTCGCTGTATGGCGCGTTACCGCGCCGACCGACTTACAAATCAGTCTTCGGAGTTACACCCGTGCGCCACTCGGTCAGGCGCTGGGCCAGGCGGTTCGCCCACCAGTCAAAGCTCGCCTTCACGTCGCCGAAAGTTCCGTTGAATTTGCTGCGCCAAGCCTTGGTGCCGGCGCGCCGGTCCACTGCCGCCGCGAGGCGCTCGTTGGTCTGTCCGTCGAGGATCTCACCTTCGACAGTGACGGAGCCAACGCCGGTGCCGGTGCCCCAAATTGCCTGTTTGCCGTAGCTCAACACGAGGGCGGCGGGATAGACGCTGGAGACCAGATTGATGACCGGCTTGGACCTTTTAGCCTCGGTGATGGCCGCCCGGATCACCATTACATCCGGCCCGGGTTGGTCCACCATCGTGTAGTTCTTGCTCAAACGGTCAGACAAGGCGGTCTGCAGGGCACTGACAAGCATCTGCTGTTTTTCAGGCGACAGCCCGCCGAGGGGCGAATCCGGATCATCCGATTTCCAGAGTTGGACCGGTTGGATCATGATTTTGGTGTACTTGTTCCAATTGACCGAAGGATTCTGGTAATAGTACACGGCGCGGTCCTTGACTCCCTTTTGGAACTGGGAATAATCGCCGAGGAATCCCGATGGTTCGATGCCACTGGTGACCTGGCGTGTTGTGCTGCAACCGGTTAAACCGATCAGCAGACTGACTATCAAGACCCCGGCCAGGAGTGTGAAGAGCCGGCTGCCGCCGAGTGGTTTGATTATGATTAATTTTTCCATCTGTTTACCTTTCGTTTTGGTTTCTTTGTTTATTAGGTCATCTTAAAATTTCCAGTTGCTGTGTTGTCCCGCGGGATGCGGCAGCACAACCGCAGCGAACTGAAAATTAATTCATGGATTTCAATTTCATGACCTGGTTGCTTCGCTCAGAAGGCCAGCGTGAGCTTGACCCACCAATAGTTGCCCTTGGTGGTTTTGTCTGAATAGGTCTGTGGCAGCCATGAACCGTCCAGTATTAAATCCGATTTGCCGATTTTATAAACGTAGGAAAGTGTCGGGCCAATGCCGTAGGTTTTCTCCATAAAATCACCAAGCTTGGCGCCAGAGCCGCTATCGCCGGTAATCTGCTTCAAATAAAAAGCCGAAACGCCCGCTCCAGCAATTCCGCCAAATAACGGTACATGCTGCGCCAGCGTGCCGTCCAGGTGGAAAATATCGCCGGACTGATAATCCGCCTTTTCGTTCTCCGTGTTGCAGTCCACGGCGCCGAAGACGGAAAATTCCGTGCCGATTTTGCTGCTGAGCCAACCGAAGGCAAGCATCGGTTCGAACGTCCAGTAGCCCATGCCCCGGTTCACCAATTGGCCGGTCTGGTAACTCCCGGAAGGCACCCACACGTTGAACATGCCACCGAATTTGAAATCACCATTGGTCCAGCCCGCCATGACCGGCATCCACTGAATATCACCAACGCCGCTGATGGTTTGCTGTTTGCTTCCCGAAAGCTTGACCTGATTCCGATCATAAGTCGCATCGACTTTGACATCCGCCCAGAGGTAGGGAATGCTGATACCTGACGACAATGTGCCGCCGAAAAAGTCGAGCGGGAACGAATAAATCGCGATGGGAACATCGCCCTGCATATTGGCGGTCACGCCCGCGGCAAAGATACCGCCGAGGGGCAGTTCCTTGCTTCCGTTGAAGGTGGCATTGTTATAGTTGAGATAATAATTGGCGAATACCCAGCCGGACTGGGTGGGGGGCATGCCGCAGAAGTCTGTGTATTGGCCCGGGATGTAATGTCCCATGCCACCTTGTTCGGCGCGGGCGGTGAAGGCCAGCAACATTGCGCAGGCCGCGACAGAGAGAAGGATGCTTCGTTTCATTTTTTCTTTTGTTTTGCTGTTGTCGTGATTGTCAGTTCGGGCGAGCGATCAATAAATCCAGCCCTGATTCTTAAACCGCTGTTTGAGCACTTTGGCGATTTCCGTGGCGGTGGCCTTCGCCCGGCCTTCCACCTTGCTCTTGCCGCTGGCCTCGCCATACACTTTCATGCCGCTGCTGATGATGAGTCCCGCCGGATTGGCGGTAGCAATGAAAGTGGCCGCCCCCACCGCCGCCCCCGGGGTTTTGCCTCCACCGGAGTTCACCGTGCTGGTTCCGAGTTCGCGCAGTCCCTGCGCTGTCATCTGGAAGCCTTCCACCGCCGTCTCCAACGCGGACGCCCCGGAGCCAAAGCCGATGGTGACGCGTTTGGCGGCGTTGCCCTTGTTGACGGAAACGAGATAACCGTGAATGACGAGGTCATTGATTTGTGGCGACACTTGGGATACCGCCGAAACCTGCTGGGCCGGCATGCCCATGGCGCGGATTTGCGCGACCAATTCCGCCGCAATTTGAGCGCCCAGCTTGCGCCCTTCCGCAATATACTCGGCGGTTTGGGGCGCGGTGTCCACGTCCGGCTGGTTGGCCAGCACGGAACCCGCCGGGACATCGGCGCGGGTGGCGGCAAAGTCATACACGAGGATGTTGCCGGGCCGCGGGAGAAATCCGGTCACGAATCGCTGCTGGCCAGTGACCTTGGTGGAGGCGCAACCGGCGGCGAGCAGCACCGCCAACAGGCAGGCACCGAGGATTGCCATCTTCAAGCGGCGTTGTTTTATCATGGTTTGTTTTGGTTCAGTTTTTGTTTCGTTGGTTAATTTGCGGGCCATGAACTCAGCCAGCTCGCGTGTTTCACCAGCGAATCATTTCACCTTCACGACCGGCGGCTGCTTCCACTTGCCCTCGAGCGCTTCGGCTTTCGGCCAATAGAGTCGCATGGACATCCAGAACGGCCCCTTGGGCGCCGGCAGCCAGTTGGCTTCCTTGTCTGCGCCCGGCGATTCGTTCTGGATGAGCAGCGTGAGACCGCCATCGGCATCCATTTTGAACTGCGGCAGCATCGGCGAGTTGAGCAGGTAGCGACTGAGCGGATTAGGCGTGAGCAGGCTCGACGGCAGCTCATACATGGTCAGCGACCAAAAGGCGTTGACGGGCGGCAATTGGCCCGGCTCAAAGCGCAAGGTGTAACGGTTGGCGCCATCAAGCTTCTGCCCGTCGGCGTCCACGTGATACATGGGATACATCGCTTCCTGCGCTGAATTGCCATAGATGCCGAGCACGGCGGCGGCCATGCGGTAGAGGTAGTTGTTCTTCAGATGTTCCCGCGTGCCGAAACAATCGCCGGAGGTCACTTCCCCGGCATCGGCCCGCTTCTTCAATTCCACGAAGTCAGCCCAGGCGTCGGCCATGCCTTGCGCGATGGCGGTTTTCAGTTCGGGCGACAGCTTGTCCGCATCAAACGTCTTGCCGGCACCGACGCCAATCTTGGCGAAACGCGCCATCAAGTCTTTCTCCGACGGAACCGTCGGGCAGAATTGGAGGATGAAATTCAGGTTGTTGAAAACCTCAAGCGACGTCTTCAGTGTCGCCGGCGTGAGTGGCTTGATGAAATCAATCGCCGGCGCGGCCTTCGGCGCGGACTTGCCGAGGAAGGCCGAGAGCGGCTGCACGCTGTAGCCCGCCTGCACCTTTTTGACGTTCTCAAGGTCGTCCGGATTGAAAAGCTGCGTGCGATACACCGCGAGCACCAGCTCGGTTTCCGTGTGGATCACCTGCTTCACACCCTTAGGCGTCCGGCCTTTCCAGCCCGGCCCGGCGATGAGGAAACTGCCGCCGTCGTTGCCGGTCGCGCGGCTGCCGATGTAGGCGAAGTTGTGCGTGTATTCGTCAATGAGCTGGATGCTGAAATAGCGCCCCTTCTCAATAGGCGGCACCGTCAGCACCATCGGTTCAGTGCGCAGATCCAGCCCGACCATGGAGTAGGGCGTGTCCGAGTTGGGCGTCTGCACCGCCTTGTCCTCCGGCGTGAAAACGCGGGGTATGTTGCGGAGCTGGTTCCAAGGCGCTTTGAACTCGGGATTCTCGCGATCCACGCAGTAGGCGTATTGGATGCGGTAGCCGTCCACCATCGGGTAGCCGTAGATGTAGGCTTCCTTGGCGATGGCGCGGGCTTCCGCGGGTGTGATGTCCGCCGCGCGGGCGGACGTGATGGCCAGCGCGCCCAAGAGCGCGGCGGCGAGGAGGTGTTGTGTTTTCATAGTCGTATTTTTTGCCGCAAATTTTTGAGGTCAAGTACAAATGACGTGACTTCACTTTTTCGGGCCACCTGATGTTGTTAGTTTGGGACTTCTCTATCACGCAATTGCGTGACACGCCGCCCGCGCCGGTTTACATTTTCATCGTTGTTGATTTCGTAAATCGTCAATCGTATATCGTAAATCATAAATATTTTCGCCATGCGCTCCGACATCATTAAAAAAGGATTTGAACGTGCTCCGCACCGCTCGCTGCTCCGGGCCACCGGTTCCATCGAGTCCGAGGCCGACTGGAACAAGCCGTTCATCGCCATTTGCAACAGCTATACCGACTGCATCCCCGGCCACGCCCATCTCAACGAGGTCGGCATGCTGGTCAAGCGCCTCGTGCGCGCCGCCGGCGGTGTGCCCTTCATCTTCAACACCATCGGCATTGACGACGGCATCGCCATGGGCCATTCCGGCATGCTCTATTCCCTGCCCTCGCGCGAGCTCATCGCCGATTGCGTCGAGTCCATGCTCAAGGCGCATTGCTTCGACGGCATGATTTGCATTCCGAACTGCGACAAAATCGTCCCCGGCATGTTGATGGCCGCCATGCGCGTCAATATTCCGACCGTGTTCGTCAGCGGCGGTCCGATGGCGGCGGGCATTGCTGAGCAAAAAGCCACGCACGAAGACCTCGCGTCGTATCTTCAACCGGCCACCGGCAAATCGGATTTGATTTCCGTTTTCAAGGCCGTCGGCGAACTTCAGGCCGGCAAAATCACCGAGGAACAATTGAAGAAGCTCGAACAGAGCGCCTGCCCGACGTGCGGTTCATGTTCCGGCATGTTCACGGCCAATTCGATGAACTGCCTTTGCGAAGCACTTGGCATGGCGTTGCCCGGCAACGGCACCATCCTCGCCGTGTCCAAGGAACGCGAGGCGCTTTACGACCGCGCCGCCCGGAGCATCATCAAGCTGGTCGAGCACGACATCAAACCGCGCGACATCGCCACGCTCGAAGCCTTTGACAACGCCATCATGCTCGACGTCGCCATGGGCGGCTCGACCAACACCATCTTGCACACGCTCGCCATCGCGCGCGAAGCAGGCATTCCGTACGACATCAAACGCATTGACGACATCTCGCGCCGGATTCCTTGCCTGTGCAAGGTGTCGCCGTCGTCGAATTATCACGTGCAGGACGTGCATCGTGCCGGCGGCATTCACACCATCCTCGGTGAACTCAAGCGCATGGGCGTGCTCAACACGTCGTGCAAGACCGTCACCGGCAAAACCATCGGCGAAAACATCGACGAATGGGATGTCCGGTCCGAGACCTGCTCCGATTGGGCGAAGGCAGCGCGCGTGTCCGGCGCGTCGGCAATTGTAGTGGACCCGAACGACAAGATGGGTGCGGCTGCCCGGACCACGAACGGCAATCTGGCGCCCAAGCCGATGTTGTTCTTCCCCGCCGATCCGCTGGCCATCACGCTCTGGCGCGCCGCTGCCGCGTGGAACGTCGCCGATATTGAGGCGTTGCTGGCCGTGCATGACCCGAAAGCGACCGTGAAGATGCCCGATGGTTATACGTTGAAAGGCCATGACCTGCTGCGCCAGCATCTCCAGCAGCAATTGCAGGAAGCGAAAGGCCTGGTCCGCGCCGAACTCGGCGAATTCAAAGACGAACCGGTGCTTCTGTTGTGGCGCTACGAAAAAGGCGGCGCCCGCGTTCCGCACGCCATGGTACGCGTCAAGAAAGTGACAAATTGGGTCATCACCCGCGCTGAATTCGTCAACGATCCGAAGCATCTGGCCAAGGTGAAGCCCAGCGGTCTGATGCCCTACGACTCGGCATTCATGTTCGACGCGAAGGATTGCATCCGCACCAAGGCAACCGCCTATTCACCTGAGGGCGGACTTTCGATTCTTTACGGCCAATTGGCGCCGGAAGGCAGCGTGGTCAAGACTGCCGGCATCAGCGCCGAGTTTAAGAAAAATTGCGGGCCGAGTTTAGTCTTCGAAGGTCCGTGCGTGATTTTTGAAAGCCAGGACGACGCTTGCGCCGGGATTCTGGCCGGCAAGGTGAAAGCCGGCGACGTGGTCATCATCCGCAACGAAGGCCCGCGCGGCGGGCCCGGCATGCAGGAAATGCTGTCGCCGACGAGCTACATCGTGGGCATGGGTCTGGGCGACAAATGCGCGCTCATCACTGACGGCCGGTTCAGCGGCGGCACAGCGGGCGCGTGCATCGGGCACGTGTCGCCCGAGGCCGAGGAAGGCGGACCGATCGGTCTGCTCCAGGCCGGCGACCGTATCCGGATCGATTTTCCGAACCGCAAAATTGACATCCTCGTTTCGGAAACCGAATTGGCAGCGCGGAAGAAAAATTTCAAGCCGGTGAAGCGCGATTTGGGCGGCTGGCTGGCGCGGTATCAGAAGCTCGTGACCAACGCGAGCCAGGGCGGAATTCTGAGCGTCTAATGCTGCCGGATAAATCCGGCGTTCCGAGCGTATGACTGCCGCATGAATTCGGCTTTCCTTGGCATTATCGGAACACCGGCTCCAGCCGGCAGCGGCGTGTTTTGGAATAGGAACGCCGGATTTATCCGGCAGAACAAGATCCTTGGATCATGGGAAGCACGGAACCAACCCTGCCCGAACGAACTGGCCCTCCGCACAATCCGGATCTGAAGAAACTCATCCAAGCGAAACGCGAATGGCACTACTACCCTGATGCTGAAGCCAGAGAACGAGGGTTTCTTGGCTGGCACGAACGCGGCTACCTCCCGCATTTCGACGCGCCGAATGTCACCCAGTTTGTCACCTTTATGCTGCACAACGCCTTCCCGATCACCCGACGACGCGAGTGGGAACATCTTCTGCATGAAGGCAATGAGTCCTTTCGCAAACGCAAACTGGAAGTGTGGCTCGACCGCGGTTGCGGCGAATGCTGGTTGCGACGCCCGGATGTCGCCGGGCAGGTCGAACAAGTGTTGCGTGCCGAAGACGGTCAAACCTATCGCCTGCGCGCGTGGACATTGATGCCCAATCACGTTCATCTGGTGGTGGAGGTCTGGCAAACGCCGCTCTCGAAACTGCTGCGCTTATGGAAAGGTCGAAGTTCGCGGGAAGCGAACCAGGCACTCAAACGCCGGGGCGTTTTCTGGGAGCGGGAGTATTTTGACACGCTGATCGAGGATGAAACTCATTTGCGAAAAGCGATCCGCTACACGGAAAACAATCCGGTAAAGGCGGGTTTAGTGCGCGACTCTAAAGCGTGGTTGTGGAGCAGTGCCCGCTGGCGTGATGAATATGAGCGATTGCCGTGCGGGAAGGCAACCGTTGCGCCATCGGCTGCTGCCGGATAAATCCGGCGTTCCGATTCCTGGGCAAGCGGTCCTCGCATCTTACCGGAACATCAGTCCAGGTTTTTCAGCCATACATTTGTGCGGCCCGCATGCCATACATTTGTGCAGCATGAATCTACACATTTGTGCAGCTAGGCAAAAACAAGATTGAGGTCATAATACGAACTCACCACAGAAGCAACTTCGGCAAGTTTTCATAAAGCCGCGGGGTTTCGAGTGCAGGTTAGAGGCATAAAGCGTTCCGTCGGATGATGGAAACGCGGGGTAAAACAAAAACAAGCAACCAAACAAAAACGCAGGAGATAGAGTATGTTAAAAAGCAAGTACAGCAGTCTGACCGGGGCAATCATTATCGCGGGAAGTTTGATGGCCCAAGCCGATATCATCAGCACAATCCAAAACGCAAAGTCTGGCACGACGGTCAATGTGTCGGGCACCTACAGCGTCAGCAGTCAATGCCTGATTCCGGCCGGTGTCACCGTGACCGGTCCGGCCACATTCAACTTCAACAATGCGGGCAACGGCATGGTCCCCAACGGCAATAACGTCCGGCTCAACCAAATCTCGGTGACCGGTGTGAATCATCCCGGCATCTATATTTACAATCGTTCCGGTTGCGTCATCAATTCCTGCAACGCCTACGGCAACGCCGATACGGGCATCATGATCCAGGGCAGCGGTTCATCGAATAACAGCATCCAGTACTGCCAGGCGTACAACAATGTCGACACCGCGACGCAAGGGCAGAATGCCGACGGTTTCGGATGCAAATTCAGTTCCGGTTCCGGCAACAAATTCATCAGTGACATTTCGCAGAACAATGCGGATGACGGCTTTGACCTCTGGCAAGCCGGCGCCGCGGTCACCTTCAGCGGTTGCCAGGCTTACAGTAACGGTAAATTGGCGCAAGGGAACGGCAACGGTTTCAAGATGGGCAGCTCCGGCATGAACCTCGCCCACACCCTGACCAGTTGCATTGCGCATAACAACTCCGGCACCACCGGTTGCGGTTTCACCCAGAACGGCAACACGGGCAATTGCAAACTCACCACCTGCCACAGCTACAGCAATAAGAACAAGGACGTGCTCAACAATTGCACGCTTTCGAATTGCACGATGCAGCAATAATCTGTTTGGGTTCTGAGTTGTTGAATGACAGAATGGGAACGCAGTTCGCTGCGTTCCCATTTTAAATTCAGGTCATGAGTGGCGGAACCGATATCAAGCGCCGATTGGCGATGCGGCTGGTGTTCATTACCCTGCCGCTGTGCGCGGCTTGTTTCTACGCCGGCCGGTTTTCAACAATGTCCGGTCATGAGTCTGCCCGGCCGGAAACGCCAGTCGCCACCCTGCCCCCGGTTCTCAACCGCCCGCCGGTCCCGGCACCGGTCGGTGACACTGTTGCAAAGCCGGTCCCGGCCACCAACTGCTGGGACGAGGCGCAATGGCGGCGACTCAATTCCCAACCGGGCACGGTCGCCCGCAACCAGGCCATGGCCGCGCTGCTGGAAGCACTGGCAGCCAGCGATCCCCAACGCGCGCTGGCACTGGCACAGGCGGAGAAAAATCTGATTTTGCGCGATACCCTCCTGCACGCGTCGCTGCGAGGCTGGGGTCGTACGGCGGCGGAAGATGCCGTCAACTGGGCGCTGGCCAACACGGAGGCAAGCGATCGGTCCGCCGCCATTGCCGCCATTTTCAGCGGCGCCGCGGGAAATCCCGGCGAAGCCCTGAGCGTCGCCCAAAGAATGTGCGTCAATGATCCCGCCGGCGCCGCCGGTTACGGCAATTCGATCATCGACGCGTTTTGCGACGCCGGAGATTTCTCCGCCGCCGTTCAATTCGTCGCCAATGCCGATAATGACGCGCACCGTTCCATCTGGATGGCCGAGGCGTATTCGCGCTGGGCCGCGCTCCAACCCGAACAGGCCGCGCAAGCCGCCGCCGCGCTCACCGATCCGGTGGCGCGCAACGAGGCGTTGCACGGCATCATCGGCGGTTGGGCGCAGGCGGATCCCGCCGGGCTGACCCAATTTCTGGCGGACCTGCCGCCCGGCGGCGACCGCGGTTCAATGCTTGGCCAGGCATTGCAAAGCTGGGCGCAACTGGATCCCGGGGCCGTCGCGGATTGGATCAACAGTCGTGGTGATTCGCCTGATTATGACGAAGGCGTGGCGGCTGTGGCGGGGGCGAGTTTCATCAAAACCGACGTCGCTCTGGGTTGGGCTGAATCCATCAACGACCCTCAATTGCGTTCGGCAACCCTGGCCAACGTGCTTCACAACTGGGTGCTGGAAGATTTGCCGGCGGCCAAACAGTTTTTCGACTCGACCAAAGACCTTTTGCCCGCCGACCGGCAACAAATCAGCGAAATCATCAGCAATGCGGAAGGCGGGGGGCAATCGCCGGCTGATCAATGAACCGGTTCATTCGGCCTTTGCCGGCGGAGGTTCGGCATCCGCAGCGTCCCGGATATCGAGCAATTCGATTTCGTAAATCAACGTCGAATAGGGCGGAATGCCGCCTGCCGTATCGTCTCCGCAACCGAGCGACGGCGGGATATAGAGCTTGATCCTCCCGCCTTTGCCGATTTTCTCCACGCCTTCGTTCCAGCCGGCAAAGACCGAGCCTACCTTGACGTCGAGCGGACCGAGCGCTGGGTCGGTGCGGTCGAATATCCGGCCGTCGATGAATCGGCCCACGTAATTCACCTTCACCAATTGGCCCGGCTTCGGATGCGGACCGCTGCCCGGTTGAAGAATTTCATAGCGAAGGCCGTCCGGTTGTTCGACGACGTTTGTGTTTTTCTTCAATTCGGCAAACAGGTTTTCCATGTCAGCCAGTTGTTTCTGTTTGAAGTCGAGCGCCGCCTGCTTCCGATGGTCGTTGACGAATTGCTCGACCGCCGGGACGATGGCGGGAAGATCGTATCGGCAGGGTTTGCCTTTGAGGCCCCGTTCCAATCCGCCGGCCAGCACGGCCAGGTTGTCCTCCGACAGTTTGAATTTCGCCGCCCGCGTCTTTTGGGCGACGCTCCAACCCCACGTTTCAAAGAGCTGGGCATCTGTCAGGCCGGAGGCTGGCATTTCCGGTTCCGGCGCCGGCGGCATGAGCGCGTCCGCCAGGTTTTGTGCCTCGGTGTCCCGGACATCGAATAATTCGGCCTCAAAAATCATGACCGACCCCGGCGGAACACCCCATTTCTCAGCTTCCTTTTCGTGCAATGGCGGCGGCACGTAAAATTTGATGGTTCCGCCCTTGCCGATTTTTTTCATCCCGGCCACCCAATCCGGAAAAGGTGCGTGGTTGGTCACCAGAATCATGTCGGACGGACCGAACTGGACGAATTCCGTGCCATCCGGCAGACAACCGGTGTAACGCCCGTTGACTGTCTGCTGCGGTTTCGGCCCCGGACCGCTGCCGGGCTTGATGATTTCATAACGCACGCCGCCGGGCAGCACAACGATGTTGGTATTCCGCTTCAGTTCGCTGAAGAACTTTTTTGCCTCGGCCTCATTCTTTTTTTCGATGGCGCGCACAAGTTTCGCCCGCCGAGCCTCAGCCAAGCGCTCGAGGTCCGGTGCGGCCTTCGTCAGATCGCCTGGTGCTGCCTGTCCGTGAATGCCGGCGGAAAAGCCCTTCAACCAGGAGGCAAGCTCGGAGCGGTTGAGCTCGATGCCCGCGATGCCTTCCTGCCGGGCGATAATCCATCCCCAGCTTTCAATCAACTGCTTGTCCGTGAAAGCAGCGGGTGACGGAACGGCATTCGTCTTCGCCCCCGGATTTTCTGCGAGGCAATGGATGGCCAAAGCAAGGATGATTGTTCCCGGAACCGATATTCGGAAATAATTCACGCTCCCATTATGCATTTTCTCCTGCCAGCGGCAAGGCAAGCAGCACCCGAACGACGGCTTGATTTGATATGGCGTCGAGCCTGCAGCTCCGCCAATAAATCCTGCCTGTGAACCGGTAGGGCGTGCCCTGCCCCGAAAGCTTTCGGGGTGAACTGCGCCGCCAAGCCGAGCAGCAGCTCGGCGCTGCCATAAATAAAACAGCAGGGTGTTTGGCCTTACTGGCCGCGGCGATGCGATGCGAATAAGAAACCTTCTTACGCCGGCTTGGTCAGCCGAAGGAGCAGGTTGTTCAATTCGTGAATGTGCGGCGGTTTGTCAACCACGACGTCCACGGCCGAAATATTATCGCCGTCGTCCCTGATACTTTTGCCCCAGCCGGTCAACATGATGACAGGTGTGCCTGGAGATTCCGCCTTGATCGTCCGGGCCACCAGCAAGCCATTGATATCCGGCATACCCATGTCGGTAATAATCACATCGTAAGGCTGGTTTTTTAATGCGGTACGGAACGCTTTTATCCCCTCGCTGCCGCCGGAGGCAACCGTCACCCGATGTCCAAACTCCGTAAGACAAACCGTGAGGAGTTCCCGGATACCCGCCTCGTCATCGATACACAGGACAGACAGGGACGGTTTCGTTTTGACAGGGCCCGTGTGCCCATTGACCGGGTGGACGGGTTGCGGACCGGTCGGGGAAACCTCCGGCAGTTCCAGGTTGGCGGCCATGGGCGACAAGTTCATTTTTATTTTATAGCGATTCTATTGGTTCAAAATTTCAATTGTCCTGCTGCAATCAATTTAGCGGAAACGGTTTAAAAACGTGATGATTTGGGGATGGATTGCCGGATTTGCGGGGCGGATTGCTTCCATTAAAGGGCAGAATCCCGGATAAAACACAGCCAATCAGTAGCTTCTGTCCGAATCGATACCGACACCGGAAGGAGAGGGTTAGTAAAGCAGGTTCGCACCAAAATCAGGAATCCTGCCCGCCCTTACGTCTTCGCTCCACCTGTCGAGCTTGCCATTGTCCATCTTCCAGAATTTTCGGCAAAACTCGAAATATTGCAGCACCGTATCCCGCTCGCCTTTTTCCAGAAGATCCTTCGCCAGGCTCATATTCGGGCCGAAACTGTTCATTTGCGGCGAACCCTTGCTCTGACCGGCAGCCAGCAAATATTGCCTGGCCTCTTCCACCTTCCCCTCGCGCAACGCAATGCGCCCCAACACCAGATTCCCGTCTTGAATGGCGTTCCCATAATTCCAGTCATTCAAATAACCGGGCGCCAGGGCGAGCAAATTGGTGGCATATTTGCGAGCCTCCTCAATGTGCCCGGTATTGAAGCCTTCCTTGGCGGCATCATCCAGCGCGTAAAAATGGTTTTCGGCCCTGGCCAGGGCGTTGGTAGCGCGGGAATATCGCTCTTGCGGTGTGTTGGGAAATTTATTTTTTAAAACGTGAGCCAACATCAGAGGGCCGATGATCAGGAGGGCCAAAAATATACCATTGAGACAAGTCCCGGCAATTGCCTTGCCAAAGACACCTTTGCGTTGCTGAGGTTTGACAGCTACCAGCGCGACGATGCCGAGAACGAAGCCCGAAACCAACAAAAGCATTATCAGCAAACCGACCACAACAAACAACATGGGCGAGGCCTTGCCATTGGCCTGGAAATATAAAATGAGCGAAATGTAGATGAGAATGACAATTCCCGGCGCGAGAAGACTGAACGTCGCAATCCATTTTAAAAAGCGATTGTCCGGCGGCGGTGGCGGTGAAGGCGACAAGGCCGGCGCCGTTTCCGTGAGCGGACTCTGGTCAACCGCACAAACCTCCGCGTCATCGGGATATTCCTTGCCGCAATAGGGACATTTCTTCATGAACAGTCTGATTGAATTGTGGGAATCACGCTAGGCTTCGGCAGAAAGCTTGTCCATCAGATTCTGGCGCTTCTGCACACAACCGTCTTTGTGTTCTTTGTGACTTTGTGGTGAAAACCCGTTGCTGGGGAAAGCGGCGCGCTACGGAGATGCGTCCCTGCCTTGGCGTTCTTGGCGGTTAAAAACAGGTTCACTCTTTCGGCGGAAGAGGAGCCGAGGACGAGGACGAGGACGATTTGGGATCCAGCGGATGCTCATGGCCCTGCCACTCTTCCGACACATGACCGTCCCAGAATGCCGGGTTGATGGGGTAAACGTCCGGGTCGAAGATGACGTGGTAGAAGTGCCACACTACAATTGCCAGACAGGCGAGCACGGCTTCGTAGTAGTGAATCGTCAGCGCCACGTCCACCACCCAGCGCGGCAGGAAACGGGTCACGCCCAATTTGAACCAAACCATCAGCCCGGTCACGCCCATGATGATGGTGCCCCAAATCACCGCCCAGTATTCCATCTTTTCCGCGTACCCAAACCGGCCAATCTTCGGCTTCTCCGCGCTCCAGCCGAGCAGATACCGGATTTGACACCATACGTCGGCCAAATCCTTTTTCACCGGGAACAAATCCTTGATCAACTGCCGACCGTCTTTCGAGCTGAGCAGATAAATCAAATGCCACAGCCCGACCAGCAGCAGCACCACGCCGGCGATGCGATGCGTCCAGCGCCGGAACGGTTCGCTGGAACCCAGCGCGCGGGCCAGGAACGAATCCGGGAACTTCAACGCAAATCCCGTCACCGCCAGCACGATGAAACTGGCCGCCAGCACGAAATGTTGCCAGCGTTGCGCCAGGCTCATCCGCAGCACCGGCCGCACGGCCAGGCGATACCGCGCCGCCACCTTGCGCAGGAACAACAGCAGGTTGTGAACGAACATTGCGCCGATGGTCCCGAAAATCAGGACCAGATAAATCCGCCGCACCCACCGGTTGATTTTGGCAGACAAATCATTGCCCGCCCCGCTCGCCGACAGGTCCACGTGGATTTTGCCGCTCGCGAACTTCGCGTCGGCGCCCGGATGGCACTGGCCGCAGGTCTGGACGAGGTGCGCGCGGTTGATGGTCGAGTCGGGATTGGTCGAAGGCAAAATTTTGTGGTAGCCGTGGCAACTGCCGCAGTTGGCGGCCACAGTGGAACCGTATTGCGCCGCGAGTCCGTGATAACTCTCAAAAAACGTCTTCACGCGATCGGCAGGCAGATTGTATTTGGTGTTGAGGCGTTCCGAAGCGTGGCAGCGGCTGCACACTTCGGCGGACACTTCAGGCGACGCATTTTTCAGCGCGGTGATTTTATGTTCGGAATGGCAATCGGTGCAAGTGGGCGCGTCGCGCAGGCCCGCGGCCATCGCCTTGCCATGTACGCTCACCGTCCAATCCCTCACCTCCGCGTCGTGGCACGCGCCGCAGGTCTCGGCCAGGTGCGCCGGGTTCAACGGCGAGGCAGCCAGATTGGCCGGCAATATTTCGTGGGAATCGTGGCAATCCTGGCAGGTGGCAGCATCGGCGTGCCCGGCTTTCAAGGCGAGGCCATGGACGCTGGCGTTGTAGCTGGCAGTCTGGCGCTCGTGGCAAACGGCGCAATTGACGGGTTGTAACCGGACATTGTCGTCAGGATGTTTGTCCGTGGCATCGATGTGGCAACTGACACAGGCATTGGTGGAGTGCGCCGAGGCCTTGAGTTTGGCTTCATCCACGAACAGGGGAATCGTTTTGCCGGCGGCATTGGTGATGGCGAGCGTCCGGTCCGAGTGACAATCCAGGCAATCGCCGTTTTTCAAGCCGGCGACAGCCGGCAAGGTCAACGTGAGGCATAGAGCGCAGAAGGACAGAAATTTCATGTGACCCATCACTGACAAATATCGGGCGGAACGGAAGTTGCGACTCCACATGGTTTGGCGGCGAATGAACCTTTTTTGGTAGGGATTTAACCGCCAGGACGCCAAGAACGCAAAGGCCGGAGTCCGCAGATTTTGCAGATGAACGCAAACTCTTTGATACAAGAAGTCAGGATTAAGAATTCAGAATCCAGAAACAGGACCTTCGACAATAAAAGCGCGATTCCAGCTACTGACTTCTGGCTTCTGAATCCTGTTTTCAGTGCGCCAGACGTGAGACCATGGCGTAGATGATGAGCAGCAGCAGGAAGATGCCCAGGCCGAAGAAGAAATAGCCGAACGCGCGCGCGATGTTCCGCCAGCGCAGCCATTCGTCCTGCACGCGGTGCCGGTCCAGACTGCCTTCCGTCACCATGCGGTCGTACCAGCGCTTGCGCTCGTGGAGCAGCTCGCCCTTCGAGACGCGGCCGGAGAAGATGACGGTGTCCATCGGGAATTTCTCAATCCGGAAATGGGTGTTGAAGAAATGGATGGAGAAAATGAAACCGGCCGCCAGCAACGCCTCGTCCGAATGGATGATGAGCGCCACGTTGATGATCCAGCCCGGCAGGAAGCGGGTGAAAAACACGGGGAACCACATGATGAGCCCCGAGGCGCCGATGATGGCCACGCCCCAGAACACGGCGAAGTAATCGAATTTCTCCCAGTAGGTCCAGCGGTCGAACTGCGGTTTCGGGCCTTTGCCGAAAAACCATTTGTTGTGCGCCACGAAATCCTTCCAGTCCTGCCACGTGGGCATCATCGAGTCCGGGCCGAACAGCACGTGCCACAGCCGGCTGAAATGGAATTTGCCGTCCGCCGGGTCGCGCAGGTTTTTCCGCCCTTTCCACGCCTTGCCCATGAGCGACGCGAGGTGCAGGCCAAAGTAAAGGAAGGTGACCAGCGCGGCGAACCGGTGCAGCGTGCGCGCCGTTTCCGGGCCGCCGAGGATGGCGAAGATCGCCTTGGCCCAGTGGGTGTAATAAAACTTGAGCGGCATGCCGGTGATGACCAGCAGCAGGAAGCTGGTGACCACAAGGAAATGCAGGAACCGCTCGAACGGCACGAAGCGCGTGAACCATTCGTCGTCCACCTGCGTTTTGATCTTGGCCTCGCGGAATTTTTTCGAGTCGTGCAGATACAGCCAGACGGCGCGCACCAGCCACAAAAGCGTGTGCAACCCAAAGAAAGCGAACGTGCCCAGCAGCAGGCCGGTCATGCCCAGGAAAACGGCGTGGAGCAGCGGATAATGTTTCGCATCGAGCGGGTTGGCGTGCGGCAGGTACTCGGTGAAGCCCACGGTGGCACCCGGATGACATTGCTGGCAGGTGGCGACGATGTTGGTTTTCGACAGGCGCGACGCCGGGTTGGACGGCGGCAGCACGTCGTGGTATCCGTGGCAATCGTAGCAGGCGGCCACGGCCGGAGCCGCGTTCGCCTTGCCCAGCGCCATGGCCTTGCCGTGGTAGGTGTCCCGGTAGTGGGCCAGCCGGTCCTCGTGGCATTTGCCGCAACGAGCATCGCTGATGGCCTTGAAGTTGTTGCCTTCCGGATTCTCAATCTGATGCGCCGTATGACAGTCCGTGCAAACCGGACCCCGCGGGTCGCCCCGGGTCAGCAACTGACCGTGGATGCTTTGCAGGTAGGTTTCCTCGATACCGACATGGCATTTGCCGCAGGTCCTGGCGACGTTGGCATGGTTGATGGGCGAATCCCGGTCCACGGAGCGTTTGATGTCGTGAACGCCGTGGCAGTCGTTGCAGGACGGTGCGACAATCAATCCCATCTTCAGCAGCGCGCGGCCGTGGATGCTGTCCATATATTGCGCCGCGGCCTCCGGGAATTTCATCTGGTATTCCTTTGTCAGGCCCGGATTGCTGTGGCATTTGGCGCAGGTTTGCGGGAGATTCAGCTTATAAACCGGCGACGCCGGGTCTTTCACCGGCAGAATGCCATGCGAGCCGTGGCAATCCCAGCAATTGGCGGCGCCGGACGCGCCCAGCTTGTGGCTGACGCCATGGATACTCGCGGCGTAATCCTTCGCCTCCTTGTCGTGGCAACCGGAGCAATCCGGCGGCGGCAGATGGCTCGCATGCACCAGTTCCTTGATGCCGGTGTGGCAATCGGTGCAATCGAGCATGGAATGGACGGATTTCTCGAAGGCGTTGGTCGGGAAAAGCAGTGACTCGACTTTCCCATCCACTTTGCGGGTCGTGGTGGGGTCCAGATGACAGTCTAGGCAGTCGGAATTTTTAAATTTTTCCTCGCCGTTGGCGGAAAGCAGGCCCAGGCAGAGGCAAATCAACATCAAACGAACAGCCCCGCATAGATGCGACTGTTTCCCGGTGAAAATCAGCCCATATTCCGAACGGTAGGGCCGCGCTGCCGCGCGGCCAATGTGCCCGGCGGCGCAGCAGCGCCGCCCTACCCATGACACCGATTGTTCGGGGGAAGCGATTTTACAATCCACCGTTGTGGCAGTCATAGCAGGTTAAATCGTAGTCGCCGCCCGGATGTTTGAATTTCTGGCCGGCGGGCGAGAGCTGGAGCAATTCGTCGCCGCTCCCCTGCGCCAGAATGGTGTGGCAGGCGTTGCAGTCGTTGGCTTTGACAAGCCGGCCGTCGTCGGACTTGTGTTTGCCGTCGTGGCAGCGGAAGCAACCCGGCCAGATCATGTGGCCGATGTTGTCCGGATAAACACTCCAATTCGCCTTCATCTCCGGGAAAAAGTTATCCTTGTAAATTTGCTGGACAACGGGGATGACCTGGCGGATGCGCGGGTCGTTGGGATACCGTTCGGCCAGCAGGGTGGCGATGCCTTCCCGGGCCTCCTCCCCGGTGGAATATTTCTGCGTCAGTACATAGACCGCGTTGGTTTTGATCCACGGCATGGTCGGATCAATTTGCCCCAGTGATAGAGCCAGATTGACCGCACTGTCCGGCGACATGTAACGGTGGGCCGGGCGGTTGTGACAATCCATGCAATCCATCCGGCGAATTTCATACTTGCTGATGTCGTTGGTGAAACCGGGTTCGCGATAAACGGTGACCACGCCCTGCGCATCCGTCACCCGCACCCAGGGAATTTTCTGCCGGCCGGGGTCCGTGGCGATGTATTCCACGTGGTTGCTGACCATCATGTGCGCATGAATACCACCGACCGGCCCATGGGTAGGATCGCTGCCACCCACTTTGATGGAGAGCCGGATGGAATACGGCGAGTTGCTGGTGTCGGATTGGAAATAATTGAACGTCCGATCCAGGTTACCGAAGAATTTTTTCGGCCAGTGACATTCCTCGCAGGTTTCCTGGGCCGGGCGCAGGTTCCGGATGGGCGTGAGAATGGGCCGGGGAAATTTATCAAAGGCGGTGGCGTAGAGCTGGTAGGTGCCGGAAAGTTTGGAACGGACAAACCAGGTGGCGCCCGAACCGATGTGACATTCCGCGCAGGCGACCCGCGCATGAGGTCCGTGCTCGTAGGTCACCAGCTCGGGTTTCATGACCGTGTGGCAGGTTTCGCCGCAGAACTGTACCGACTCGGAGAAATTGTAGGTGTTATAGCTGCCCACCGCCGAGAGGAAGAGAAAGAACACGGTCCCAGCCAGGAAAACAGCCATCCGCCGGCGGTCGCGGGGACGGGACAAATCAATCTGCACCACCGGAAAGAGTCCGCCGCCGCCGCCGCGTTTGCGCCGTTCGTGCAATAATCCGATTACCGTCAGGAATAGTCCAAAAAATAAAAACCCCGGCGCCACGACGTAGGTGAGAATCCCGATGTAGGGATTGGAGAAATGCGCGACCGCATCCAGAATGAACAGCAGGAAAAAGGAGAACAGGCTGCCGATCACAATGACCAGCCCGCTCAAGCTCATCCAGTTGCGCAACAGGGACGGCCGGTAAGGCGGCGTCCCCGTGATTTCAGTACTCATTTTGTTCAAACTGCCATTGCCGGAATTCACCGGCTTCGTGTCCGTATTTCAGTCCCCGAACGGAAAAAAATCCACCCCACCCCGCAGGCAGGATATTTCCGCCTGCGCTCGCATCGGCCCCGACTTGCTTGAAACAGCGACCGCGCTGTTTACTTCTTGAGCGTCCGCAGGTAAGCGACGACCGCTTTGATGTCGTCGTCGGACAAGCCTTCGGCCGGCTTCATCACGGTCTTGCCGTCTTTGTCTTTCACGCCTTCTTTGATGGCTTTGATGGCTGCGTCATCCGTCAACGCCGCCTGTACCTTGGCGTCGGAGTAATCCTTCACGCCGAGTTTCTGGCCCATCTTGGTCTGGCCTTTGCCGTCGGCGCCGTGGCACTTGGCGCAGTTGCTGTCATAGTTGGCTTTGCCGTCGGCGAGAGCCGAAATGGCCGACGCCACAAACACAGTCAATCCGATGGTGATTAATTTTTTCATACGCGTTTTCAGTTACAATGGTTGATATATTCAGTGTGAGGATTCGTCAAATTACAATGGCTGCTTGTGAGCCAACAATAAGAAGCTAAGCCGGTTGTGGCAAGGGTTAAACATGTGACCAGGGATTAAATATCGGCGGCGGCGTTGTTGGGTGGCGCGTGTCCGGTGGATGGCAGCCGTTCGGATAAAAACAGCTTCACAAAAACGGTCAGGATGATGAACGGCAGGCTTAACAGAATGAGGCCCATGAGCCAGCCTTCCACGCCGGCAAATTCCAACTTATAACCCATTACACCGCGCAGGCTCTTGGAAAAGAGCTGCCCGCCGATGACAACGTTCCAGCGCATGGCGAGGACGCCGACCAGAATCATGGCGGAACTGCCGAAAATCATCCGTCGGCGAACCGCTTCCGGCACGCGCCGGCGCAGGATCTGGAGCGAACCCAGCAGCAGCAGCGGCAGCAGCGTGCCCACCGTGGCCTGCCCCAAGTTCAACGTGTAGAAAAGTTTCTCGCGAATCATGGTTTGCATCACCGAAAAACCCTCTTCTGCCGCGTAAATCCGGTGAATCCAGTCCAGCGCCTCGAGCGAAGCGTCCATCACCAGCGCGTAGAACAGGAACATGGCCATCGTGTCCAGACAATGCATTTCCACCGTGCGCCGCCGGAACCAGGTCAGCAGCATATAAACAAACACGCAGAGGGCGATGCCCGAAACGATAGCGGACATGATAAAAATGATTGGCATGAGCACGTTGCCCCACCAGGGATTGGCTTTGATGGAGCCGAAGATGAAGCCGACATAACCATGCAGCAGGAACGCCGACGGAATACCGACAATCGAGAGAATCCAGCCCAGCTTTTCGTCCAGCGCCAGCGCCTGCGGCGATTCATCCATCACGCCCACCGTCAATACACGGTAAATGAAGCCCTGGAAACCCGGCGTGATTTTACTCCACCGCACAAAGTCGTGGCGGTAATCAAACCAGAGTTCCAGCAACAGCACCGCCATCAAATACCAGGCATACACAAACCCGAACATGGCCATTGGCGACGTAAAATGCGGGGTCATCATGATTTCATAGCAACGTTCCGGGTGGCCCAGATGGAACAGTAGCGGCAGCGTGGCGCAGAGCAGGAACGCCAACGCGGTCAACAACGCGAGGCGGTACACCGGCTCCAGCGCCTTGACTTTGAACACCCGGACCAGCGACGCCATGATGAAGGCGCCGGCGACCAGACCGGTAATGTAGGGATAAATTACAATCAGGAAGCCCCACAACGGATGGGGGATGGCTTCGTTCGGATAAACGTAACCTTCAAATTTCGGCGCGACTGCAACTACCAGGTTGGTCATTTCACCAGTCATGTTATCTGACCTCCTTGTCCAGCCCGGCGTAGAGCACGCGCGGTTCCGTACCCAAGTGCGGTTTGAGCACCTGCACTCGGTTGTTCTCGTAAAACTTGCGGATCGGATCATCCGGCCCGGCGGTCATCAGATCGCCAAAGATACGCGCCTGGCCCGGGCAAACCTCGACGCACGCCGGTTTCAATCCGCGTGTGATGCGGTGATAACAAAGCGTGCATTTCTCGGCGGTATGAGTGACCGGACTGAGGAAACGGCAGCCGTACGGACAGGCCTGGATGCAAAAGCCGCAGCCGATGCAGTATTTCGGGTCCACCAGCACGGCGCCATCCGGGGCGTCAAACGACGCGCCGACCGGACACACCTGCACGCAAGGCGAGTATTTGCAGAGGTTGCACAGTTTTGGCACGAAAAACGAATGCTCGATTTTATCCGTGGGCACAGTCAGTGCGGGAAAACCATGCATTCCGCCATCGGGGGAATCCACCAGCGTTTCGCCCCGGGTCTGGCCCGAGCCGGGTTCGGGTTTGAGGATGACGTAACGCTCAATCCAGGTCCGGAAGTACGGACCTTCCGGCACCCCGTTTTCCTTCTTGCACGCCTCCGCGCACAAGCCGCAACCGATGCACCGGTTGACGTCGATGCACATGAGCCACTTGTGTTTGGTGGCGTCGTAGTCCTTCGGCGCACCCGATGACGCCAGTACTTTTTGCACGGCCGCCTTGGCAGCGCGCGCGGCCGACAGGGTGAACAACCCGGCGATGGCGCCGCCCAATTTCGTCAAAACGCTGCGTCGGCTGAATCGGGTTTTCATGGAGTTTGGCTGGGTTGATGGGGCAGGTGACATTCGACGCATTGCCCGCTGTAGTGTTCCTTGGAAACAATTTGTTTGAACCAGGCGGGCCGGGAAGGATTCGCTTCGTGACAACGGAGGCAAAAATTTCCGGTCAGCTTGACGGGCAGGACCTCGGGGTTGTCTCCGTGTTCACGGCACGGCCCGTGGCAGGCTTCACAGGAAAGATTTTTATGCTCAAACTTGCCGAGTTTTTGCAACACGTCGGAGTGACATTCATCACAGGCCTGTTTGCCGGCATAGACCGGTGTGCGCGACCGCAACTCGACCAGCGCGTTTGCCCGATACCAGCCCAGTTCCCCAAAAGACGTCGGCTTCAGAAAGGCGCGCGCCGTCAGGTACGAGCCGACGATGGCCAGCGTCAGCAGGACCAAACACAGGATTTGTGGCGGCAATTTGAAGCGAGGCATGATGCCGGGCTGGGTTTGGTTTTCGCCCGAGCGCAGGGCTGCAAGCCATCCGGCAGCCTGCCCCGGACAGACTTACGACTTCAAACCGCGGACGTATTGGACGAGTCCCTTGACTTCATCATCCGACAAGGTGTCGAACGCTTTCATCAACGTCCGACCGTCGGCGTCCTTCTTGCCTTCCTTGATGGTTTTGGCAATGGCATCGTCTTTTAATTCCGCCTGGACCTTGGCGTCGGTCAGGTCTTTAACGCCGAGCTTCTGGCCCATCTTGGTCTGGCCTTTGCCGTCGGCGCCGTGACATTTGGCGCAGAGCGATTCCCAGTTGGCTTTGGCATCCGCGGCCGAGACATTCAACACCGCGGCGAAGCCGAATACCGCCACAAGTACAAGTGTTTTTTTCATAATTGATTTCGTTTTAATTAATGGTTGGGGCGTTCCAAACACCCAGCAAGGAGAAAGATGCGCAAGCCGCGGAAACTTGACCAACCATGTTTTGTTGAAACCTTGGCAGTTTTTGAATTCATGTCACACATTTTATTACAGTAATTTATTAGTTTTTCTTACTTTTAAATTTGCCTTGGCCAGGTTCCAGGGATCCAAGATTGTCCGGCGCCAAAAAATGGAAAACGGAGGGTCGCAACCGGACACTGCCGGAGCATCGAGTAATGCCTCGTCCGACCACGGCGTTGCACCATTTGCGCTGATACGGGGAGCGGTGATTTTTCGCGTCGTTCTTCCCGGCAGTGGTCTTATATACTTTTCAAATATGCCGCGCGCGGCAAGTTGGACTTGACGAGGGTGGGTTTTCCCTGTTCAAAGAGGTGAGTTTTTTGAACCGAGGAAATCAATTATGACAAATAAATTTATCAAGCGGGTTATTGATGGCGGGAGCGGTTTTGTCCGCCAGTTGAAACGGCTCGCGCCGGGGCTGGTCATGCTGGTCCTGGTCGCCGGCTGCCAGACGCAATCTTCTCTGCCCCAAGGGCCTCCGAAAGGTCCCTTCACGGAAATCATGACACTACAAGCGGGAGACGTGGTGAAAATTTCCTTCGCGGCCAACCCGGACCTGAACACGACCCAGCCCGTCCGGCGGGACGGGATGATTTCCCTGCCCCTGATTGGCGAGGTGAAGGCGGCGGGCAAAACCCCGAAGCAACTGGAAGCAGAACTGGTGAAACTCTATTCGACCCAGTTATTGTCGAATGCAGTGACGGTGGAGCTGCAAAGTTCCACCTTTTCCGTCTATGTGAGCGGTTCCGTCCTGCGCTCAGGCAAGATCGTGTCCGACCGTCCGATAACGGCCCTGGAGGCCATCATGGAAGCGGGCGGACCTGATTACGAGAAGGCGAACCTGAAGCGGGTGGTGGTGGTGCGGCAGGAGGGAGACCGCAGCCGGAAATTCACCCTGAATTTGAAACTGGTAATGGACGGGAAAGGGGGCGAACCGTTTTACCTGAGAGCCGGCGACACGATTTACGTGCCGGAGAAGTTCACGTGGTTCTGAAGTCCGTGTCCGGACAACTTGTCCGCGCGCGGCCGGCAATCAATAGGCGAAGCCGATCTGGAAGCCGACCTGGTGGCTGGTGAAGGTGTATCCCGCCTGATTCGAGTTGTCCCGGCTGAGTTGATAGAGCACGGCGACGGTGCCGCGTTTCAGGAAGGCACAACTCAACCGCGCGTTGAACGTGTAGTAATCGTCCGCCCGGGTGATGCTGGAGGTGTTCAACGAGGAAACATATTTCACCGACTGGTAACCGCCGTTCAAGTCCAGAAACAGCTTGCCCAACAGCCGCTGGTTCAGGTCGGCGATGACGCCGGTGGTTTCGGTGACCTGATCCACCAAAAAGGAAGCGGACACCACCCGGGAGCCCGTCACGGAAATCTTCGTCTGTTCAAAAGGATGGTACAGGAGGGTGGCATCAAAGATGGGGTTGATCAGCGGGCTGCCGCCGCCGGTCAGGTATTGCCGGACTTCCACACCGCCGTGGAGTTGAAAACTGATTTTATCGGCCGGACGCCAGTTGACCCGGCCCTGGAATCGTTCGAACGTCATGTCGGGGCTGGAAGCCTCGTCGTCGTAGCCGCCCCCGGCGCCGAGCGCGGCGTTCAGCCGGGGCCAGAATTCGTAGTTCAACCAATCCATCGTGGACCATTCGTCGTAGCTGGAAAACTGGTCGGCAGAAACGATGTCCTGAGCCACTGCCAGGTCCAGCGACATTTTGCTGTTCATGGTGTAGGTGCCATTCAGAGCGGTGTTATAGGTTTCCGTGCGGGTCTGGCCGGCGGTCGCGGCCGTCAGGGCGGAGATGTCGCTGTAGCCCTGAGTAAGTCCTAGGAGCCAATCACCATAGCTGATGCCGCCCACGAGGTTGGCAGATTGTCCGAAATTGTCCGAGAATTGATGGTTGGAATAAAACGTCCAAAATGGCGAGTAATCCACCGTCCAAAACTTCCCGATTTCGAGCAGCGCTCCCGGCGAGACGGTCTGGATGATAGAATGGGCCATCTGGTTGGTGCTGTACTGGAGTCCGTCGGCGTAAAGGAATTGGTAGTAAGGATGCGGCCGCAGAGTCAGCAGTCCCCATTGGAAGGGTTCCGACACGGTCTGGGGCGTGGTGGCGAAGACATCCATTTCATTGACCTGTTGCACTGCCGGCGGAGTCTGGTCGGGCGGCTGGGGCCCGGGCGCCAGGATGTACTGGGCCTGGGCGTGGCGGTCGAAGGCAAAGAAACCGACCAGCAACGCCCGGATCAAGGCGCCGGCATTCCGGCGATGGGGACGGGAACGGACCTTTTTTCGGGATTTCATGACAAAGTGTTGCCCCGGCAGCTTAAATTCCAAAACGCGAAATCAAAGGAGGATTTAATGATGGACCAATTCGCCGATTGATACGGTCCAGTGCCGCAGCGAATCTTCCAAAGCTTTTTCCACGGGCCTGATTCTCACGCCGGTGGCCAGCAGTTTTGAAACATCCAGGACACAATTGGAGCGCGGCGCCCGGGCGGCGCGTAGATAAAATTCCTCGTCATCCTCCCAAAATTCGAAGCGGCGGTTTGGTTTGACAATCCGCCGGATCATTTCAATGACCTGCCGGGTCGCCACCGCGCCGGGGTTGGTGACATTGTAAATTCCGACGGGCGCCTGGATTTCCCAGAGATAAAGGCAGGCCCGGACAAAGTCTTCAAGATGCGAGAGCGAGTTCACGCCGTCGTAAATGCGGGGATAGTTTTGCAGGCGCCAGAGGAAATTGCCCGGCTCGCTCCGTTCGTTGAACGGCATTCCCGGACGCCAGATATAAACCCGGCCCAGTCCGCGGATGGCTTCTTCCGCCAGCGCCTTGGAGCCGCTGTAAAAATTGCAGGGCGGATGCCGGAAGGCAAAATTGGGTTCATCCCATTCGGTATAACCGCAGATGGTATCCGGGTGTTCCGCAAACAATCGCCGCAGCTCCGCTCCTTCGACGGTTTTGGTTTCACCGGCGCCAATCAATTTGGCTCCGCGATAAATGCAACCGGAAGAAACGTGCCCCCAAAGGGTGTCGGTCATGGAACAGACGCGGGCAATGGTCTGAGGAAGCAGCGTGTTGGCAAACAACGTTTCTTCCCGGGCCTGTTCACAGGCGTCCACGTTCGGCTTGCCGCGGTACCCGGCCGCATTGATGATGAACGACGGTTTTACCTTCCGTACATAATCAAACAGCAGGGTGAAGTCCGCGTAGTTGATTGCCTTGCGCGTGAGGGGAATAAAACTGTGGCCGCGCCGGCGCAATTCCGCCGCAAAGGCTTGCCCTACGTAACCGCTTGATCCCAGCAACAAGATCATGGTGAACCTCCGCTTTCTGCCTGCCGCCGTCTAAGCTTTCCAGACCTGACGGGGCTTTACGTTAACGCCGGCCATGGCATTGCGGGTGTCCACGATGCAGGCCGACCAATCCGCAAGTTCCTGGTAATTGATGGACTGGTGGTTGGTAGCGATGATGATCGCATCAAAACTTTGCAGTGTTTCACGATTCCAGCTTACCGAGCGGGTGCCCGCCCAATGCGGATGTTCGCGCGTCACTCGAATCACCGGCACATACGGATCGTAATAGGCCACGTCTGCGCCTCGGGCCTTGAGCAGGTCCAACAGGACGTAACTGGGCGACTCGCGGTCGTCATCCACGTTGGGTTTGTAAGCCAGGCCCAGCACCAGCACGCGGCTGCCTTTCATGGATTTCCGCAATTCATTGAGGGCTTCCGCCGTCCGGTTCACCACGTGCATCGGCATGGCGGTGTTGATTTCGCCGGCCAGTTCGATGAAGCGGGTGTGCTGGCCGTATTCGCGGGCCTTCCAGGTGAGATAAAACGGGTCGATGGGAATGCAATGCCCGCCCAAACCGGGTCCGGGATAAAAGGCCATGAAACCGAACGGCTTGGTTTTCGCGGCCGAAATGACTTCCCAGACGTCAATTCCCATCGCCCCGTACACCAGTTTCAATTCGTTGACCAGGGCGATGTTCACGCTGCGAAAAATATTTTCGAGCAGTTTCGTGGCTTCGGCCGCCCGGCAGGAGGAAACCGGCACGATGGTTTTGATGGCCCGGCCATAAAGTGCTTTCGCGCGTTCCAGACAGGCCGGCGTGTAACCGCCGATTACCTTGGGAATGATTTCAACCTTGCTCTGGGCATTACCCGGGTCTTCGCGTTCGGGCGAAAAGGCCAGATGAAAGTCCGTCCCGGCTTTCAACTTCGAGCCGGCTTCGAGCACTTCGCGCAAATCCTCGTCTGTCGTCCCCGGATAGGTTGTGGATTCCAGCACCACCAGGGTTCCCTTCTTTAAATGAGGCGCCATGGCCCGGCCGGTTTCGATAATGAAGGAAATATCCGGTTCGCGGTTTTTGTTGAGCGGCGTGGGGACGCAGATGATGACCGCTTCGACTTCTCCGATGCGGCTGAAATCGCCGGACGCGGAGAACGTCCGCGCCTTTACCGCCTCGGCAATGGCTTCCGCGGAGATATGTTTGATGTAACTGCGGCCGCCGTTCAACGATTCCACCTTGGCCGGATCAATATCCAGACCCAGAACGGTGACCCCCGACCGCGCGAACTGGAGCGAGAGGGGAAGCCCGACGTAACCCAGTCCGATGACTGCTATTTTCATGGATGTATTCCTTTTTTGATGATTTTTAATCCCGAAATTGAATTAACCCGCGGCCGGCCCATTGGGATCCGGGACCACCCAGGGAAGCCGCTGAACCGGAATCAATCAGTAAAATGTTTTAAATTGAATGACAGGCAGGCGCTCCATACGCCACAGGGAACGGCAATGGAACCGCCGACAAGGCATAGCGGTGAATTTCTCAAGGCAACCGGTTGGTGATGTCTCGCCTGATTTTTGAAATCTTTTCCCAGTCCGGGATCACGGCCCGGAGTCCAATCAGAAAAGTTTGCCGCAGTAAAATCGCCGGGGCCAAGACGCCTGGTTTGTGTCCGTAAACTGGAACGGGGCTTTATTAGTCACCAACGGAACCCAGGTATAAAGGTTGGTGGACGCCTCAAGGACATAGTTGGTGCCCGGAATGCCGTTAAGACCAAGAATCAAACCATTTGTGGCGCTTTGCACAGATACGCACAAGGTACCTGTCGTAAATATCACCACTTGCTGGTTGGTCGTCTCGCTGTACCCAAAAGAGGCGTTGGTCAGAACCGGATCGAATCCGACGTTATTGAATTGCTGAAGGTAAAAGATGTTGGATACCGGGGAGGTGATCGTATAAACGATTTGCACCGGCATTCCGATGGGTATGGGATTGTTCTCCGCGAAATTAGTCGGCTGCTCAAGCACCCATCGATACGGCGTGCATCCCGGATAAACATCGCCATTCTGGCCGGTCTCGAACAAATAATCGCTAACCGCCCTTCCATTCAGTGTTACATTGACTGTTGACACTGTCAGTCCGGAAGGTACCTGGTCGGTATAGTAAAATCCGCGGCATTTGCCCGTGCCCCAGTTGGTAAAGTTCACCGTGACCGTAATCTGCAAATTGGTCAGGGCCGCCGCCGAATTAAAACTTCGTGTCAGCGTCGAATTGTCGCTTTGAAAACCAAACACCACAGACAGGGACAACCCTGCCAGGCATAATATCAAGCTGATGGTTTGTTTAATCATCGGCTCCAGGCCTATTCGCTTTCCATGTATAAATTGATGATGCTCTTGACGTCCTGCTCGGACGCATTTCCTGCTTTATAATCCCTGATCTTCCGATCCACATCCAGCCGCGACGCGGTCGGATGATTGAAATCGTAAGTGATGACCTCCATCTGCGTGGGGTTGACCGTGCCGATACCCTGGCTGTTGCAGCCTGATAATTGAAGCCAGGTGTTGTTGTTTTGTGTCGAGGGATCCAGCCACGTGGGCGGCGGCGACCCAACTTTTGAGATCACGTCCCGGCCCGAAATATAATCCAGTGTAACGGGGTTCGTGCAGGCCAAGACCGTGTTCGTATAGGCGGCGCCATTGGTGTCCGTACGATCCTTCCATCCCGAGTAAATCGCCGACGTGATATACAGGACAGGGGAAAAGAGATTGTTGATGACCGTGCCGACCAGTTGGCCGGCATAGTAAGCTGCCTGGGGATCGTTGTTCAAAGTTGCCTGGGAGAAACTGCTGCTGTGAATGCTGTACCACCCGTTCCAGACGTAATCGTCGCTGATGTAAGTGGGCGAGCCATGAAATATCTCCGTGGCGCCGTAAAACGACTTTACCGCGCTGGTCACGCCCGCGTAATCCTGCGCGCCACCGGGTGTATAGCAGTGGTTGTTGAGCGTCGGCATGGATATCACCTTCACCTTGCGACCGGTGTATCCTCCGTTCTCCCACACGCCGTTCTTCAGATCAATGATCCGGCCCGAAGTAACCGGTGATTGAAAAATGGGATAAGACAAATACGTGTTTCGGCCGCTGTAGTTCAGGAAATAGCGGCTCCAGGCCGTGCCGCTGGAGGGAACTCCATTTGCCAGATTCCATGTTGACCAACCGGGCAACGACGTCGGCGGGGTGCGCCACGTAGTATCCGTTTGCCATTGAACTGTCGCCACTTTTGCCGAGCTGGGATACGAAGCTGCCAGTTGGTTCCAGTTGTAGGTCGGCCAATTGTTGGTCCGGTTGGCCGTGGTGGCGTCGAAGCCGTAGTTCCCGCTCCCCCAACCACCACCCTGAATGTTGTCGCAAATCAGAATTTCCCCCGAGAAACCCGGAATGGCCAGAATCGAATCCACCACCGCTTTGATACAGCCCGTGTGGGTATAACCTTGGTTCGGCCACTGGGCGTTTCCTTTGATCACCACCACATCCGTTGGGCTGATGAAATTGGCCACACCGCCGAGCATTTGCCACAACTGGGTGATATTCTGTGAACACGTTGTCAAGGAATCAGGCGCGTTCATCACCTTGTACACCCGTGTCAGGCTCGAGGCCGCCTGGCATACCGCAGCAAACCTTTCGATGAAAAACGGACTTAAGGTTATGGCACTGGAGGCAATGCCGTAGTGGCGCAGAAATTGTCGCCGTGTCATGTGGTACGGCCATTTTTTCCCGTTATTCATAAGTTAAATCTGTGCGCTGCATTACGCCTGTCGCTGAGAGATACCACGGGACCGGTCAAATATCAAATTTGACTTCGGACCATCGGTTCGACGGTCATTCATAGCGTGCATTTCAAACTTCCAATTCGTCCACCGGCACGGCCAATTGTGGTTTCAGGTGAAGGTAGCGCGTCGAGGAGCGTTTCATATCAATGTCCTTATAAACCCGTTCCACCTGTTCGGGCGTAAGCCCGACCAAAGGTGCAACCCGGGCCGGCGGTATTCCGTGATTTTTGGCGTAAAGACAAAGATCCAGCTTTTCATACGGCAGGGAAAAATAGAATTCATCCTGTCCCTGCTGGAGGCTGTAGGTATCCGTGGTGGGCGGGCGCCGGCGGATCCGCTCGGGCACTCCGAGAAATTCCGCCAGTTGATAAACCTGGGATTTGTAAAGATGGGCAATCGGTTTGATGTCGGCCGCGCCGTCTCCCAGTTTCACAAAGAATCCTTGATCGTACTCCAGCCGGTTGGGCGTGCCCGCAACCGCATAGTTGAGCCGGTCGGCGTAATAATACTCCATCATCTTTCGGACCCGTTGCTTGAAGTTGGTGGCGGCCAGAATTCCCAGATACGCCTCCAGGGAAAGTCGTTTTTTAATCATGGTGCCATCGGGCGACTGTGCGACGACGCTGAAGTAATTGATGCCCTGGTTGGTGAGAATGTTTTCGAGGACGATTTTACTCTTCCATCCTTTTCCATATTCCGGGATGGCCAGCTGAATGGCTTTTGCTTGCCGATCATAGCATCCCACCGCTTCGAGTATGCCTGTGATTTCTTCCACCGCGGAATCAAAGCCGAAATGGGTGGAGATTGATTGACTGAGACTCAAGGTATCGGCGGACGAGTGCTGGTCAGGCATGTGGATGCCAAAGACGCGCTCCTTTCCCACGGCTTGTACGCAAAGGGCCGCCGTGACAGAACTGTCGATGCCGCCGGAAAGTCCGACAACCAGTCCGCGGCGTTTGAACGAGGCCAGCAGCCGTTGCACTTCGCGGGTAATCACGCGGACCTGCCCGGCACAGTCAATCTTCAACGAGTCCTTGGAAACATTTTCAGGGTCCATGGTAAAATAATTGCGGGGTGAATAATCAGTTAACGTGGCTTGCCGGTCGCGATTGTTTTGGGTGGTTGGTTTCCGCCTTCGCGGAGAACGGCTTTGAGTATTTTGCCCGATTGATTCTTGGGCAGACTTTCACAAAGTTGCACCCATTTGGGATGTTTGAAGGCGGGGAGATTCCGTTGCAGGTGATTCCTGACCTCTTCCTCCGTCAGGGTCGGGTTGCCTGGTACCACGAATATTTTGATCGCTTCCCCGAGAATATCATCAGGCACTCCGATCACCGCCGTTTCCAGCACTCCGGGGATTTCCAGCGCCGTGTCTTCGATTTCCTTGCTGCTGACCCGGTTGCCGCCGACTTTGATGATGTCCCGCGACCGGCCGGTGAGGAAAATATAACCGTCCTCATCCTCATAGCCCAAATCGCCGGTGAAATAATAGCCGTTCCGCAGCACTTCCGCCGTTGCCGCCGGCGACTTCCAATAGCCCATCATGATGTTCGAGCCGCGGGCGGCAATCTCGCCGGGCACCCCGGGCGGAAGCCGGTTTCCGTGTTCATCACTGACGATGACTTCGACGTTGGGAATGGCCCGTCCGATGGAGCCCCATTTTTTGGGCAACACTTCCGGTTCAACATAAGTGAGGCGTGGCGCGGCCTCGGTGCTTCCGTACATGACAAACAGGCGGGCGGGATGGAACGCCTCCACTACTTCCTTTTGCAGGGCCGGCACCATGCCGCCTCCGGCCTGGGTCACAAACCGCAGTTTCGGAAACACCCGGGATTTCAAATCGGATTTATTCAGCAGAATGGAAAACGTCGAAGGCACCCCGGCAAATCCAGTCACTTCCAAATCCCGCATCGTATTCAGAACCGTGACCGGAAACGCAAACCGGTTGTCGATGACGAGGGAACCGCCGCTGAGAAAATGACTGTAGAGCAGCGACCGGCCATAGACATAATAAAACGGCAGGACCACCATCATCCGGTCGCTTTCGCGGAGTTTCAGATATTGGACAATGGACTTCGTATTGCTGACCAGATTCAAATGGGAAAGCATCACGCCCTTGGGTTCGCCCGTGGACCCGGAGGTGTAAATGATGGAAGCCAGGTCAACATCAATTCGGGACGGCGGGTTGACCGGTTCGGGGCTGAACTGAAAGACATCGGAAAAAAAGTGCTGCTGGACCCGCGGGGTTGCGGGCAATGGTTGCCGCGGAGCGCGATCCACCAGCACGTGCCGCAGTTCCGGCAGGTCATTGATGATCCCCGACCATTGGGAAGCGAATTTGCTGCCGGCGACGAGCACATTCGCTTCGCAGTCGAACAACAATTGTTTGAGCGCCGGGGCCGTAAGTTCGGTATTCAGGGAAACTTCAACGGCCCCCGCCTTCAGCGCGCCGAAATGGGCACTGATGAAATCAAACGAGTTCTCGAGCAGGATGGCCACCCGATCACCTTTGCTCACTCCCAACTGGGCAAGAAACCCGGCCATCAAATCGGCTTCAAGGTCAATCTCGCCGTAGGTCTTCCAGACATTATTGAACCATACCGCCGGCTTGTCGGGGTGAGCCCGGGCGGTTTGTTCCAGAATGGCTTGAACCAACATAAATAATTTTCAGGCGCAGGACCGGACCTGATCCGCCGTTCGCCGGCAGACCACTTTGACGTCGTCACGTTCCGTCAGCGCGCCGTCGGCTTTGAAGTTTGAAATAAAATGATGGTGTACCAACTGGGTGGACAGGATGCCGACCAGAGCCATATCGTCGGTTTCGCCCACCGTCTTGCCTTGTTCCAGTTTGGCCGCGAGCTGGCCCACGGCCATTGGATTAAAAATACCCGATGCTTTTACGGCTGCTTCCGAGAGCAATTCCCGCACGTAGGCCGGAGCGGCCTCGTTGAAAAAGCTCCGATGGATCGGTGCCCGGTACGGACGTTTCCGCCGGCGCAGAATTTCGGCCGGCAGATATTCCCGGCCCAACTGGCGCAATAGAAATTTTTCCATCAACCCGCGTAGTTTCAATCGCGCCGGCAGGCGGTTGCAGAATTCAATCATCCGCACATCAAGAAACGGGTAGCGGCCTTCCACCGAGTGCGCCATGGCCACGCGATCGCCCTGTGACGAGAGGAGATACTGGGACAGGAAAATGGACGCTTCCAGGAATTGCGCCTTTTCCAGCGCCCCCCAGGATTGAAAATCATCCGGATAATTCAATTCCGCCCCGCCAACGCTCCGTTCCCGGGCAACCGCCGCGGTAAAATCCTTTGAGAAAAACCGGCAGGTGCGCCGGTTATTGCGCCAACGGACGGCATGTGAATAATCCGGCGCATCGGTCTCTGTCAGTCCGGTTCCAAAAAATGCCGCCAGATAGGAATTGCCGGCCGTTCCCAGTTCGGTGATGTCCGGATACAACCGCCGCAACAGGAGCGGGCGCCATTTGGACGGCGGATTTTGGGCCCAAAAGCGGCGGATTTTCGCTTCTTTGAATATGTCGTAACCTGCCAGAAATTCATCGGCGCCTTCGCCGGTCAACACTACTTTGTATTTTCTATCCCGCACCAGCTTCGAGAGCAGGAACATCGGCGCCGGGGCCGTTCGCATGACCGGAGTTTCGGTGTGCCAGATGACGTCGTAAAAAACCCGGCCGATGTCGGCATGAGTGGCATGGACGACCTGATGCTCGGTGCCCAAAAAGCGGGCCATGCTGCGTTGGTGTTCGCTCTCATCGAACTTCGGGTCGCTGAACGCTATGGAGAACGTATCCAGATGACCGACGCCCAGTTTCCGGATCACCGCGGCGATGACGGAAGAATCGAGTCCGCCGCTCAAATACGCCCCGATTGGCACATCCGCCCGCAACCGGATGCGGGTGGCATCGGTCAGCAGTTCACGAAACTCGTCGAGGTATTTCCGGACGGCGACTTCCTTGCCGCTGCCGGCCATTGACGGCACACAGGATTCACGAGTTGTGGCGGACCAATCCAGCTTCCAGTAACTCTTCACCGTTACCCGGTCATTCCGGGCCAGGAGATAATGACCGGGTGGCACGTCCACAATTCCCCGAAAAACGGTTCGCGGTGACAGCGTGCTCCAATAGGTAAAAATCTGATCGATGGCCAGCGGGTCCATCACGGCTCGAACGCGGGGATCGGCCAGAATGGATTTCATCTCGGACGCAAAAATCAGCGCGTTTCCAGTCTGAGTATAAAACAAGGGACGCACCCCCACCCGGTCGCGGGCGAGAAACAGAGACTGGTCGCGTTCGTTCCAGATGGCGATGGCAAATTGTCCATTGAGCCGGTTCAAGCAGTCCGGTCCGTGCTCTTCGTACAAATGCAGGATGACTTCCGTATCCGTATTGGTCGAAAACCGGTGGCCTTTGGCTTCCAGTTCGGCTTTAAGCTCGACGTAATTGAAAATTTCGCCATTAAAAACAATCCACAGGCTCTCATCCTCATTGGCAATCGGTTGTTGCCCGCCCGACAAATCAATGATGCTCAATCGGGCATTGCCCAAACCAACCTTGTCCCCCAGATAAACGCCGAATTGATCCGGTCCGCGATGACGAACCATCGCCAGCATCCGGCGCAAAGCGGCTTCCGTTGGCGAAGCCCCTTCCGCGAAACTCAGGATTCCAACAATGGCACACATGAGAACAAAAACCGCTTTTTAAGCCTGCCTGCCTCCCTGCCGGCGCCGGATATAATTAGCCAGCCGGCTGACGGAATCAAAATTGTCGGGCAATATGTCTTCCGGCGGCACGGTGATTTTGTAGGTCTTGTCCACAAAGGCGACCAGTTCCATCACGCCGATCGAGTCAACGATTCCTGCTTCGAGCAGCGAATCGTCGTCGCCATAGTGAAAGCCATCGGCACTGAACAACATATTTTCGGTGATGAATTTTCGAATCTCCGCTTCAAGATTGGGCAGGTTTTGTGACATAAGTTGTTAAATCCTTTGTTATTTTTTCCGCTGTCGATATGCAAGTCAATCTCAGCGCTGGTTCACAGGGTTGTAAATTTTACAGGCCGAGGATGAGCTGGATAAACGGGCGGGTTTTTCGGCGGTGGAACGCAGCGTTTCCGGTCGAAATCTCATTCCGGCGCGTTCCATCCCTTCTTTTCCTCGGTATCAATCAATTCGATGTTCAGGTTGTTCTTTGCCAGAAAGAACGCAATGTCATGGTGGTTGAAAGCTTCGCCGGGCTCAGGCGGTACCAGGAATTTCGCATCCTTTGCCTCCAACAGCGGGATCTGGGTCTTCAAACTTCCGCATCGAAAACAAAGGTGATGCAGCCCTCCCCCCTTCCGGGCGAACAGAAACACCGGCGAAGCCGGTTCCGAAGGCTCCACCAGTTTGACGGGCAGCGATCCTTCCTTGGCCAGGAAGACAACCCTTACCTTTTGCCTCGTGTTGGTCACGATGTCCGAGTTTTTCCGATAGCCAAACAATTCGTTCCATTGCTGGATTCCTTCTTCCAGTGAGCGGACGACGATTCCAATGTGATCAATGACCATAGTTCCCTTTCACGTGGTTAACTCAAGGACTGATCTTCAATCTGAAGAATCGGTGCGGGGAGACACCCAAACCATTGGTTATGATGGTAAGATTGCCCGTTCCGACGAAGGAATTGTTCAGGTTCGTCCATGTCGCCGTTGTAAGATTGTCATTATACTGGACTTGGTAGGTCTGCCCGTTGACGGTTGGCAAACTGAAGAGGAGCTGATTCCCCTTCAAGGCGACGGTGCTTAACTGAGGCAGTCCCACCACGGTGAGAGTTCCGTTGGTGAAGACAAAGGTGTAATTGGCGGCACTTAACGTACCGGACCCGACGGTAATTGGATATGGCCCCGGCGGACTGTTGGTCGTGGCGCTGGTGCTCAAACTGGGTGCGCCGCTCAATACATTTGTCCCGTCGCCGGAAACAAAACCGCTGTAATTAACACTCAATAGATTCGGCAGCCCATAGGTCCGGCTCTTGTTGACCGCGCTCACGCCCAGCGTTGCCGGTGTAATGTTGGCCGTCAATCCCGTCGGCTGCGTCAGTGTGTAGTTGGTTGCGCCGGCTCCAGTCAGGACTAAGCCGCTCACCGCCACTCCAATCCCGGCGCCCACGCCCGGACTGGCGAAGCTCGCGGTGTAGTTATTCGTCAACAACCGCACATTGGCCGCATCTCCGGCCAGCACGCCGTTCAGAATTACATTGTTCGAGGATATGGTCGCGGTCATAGTGCCGTCATATACCTTGTTATCGGCTTTGATGCCCGAATTAATTGTTACGCCGATCACCGTTATGTTGGCGGTCAATCCCGTCGGTTGCGTCAGCGAGTAATTGGTCGCGCTGACACCGGTCAGCGTCAATCCACTCACCGTCACGGGGATGCCCGTACCGACGTCGGGACTGGCAAAACTGGCCGTATATCCATTTGTGGATACTCCTACAACGTCACCGGCCACCACTCCCACCAATGTCACGTTGTTCGAATTGATCGTCGCTGTCGTCGTCCCGTCATAAACCTTGTTGTTGGCGGTAAGACCCGGATTCAACACCATAATCCGGTAGAACCGCTGCGGCACACCGCTCACGTTGTTGGTTTGAACTACACTTAAGCCCGTCCCGGTTACATCCGGCGACAAATTATTCCAAGTGGGTCCATTCAAGCTGTCTTTGGATTGCACCCGGTAAATTCCACCCGAAGCCGAACCCCACGTAATGGTGGCAACGTTGTTGGTCAGCCGAATCGAAGTGATGGTCGGTGAAGGTGCCGATACAACCGTAAGTGCTTTGGGCGTAATGTCAGCCGTCAATTGCACCGGCTGGACCAACGTGTAGTTCGTTGCATTGGCACCTATTAACATCAACCCGTTTACTGTTACGTTAATTCCATTGGCCACTCCGGCGCTCGCAAACGTCGCCGTATAGCCGTTTGTGGACAGACTGACCACGTCTCCAGGTAATGTACCAGTCAACACGACGTTGTTGGAACTTATCGTCGCCACCGTCGTTCCATCATAAACTTTGTTGTTGGCGGTGAGGCCGCTATCGGCCGTTATCGTCAACACCGCCCCGGTCACCGTCAGACTCCCGTTCACCAGGCTCACCGTGTAGTTCGTTGCCACCAATGTCCCGAGGCTGTTGGTGATCACGTAGCTGCCCACCGGGCTGTTCGTGATCGCACTGGTGCTTAAGAGCGGAGCGCCGCTCAACACCGTGTTCGTCTCCCCATTCACATACCCGCTGTAACTGACCGTGAATACCGGGTTGGTTGTCCCATACGCCCGGGTTGCGTTGTTCGCCGTCGCCGTCAATACCGCTCCGGTCACACTCAAACTCCCGTTCACCAGGTCCACCGTGTAGTTCGTCGCGATCAATGTCCCGAGGCTGTTGGTAATCGTGTAATTGCCTGTCGGACTGTTCGTCACTGCAC